>Ga0137437_1000337_pt1 | contig 13932 bp, 8 predicted proteins | sample EasRivERMGT138_2_FD_102332 | JGI IMG/M metagenome (GOLD analysis project Ga0137437, IMG submission 102332) | Soil microbial communities from meander-bound floodplain in the East River, Colorado, USA - East River MetaG ERMGT138_2 | ecosystem: Environmental > Terrestrial > Soil > Floodplain ...
GATCTGCACGCCCTCGACGAGGTCCTCGAGGTCGAACCAGTCGGCGCTGAAGCTGCCGCTCTGCAGCTTCTTCAGCATGGACTCGTCGAACTTGCCCTTGCGCAGCGCGTCCTCGGGGTCCTTCCCGTCGTTGAGGCGGCGCTGCAGCATCGTCATGACGAAGGTGCGCGTGACCGACTCGGTGCGCGTCGCGACGTCGTCGGGGCGCGCCACCCAGGGCTTGAGCTTCAGCACCTCGATCATCACGCCGTCGCCGCTGCCGGACGCGGCGGAGGTGATCGCCTTGTTCTTGAAGGTCGGCTTGCCGGGGTCGGGGCGCGCCGGCAGCGGCTCCTTCGGGATCGCGATGCCGCCGAAGGCCTTCTCGATCTCCGCGGTCGGGTCGAGGTCGCCGAGGTCGCCGCCGAGCACGAAGGTCATGTGCTCCGGCCGGTACCACTTGCGGTAGAAGCCGAAGCAGATCTTCGGGGTGAACTTGTCGCGCACCGCCTTGATCCCGATCGGCAGGCGCTTGGGCTTGAGCGTGCCGTCGAGCAGCTTCGAGAGGTTGGCGACGAGGTTGCGGTACCCCTCGCCGTCGCGGTCGCGCTCCTCGGCGTCGACGACGCCCTTCTCGCTGTTCACCTCGGCCTGCTCGAACTTGAGCCCGTCGGCGACGTCGCGCATCCACTTGAGGGCCGTGGTGAAGCGCTCCGGCGACGCGTCGGGGAGGTCGAGCTCGTAGACGGTCTCGTCGAACCCGGTGTGGGCGTTCACGTCGTGGCCGAACTTGATCCCTTCCGACTGGAAGGTGGTGACGAGCGACCCGGCCTTGAAGTTCTTCGTGCCGTTGAACGCCATGTGCTCGATGAAGTGGGCGATGCCGAGCTCGGTCTCGGACTCGACGACGCTGCCGACGTTCACGTGCAGGCGCACGTAGACCTTCTTCTTCGGCTCGTCGTTCTTGAACCAGGCGTAGCGGAACCCGTTCTTCAGCGTCCCGAAGGTGAAGCGCGGGTCGGGCTTGAGATCGGAGGTCTCGTGCTCCCACTTGCGCGCGTCGGCGGTGCGCGCCGGACTCTTGGTGCCCTGGGCCTCCAGATTCCCGGCGAGGACCCCGAGCGCGGCGGCGGCGAAAAGCGGAGAGCGCCGGCGTGACGACGTGCGCATGACATCTCCCGGTGCGCGGGTGGCGAAGGGCGCGGCGAGCCTACCGCTCCCGCCCCCCGTCTGGAACGGTCGCGGCGCGCGGCGGTGCGCGGCTCACTTCTTGGGCGGCGGCGCGGCCTTCTTCGGCGCGATCACGCAGGTCGAGGCGTTCTTGCGCACCAGGTACTGGCGCGCGAGCGCGGTCACCTCTTCGGCGGTGACCGCGGCGTAGGCCTCCTTCACGCCCTTCAGCTCGGCGAGCGCCTCCGGCCGCGCCCACGAGCCGTCGAGCCGGCCGAGCCACCAGCCGGGGTCGTTCATCGCCTGGTCGAGCTTGGTCGTCGCCACCTTCTTCATGCGGTCGAGGTCGTCGGGCTTGACGCCGTTCTTGGCGAGCGTGTCGACCGCGCCGAGCACCTGGTTCAACACCGCGTCGGCCTTGGCCGGGTCGACGGTGAGGACGATCACGAGCGAGCCCATGCCGGGGAAGGCGGTGCCGGCGTCGAGGATCACGCTCGGCGAGTAGGCGGCGCCGAGCTTCTCGCGGATCTCGACGCGCATGCGGTCGTCGACCACGTCGTCGAGGAACGCCATGGTCCGGCGCAGCTTGGCGTCGCGCCCGTCGGTCATCGGGTAGACGACCTTGAGCAGCGTCTTCTTGTCGGTGGTCTCGATCTCCTTCTTGAACTTGAGGCCGGGCTGGATCGGGGCGGTCTTGCGCCGCTCGTCGTGCGAATCGCCGGCGCCGCGCTTGGACAGCCTCCCGAAGGTCTTCGCCAGGATCGTGATGGCGGCGTTGGGCTCGATGCCGCTGAGCGCGGTGACCTCGACCGGCCCCTCCGAGAGCTGCGGCTCGAGGAACTCCTTCAGCGTGTCGGGGAGGAAGCTGTCGACCTCCTTCTGGTCGGGGACGCAGAAGCGGTGGTCGCCGGCGTGGAGCAGCTTCTCGAACTCGCCGAGCGGCCCGTCGAAGCCCTTCCCGAACTGCTCGTAGACCTCGGGCAGCCCCTTCTTCCACTTCTCGAACGCCGCGGGACGCCAGCCCGGGGCCTTCATGTAGGCGCAGAGGATCTCGCACAGGCGCTGGAAGTCGTTCGGACCGGCGGCGCCCGAGAAGACCAGCGCGTCGACGCCGACCTGGAAGCCGAACTGGAGCTGCCGCCCCTTCTGCATCTTGATCATCGTTTCGTAGTCGTGGTCTTCGAGGCCCGACTGCAGGAAGACCTGCGTCGCGACCCAGCCGATGTCGCTCTCGTCGGGCTCGACGGCGAGCAGTCCCGAGCCGACGCGCACGATCAGCGCGCCGCCGCCCGCGCGCGGATCGCCGCGCAGCGTGGCGCGCACGCCGTTCTCGAACTCGATGCGCGCGATCTGGAGCGCGTCGTCCTTCTCGACCTTGACGACCTTCCCTTCGGCGCCGGGCGCGCGGTACATCCAGTCGGACGCGGAGACGTCCTCCTCGGGCTTGGCGTCGGCGGACGGCGCGTCCGCCCCCTTGCCCGCGCCGGTCGCCGCGGTCGTCGCCGCGGCCCCCTTCTCCGCGGCGTCCCACGCGGCCTTGAGGTCGGCGGCGGCCGTCTTGCCGAGGTCGAGGTTGCCGACGGCGAAGAGCACGAGCTCGCCGTCGCTCCACGTCGTGGCGAGCTGCGCCGCCATCGCGTCGGCGTCGATCTCGGGGAGCATCTTCAGGTACATCTTGTTCTGCGCGATGTCGTCCATCGGGACGAAGCGCGCGCGGCACGCCTGCAGCAGCTTCGCGACGTACATCGCGCCGGAAGCGCGGGTGGCGTCGGGCTCGCTCACCAGGTTGTCGTGCAGGCCCGTGATCCGCGGGTGGAGTTCGTCGCGCGTGAAGGCGCCGGTGCGCGCCGCCTCGAAGTCGGCGTACGCGGCGGCGAGCGCCTCCTTCCACTTGCCCGGCTCGCACTCGACCTGCAGCGCGAAGCCCGCGAGCGCCTGCTCGAGCTCGTAGGGGCCGAAGCTCACGCCGCGGTAGGGCGCCTCCCCCTTCGCGCGCTCGGCGACGCGCTTGGCGATGCGGCCGTTCATGAGCGCGATCGCCTGCCCGCGCAGGAAGTCGCGCTTGCGGTTGGCGAGCGTGTCGGGCTCGTCCTTCCAGGGGCGCACCTTGGCGACGACGATCTCGCAGCCGTTCGCCTCCTTGTCGTAGGCGCAGAACGGCTTCACGCCGCCCTTCGGTGCGCCGAGGTCGGGACGCTTCTGCGGCGCCTCCTTCGGCGCGGGGATGCCGGCGAAGGTCTCCTTGATCCAGCGCTCGACGTCGGCGTCGCCGAACGCCCCCGACGCGACGAAGGTCATGTGCTCGGGCCGGTACCACTTGCGGTAGAAGCCCCTGCAGAGCGCCGCGTTGAACTTGTCGCGCGCCGACTTGACGCCGATCGGCAGCCGCCTGGTCCAGAGCGTCCCGCCGATCAGCGACTCGGTCATCTTCTTGTAGATGCGCATCCCGGAGCCGTTGCGATCGCGCTCCTCGGCGTCGATCACCCCCTTCTCGCTCGCGACCTCCTTCTCCTCGAAGAGCAGCCCGTCGGCGACGTCGCCGAACCAGGTGAACGCCGACTTGAGCCGTTCCGCGGACGCGTCGGGCAGGTCGAGCTCGTAGACCGTCTCGTCGGTGCCGGTGTGGGCGTTCACGTCGTGGCCGAACTTGATCCCCTCCTTCTGGAAGGTGTCGACGAGCGTCCCGGCCTTGAAGTTCTTGGTGCCGTTGAACGCCATGTGCTCGATGAAGTGGGCGACCCCCTGCTCGGCGTCGGTCTCGACCAGGCTGCCGACGTCGACGAAGAGGCGCAGGTAGACGCGCTTGTCCTCGCCCTTCGACTGGTCGGTCCAGGCGTAGCGCAGCCCGTTCTCGAACGCGCCGAACTTGATGCGCGGGTCGACCGGCACGTCGGACGAGTCGTGCTCCCAGGCGCGGGCGGTGCCGGCGACCGTCGCGGACGGGATCGCGAGCAGCGCGCAGGCGCCCGCGAGCAGGATCGACGAATGCATCGGAAGGCTCCCGGTGGCGGCGCGGATCCGCGAGGGGGGAGAGCGTAAACCTGCCTGGACGAGACGCGGAATGCGCCTGCGTGCGCATGGCGCACGCGACCGCCGCGATTACGATCGCGCGTTTCCGGTCACGGGTGGCGGATCGAGGAGGCAACGATGGTCGGGAGCATCGCGTTCGCGCTGCTGGTCGGCGGCGCGCGCCCGCCGGCGGTCGCGCGCCCCCCGGTCCAGAACGCGCCGCCCGCGCCGTCCGCGCCGAAGGAAGGGCGCGAGGCGAAGCCCGAGTCGACGGGCAAGGTGGGCGAGAAGATCCCGGCGTTCACGGCGAAGGCGCTGCGCGGCGACAAGGAATTCGACTTCGACTCCCAGAAGCAGGGCAAGGTCACCGTCTACGTCCTCGCCGGCGTGATGTGCACCGCGACCAACGCCTACGCGGAGCGGCTCACGGCGCTCTGCGAGGCGTACGGCCCCAAGGGGGTCGACTTCGTCTTCCTCTACCCCAACCACAACGAGTCGGCGGCCGACAAGCGCAAGTTCCAGAAGGAGAAGCGGCTCGGCGGCGCGTTCGTGAACGACGCCGACGGCGCCGTCGCCCGCAAGCTCGCCGCCAAGCGCACCGCCGAGGCGCTGATCTGCGACAAGGAGGGCAAGGTCCTCTACCGCGGCGGCATCGACGACAACCTGAACGAACCCGCGCGCGCGCGCGTCAAGTACGTCGCGCAGGCGCTCGACGAGACGCTCGCCGGCAAGCCGGTGAGCGTGACGACCGGCAAGGTGTTCGGTGAGACGATCCGTTCCTGAACAGCGAGGAAACCCCGAATGAAGACGACGGCACGCATCCTCCCCGTGGCGATCCTGGCGGCGACCGCATCGGTCGCGTGGATCGCGAGCAGCAGTCCGGCGACGACGGTCGCGCAGGACGCTCAGGCGGCGGCGACGCCCGAGCACAAGCTGCTCGAGAAGTACGCCGGGACCTGGGACGCCGAGGTCACCGTCCCCGACCCGACCGGCGGCGCGGCCACCAAGACGCCGGCCAAGTCGGTCGCGCGCGTCACGTGCGGCGGGCTCTGGCTCGTCTCCGACTTCGAGGGCTCGATGATGGGCGGGCCGTTCGTCGGCCACGAGGTCTTCGGCTTCGACCCGACGTCGAAGCGCTACGTGCTCACGTGGGTCGACTCGACCAGCGCGTCGCCGTTCGCCGGCGAGTTCACGTTCGACGCCAAGACGCGCACGCTCGACGGCACCATGAAGGGCAAGCTGCCGACCGGCGCCGACATGACGTGGCACCAGACCGACGTCTGGAAGAGCGACGACGAGCGCGCGTGGACCATGCTCATGAAGGGGCCCGACGGCAAGGAGAGCCCCGTGGTCCAGATCTCCTACAAGCGGAAGAAGTAGGCGGCGCGCGGCCGGCGGATCCCGGCCCGCCTCGGGCCGGGATCGCGGCAAAGATTTCCCCGGCGCAGGAAAAGTCCGGAGCGCGCTGCAGTCGGCACGCGGCGACGTCCGCCGTGCCCGGGTGGCTCGCGCCCATCGCCGTCGACGCGCTCTTTTTTCCCGACCGCGAGGACGGCTGGAACACCCATTCCGGCGCTCGGACGCCCGATCCACCCCAGGAGCCCGTCCCCGTCTGACCCACCACGAGAGCCGATGAGCGACCCCGGCGCGCCCCCCACGCCGATCGACGACGAGCCTCCGGTTCGGCGCACTCGCGTCAACTTCGGGCGGTTCCTCGTCCCGTTGACGCTCGCGATCGGGCTCGGCGTCACCGGCGTCGTCTGGAAGATCGTCCGGGAGTGGGAGAGCCAGCAGCTGAACGTCCTGCTCGGGGACAAGGTCGCCGAGCAGGTGCAGAAGCTCGACCGCGAGACCGACGACGCCACCGACATCCTGCTCGCGCTGCGCGCCCACTTCGCCGGGACGGGCGCGTTCGACGCGGACAACTTCGGCGTCTTCGCCACCGAGCACCTCCACAGCTTCCCCGAGGTGGTCGCGGTCGGCTGGCTGCAGCGCGTGCGCGCGCTCGAGCGCGACGAGTTCGAGGCGCGCGTCCGCCCCGACAACGCCGGCCGCTACGAGATCCTCGAGTCCAACGAGGCGCACGAGCTGGTGCGCGCCAATCGCCGCGACCAGTACTTCCCGGTCACCTTCGTCACGCCGATCGGCGCGCCCGCCCGCAACGAGCGCTCGTTCGGCTTCGACCACGGCGCGATCCCCGAGCGGCTCGCCGCCATCGAGGAGGCGTGCCGCACCGGCCGCATGGTGGTGGTGGGACCCACGAGCTACGTCGCGTTCGCGGAGGGCGCGGCCGCGACCACGCCCGGCGCGCGCGCCTTCGTCTGCTACCTGCCGGTCTTCGCGGGCGGCGGCGTGCCGGCCATCGAGGCGGAGCGCGACGCGCGGCTGCTCGGCTGCGTCGTCGAGCTGGTCGACGTCCAGGAGCTCTTCGACTCGGCCGCGCGCGCGATGCGGCTCGACACGATCGCGCTGCGCGTCTACGTCGACGAGGCGTTCGGCGCCGGCGGCAAGCGGACGTTCGCCTGGAAGAGCCTGGACGACGGGCTCGACGACGACTACGACGCGGTCGCGCGCTCGCGCGCCTTCGACGAGCACCGCCTCGTCTTCGGCAGCCGCTGCTTCCGCATCCTCGCCCGCCCCAACGACCAGTTCGCGAGCTCGGCGGTGGTCGTGCCGCCGTGGTTCGCGGTGCTGGCGGCGCTCGGGTTCACCGGCGCGGCGACCTACCTGGTCTACAAGCTCGGCAGCGAGCGCGGCCGCCTCTCCCACGAGATCCGGCAGTTCTGGAAGATGACCTCCGAGATGCTCTGCGTGATGGACACCGAAGGCCATCTGCGCCGCGTCAACCCGGCCTGGACCGCGCTGCTCGGCCGCTCCGAGAGCGACCTGATCGGGACCTCGCTCCCCGAACTCGTCCACCCCGAGGACCGCGCCGACTCCGAGAGCGCGCTGCACCACCTCTCGCAGGGCGTGACCTCGGTCACGTTCGAGGCGCGGCTGCGCTCGGGCGACGCCGAGTGGCACTGGCTGCGCTGGAACGCGGCGCCCTCCGACGACCGCAAGGTCGTGCACGCCGTCGCGAGCGACGTGACCAACGAGCGCAGCACGATCGAGCAGCTCGAGGAGCGCGCCTCGATCGACTCGCTGACCGGCGTGCTCACGCGCCGCGCCCTCTTCGACAAGCTCTCCGCGGAGTTCGAGCGCGCGCGGCGCTACGGCTCGACGCTCTCGGTCTGCGTGCTCGACCTCGACCACTTCAAGCAGGTGAACGACCGCCACGGCCACGTGATGGGCGACGCGCTGCTGCGACGCCTCGGCCAGCTCCTGAAGAAGAGCCTGCGCACCGCCGACTGCGCCGGGCGCTTCGGCGGCGACGAGTTCGTGATGGTGCTGCCCGAGTGCGACTACGACGCCGCGAAGCAGACGGCCGAGCGCCTCCTCGTCCTGCTCGACCTCGAGGGCCATGTCGCGCTGCCGGACGGGAAGAGCCTCAAGCTCAAGGCGAGCCTCGGCGTCGCCGAGCTCTCGGCCGACATCACGGACGTCGCGATGCTGGTCGCGCGCGCCGACGCCTCGCTCTACCGCGCGAAGCGGGCGGGCCGCAATCGCGTCAGCTGACGGGGGCTTTCGCGGACGTCGCGTCGCTCACTGCATCGGACACCACGCGCGCCTCGCCGGCACCTGGACGATGCGGTCTTCTTCGGGAATCCAGGCGGAGAGGGCGCGGCCGTAGACACAGCCGGTGTCGAGGCCGCGGGCGTGCTTCGTGACGACGAGGCCGCGGCGGGCCCAGTGGCCGAAGACGGCGGTGCGCGGCCCTCGATAGAGCTCGTCCCACGGCACGAACGGCGGCGGCGGCGGCGGCCAGTCGTCGTCGGGCTGGCGGCCGTCGGGGTCGCAGTAGCGCGCGCTCGTCGCGAACTCGAGGTCGGGCTCCTTCGCGAGCGGGCGGTCGCGCGCGAGCGCATCGACGAAGGTCGCCCGCGTCTCGCGCGCCGTCGCCTCGAGGTCGCCCCACTTCGGGTGGAGCCCCGCGTGCACGACCACGACGTCCGGCTCGCAGAGCAGGACCGGCCGCGCGCGCAACCACGCGTCGAGCTCGGCGCGGTCGGGGGCGGCGGCGAGGTTCTCGAGCGTGTCGCGCTTGCCCGCCTTGCGCCGCCCCGCCGTCACCTCGAACCAGTGGAGCTCGTGGTTGCCGAGCACCATCGCGGCGCCGAGCTTCTTGAAGAGGCGCACGCAGCCGGCCGAGTCGGGGCCGCGGTTGACCGCGTCGCCCACGGAGTAGAGGCGGTCGGAGGCGGGGTCGAACTTCACCCGCTCGAGCAGGAGCTCGAGCTCCTCGCGACAGCCCTGCACGTCCCCGACGAAGATGCGGCGCATCGCCCGAGATTACTCGGCCCGAGATTTCTCGGCGGTGTCCACCTCATTTGCGCTCGGGCTTGCCGTGGTTCTTCTCCATCCACGCGAAGCCGGCCGTGAGGCGCGTGAAGGGGTCGCCCGTCCAGCCGTGGCCGCCCTTGTAGGTGACGAGCTCGACCGCCGCGCCCTCCTTCTTCAGCCGCTCCAGCGCCTTCTGCGCGTACTCGAACTTGCAGCGCACGTCGTCGGGCGAGTGGTCGAGGAAGTAGGCCGAGCCCTTGGCGTTCTTCAAGTCGGGCTCGAGCTCGCCGGAGACGTTGAAGACCGACATCGCGACGTACGACGCGGTGACCGGCGACTTCTCCTGCAGCGAGATCGCGTACTCGGCCGGCCCGCCCGACGACCAGCCCCATTGATAGGTGCGCGCCGGGTCGATCTTGAGCTTCTGCGTCTTGGTCACGTCGGCGAGCACCGCGTCGACGAACTCCTCGGTCGTGAACTCCATGTCCGGGACCTTGGAGACGCGCGTGGGCCAGGTGACGTCGGCGCTCGACCACTTGACCGAGACGAGCTGCGCGAAAACGAAGTCCTGCGGGCAGCAGTTGTTCCAGACGTTGCGGACGAAGTTGGTCATGTTCGCCTCGCCCGTCCCGCCCGGCATCACCAGCACGAGCGCATAGCCCGCGGGCGGCGGCCGCTGCGTCTCGTGCGGGCCGATCAGGAAGTAGCGCTGCTTCGCGTTCCCGAGCGCGCGCAGGTCCTTGGCCGGGAGCTTCTTCACGTCGTCGGCGAGCTCGTAGTCGGGCTTCTCGTCCTGCTTCGCGGCCGGCTTCTCGTCCTTCGGCTTCTTGCCGTCCTGCGCGGAGGCGCCGAACGCGAAGAGACTCCCGAGCGCGAGGCCCGCCGCGGCGAGCGCGGCGAACGGGACCGATCGACGACGCACGCTCTCCATCGCTGCCTCCTCCTGTGCGCGCCGCTCGACGCGTGCGCGCCGCGGCCCGCCACGGTACCGGCCGCTACACTCGCCCGTTCGTCGCGCGCCCGATTGCGCGCGTCCTCGGGAGCCGTCCATGCGCGCGTCGGTCGCCGCCTCGCTCGTCACTTCGATCGTGCTCGCCCCCGCCGGCGCGGCCGTGCAGGCGCAGGGGAAGCCGGAGCTGCTCGCCCCGAACACGACGCTCGGGCCGGGCTGGTCGGTGCTGAACTCGCAGGCAGCGCGCTCGGTCGACCGCCTCGGCGACGACTACGTGAAGACGAGCCGCGACCTCTTCGACCACCCCGAGACGGCGCTGCGCGAGACGCGGTCGTCGGCCGCGCTCGCGGCGCTCGCCGAGCAGGCGGGCTTCAAGGTCGAGCGCGGCGTCTCGCAGATGGAGACGGCGTGGGTCGCGACCTGGTCGTCGGGCGCGGGCGGGCCGACGATCGGCGTGCTGGCCGAGTTCGACGCGCTGCCCAATCTCTCGCAGATCGCCGGCGCGCCGCTGCAGGAACCGGCGGCGCAGGGCGCTCCGGGCCACGGCTGCGGCCACAACCTCTTCGGCGTCGCCGGCCTGGCGGCGGCCGTCGCCATGAAGGAGGCGCTGCAGGCGGAGCGCCATCCCGCCACGCTCAAGCTCTACGGCACGCCGGCGGAGGAGCAGGGGATCGGGAAGATCTTCATGGTGCGCGACGGCCTCTTCGACGGCTGCGACGCGGTGCTGTCGTGGCATCCGTCCGACAAGAACGAGGTCCACATGCAGCCCTCGAAGGCGTGCATCAGCTTCGAGGTCACCTTCTTCGGCCGCAGCGCCCACGCCTCGGCCGCGCCGTGGGACGGCGTCTCGGCGCTGGACGCCGTCGAAGCCTTCGAGCACGGCGTGAACCTGCTGCGCGAGCACGTCCCGGAGACGGCGCGCATGCACTACGTCGTCAGCAACGGCGGCGGCGTCCCCAACGTCGTCCCGAACAAGGCGGCGGTCTGGATGTACGTGCGCGGCAAGGACTGGAGCGAGGCGGAGAAGGTCTACGCGCACGTGAAGGGCATCGCCGACGGCGCCGACCGGATCGCGTGGGGCGAGGAGTTCGGGGCGAAGGCGGCGGGGTATCGCGCACCCGAGATCGTGCGGCTCTCCGGCCTCTACGACCTGAACATCAACTTCGCCGGCTCGCAGGTCATGCAGAAGGAGCTCGAGCGCGTCGGCGTCGCCGCCTACGACGAGAAGGAGCAGGAATTCGCGCGCGCGCTGCAGAAGGCGTTCGAGCAGCCCGAGGCGGGCTACCCGACCAAGATCCTCCCTTACGACAAGGCGCGCGCGCCCGAGCCGTCGGGCTCGACCGACGTCGGCAACGTGAGCTGGGCCGCGCCCGTGATCGAGCTGCACGTCGCCACCTGGCCGAGCAAGGTGCCCGCCCACTCGTGGGCGTCGACCTCGGCGTCGGGCGCGAGCGGTGCCTACAAGGCGATGCTGGTCGCCGCGAAGGTGCTCGCCTGCACCGGCCTCGACCTCGTCACCGACGCGGTGGCGCTCGCCGCCGTGAAGGAGGAGTTCAAGCAGAGCCGCGCGCAGCTCAAGTACTCGCCGGCGGTGGGCGCCGACGACAAGCCGGCGCTGCCGTCGCATCTGCGCGCGAAGGGCGAGTGACTGCGCGCCGGCGGGCCGTGAAGCGGCTCCTGCTCGCGCTGGTCGGAGCGCCGCTGCTGGTCGCGGCGCTGCTCGCGGCGATCGAGCTCGGCTTCGTCCTCGCCGGCAGCGATCCGCGCCGCCACTACTTCCTGCCCGCGATCGCTGCCGAGGGGCCGCGATCGTACGTCGCCTGCGGCACCCCGCCGATCGAGAACACGCGGTTCCGCGTGCAGCGATTTCCCGAGCGTCCGGCAGCCGGCGTACGTCGCGTCGTGTGCGTCGGCGACTCCACCTGCTTCGGGCACCCGTTCGAGCCGCCGGTCCCATATCCGTGCTGGATCGAGATGCGGCTCGGGGAACTGCTGCCGAACGCGTCGATCGAGGTGCTGAACCTCGGTTCGAACGGCTTCTCGAGCGAGGATGTCCTCGACCTCCTGGAGGAGACCGACCTCGCCGGTGCCGACGTGCTCGTCGTGTACGTCGGCCACAACGAGTTCCTCGACCGCAACCTCCTCCCGATCGTGAACCCGTTCGCGCACGCGCTCCGCCGCGCGCTGTCGCGTTCGCGGCTGGGAACGGTGGCGCTCGAATGCGTGCGGCGACCCGTCGACGCCCGTGAACTCGTGAACCGCGTGAAGAGCGAGCGGATCCGCGACGCGGCGTTCCTGACCGATGCGGAACTCCGACGCGGCGCCGACCGCTATCGCGAGCACCTCGAGCGGATCGTCGCGCTCGCGACGACGCGCGGGGCGCGGACCCTCCTGGTACATCCCGTGGCCGATCTGGTCGACACTCCGACCGAGTCGTCGACGTTCGCCGCGACGACGCCGGACGCCGAGCGGACTCGCTTCCGGAAGGTCCTCGCCGAGGCCATGACGGCGCGCCGCGGATTCCAGGCGGAGCTCGACCGCGGCGGCGCGCTCGAGGCCGATCGGATCGCAGAATCGCTCCGACGCGTCGACGAACTGGAGCGGATCGACGCAGGCATCGCGCTCTGCCACTACGAGCGCGGCTGGCTGCTCCTGCGCGCCGGCCGGACCGAGGAGGCGCGGCGCGAACTCCAACGCGCGCTCGACGAGGACGGCGCGCCAATTCGCCTGACGCGGGCGCTCCACGAGGTGATCGACGAGGTCGCGTTGACGCACGGCGCGATCGTCGTCGATCCGCGCTCCGACCTCGACGCCGCCGCGGCTCCGGGCCTTCCCGGACAGAACGGCTGGTTCATCGACTATGTCCATCCGGTCTTGCGCGGCCATCAACTGCTCGCCGACACGATCCTCAAGACGATGGCGAGCTCCGGCGTCCTCGCTCGGGCGTCCGAGTGGAAGTTCCAGGGGGAGCCGAGTTACGAGGAGTACCTGCTCCGCGCCGGCTATCGGCCCGGCACGTACGTCGAGGCGCGGGCGCGCGCCGCGCTCCCGCTGCTGCTCAAGTCGCATTTCAAGGACCGCGATCCGGCGGCGGCCGAATCGGCGCGCCACGAGTTCCTGCGGCTGATCGACCTCGACCCGAAATGTGCGACGGCGTGGCTCGGCCTCGGTGTCGTGGAGGCGATCGAGAAGCGGACGGACGATGCGCTCGCCGCCTTCGGCCGCGCCGCCGACCTCGCGCCCGCCGCCGTCGAGCAGATCGCGACCCCCTACCGCACGAATCCCGTGGTCCACGCGCTGTTCGACGACGCGGGCCTGACGTTCCGCGACGGACGGATCGTCCGATCGAAGTGAATCGGGCGCCCGCGTCGCGCCGCGGGACGCGCCACGCGACGGGTCAACCGAGCGGTTGCACCCTACGAGGATCCAACGATTGCACGCTACGCGGCCAGTAATCCCGATCAGCGGTGCGCCGGGAGTGAAAGATCGAACAAAACGACGTCCGCGCCAGTCTTCGCGAGCCGATAGGTCGTCGCGGCCCATGATTCCTTCAGGAATGCGGCGAGTTTCGCGTGCTCCGTGTCGGAGGGATCGATCGTCGGCTCGACGAGCGCGAACCAACCCGGAATCGACGCGCCGGAGGAGCGGCCAGCCCCGATGAACCGCTCCAGCGCCAAGTCGTTGAAACCGCCTCGGACCTCCCTCCTTGCGTAGAAGGAAGTGCAATCCGTGTCGTTCGCGCTGGTGTAGACCACCTGGTCGGCCGGAACATGCTCGCGCAGGACGTCGCCCAGCTCCTGGAAATAAGGCGTGCGATCCCGTCGCTGCATTTCCATCACGCCGCGTGTGATCCAGAGCCCGCCGGCGACGGCGGCGACGATCCACGCGGCGCCCGCGAGAGGCCGCACCGCCGTCGCGTGTACGGCGGCGCCAATCAGGAATGCGACCAGCGGCAGCGCGACGAGGAGCCAGTAGCGGTGGACGATCACGGCCCCGAGCAGCGGCGCCGAATAGAGCAGCGAGAAGGTCGCGAGCGCCGCTAGCGTCGTCCACGCCCGCTGCGCGGGCGCCCCTTCCGGCGCCCATCGGCGCGCCTTCGCGAGGCCGAGCATGCCGCCGCCGAACGCGAGCACGAGCACCGGCAGGCCGAAGAGAAAGCGCAGGTGGCCCGTGAGCCGCGCCTGCACCTGCGCGGCAGTGAAGTTCCGCAAGAGGTCCGCGACGCCGAGCGTGCTGTGCGCGACGAGCGACTCGAACAGCGTCTGCCGCGCGGTGGCCGGCGACGGCACGACCGGCGCCATGGCGATCGCCATGTGCACCCAATGCAGTGCAAACGCGGCCGGGATCACCGCACCGAACGCGAGCGCGCGCCCGAAGCGGCGCCCGAACAGGTCACGCAACGCGATGAAGCCCGCGACGATCAGCCCCGGCCACGCGAA
>Ga0137437_1000342_pt1 | contig 13899 bp, 12 predicted proteins | sample EasRivERMGT138_2_FD_102332 | JGI IMG/M metagenome (GOLD analysis project Ga0137437, IMG submission 102332) | Soil microbial communities from meander-bound floodplain in the East River, Colorado, USA - East River MetaG ERMGT138_2 | ecosystem: Environmental > Terrestrial > Soil > Floodplain ...
AGCGGTCAACGACCAGTACCAAACTTTTGATTTTAATAGCTGGAGTGACCTGTCGATTTCGGCGCATGACGAGACGGTCGGACTAGTGAATCGCGTGATTCGCGTTCCCCGAGTGATTCTACTCGTGACCTATGACCGCGTCCCCAAACGCCAAGTGCGTTTTAGCCGCTATAATATCTACGCCCGCGATAAATGCACCTGTCAGTACTGTGGCCGGAGCTTGCCGCGTCACGAACTCAATCTCGACCACGTCGTGCCCCGCTCCCAAGGCGGCTCGTCGGTTTGGGAAAACGTCGTATGTTCCTGTCACGAGTGTAATCATCGAAAAGGCGGCCGAACCCCGCATCAAGCCAACATGCCGCTAGTGCGAAAACCGTTTAAGCCGCAGTGGACACCGTTCATGCAGGAAACCTTCAGCATGTCCCGCTACAAAGAATGGATGCCCTTTCTCAATACCATCGACGTTTCGTACTGGAACACCGAGCTGCTCGAAAATTAGTGACAGGCCGGTCACGTCGTTCGACGTTGGCAGAGCTACTGTTGGGTTAACAATTTATTAAAATCGCTGCAACTAATTAGCAAAAACTGACATTGGCGCGGCGTCTCCATATCTTGTGGTGACGCCCTTTAATTCCCCCCTGTATCTTGTGATTAATTGTTGACAGCACCCTCCCACTGTGAAATATTGCCTACAAATCTCACAGCGGAAACTGCCCCAAATCCTCGAATAGAAGTATTATCTATGCGCTTAAAACGCCTTGAAATGATTGGCTTTAAGTCTTTTGCCCAGAAGACCATTGTGGAATTGAACCCGGGCATCACCGCGGTCGTCGGCCCGAATGGTTGTGGCAAATCGAACATCGTCGACGCGCTCCGTTGGGCCATGGGCGAGCAGAGCGCCCGCCACTTGCGCGGCCATCAAATGGAGGATGTGGTTTTCGCCGGTAGTGATAGCTTACCTCCCACCGGCATGGCCGAGGTCTCGATCATCTTCGACAATGAGGACAGCCGGGGACCGGCAGAATATAACAATTTCAGCGAGATCATGGTGACGCGCCGGCTGTTCCGCTCGGGCGAATCGGAATATGCCATCAACAAAGTCGACTGCCGCTTGAAGGATGTGATCGAATTATTTTTAGGGACTGGCATCGGTAGTAAGGCCTATTCGATCGTCGAACAAGGCAAAGTCGACGAATTGGTCAATTCAAAGCCTGAGGAGCGCCGCGCTCTGATCGAAGAAGCGGCCGGCACCAGCAAGTACAAGAGTCGTAAGATCGTCGCCGAGAGAAAACTCGAGCGCACCCAGCAAAATCTCCTGCGCGTCACCGACATCGTGCGCGAGATCGAGCGGCAGATCCGGTCTATGGAGTTGCAAGCCAAAAAGGCCGAGCGCTATCGCGCCTTGCGCTCGGAGCTAAAAGAAAAAGAGCTCGCCATTGGCGTGTTGCAGCGCGACGGCTTTCATCAAGAGATCGCGCGGCAAATGGAACATCTCGCCGCCGTGGAAAACCAACTGGCCGCGCACCTCGCCGCGCTGCACGGCAAGGAAGCCGAGAATGAGTCGGTGCGCTTGTCGCTGCTGGAGGCGGATAGCGCGATCGGTCAGCAGCAAGAAAATGTCTTTCAGCGCCGCACGCAAATCCAATCCGACGAGCAAAAATGCGAGTTCTACCGCAAGGATCTCAGCCAGCTCGAACAGGCCGAGGCTGAAGCTCGCAGCGCGCTTTTGACTCTCGAAGAGCGCGCCAAATTGCTCGCGCATGAAATTAACGAGCTGAGCAAGGCCCAAGAAAGTTTTATCCAGTTGTCGTTGTTCGAAGAAACTTTTCTGCGCGACAAAGAAAGCCAGCTGGGCACTCTTCAGGCGGATCTGCGCGCCGTCCAGAGCGCTATCGAGCGCGAAAAAGGCGCGTTGATCGATTGCGCCAACCAAATCGCCTATCTCAAGAACGATGTCTTAGCCAAGGAAAAACGCCATGGCGAGATCACCCGGCAATTGAATCGCTGTCAGGAAGAGTACCGCAACGCCGCCGCGGCGTTGAGCGCCTGCGAGACCCAACAAAGCGAAAGCGCCGCAGCGCTGGCTTTGTGCGTCGACAGCCTGCGCGACCGCGGCTTGGACGCCTCGATGCTTAACGCTTCGATTCAGTCCCTCGGTCAAGCAAGGGAAGCCCAAGACAAAAAGATCACTACACTCACGGCACAGATCCATGAAAACCAGTCGCGCCTAGTTTCTCTGCAAGATCTGCAACGCAACTACGAAGGCTATCAGGAAGGCGTGCGCGCAATCATGCTGAAGAAACAGCAGGAAGCCGCGCCCAACGGCATTTTTGGCCTGGTCGCCGAAGTGATCGAGGCGCCCGAGACTTACGAGAAAGCCCTCACCGCAGTATTGGGCGACCGGTTGCAGTATGTGATTGTCAAAGGTCATGAGGAAGGCGTCGAGGCGATCGAATATCTTAAGACTGAAGCGTCGGGACGTAGCAGCTTCATCCCGCGCGAGATGACGCGCAAGCAACATAAGGAATTACCCCTCGGCGAAGCGGAAGTCATCGCACCGCTGATCGAGATGATTTCGGTCAAAGACGGCTACCGCGATGTCGCCGAATATTTACTCGCCGACGTGGTTGTGGTACGCGACCTACAAGCCGGCATCGCGCTGTGGAACCGCAACGGCTACTACAGCACACTGGTCACCCCCGAGGGAGAAGTCATCGATCCCATGGGCATCGTCACGGGCGGCAGCGGCACTTCGCTGGAGGGAAGCTTCCTCACCCAGCGGCGCCGGATTCGCGAGCTGGGCAGCGTGCTCACCCAATTGGAAGCTCAGTTGCCCTTCGAAGAACGGGAGATTGACAAGCTCAAACAGGAGCTCGAACGCGCCGAGACCCAAAAGATTGTGCTCGGTAGCGAGATTCACCGTCTCGACATCGAGCACGTCCGGCTCGAACATGAGAACCGGGGCGCGAATCAGGAGCATGAACGGCTAACTCAAACCGCCCATGCGCTAGGAGAGGAGCAGTGCGAGCTTAGCACGGCGATCCAATTGCTCGACGACGAAATCCAACGAGATCAAAACAGCGCGCAAGCGCGCTCGGAAGAAAAAACTCAGCGCGAACAGGTGCTGATGCAAAAACAAGCCGAATTCGGCGCCCTCAGCGAAGCGGTGGTGGCGGCAGAGACTGCGGTGAGTCAATCGCGCGTGCGCAACGCCGCGTTGGGCGAAAAGCGCGACAATACTCACGTCAATTTGGCCAATCGCATAAAGTTGCAAGAGCAAACGGCGCATGAGATCGAGACGCACCAGGCGCGCCTCGCCGACTGTCAGCGCCAACGCGGTGACATCGACCAAGGGCTGGCGCACACCGAAACATCCCTGGTGCAGAGCCGTGGTGAACTTAAAGCACTAGAAGAACGGCTCCAAGCCGACCGCCAGCAATACCGCGCCATCTCCATGCAACTGGCCGAGATCGGCGAAGCGATCAAAGAGCTGCGCCCGCATGGCGAAGCCCGCCAAGAAGAAAAAAATCGCATTCAGCTCAGCCTCGCCGAGCAGCGGCTCCACTTACAGCATCTCGCCGACAACCTGCGCGAGAAGTATGACGTCGAGCTGGAAAGTTTCGCCTTGGAGTTTGGCGACAACGGCCCGTCGAAAGCTGAGTTGGTTGCCGAAATCGACGAATTGCGCGCCCGCTTGGAGCGAATGGGCGAGGTCAACCTCGCCGCCATCGGCGAGTATGAAGAGCTGACCACGCGCTTCCAATTTATTAGCCGGCAAAAGGACGATTTGGAAAAATCCATCGCCGACTTGCAGCAGACCATCGTCAAGCTCAACCGGATCTGCCGGCTCCGTTTCAAGGAAAGCTTCGAGGAGATCAACGAGAAGTTCGAAGTGATCTTCCCGCGCCTATTCCGCGGCGGCAAAGCCAAGCTGGTGCTCACCGATGAAAACGATTATCTCGAAACCGGCGTCGACATCGTCGTCCAGCCCCCAGGCAAGAAGCTACAGTCGATCACGCTGTTGTCCGGCGGTGAAAAAGCGCTCACCGCGGTGAGCCTGCTGTTCGCGATCTTTTTGACCAAGCCGAGCCCATTCTGCTTCCTCGACGAAGTCGACGCGCCGTTGGACGACGCCAATATCGATCGCTTCAACGACATGGTCAAGGAGATGAGCGAAAGCTCCCAGTTCATCATGGTCACGCACAACAAGAAATCCATGCAAGCCGCCGAGATGCTCTACGGTATCACCATGGCCGAACCGGGAGTTTCCAAGGTTGTGTCCGTGAGAATGCATTAATCGTCCATGCCTCGGCATCCGCGACTTGCATAGAATTCTCTAAATCATTTCGAATTTCTGTCCGTTCGTCTGGCGCCCGCCGAAGGACTCTGATTGAAGCGGCATAAACCCGCCAGCCATTTAACCAATCCGCATATTTAACTCTCTTCCCGTTTGACTCTCAGCCAAGCTTCCAACAGTATCGAAGCATGGCAGAAGGTTCTTTTTTTCAGCGGCTCAAGCAGGGGCTGACCAAAAGCCGCGAGACTTGGGTGCAAAAAATTGGCGCGATCTTGCAAAATCGCCAGTGGGATGAACAGTGCCTCGACGCCATGGCAGAAAACTTGATCACCGCCGACGTTGGCGTCAAAGCGACAGAAAAGCTGATGGACGCGTTGCGCCACCAATCGCCCAACGGCGCCGAGGATGCCGGCCAGGAAATGGCCGCGCGCTTGCAGGCGGCGATGATCGGCATGCTCGAAGGGTCACCACTCACCCCCAAGATCGCACCGCTCTCCGTCAAGCCATGGGTAATTCTATTTCTCGGCGTGAACGGCGTCGGCAAGACGACGACTATCGGCAAGCTCGCCGCACAGTATCGCGGCGCCGGCAAGAAAGTTCTGTTAGTCGCGGGCGACACTTTTCGCGCCGCCGCCGTTGAACAGCTCGATATTTGGGGACAGCGAGCCGGCGTCGATGTGATCAAGCACAAAGCTGGCTCGGACCCTTCAGCGGTGGTGTTCGACGGCATTCAAGCGGCGAAAAGCCGGGGCATCGATATTCTGCTGATCGATACCGCCGGCCGTCTGCACACCAAAGTGCACTTGATCGAGGAACTTAAAAAAATCCGCCGGGTGATCACTCGAGAGCAGCCCGGCGCACCCCACGAAACGCTCTTGGTCTTGGATGCAACCACGGGTCAGAATGGACTGCAGCAAGCCCGGGTTTTTAAAGAAGCCACGGACATCACCGGCATCGTGCTCACCAAACTCGACGGCACCGCCAAAGGCGGCGTCATCGTCGGTATCCAAGAAGAGCTTGGCGTAGCGGTGAAATATATCGGCGTCGGCGAGGATGTCGAGGACTTGCAGCGGTTTGACCCAGCCGGTTTCGTAAAAGCTTTGTTCGAACGCTAATCAACTGAATTCGCGAGTGGGGTTTTATCCCCGCTCGCGACCAAAGGGGATGCTCGCCCCCTTTGGAAACCCCATTTAATTGTGCCCGCCTCAGGAGGCGGGGTTTACTTAGAATCATTTCCTGCACAGTCGTTACCTTGACTTGGAGCCGATCAGGCATTAACCTTTGATCATTCGGAGCGAATTATGGAAACCGGCGACAGCACCTTAGATCTCACCCTGACCGAAACCGCCATCGAGCAGGTTAGGAAACTCTTGGCCCGCGACGATCGTCAAGGCCAAGGCCTCCGCGTCGCGGTTACCGACGGCGGTTGTTCGGGACATTCTTACAAACTCGATTTCGACAAAGAGCAAAAGCCCGGCGACACCGTGCTCGATTGGTACGGCGTAAAAGTCTATGTGGACCACGCCAGCGCGCCCTTTTTGCAGGGCATGGTCATCGATTTCGAGTCCGGCCTTCATGGCGGCGGCTTTAAGTTCAGCAATCCCAATGCCACGGCCACCTGCGGCTGCGGCACGTCGTTCTCGGCTTAACCCTAAACCGACCTTCCTGTTTGTTTGCGCTGAAGCTCAAGCTGATTGCTGGCAATTTCTTGTCGGCCATGCCCTTTGAAATTCCCTGACGATCCTGCTACCGAAATCGTTGAGGAAAAGATTTTGAAAGCGGTACAAATTCACCGGCATGGCGGGGTCGAACAACTTTGCTACGAAGAGTGCGCCGAGCCCGAACTGAAATCGCCCGGTGACGCCATTATCAAACTCAAGGCCGCGGCACTCAACCCGATCGACATTCGGACCCGCCGCGGTCTTAGTGGAAGCGAATTTTCGTTTCCGCACATACTTGGCAGCGACGGCGCGGGCAGAGTCGTTTCAGTGGGCAAGGAAGCGGACAACATCAATGCCGGCGACACGATCTGCCTGTTTCCAGCAGCGGGTTGCGGACGGTGCGAATTCTGCGCCACCGACCGAGAAACGTCGTGCAGTCAATTGCGCATCCTCGGCGAGGGCGACACCGGCACCTACGCCGAATACGTCAGAGTGCCGGCGCGCAATTGCTTTCCGATACCGGCGGGACTTTCTTTCGAGGAAGCCGCGGCGTTCCCGTTGGTATTCGTCACGGCGTGGCGGATGCTCTACACCAACGCGCGGCTTCAGCCGGGTGAGTGGATTTTAATTCTCGGTATCGGCGGTGGCGTCGCCACCGCCGCGCTCCGATTGGCGCTTCAACTCGGCGCCCATGTCATCGTCACTTCGCGCAGCGATGACAAATTGACCTTGGCGAAAGCGCTTGGCGCTGAACAGGGAATTAATTCGGGCAATGTAGATTTTGCCGAGGCCGTTAGGCAGCTGACGGGAAAACGCGGCGTCGATGTCGTGGTCGATTGCGTTGGCGGGGATAGTTGGTCCAAGAGTCTCGCCGCTCTCGCGCGCGGCGGGCGCTTGGTGACTTGCGGCGCGAGCGCGGGCAGCGAACCCAAGACTAATCTTCAGCGGATTTTTTGGAACCACCTGAAAATTTTCGGATCGACTTTGGGCTCGCGCCAGGAGTTTCACCAGGTGCTAAAATTTATGGAAGTAGCGCGCGCCAAACCTGTGCTCGACGAAATCTTTCCGCTGCGAGATGCCGCCAAGGCGCAGCAGCGGCTGGAAGCGGGCAAACAGTTCGGCAAAATCGTTCTGCGCATGGATAATTAATTTGGCTCTTCAGGCGTTTGTGTGGAAAATGTGCCAGGTTCACTTTGTTTTGTGCACCACGAAGAGCACGAAGGACACGAAGGTTTCGGATAATTCTGACTCCGAACTTCCTGCTCTTCGTGTCCTTCGTGGTGAAAGCATCATCACACTAGACCCGGAAGAACCATTAATTTTATCCCGCTTGAGAATCAAGCAGCAAAATTCGCCGGGACCTCTCCCGGTCGGGAAAATCGCATGCGAGTTATCGGTGGAGTAGCGCGGGGGCGGCGGCTGAAAGTTCCCAAGGGCCAAGCGGTCCGGCCCACCTCGGCGCGGGTTAAGGAATCGCTGTTTAACATATTGCCGCATGATTTTTCAGGACTGTGCGTGCTCGACCTTTTCGCCGGCAGCGGCAACGTCAGTATAGAGGCGCTAAGCCGCGGCGCGGCAAAAGCGGTTCTCATCGATGAATCGCCCCGCGCCGCCGCGGTCATACGGGACAATCTCAGCCGACTTGACCTGAGCGGGCGGGCCGAAGTCTGGACTGCGCCGGTGTTGCGCTCGCTGCGCAAGTTGGCCAAATTGGCAGAAACTTTCGATCTGGTATTTCTCGATCCACCCTACGACCGGGAATGGGTCGGGATGTCGCTGAAACAAATTTCCCAATGCAATTTATTGAACCAAACCGGCACCGTTGTGGCGGAACACAGTGTGCGCGAAGCGGTGAAAACCCGCTATGGCCAGCTCGCCTTGAATGACCAAAGACGTTATGGTGATACTCTCCTATCGTTCTTCAAAAAAGATCAGACTGTGAATTCAGTCGGCTAAGGGAGAAATCATGGCTAACAGCGATCTCGCGATCTACCCCGGTTCATTCGACCCGATCACCAACGGTCACGTCGACCTGGTCACACGCACACTGCGGGTTTTCGACAAAGTCATCGTGGCGATCGCCACCAACCCGGACAAGGATCACTGCCTGTTCAGCGTTCAAGAGCGGCTCGATTTGATCAATGAGGTCTTCGCCGGACTTAAAGGCCGGGTCATGGCCGATTCCTTTCAAGGGTTGCTGGTCGATTACGCCGAGCGCAAAGGGTCGACGGTGGTCATCCGCGGACTACGGGCGATCTCGGATTTCGAATATGAATTTCAGATGGCGATGATGAATCATCGGCTCAAGCCCAAGTTGGAAACATTTTTCATGATGACCGGCGAATCGGAATTTTACACCAGCTCCCGCCTGGTCAAGGAAGTGGTCAGCCTAGGCGGCGATGTCTCCGGCTTGGTGCCGGACAACGTCTTGAACAAACTCAAAGCGAAATTCAAACGTTAAGGAATCTCTGAGATGATTAATGTCGCGGAACGTACCACTCTGATCAAACCGTCCGTCACCCTGGCAATCGCCGCCAAAGCGGGGAAACTGCGTGCCGAAGGCATCGACGTAGTCAATTTTTCTGCCGGTGAGCCCGACTTCGACACCCCGGAGCATATCAAAGCGGCGGCGGTTGACGCGCTTCGCAAAGGCATGACGAAATACACCGACGTCAAAGGCATCGAACCCCTACGTGCCGCGATTGTCGATAAATATTTGCAGGAGTACGGCCTTAGCTATCGCAAGGAAGATGTCGTGGTGAGCTGCGGCGCCAAACACTCGCTTTATAATCTGCTTCAGGCCTTGGTCAATCCCGGCGACGAAGTAGTAATCCCTGCGCCTTATTGGGTGAGCTACTCGGACATGGCGTTATTGGCGGGCGGCGTGCCGAAGCTGATTCCGACCAACGAAGCCACCGGATTTCGCATCAAGCCGGCACAACTCCAAGCCGCGCTGACGGCAAAGACGCGGGTATTTTTCTTGAACAGTCCGTGCAATCCCACCGGTGCCACTTACAGCCGGGACGAATTGCTCGCTATCGGCGCCGTGCTGGCAAAGCACGATTGCCTCATCTTCGCCGACGATATCTACGAAAAGATTATTTACGACGGCTTCCAGGTGCATAACATCGTTGCGCTCTGTCCGGAGCTGCGCGAGCGCACAATGATCATCAATGGCGTGTCAAAGACCTATGCCATGACCGGTTGGCGCATCGGTTACGCCATCGGCTCCAGCGAGGTAATTGCGGCGGCGGCCAAGATTCAGAGCCAGAGCACCTCCAATCCCACTTCGATCGCCCAGGCTGCGGCTTTGGAGGCGATCCGTGGTCCCCAGGACACCGTCGCCATGATGGTCCGCGAGTTTCAAAAGAGGCGCAACGTGATCGTCGATCTTTTGAATGGCGTTCCCGGAATACGCTGTCTAAAACCGGAAGGGGCATTCTACGTCTTTCCGAATGTCTCTGGACTAATTGGTAAAACCGGCAACGGTAAAAAGCTCGGCTCGCCCTGCGACGTCGCCGACTATTTGCTCGAGGAGGCCAAAGTCGCCGGCGTGCCCGGCGAAGATTTCGGTTCCCGCGAGCATATTCGTTTTTCCTACGCGACGTCGCTCGAAGACATCGAAAAGGGCTGCGCCCGCATCCGCGCCGCGGTTGCCAAGCTCAGCTAAATAGTTCGCATCACGGCTTTGGCCGCTGGCCGGTTCTTTTGAAGGCGAAATAGTCGCGCAAGATCTGCCCATGATCAAATACGATCGGCGCCGGCAAATCATTTTCATGAAATGTCCGCGCCAGCTTGGCATCGTCCGCGCCACGGGGAGTTCCGTCGGCAGTGGCGATAAAAACCGTCGACACGGTGTGATGGCGCTTATCGCGCCGCGGATCGGAGTAAGTGTAAAACTGCTCGGTTAAGACAACGTCCAGGGATATTTCTTCCTTCGCCTCACGCAGCGCCGCGGTTTCAATGCTCTCACCGTAGTCGACAAATCCGCCGGGGATCGCCCAGCCATGGGGAATATTTTTTCTTTCGATCAGCACGATGCCGCCGTTTACTTCGACGATGATATCGACGGTCAGCAGTGGATTGCGGAATTCTTCACTCATTGGGCTTCACTACCTTGACTCCGTGCAAAGCGCAAGGTACAAAGACCTCTCAATTTATTATCGCGGGGTGGAGCAGTCTGGTAGCTCGCAAGGCTCATAACCTTGAGGTCCCTGGTTCAAATCCAGGCCCCGCAACCAATCACTGAGGGGCCGACGAGGCCCCTTTTTTACGTCCGGGCCGCATGGTTGGCGATTTTTGGCACTCGACTTCGGATGATGGATCTCACGGGAAGCTAAGTTTTGACGTCTAACTGAAGCCATGACAATGCGTCAATTACTGTCATACACAATCGTCGTCTGGTTAGTTCTTGGCCTCGTCCCAATTGCACCGGCTTCGAACCATTACACAGCAAAGCAATTGGACGCACTTGCAGAGCGCGTCGGTGGCGAGTTTTGGATCAAGGCGTCAGAAGGCAAAGCGCCGCCATTCTTAACCGCGCCAGCGCCCAATGCCGCGACCTTCCGGCCGTCGGACAACGACTCCTTTGAGATCACCGAACTGGTCGGACGGGCGAACAAAAATCCCTACTACAAGGTCAAGTTCCGATCAGGAAAAATCGCTTACCTGCGCCCCGAAACCTTGCATGAGGAAATCAATGCGACCATCGTCAACAGCGATCCCCTTGCCGAGGAGAAACGCAAGGCTGAACAAGCTGCGGAAGAGGAAAAGGAACGCGTCGAATGGATCAACGCCCAGCCCTGGCCGTCACCCATGAAAGAGGCGGCGATTAAAAAACAGCCGATGCCTGGTCTCAATAGCGGCGAAGTAAGGCGAGTCATGGGACCGCCGAGACGGATCGCCAAGGTAAGCGGTCTGGTCAAGACTCGCGGCGCAAATCAGGTCATTGAGGAACGTTGGTACTATGCCGACGGTGCAGTGCTTTTGTTTTTAAATAATGTTCTGAGTCGGGTCGATCGGCCAGGCGCCAAATAACTACCGCGAATCTCCTGTGCGTGGCGCAATTGTTTAGAATTTTGTAATTTGGCAGTAAACAATCGACATGCCGTCCCACCTTTTCACCGCCAGGCTCGCCTGACCTGCACACCAAATCTCGAAAACCACAATCGAGTTCAGCGACTCGGGCTTCTTTGAAAACCCGCGAGCCGTCGCTAGCATCGAAAAACCGATTTTGACAACCGGTTGTCAAAAAACAAAAAAACATGTACAACCGTGGCGATTTTCCTATGGAGGTTTGACGGATTTGCCGATCACCATAAAAAAAGCGCAGAGAATCAACCAGTTGCCGCCGTATCTGTTCGCTGAAATCGACCGGAGCAAGCGCGCAGCATTGGCGCGTGGGGTTGATTTGATAGATCTCGGCATCGGCGACCCGGATATTCCAACCCCGTCGGTAGTCGTTGAAAAGCTCATGGAGGGTGCTAGCAAGCCAGTCAACCACCGTTATCCCAATAGTTCCGGTATGGCGGAGTTTCGCCAAGCGGTAGCGGCCTGGTATCAGAGCCGTTTCAACGTCAAGCTCGATGCCGCCAAAGAAGTGGTCTCGCTTATCGGCTCCAAAGAAGGTATCGGTAACATGGCGGTGGCCTTCGTCGATCCGGGCGACGTCGTGCTGGTTGCCAGCCCGTGCTATCCGGTCTATCACATTGGCACGGCATTCAACGGCGGTAAGAATTATTTTCTGCCGCTCAAAAAGGAAAATCACTTTTTGCCGGACCTCGACTCGATTCCAGCCGAAGTAGCAAAGCAGGCGAAACTCTTATGGATCAACTATCCCAACAATCCCACCGCCGCAGTGGCGGATCGGGATTTTTATCTGCGGGTAATCGAATTTGCCAATAAGTACAACGTCATCGTCTGCCACGACGCCGCCTATACCGAAATGGGTTTTGACGACTACCGGCCGATGAGCTTTCTCGAAGTCGACGGTGCCCGCGAAGTCGGCATCGAGTTTCATTCTCTATCGAAAACTTTCAACATGACCGGTTGGCGCATCGGCATGGCGGTCGGTAATGCCGAGCTGGTCGGCGGCTTGGCGCAAGCGAAGTCGAACCTAGACTCGGGGATTTTTCAAGCGGTTCAAGAAGCCGGTATCGAAGCGCTCAAACTGGGCGACACGATCGTCGCACCCAGTCGTAAAATCTATCAGGAACGGCGCGATATCTTGGTCGACGGCCTGCGCGCGGTCGGTCTGGAATGCGAGAAGCCAAAGGCGACCTTTTACCTTTGGGTATCCTGTCCCAAAGGACTTTCATCCGCCGAGTTCACCGCCAAGCTACTTGACGAAGCCGGCGTGGTAACCACTCCCGGCAACGGTTTTGGCGATGCCGGGGAGGGATATGTTCGTTTTACCGTCTGCGTTGACAAAGAACGGCTACGGGAGGTTGCGGAAAGGATTCGACGGGTAAAACTTTAGAATCCATTCCCTAAAACGAATTCATGGCGAACGGGATGACCCATCAAGTCTATATCGGCATCGGTTCCAACGTGGGCAACAAAAGAGAAAATTTCTTTGAAGCCGTGACTCGTCTCACCAAACTGCCGGACACCCGAGTGCTCAAGGAATCATCCCTTTACGAGAGCGAACCCCTAGGCGACGCCAAAGAGTGGTACGTCAACGGCGCGGTGGAAATCGAGACCAAGTTCAAGCCCGACATGCTGCTCAAGAAGTTTAAGAACATCGAGCGCGCCATGGGCCGAAAAAAAATCAAAAAACGCTGGGGCGCCAGAATCATCGATCTAGACATTTTGCTTTACGACTCCGCGGTAGTGAAGAAAAAGAATCTTAGAATACCCCATCCCGAGATGCCTACCCGCAAATTTGTGCTCATCCCGCTCAGTGAAATCGCGCCGCAGGTGATTCATCCCGAGCTCGGAGTGACGATTTCCGAAATGTTGATCAAAGTTAAGGACGACAAGAAGATCCATCTATTTCACTCGTAAGCGGCCGCGACCCAACTTGGAGCAATATGCTAGCGCTCCGCCTGCTACTGCTTTTTGTCATCTGTTATATTGTCATTCTCGCGCTGAAATCGCTGACTGCCGGTAAAAAGGCGAAGTCCGACGACGCCGTCAAAATCGGCGAACAAATGGTGCTCGATCCTCAGTGTCAAACCTACGTGCCGAAGTCAGATGCGGTGGCGCGGCAGGGAAAGTTTTTTTGCAGTGAAGAATGCGCCCGGCGCTACTTAGCCGGTTAAAGCTTGCAGGATCTTATCGTGGACGCCGTCAAAGCCGCCGTTCGACATCACGAGTAGAACATCGCCGGAGCGTGCGTTTTCGGCCACGTGGGCGGCGATTTCGCTGGCGCCCGCGACGGCCAAGGCGCGCTGGTCGCCGGTAAGCCGATTGGCTTCCAGGATCAAACGGTCGACCGATAGCCGCTCGCCGGCCGGGATTTTCTCCGGTTGGAAAACATTGGCGACCAGCACTCGGTCCGCCAGCGCCAGGGCGGCGGCGAACTCCTTTTCGAAAATATTGCGCTTGCTGGTGTTGCTGCGCGGCTCGAAGATCGCCCACAACCGGCGCCCGCCGTAGGCCGCGCGCACGGCGTCAATGGTTTCGCGCACCGCGGTGGGATGATGGGCGAAATCGTCGATGACCAGCACGCCGCGCTGTTCGCCGCGAACTTCCTGGCGCCGCTTGACCCCTTTGAAGGTGCGGAAGCCTTCGAGCAATCGTTCTCGCTCAATGCCGAGGGTGCGGCCCATGGCGTAAACCGCCAGTGCGTTCTTGACGTTGTGCCGGCCAATCACGGCGGCTTCCAACAGCCCCTCAGCCCGGCCTTTATAACAGGGCGTGAAAAAGCTCCGTCCTTCGCGAAATTGCACGTCGGTGACGGACCAATCGCCGCGGTCGCCGTAACTGACGCACTTGGAC
>Ga0137437_1000343_pt1 | contig 13898 bp, 8 predicted proteins | sample EasRivERMGT138_2_FD_102332 | JGI IMG/M metagenome (GOLD analysis project Ga0137437, IMG submission 102332) | Soil microbial communities from meander-bound floodplain in the East River, Colorado, USA - East River MetaG ERMGT138_2 | ecosystem: Environmental > Terrestrial > Soil > Floodplain ...
CTTTCTTCGCCAGTGAGTTCGCGTCCTCGCTCGCGCCCGCCGCGCGCATCCCTTCGAGGCGCGCCAGCACGGCGGCGCAGCGCAGGCGGCGGCTCTCGCCGATGCGCCAGGCCGGGCCGCAGAAGCGGCGCAGGAACGGGTCGGAGAGCACGAGGAGCCCGCCGCCGCGCGCCGTCGTCCCCGAAGTCGTCGGGTAACGCGCGCGGAAGAACGCCATCTCGTCGCTCGCGCCGAGCGACGCGACGCCGGCGAGCTTGCCTTGGTGCAGGTCGAGCAGCCGCTCGAGCGCGGGCCGCGAGTTGGCGACGATCGCGACGCTCCCCTCCGCCGCGAAATAGGAGGCGACGCGCCGGTCGGGGGAGGCGACGCCGCGGATCTTGACGCCCGCGTGCTCGCCTTCGACGTCGGCGCAGGCGGGGACGGCGGCGTGCGCCTCCTTCCAGCGCGCGGCCATCTGCAGCGCGAGCGCGTCGGTCGAGACGCAGTCGAACAGGACGGCGACGTCGGTCCCCTCGCGCAGGTAGGGGTCGGAGGCGGTGAAGGCGACCGAGCGGACCAGCGTCGGGCCGAGCAGCCGCGCGATCGCGCTGGTGGAGAGGCAGATCTGCCGCTCGAGGCGGGCGCGCGTGCCGGCGTCCTCGCTGCGCGGCTCGATCGCGTGCACGAGCGTGTCGCCGCGCCGCTCCATCTCGTCCAGCAGCGCGACCATCGCCGCGAACGAGTCGAAGCCGACGTAGATCTGGTCGGCCGGGACCCACATGGCGAGCGGCTCGATCACCGGCTTCTCGCCGGTCAGCCGCGCCTTCCAGTCGACGGGGGAGGTCGTGATCCCCTCGATCGACGCGATCGGGACGGTCGCGCTCTTCGTGGCATCTCCCGCCGCGTCGATCTGGCGCATCCGGTCGATCTGCAAGTTCTCCTGCAGCGCGCGCCCGCCGCTGAAGAGCTCGAAGGTGTCGCCGAACTCGGAGCGGTCGAACGTCGTCGTCGCGCCGAGCGGCCCGACCCAGAACCACGGCTGCGCCGCCGGCGGCGCGTTCGGGTCGTCGGGCGGCGCGCCCTCGGCGAGCGCCTGGAACAGCGGCGTGCCGGGCAGCACGAGCGACGCGAGGAACGCCGCGCGCCGCTTCTTCGCCGCGTCGAACGCGTCGGCGCCGACCTCGGGCGCGTCGGCGGGGAAGGTGAACGGGACGCGGTCGAGGCGCCGCAGGCCGCTCTTGGCGTCGCGACCCGGCAGCCAGAGCTCGCCGTGCGCGGGCGCGCCGGCGGCGGTCTTCACGAGCACGCGCCAGCGGCTCGGGTCGTCGCCGCCGGTCATATGGTCGAAGGCGAAGACGCCCTCGCCGCCCTCGACGCGCACTTCGGCCAGCGCGTGCAGCAGCCGTTCGACGTCGACGAAGTGGCCCCACCGGTACAGCGCGGAGTCGTCGGCCGCGGGCCGCTCCTCCTTCACGAGGTCGGCGACGCGCAGCGCGTGGACGACCTCGCCCTTCGGCGCGCCGCCGCAGGCCCCGCGTGCGGCCCCGGGCAACAGCGCGATCGTGAAGACGAGGGTGGTCCGAAGCGCAAACGTCGCATTCGACATGGTGGGTTCCCGTATCGGAGGAGTCGCCGGACGAAGGGCGGCGATTCGCGCATGGCCGCGCCGCGTTTGCAAGCCGATTCCGCGCGGCGCGCGAGCTAAAACGCTGCGTCCCATGGGCCAGCCGTTCCGCCGCGCGCAGCGACTCGCCGGGCTCCTCGCGGTGCTCGTGGCAGCGGCGCCGTTGTTCGCCGTCGGTCGGCAAACGGTGGTGGGCGCGCGGGTCGGCAAGAACGACTTCGCCCACCTCGAGAGCTGCGCGAAGGAGCTGGCGGCGAAGGGGTGTGCGGCGGAGGTCGCCGACCTGCTCGACGTGATGACGCGGCTCGGCGACGACGGCGCCGCGCTCGCGAAGACGCGCGACGCGTGCGCCAAGAGCCTGGAGAAGGACAAGGGGAAGGCGAAGCCGCCCGCGAGCGGCGCGGCGGTGGCGTCGATCGCCCGCACGCTCCACTCCTGCGCGAGCGACATGACGAAGCAGCTCGCCGCACTCGACGCGAAGGACGCGGCGACGCTCGCGGAGCAGATCCTGCGCGTCGACGACGAGCAGCCGCTCGCGCACGAGACGCTCGGACAGACGTTCGAGAAGCCGGCCGACGCGGGCGCGAAGGCGAAGAGCGACGCGAAGGCCGGGGCGTGGCTCACGCCCGAGCAGAAGCGCGTGCTGGCGCGCCGGCGCGAGATCCAGACGGCGGTCGTGCAGGCGCGCCGCCTCGAGATCCCGCTCGAGGTCGCGCCGTCCACGTTCGCTCCGCTGCAGGCGATCGACCCGTCGCCGGCGACCGTCGTCCGCTACGGCAACCTCGAGTTCCATTCGAACATGCAGCCCGAGAGGCTGCAGCGCATCGTGCGGCGCGGGCTGCAGGCGATGGCGCTGTCGAAGTTCGTGCGCGGCCTGCCGCTCGAGGTGCCCGCCGCGCTGAAGAAGCTCGGGCGCAAGTACGTGCTGCTCACCGCGAAGACGCAGTACGACAAGGCGATCGACGTCGCCGTCGCGGCGAAGGGCATCAAGGAGGCGGACGCCGCCGCGGCGCGCGAGCGCGGCGGCTACATCGACGAGCGCGGCTTCTACGTCAGCGAGGGCGTGAGCGAGGTGCAGGACTACTGCTTCGTCGTCCTCGTGCTCGGCCTCCGTTACTACGAGGGCGACGACCCCGAGCCGCAGCCGTGCCTCGTGAAGGGCCATCTCGAATGGCTCTGCCTCACGATGTTCGGGAGCTCGCTGCCCGGGATCGTCTCCGAGTCGAAAGAGGTGCCGCACGCCGACGCGACGACGAGCGACCGCGCGCGCGACCAGCGCGAGGAGAAGCGCGCCCGCGAAGTCCGCGACGCCGGCATCTCCGGGGCGCGGCGCTGGATGACCTTCCTCGCGTCGCGCGGCCAGGATCCGCCCTGGTCGAACTCGTTCGTCTCGGACATCGCGCTGCTGATCGACCTCGACCTCGTGAAGAGCACGTTCGTCGTCGAGTACCTGCAGGAGAACTTGGCCTTCAACGACCTGCTGCGCACGACCGGGACGAAGAGCGGCGACAAGCGGACGCGCACCGAGCAGATCGAGTCGAAGCTCGACGGCGGCCTGCCCGCGTTCGAGGCGCGCTTCCGCGCGTGGCTGCTGCCGCGTCCCGTGCCGGTCGTGCAGCGCCTCGCTCGGCCGCCCGCGTCCGAAGAGACTCCGACCAAGGAGGAGGAGGCGGCGCTCGTCGCGCTCGACCGCGTGCGCAAGGTCGCGTGGGACATCGCGAAGTACGGGGCGTTCGAGCCGATGCAGGTCGACCGCGAGCTCTCGACCGCATGCGCCCTGCACGTGCGTTACCTGAAGCTCCACCCCGACCAGCTCGCGAAGTGGCCCGACGCGCACGAGGAGTACCCCGAGCAGGAGGGCTTCAGCACCGAGGGTTGCTGGGCCGGGACGCACGCGGTGATCGCGCCCGGCGTCGCGACGGCGGAGGAGGCGGTCGCGGGCTGGATGGGGACCTTCTACCACCGCCTGCCGCTGCTCGAGCCGGGCCTGAAGCGCATCGGCTTCGACCTCGCGGACCGGATCGCCGTGCTCGACGCGTCGTCGCTGGTCGTGCAGGACGAGCTCATCGGCTGCATGGTCTGGCCCGCGCGCGACATGCACGACGTGCCGACGCGCTTCGTCGCGGGCGGCGAGCTGCCCCATCCGGTGCCCGGCGTCGACGAGCGCGCGTTCGGCTACCCGATCACGCTGCAGACGACGCACCAGAACGGCGAGTTCGAGCTCGTCCTGTTCAAGGGGCCCAAGCGCGACGGGCCCGCGGTCGCGTGCCACGTCTCGACGCCGGCGCACCCGAGCAATCCCGACCTCGCGCCGCCCGGTGCCTTCTGCCTCCTGCCCAAGGCGCGCCTCGAACCGCGCACGACCTACACCGTGGTCGCCACGCCGGCGGACGGCGGGGCGCCGCTCGTCTGGAGCTTCACCACCGGTGAGTGACGTGCCGAGCGGCGCCGCGCGCGTCGTGATCGTCGGCGGCGGGTTCGCGGGGCTCGCGTGCGCCCGCCGGCTCGCGCGCGCGCCGGTCCGCGTGACGCTCGTCGACCGCCGCAACCACCACCTCTTCCAGCCGCTGCTCTACCAGGTCGCGACCGCGGCGCTGAACCCGGGCGACATCGCGGCGCCGATCCGCGGGATCCTGCGCGCGCAGGCGAACGCCGACGTCGTGCTCGGCGAGGTCCGGTCGATCGACCGGACGCAGCGCAAAGTCGTCCTTGCCGACGGCGAGCTCGCGTGGGACTTCCTGGTGGTCGCGACCGGCGCCAACCACTCCTACTTCGGCCACGACGAGTGGGCCCCCTTCGCGCCCGGGCTCAAGACGGTGGAGGACGCGCTCGCCATCCGGCGGCGCGTGCTGCTCGCCTACGAGCGCGCCGAACGCGAAGACGACCCGGAGCGGCGGCGCGCGTGGCTCACGTTCGTCGTCGTGGGCGGAGGGGCGACCGGCGTCGAGCTCGCCGGCGCGCTCGCGGAGATCGGCCGCCACTCGCTGGTGCGCGACTTCCGTCGCATCGACTCGTCGCAGGCGCACGTCGTCCTGATCGAGGCGGCGCCGCGGCTGCTGCCGCCGTTCGTCGAGATGCTGGCGGCGAAGGCGAAGACGCAGCTCGAACGTCTCGGCGCCGAGGTGCGCGTCGCGACGCGCGTCACGTCGATCGACGGCGACGGCGTGACGCTGCAGGCCGGCGGACAGGAGACGCGGCTCGCCGCGAAGACGGTCCTGTGGGCCGCGGGCGTCGCCGCGTCGCCGCTCGCGAAGACGCTCGGCGTGCCGCTCGATCGCGCCGGCCGCGTGCCGGTCGAGCCGACCCTCCTCGTCACCGGCACGCGCGACCTCTTCGTCGCGGGCGACCTCGCCGCGCTCGCGGTCGACGGCCGGCCGGTGCCGGGTGTTGCTCCGGCGGCGATCCAGATGGGGCGGGCCGTGGCCGCCAACATCGAGCGCGCGCTGCGCGGCGAGCCGCTCTTGCCGTTCCGCTACCGCGACAAGGGGACGCTCGCGACGATCGGGCGCGCCGCGGCGGTGGCCGACTTCGGGAAGTTCAAGGTTTCGGGCGCACTGGCGTGGCTGCTCTGGCTCGCCGTGCACATCTACTTCCTGATCGGCTTCCGGAACCGCGCGCTCGTCCTGTTCCAGTGGGCGTGGTCGTGGGTCACCGGCGGCCGCGGCGCGCGCCTCATCACCGAGCCGGGGCCGGACGGCCGCGCCACGCCTTCCGCGAACGAGTGATCGGCGTTTCGCCGGGTCGGCATCCCGATCAAGAGACGCGGACGCGCGGTCATTCACGCGGCGTCGCCGCGACCGTAGGTTTCTGCGTGTTCGACCCGGATCCCCCTGAAGCGAGAGAAACCATGTCGACCTCCGCCACGTCCGGACCCGCGAGCCCCGCCCCCGACTTCGCCGCCGTCAAGGTGCGCCAGCAGGCGGCCTGGTCCGCCGGCGACTACGCCGTGGTCGGCGCCACCCTTCCGCTGGTGAGCGAGCTCCTCTGCGAAGCCGTCGACCTGCGCTCCACCGACCGCGTCGTCGACGTCGCCGCCGGCAGCGGCAACACGGCGATCGCCGCCGCGCGCCGCGGCTGCGAGGTGGTGGCGGTCGACTACGTGCCGGCGCTGCTCGAGCGCGGCCGGCAGCGCGCCGCCGCCGAAGGCCTCGCCGTCGACTTCCGCGAAGGCGACGCCGAGAAGATCCCGCTCGCCGACGGCGCCTTCGACGTCGCGACCTCGACCTTCGGCGTGATGTTCACGGCCGACCACGCGAAGGCGGCGCGCGAGCTGATCCGCGTGGTGCGCAAGGGCGGGAAGATCGGGCTCGCGAGCTGGACGCCGGAAGGGCTGATCGGCCGCATGTTCCAGCTCATCGGGAAGTTCCTCCCGCCGGCACCGGGCGTGGCGTCGCCGTCGACGTGGGGGACCGAGGCGCGATTGCGCGAGCTCTTCGGGAATTCGATCCAGGAGCTGCGCACGACCCGCCGCGAGCAGAGCTTCCGCTACCGCTCCTTCGAACAGTGGCTCGAGGTCATGTCGACGTGGTACGGACCGATGGTGAAGACCTTCGCCGCACTCGACGAGAAGCGACGTCACGACCTCACGCGCGACCTCGCGGCGCTGATGCAGCAATTCAACCGGTCGGGCGACGCGACGCTGGTCGTCCCTTCGGAGTACCTCGAGACGGTGATCGTCCTGCAGTGACGCCGTGCCGATCGCGGCGGCGCGGCGAGGGCGTATGCTCGGCGACGTCCCGGCTTTTCCACGATCAGGAGAAGAAGATGGCGTCGCTGCGACTCGTCACCGTCGTCGGGCTCCTCGCCGCTGCGGCCGTCCTCGGCTCGCAAGCGCCCGCGCAGGCGCCTCCGGACGCGTCCAAGAGCCAGAAGAAGACGAACCCCGCCACCGATCCGCAGCCGCGGACCGACGAGGGCTGGGTCGCGCGCCAGAAGGAGCTGAACGAGCGGGCGAAGAAGGGCGGCGCCGAGCTCCTCTTCCTCGGCGACTCGATCACGGAGGGCTGGGAGGGCGGCGGCAAGGAGGTCTGGGCGAAGCACTACACGCCGCGCAAGGCGCTGAACCTCGGCGTCAGCGGCGACCAGACGCAGCACGTGCTGTGGCGGCTCGAACACGGCAACGTCGACGGCCTCGCGCCGAAGGCCGCCGTGGTCATGATCGGGACGAACAACACCGGCGGCGGGCAGACGGCCGAGCAGATCGCCGAGGGCGTGCAGGCGGTCACCGACAAGCTGAAGGAGAAGCTGCCGAAGACGAAGGTGCTGCTGCTCGCGATCTTCCCGCGCGGCGAGAAGGCCGATCCCAAGCGCGCGCTGGTCGCCTCGGTGAACCAGCTCCTCGCCAAGGTCGCCGACGGGAAGCGCGTCTTCTTCCTCGACATCGGCCCGAAGCTCGTCGGCGCCGACGGCGTCATCGACCCGGCGATCATGCCCGACCTGCTGCACCTGAGCGCGAAGGGCTACGCGATCTGGGCCGACGCGATCGAGGCCGACTTGAAGAAGGTGCTCGAAGAGAAGTGAGCCCGGCGCCCGCGCGCGGCAGTCACCGCTTGCGGACGACCGTCGCCCCGTCGCCGATCGCGAGCAGACAGGCGTCGACCCGCAGATCTCCGCGGATGCGGCGGTTGAGCGTCCGGATCGCGACGGTGTCGGCGTCGGTGACCGACTCGTCGGCGACGGCGCCGCCCCAGAGCGTGTTGTCGAAGACGACGACGCCGCCGGCGCGCAGCAGCGAGAGGCACGCCTCGTAGTAGTCGGGGTAGGACGCCTTGTCGGCGTCGACGAAGGCGAGGTCGAAGGTGCCGGCGCGGCCGTCGCGCACGAGCGCCGCGAGCGTCTCCGCCGCCGGTGCGAGCCGGAGCTCGATCCGGTCGGCGACGCCCGCCGCCTTCCAGTGGCGGCGCGCGATCGCCGTCCACTCCTCGCTCACGTCGCAGGCGAGGATGCGGCCGTCGGCCGGGAGCGCGAGCGCCATCGCGAGCGCGCTGTAGCCGGTGAAGGTCCCGAGTTCGAGCACCCGTCGAGCACCGATCAAGCGGACGAGCAGCGCGAGCAGACCGCCCACCTCCGGCGCGAGCAGCATCCGGGCGTCGGGCAGCGCCGCGGTCTCCCGGCGCAGGCGCAGCTGCGCGTCCGTCTCGCGCAGCGTCTGCTCGCGGACGTAGCGCTCGATCTCGGGCGGATTCACCGACTCGATCGACATGACGTCCCGCCTCCGGCTTGCGCGACCCGGCCGGCGGCGCATTCTGCCCGCGAATCCGCGGCTCGCTTTGGACGGCCGCGCGGGCCACAATCCCCGGCTTCCGCACGCGCCCCGGACCGCCCCGTCCGGCGCCACCCGTCACGAGGTCGAGCGCCATGATCGAGAGAGCGTCCCGCACGAAGAGCCCGTGGTGTGCTTCCGCCATCGCCGCCGTCGCGGTCGGCCTCTCCGCCGCGCCGGCGCGCGCGCAGTACCGGCCCGACGCCGTGATGCTGCGCAACCCCGACGTGAGCAAGGACTCGATCGTCTTCCGGTTCGCCGGCGACCTCTGGCTGGTCGACAAGCGCGGCGGCGTCGCGCGCCCGCTTTCCTCGCCGGCCGGCGCGGAGGCGATGCCGAAGTTCAGCCCCGACGGGAAGCAGGTCGCGTTCATGGCCGGCTACGACGGCGGCAGCGACCTCTACGTGCTGCCGATCGACGGCGGCGTCCCGTTCCGCGTCACGCACCACCCCGACCGCGAGATGCTCTGCGACTGGGACCCGAGCGGCCGCGAGCTGATCTTCTTCTCGTCGCAGATCTCCGGGCAGCAGCGCGCGCCGAAGCTCTTCCGCGTGCGCGCGACGGGCGGCCAGCCGGTCGCGTTGCCCGTCCCGTACGGCGCGTGGGGGGCGATCGACGAGACCGACACGTGGCTCGCGTACTGCCCGCAGACCTACGCGCTCACCGCGACGTGGAAGCGCTACCAGGGCGGCCTCGCCGAGGACGTCTGGCTCTTCAACCTGAAGACGCGCGAGTCGCGCCGCGTCACCGACTTCCCCGGCCTCGACGCGCTCCCGATGTGGCACGGCCGGACCCTTTACTTCCTCTCCGACCGCGAGACGCTCCATCGCAACCTCTGGTCGTTCGACGTGCAGAGCGGCGAGACCCGGAAGGTCACCGACTTCGACAGCGACGTCCGCTTCCCGTCGGTCGGCCCCGACGACATCGTCTTCGAGAACGGCGGCAAGCTCTGGCGCTACGAGTTCGCGACGAGCAAGTCGGTCTCGGTCGAGGTGCAGATCCCGACCGATAGGCCGAATCTGCGGGCGCATGCCGTCGACTGCAGCGCGCTCGCCGGCGAGCTCGCGCCCGGCCCCAACGGCAAGCGCGCCGTCGTCTCCGCGCGCGGAGAGGTCTTCACGCTGCCCGCCAAGGACGGGGCGGCGCAGAACCTGACGCGCAGCGACGGCGTCGCCGAGCGCAGCCCCGCCTGGAGCCCGGACGGGAAGTGGATCGCCTACTTCACCGACCGGAGCGGCGAGAACGAGCTCGCGGTGCGCGCCGGCGACGGCCGCCCCTTCCACTGGCAGGGCCAGACCGAGACGAGCGAGGAGAAGATCCTCACGCAGCTCGGGCCGGGCTACCGCTTCCGGCCGTACTGGTCGCCCGATTCCCAGGCGCTCGCGTTCGCGAGCAACGACGGCGCGATCCACAAGGTGAGCCTCGCCGACGGCGCCCACGAGGTCGTCGACACCGATCCGGAGGGGCGCCCGCCGTCGGGGGATTGGTCGCCCGACTCGCGCTGGATCGTCTATGCGCGCCGCGGCACGCAGTCGAAGCTCTCGACGATCTGGATCTACGACACCTCGACGCGCCAGAGCCACGAGGTGACCTCGGGGCAGTTCGCCGACGCCGAGCCGGTCTTCGACAAGAACGGCGACTGGATCTGGTTCACGCGCCAGGCGACCTTCGACGCGATCTACTCCGAGATGGACGATTCGTGGGTCTACGCCAACTCGCGCAACCTGGTCGCCGTGCCGCTGCGCGCCGACGTGAAGAACCCGTGGGCGCCGAAGAGCGATGACGAGACGGCGCCCGAAGGCGATGCAGCCAAGAGCGGCGAGAAGAAGGACGACGCGTCCGGGGACAAGAACGACAAGGACGACAAGAAGGACGACGCGAAGAAGGACGACGCCAAGAAGGACGAACCGGTCAAGCCGGTCGAGATCCTCTTCGACGGCTTCGAGGCGCGCGCGCTCCTGGTCGACGTGCCGGCCGGCCGCATCTCGGATCTGCAGGGCGCGAAGGGGAAGGTGCTCTACCGGAGACTGCCGCGCGCCGGCACCTCGGACCTCCCGAGCCCCGACGACGACGAGGCGCGCGGCGCGGGCGCGCTCTGCGGGTTCGACCTCGAGTCGAAGAAGGAGGAGAAGGTCCTCGACGGCTGCGCCGGCTACGAGCTCTGCGCCAAGGCGAACAAGGTGCTCGTGCACGTCGGGCCGGCCTGGGGCTTCATCGAGCTCGCCAAGGAGCAGAAGCTCGAGGACAAGATCGCGCTCGCGAACCTCGTCGCCGACGTCGACCCGAAGAAGGAGTGGGACGAGATCGTGACCGACTGCGGTCGCGTGATGCGCGACTTCTTCTACCAGGCCGACATGCACCACGTGGACTGGAACGCCGTGGTCGCGCGCTACCGCGCGGCGCTGGCCGACTGCACGGCGCGCGAGGACGTCGACTACCTGATCCGCGAGATGATCGCCGAGCTGAACGTCGGCCACGCCTATGACCGGCCGCCCGCCGACATGGACGACGGCAAGCCGGCGCGGCCGGTCGGCCTGCTCGGCTGCGACTGGGCGCTCGAGCGCAACGCCTACAAGATCGCCCGCATCGTCGGCGGCGGCGCCTACGACGCCGACGCGCGCTCGCCGCTGGCGCTGCCGGGCGTCGACGTGAAGGCGGGCGAGTTCGTGCTCGCGGTGAACGAGGCGCCGATCGACGTCGCGCGCGACGTCTACGCCGCGTTCGAGGGGACGGCCGGCAAGCCGACCTGGATCACCGTGAACGGCGACCCCGGCAAGAACGGCAAGGAGCGGCGCGTCCTGGTCACGCCGATCGGGAGCGAGGCGGAGCTGCGCTACCGCGACTGGGTGGCGGCGAACCGCGAGCTGGTGCGCAAGCTCTCCGACGGCCGCATCGGCTACGTGCACGTGCCCGACACGGGGCTGCACGGGCAGAACGAGCTGGTGCGCCAGTTCATGGGCGCGTTCGACAAGGACGCGCTGCTGGTCGACGAGCGCTGGAACTCGGGCGGCCAGATCCCGACGCGCTTCATCGAGCTGCTGAATCGGCCGGTCACCAATTACTGGGCGGTGCGCCACGGCGAGGACTGGTCCTGGCCGCCGGTCGGCCACCGCGGACCCAAGTGCATGCTGATCAACGGCTCGTCGGGATCGGGCGGCGACTGCTTCCCGTGGTTCTTCCGGCAGGCGAAGCTCGGCGAGCTCGTCGGCCGGCGCACGTGGGGCGGGCTGGTCGGGATCTCCGGCAACCCCGGCTTCGTCGACGGCTCGGCGATCACCGTCCCGACCTTCGGCTTCTACAAGAAGGACGGCACCTGGGCGGTCGAGGGGCACGGCGTCGACCCCGACCTCGAGGTGATGGACGACCCCGCGAAGATGGTGAACGGCGAGGACCCGCAGCTGCTGGCCGGCGTGCAGTGGCTGCAGAAGCAGCTCGCGACGTGGAAGTTCGACCGCCCCAAGCGACCGGCGCCGCCGGACCGCTCGAAGGCGGGGATCCGTCCCGAGGACCGCTGAGAACGCGCGACGGGAAAGGCCGATCATGCTTCTCCCCGTGCTGCTCCGCTGCATCGCGCTCGCGCCTCAGGGCGGCAACGTGCACGCGACGCTCGACACCCTCGAGGCGAGGCTCGCCCCGGTCGCGCAAGCTCAGGACGCGAAGAGCTTCGCGATCCAGGAAGAGGTCCAGGCCGCGCTCCTCGAATGCATCTCGAGCGACCGGCTGCAGGAGGCGTCCGACTTCCGCCGCGCGGCCGGGCTCTTCGCGCCGTCGAGCGGCGACCTCCTTCCGCTCGAGGCGCGCTACGAGCTGCTGCTCGTCGCGGCGGCCGAGGGGGACTCGGAAGCGCGGAGCAGACTCGGCCTGGCCTGGGACAACCTCCTGGTGGGGATGGGCCGCGGCCGGCGCATCGGCGCGCCGAAGATCGCGGTTCCGCGCGGCGGCGAGGCGTGGGAAGTCCATCCGACGGCGGACGCGATCCTCGCCGTCTACCGGGATCCCGCCGGCGCGGCCGCGGCCGCGAAGGAGAAGACGAACAACCCCGAATTGCAGGAGCTCGTCGACGCCGACCAGAAGGCGCGTGACTTCGATTTCTCCAAGGTGACGCCCGCCCAGCTCGACGAGATGTCGAAGGGCGACGCCACCCGCCTGCGCCGCACGAAGGAGATCGTGCAGGCCGGAACGCTCGCCACCGCCGACGACTTCGACCACGCTGCGCTCGTCTTCCAGCACGGCAACGTCTTCGAGGACTACGCCACCGCCCACGAGCTCAGCGTCAGCGCGCTCCTCCTCGGCAAACGGACCGCGTCCTGGCTCGCCGGCGCGTCCTACGACCGGATGCTCGTCCACTGCGGCATCCCGCAGCGCTTTGCGACGCAATACGGCGGCGTCGGCGGGGTGACCCGATTGCAGCGAGTCGAGACCTGGGGCATCAACGACACCGAGCGCAAGCGCATCGTCCGGACGACTTTGGAGGAGGCGAGGAAGAGGAAGTTCTGAATCCGGTCGGCAGGCGCGAGACGCGCGACCGCGACCGTCACGCGTACGGATTCGAACTCGCCCGACCGGAGAGCCCGGGCGGCGACCCGGGACGCGGCACGAGCGCGCCGGCCGCATCGAGGTCGTCCCGCGGCGGATCGCCGCGATCGACTCCGCCGCACGGATCGAAGCGTCGGATCGTGCGCCGTGAGTTGAATCCGTGCCAGACGAGGAGCGCGACGCTCGCGAGCCCGCCGATCAAGGCCCCGCGGACCGCGGGCGACGCGATCGGGAGATCGCCGCGATTCCGAAGGACGAGCGCCCCCTCCACGGCGCCGATCGCGATGCCGATGGCGATGCAGACCAGGAGATGGATCCCGATCCGCCGCCGCCGCGCTGCACCGCGTCGCAGGCTCCTTCCGAGCCCGCGCAGGTAGGAGAAGAGGGTGCCGAAGTGCGACGTCCCGATCACCGCCGCGAGCGTCGTCGTGAACGTCAGGCGCGAGAAGACCCTGGCGGCGTAGCTCGCGTCGTCCGGACCCGAACGGGGGAGAGAGTGGAACCAGAAGTTCAGTCCGAGCGGAAGCAACAGGAGCAGCGAGCCAGCGAGCGGCAGCGCCGCGCGCGGAAGCCAACGGAGCCTCGACGCGACCACGAACGTGCCGGCGACGAAGAGCAATCCGAGCACGGCAGCGCCCAGCGCAAGGAGCACGACGGAGGCGGCGAAGACGAGGATTTGCATGCCTTCCCAAGTGATGACGGTACGCCGCTGCAGCGACCCGACCTGCACCTCCATGCTGGCCGGTGACGAATCGGTCGGCAACCCTCGGTGATCGACGATCTCGTCGCGCTTCCGCCCGTCGCGCGCTCGACCCTTCGTCAGCGCGAGAACACGAGCAGCGAGAAGCTGCCCGCGACCGGCTGCGGGCGCGGCGGGCGACCGCCGTTGCCGGCCGCCGGCGCCGCGGCCGGCGCCTCGAAGTCGGCGGCGCCGAGGTAGGCGCGGTGGGTCGCCGGATCGAGCGCCATCGTCTTCGAGCCGCGTTTCGTCGCGACGTTCTCGACGACGGTGAACTGGTCGGGCGCGTCCTCGTGGACGACGGTCAGCGTGCCGTCGCCGTTCGACGAGAAGGCGCAGGCGAGCGCCGGATCGAAGGCGCAGCCGTCGACGCCGCCGCCGATCGGCAGCGTCGTGATCACCTTGCCGCTCTGCGCGTCGACCATCACCATCTTCTGGTTGTGGCAGCCGGAGAAGAGGACGTGGTGGGCGACGTCGAGCGCGAGCCCGCTCGGCCCCTCGCCGGGCGCGATCGACCAGTGCGCCGTGACCTGCATCTTCGCGGCGTCGATCGCGACGATCTCGCTCTTGTCCTCGAGGTTGACGTAGACGTGGCCGGCGCCGTCGGCGACGCCCGCCTCGGGCTGGCCGCCGAGCGCGATCGTGCCGGCGACCTCGCCCTTCGCCACGTCGATCACGGTCGCCTCGGCGCCGCGGCCGCAGAACGCGTAGACGCGCTTCGTGGTCGGCTCGTAGAGGGTCGCGTCGGGGCCCTTGCC
>Ga0137437_1000344_pt1 | contig 13848 bp, 13 predicted proteins | sample EasRivERMGT138_2_FD_102332 | JGI IMG/M metagenome (GOLD analysis project Ga0137437, IMG submission 102332) | Soil microbial communities from meander-bound floodplain in the East River, Colorado, USA - East River MetaG ERMGT138_2 | ecosystem: Environmental > Terrestrial > Soil > Floodplain ...
CCTCGTTCGCGAACTTCGCCTTCAACTCGGCCGGCTTCTTCCGGCGGTCGGCCTCCGAGAGCGTCACGCTCGCGACGACCACCCAGTACTCGCGCGCCGCTTGCCTGGCGTCGGCGGCGCGCTCGCCGCCTTTCGCATTCGGCGCCGGCGGCGCCGCCGCGTCCGGGGACGCGTCGCGCCGCGCATCGTCCGCTCCCTTCGCGTCCCCGCCGCCCGGCTGCTCCCCCCGATCCTTCTGCATCCAGTCGGTGAGGAACGACCGCTCGTGGGAGAGGGCGAGCCCGCCTTGTCCCGGCGTGCCGCCCTTCGCGAAGGGCCAAAGCCCGACAGCATAGGTCACCCCGACCAGCAGCACCAGCCCCGCCGAGACGAGCGCCAGTACGAGGCCGCCGCGGCTGGAACGCGCGGGCGCCAGCGGGCGCGGGTCGAGGTCGGCGGAGCGCGCGAGCGACGGCTGCGGCTTGCGCGGCTTCGCGAACCGCTTGGGCTGGATCTGGATTTCCGGCGCGCCCACCACTTCGGCCCGGGGGGCCGGAGGCGGCGGCGCGGCGCCGTCGCGCGTCGGGAACGTCTGTCCGTTCTGACGAAAGATCTCGAGCGGGTGTTTATGACCCCGCATGCGTGGCACTCCCCCCACCACTCCGTTCTCGCGACGCGGACCGCACCGCCAGGCCGTCCGTAGATCATGAATCGCGAGGCGACCGCGAGAGATTAGCGAGCGCGACGCGAAGCCGTCAACGAAAGGCGCGCGGCGGCCGGTTCAGCGCGCCGGGCCCGGCGCTCGGGCCTGCGGGAGGAACGGCGCGTAGCGATAGGCGACGCCGGTCTCGTCGTGGATCCGCCGCAGCCGCTCGTGGTAGCGGACCGACAGCTCCTCGAGCGGCGCCGCCTTCGACGCGTCGCAGAAGTAGAGCCGGCAGCCGAGCGGGCGGCCCTCCCGCGCGACGCAGACGCCGGCGCTCCAGTGCGGGCAGAGGGCCGGGTCGCCGTTCTCGTGCGGCGCCCCGCTGCGCCGCAGCCGTTCCATCTCCAGGGCGGTCGAGAACAGAGTGAGTCCGCTCTTTGGGAAATCGCAGCAACGGCCCGACAGCTCGCACCGCGGCGCGAGCGCCGCGAGCTCCGCGTCGAGGTCGGCGTAGAGCGCGTCGAGGCGCGCGAGGGCGTCGTCGACCGGCGCCGTCGCGCTCACCGCCGAGGCCGCCGCTTGAACGGCGACCTCCCCTTCTCGGGCGGCTCGTCGCCGAACGGCTTCTTCAGGCCGAGGTCGTCCCCGTCGGGGTTCCACTCGAGCGTCTTCTTGCCGCGGATCTGCTGCTCGATGTCGGCGATCAGCTCGGTCGGGCTCTGGTACCGGACCTCGCGCTCCTTGGCCATCATCTTCTCGATGAAGTAGTGCATGTGGGGCGAGATGCGGCGGCTCTTCAGGACCTCGCTCGAGAGCGAGGCGAGAATCTGCGCGGCGAGCACCTCCTGGTTGTCCTGCCCGGCGAAGGGCAGTTCGCCCACCACGAGCTGGTAGAGCGTCGCCCCGAGCGAGTAGATGTCGGAGCGCACGTCGAGGTGCGACTCGCCGCGCGCCTGCTCGGGCGAGATGTAGGCGACCGTGCCGACCGTCGTCTCGCCGGCCGTCGCGGCGGGCGCCGTGTCGCCGATGCTCTGGGCGAAGCCGAGGTCGATCAGCTTGACCTCGTTCTTCGGCGTGAGCAGCACGTTGGCCGGCTTCACGTCGCGGTGCACCACGCCGTTCTGCGACAGGTAGTGCAGCGCGCGCGCCACCTGGAGGATGATGTAGAGCGACTCGTCCTCGCCGAACGTCCGCCCCTCCTTCAGGAGGTCCTGCAGCGAGCGACCCGGCACGTACTCCATGAGGAAGATCAGGCGCCCGTGGAACTGGCCGACCTTCTCGCCCGCGACGATGTTCTCGTGGCGCAGCCCGATCAGGAGCTTCGCCTCGCGCAGGAACGAGCGCTTGATCTTCTCGTCGGCCTCGAGCTCGCGGCGCAGCACCTTCACCGCGACGTCGCGCCCCGACTTCTTGTCGCGCGCGTGCACGACGACCGCGGTCCCGCCGCGCCCGGCGAGGTCGACCACGTCGTAGCCCGGCAGCTCGGGCACGTCCTCGCCCTCGACCGCGCGCAGGAAGTCGACGCGCTCTCGCGTGAATCGGCCGGTCGCGACCGCGACGTCGAGCAACCGGCGCCCCGACCGCCGCATCTCGGCGACGAGCTCCTCGGCGGCGGCGCGATCGAGCTGCCCGCGGTGGACGAGCTGGGCGAGCAGCGTCAGGTCGGAGAGCTCACGCGCGGGGTCGGGCGTGCGGTCCGGCATTTCTTTCGTCGTTCTCCGCGCGGCTCCGCCGCGGGATCGGGCGCGGCGTCCAGCGCGATCGGCGGGCGGCGAGTCTAACGATCGGCGCCGCTGCCGGGCGCCGCCCGGCGCCTTGCGGACACCTTTTCGAGTCGCGGTGAATGGGGGGTGCCCCCCTCAAGCGGCCGCGCACGAGCCGTCGAAACTTCGCACCGACGACGTTCCCTCCCGGACCCGGGGAAACGAACCGTGGCGCGCAGCGTGGATTGCAACGTGATCCTCAAGTACTGCGAGATCCTCGACGAATTCGTCAAGGTCCGGGTCTTCACCGAGGAAGACATCGCCGAGCTGCTGAAGGTCAAGGAAGTCCCGAACCGCAACGCCTACCAGCAGCTGGTCGTGAACGCCTGCATCGTCAACTTCCTCGACGAGGTCGTCCCGCTCTTCAAGCGGCAGAACCGGGTCTACAAGACCGCCGCGCTCGAGGAGCTGCTCTACCAGATCTGCGTCGAGGTCAACCCGCAGCTCGAGATCCACCAGGTCGCGCTCCCGATGAACGAGGCGGGCGACCCGGGCAGCCACCTCCACCTGCTCCACACGCCGGGGCTCAAGAACCAGCGCGACCAGAAGAAGAGCCTCGACAAGATCGACGCCGAGATGCGCCGCGCGATCATCGGCCAGGACGAGGCGGTCGAGGCGGTGATGAAGGCGTTCCGCAAGGCGGCCGCCGGCTTGAAGGACCCGCGCCGCCCGATCGGCGTCTTCCTGCTGGTCGGCCAGACCGGCACCGGCAAGACCGAGCTGGCCAAGACGACCGCGCGCCACCTGTTCGGTGAGATGAACCGCCTGCTCCGGATCGACTGCAGCGAGTACGCGCTGCCGCACGAGTACAGCAAGCTGATCGGCGCGCCGCCCGGCTACGTCGGCCACAACGAGGGCGGCCAGCTCACCGAGCAGATGAAGGAGAAGAAGGCGGGCGTCGTCCTCTTCGACGAGATCGAGAAGGCGCACCGCAAGGTCCACAACGTCCTGCTGCAGATCATGGACGAGGGCTTCCTCACCGACAGCAAGGGCACGGTGGTGCCGTTCAACCGCAGCTTCATCCTGCTCACCAGCAACGTCGGCATCGAGCAGATCGACAGCATCCGCAACCGCATGGGCTTCGACTGGAAGTCGCGCAAGAACCTGAAGCGCGAGGACGCCAAGGAGGCGACCCTCGAGGCGATGAAGCACGCGTTCCGACCCGAGTTCATCAACCGCCTCGACGGCGTGATCGTGTTCAACTCGCTGAACGAGGGCGACTGCGTGAAGATCGCGCGCAACCAGCTGGCGCAGGTGGCCGGCTGGCTCAAGAACAGCGGCATCGAGCTCGACTTCACCGCGAGCGTGGCGCGCCGCGTGGCCGCCGTCGGCTTCAACCCCGACTTCGGCGCGCGCGAGCTGCGCCGCATCATCCAGTCGCAGATCGAGGAGCCGCTCTCCGAGCGCATCCTGCGCGGCGACTTCGGCCCCGGCGACAAGGTCCGCGTCACGGTGAGGAACGACCGCTTCGACGCGATCCGCGTCCCGCGCCGGCGCGGCGGCCGCGAAGGCGCCGAGGCCGACGCGACCGCGGCGGCGCCGGCCGAGACGCTCGATACGGGCCTGCTCCCGGTGACCGGCGACGACTCGCGCCACGCTTGACGCGCCGGGCCGCGCGCGACGGGCCTATACTGCGCCGCCTCGCTCCCGCCGCCGTCCGGCTCCCGGGCGGCGCCCCCGCGACCGAGGAGTCCGCCGCGTGCTCCGTGCCCCGTTCCTGCCCCTGCCGCTCCTCGCGCTCGCGGCCGCCTTCGCGCCGCCGCAGGACGCCCCGGCCGCCAAGCCTTCCGCCGATTACGACAAGACTCCGAGCGACCCGGCCGCCGCCGGCTTCCTCACCAACCAGGTCGACGCGCGCGTCTACACGCTCGAGGCCGCCGGCGCCGGCAAGCTGGTCACGACGGTGCACGCCGCCTTCGACGGCCGCGCCGACGCGCCGGCCCCCTTCGACTTCGAGATCACCTGCGACTACCAGTCGGGCGCGGTGACGACGCGCCCCCTCGCCAACCCGGCCGAGGAGATGAAGCCGCTGGTCGGGATGCTCTACGGCTACGGGCAGGCGGTCATCGCGATGCTGCCGTCGCGCCAGACCGGCGCCTACGTCGTCACGCTCGCGAACGAGGGCGAACTGGTCCGCCTCGACTTCAAGCCGCGCGCCACCCTCTCCGGCGAACGCGCCCACCAGGAGTGGTTCAAGAAGGACGGCACGCCGGTCCGCCGCAAGGTCAACCTCACCGGCGCCGACGGCAAGCCGCTCGCGCTCGAGGTCGAGTCGGAATACAAGGAGGCGGACGGGCGTCTGCTGCTCGCGGGGCAGAAGCCGGTCGACTCGCGCGTCCGCTTCTCGATGGAGTTCGAGTACGAGAGGCTCGACGGCTTCCGCGTCCTGAAGCGGATCGTGCAGAAGACCGAGGAGATCCGCCTCGTCGTCGAGTTCAAGACGAAGATCGAGGCCGCGCCGAAGTGAACCGCCGCGCTTCCCGCATCGCCCTCCTCCTCGCCCTCGCGGCCGCGCCGCCCGCCGCCCTCGCGCAGGCGGCGCCGCCCGCGTCGGCGCGCGACCCCGGCGCGCGCGTCGTCGGGCGCATCCGCGCCCCCGGCTCGGAGATCCCCGTCTCGCTCGACGCTTTCACTTCGTTCGTGCTGGTCGACGAGGGGACGTCGGCCGAAGGCGCGATCGCGCTCGACCTCCTCGTGCAGGAGCGGCTCGTCGCGGTCGAGGCGCAGCGGCGCGGGCTCTCGGTCGACGAGCCGACGCTCGAGCGCCGCATCCGCGAGCTCGACGCGATGATCCAGAAGTCGAAGCCCGAGGCCGGCGGGATCCTCGGGCTGGCCCGGCAGCAGCACCTCACTCTCCCCGAGCTGCGCGAGAAGATCCGGATGTCGATGCTCGCCGAGCAGATGATGGCGGCCGACTTCGGGCTGAAGGCCGGCGCCGTCATCCCCGAGGAGAAGCAGAGCCTCTGGTACCACGACCAGAAGCGCGCCGCGGTCAAGCGCGACGGGCTCGCGGCGGGCGTCGTCGCCGAGGTCGAGGGCCGGGCGATCCGCCGCACCGACTGGGGCACGCTCCTCTACCGGCAGCTGCCGGAGAAGCAGCAGGAGAAGCTGCGCGAGGACTTCAAGGGGGCGACGATCCTGCTGCGCCGCGGCGCCGAGGCGAAGATCGAGGTGACGAAGGAGCTGCTCGACCGGGAGATCGCCGCGCGCGACGCGGCGCTGGTCAAGATGCTGGCGCAGCAGGGCATGCCCAACCAGGGCGTCGGCTTCCTCGACGCCGTCAAGGCGCGCGGCCAGGATCCCGTCGCCTTCGTGCAGAGCGACCGCTTCCGCGCCGAGGTCGTGCTGTACGAGCTGGCGCGCCGGCAGCACGGGCGCGACGGCTTCAAGGCCTACTACGAGGCGAACCGCGCCGACTTCGACAAGCGCTTCGGCCGCAGGATCCGGCTCGCCGCGATCTTCCTCGCCGCGGCGCCCAAGAAGTCGGCGAAGGTGACGCGCACGTGGGCCGAGGCGACCGAGGAGCTCGACCGCCTGAAGAGCCGCATCCTCGCCGACCCGAACGCCGTCCCGCCGACCTTCGGCAGCCAGGCGGCGATCCACTCCGACGACGCGGCGTCGCGCGCGCGCGGCGGCGACCTCGGGCTGCTCGGCCACGACGCCCTCGACGCGCGCGGGCTGTCCGACTCCCTCCTCGACGAGAAGGCCGGCCAGGTGGTCGGCCCGATCAACGCGCGCGACGGCGTCTACCTCCTGCTGGTCGGGGACGCGAGCCCCGCCTCCCCGTTCGAAGAGATCCAGGAGGAGGTCGAGAAGGCGGCGCGCCGCGAGGTCCTCCTCGAGGCGACGCGCGACGCCGTGTTCGAGCTCGACCTGTGATCCCGCCAAGGAGCCGCTGATGCAGCTCGGACGCGTCGTCGGCACCGTGGTCTCGACCGTGAAGGAGCCGCGCATGCGCGAGCTCAAGCTGCAGGTGGTGCGCCTGCTCGACGAGCAGGGGCGCGCGACCGGCGGCTACACCGTGGCGGTCGACGCCGTCGGCGCGGGCCACGGCGACGTGGTCCTCTTCGCGGCGGGCTCGAGCGCGCGCCAGACCGAGCTCACCGACGGCAAGCCGACCGACGCGACGATCATGGCGATCGTCGACAGCTGGGACGTCGAGGGGAAGCAGGTCTGGGCCGCGCACGAGGAGACCCCGTGAGGCTCGGCCGCGTCGTCGGCCGCGTGGTCGCGACGGTGCGCGCGCGCGACCTCGACGGCGAGAAGCTGCTGGTCGTCCAGCCGCTCGACGCGGCGCGCCGCCCCGCCGGCCCGGCCGTGGTCGCCTGCGACGTCGCCCAGTCGGGGCTCGGCGACGTCGTCGTGTGGGTCGGCGGCAGGGAGGCCGCGCTCGCGCTGCGGCGGACCTTCGTCCCGGTCGATGCGACGATCGTCGGCCACGTCGAGCAGGCGGCCGAGGCCCCGCCGCTGCCGCCGCGCGACGCCCGCGGGGGGAAGTGACGTGTACCTGGCGCGCGTGATCGGTCCGGTCGTGACCCCCGTGCAGCACCCCTTCTTCGAGGGGAGAACGCTGCTCCTGGTCCGCCGCGTCGAGCCCGACGGCCGCTCGACCGGCCCCGACCGCGTCGCGGTCGACCGTGTCGGCGCCGGGATCGGCGACGCCGTGCTGGTCCTGGAGGAGGGCAACTCGGCCCGCCAGGTCGTCGACGACATGAAGGCGCCGCTGCGCAGCGTCATCGTCGGTTTCGTGGACGAGGTCGAAGTCGACGGCAAGATCGTGCTCGCGGCCGACGGCCGCGCGGAGGACCGACGATGAAGTTCCCCTACGGCGAGAGCGAGCTGCGCCGCCAGCTCTGCGACATCGGCCGGATGATGTACGAGCGCGGCTTCATCGGCGCCGCCGACGGCAACCTCGCGGTGCGCATCGACGAGAAGCGGCTGCTGGTCACGCCGGCGGGCTGCCTCAAGGGCTTCATGACGCCCGAGGAGATGGTCGTCACCGACCTCGACGGCAACGCGCTCGACGGCGGCCGCCCCTCGACCGAGATCCAGATGCACGTCGCGCTCCTGAAGGAGCGGCAGGACGTCTCCGCGGTCGTGCACGCGCATCCGCCCTACTGCGTCGCCTTTTCGCTCGCCGGCATCCCGCTCACGAGCTGCATCATCCCGGAGATCGTCGTCACGATCGGCAACGTGCCGACCGTCCCCTACGCGACGCCCGGCACGCGCGAGCTGCCCGACTCGCTGCGCGATCCGATCCGCAACTCCGACGTGCTGATCCTCGAGCGCCACGGCATGGTGACCGTCGCCGACGAGATCTGGACCGCGTTCAAGCTGCTCGACATGGTCGAGCACTCGGCGAAGATCGTCCACCTCGCGCTCCAGCTCGGCCCCGCGAAGGTGCTCGACCAGGAGCAGGTCGCGAAGCTGATGCAGTCGCGCTACGACCTCGGACTCAACTCGCGCAACACCCTCGCGCAGGACCTGCTGGCGCGGCTCGCCTGCTCGACCCCGTTCACGAAGAGGACCTGAGCGGAACGATGCTCCAAGACCCGCTCGCCGGCGGCGCAGGACTCGCCCTCCACGACTGCCACGTCATCCTGGACGCGACGGCGGGCGCGCGCGACGAACTCTCCGGAGTGGGTCGTTACGTCCACGAGCTGGTGCGCGCGCTCGGCCGGCAGATCGACTCGCCGCAGCTCGAGCTCGGCGTGCGCTTCTCGAAGTGGTCGCGCCGCAAGCGGCTGCCGGCGCCCGACGGCGCGAGCCGCGTCCTGCGCGTGGTCGACGACCGCCTCGACTTCCTGCTGCTGCGCGACTGCGACCTCTTCCACGGCCTCGACGCGCGCATCACGCCGTGGAAGGGGATCCCGCGCACCGCCACGCTGCACGACGTCTTCTCGCTCGAGCGCGACGACCTCGCGCGCGACCAGTTCCGCGCCAAGAAGGCCGACCAGTACCGCCGCCTCGCCGACGAGGCCGACGCGATCGCGTGCGTCTCGAGGGTGACCGAGTCGGCCTTCCTGTCGCTCTTCCCGCAGGCGCGCGACCGCACCCACGTCGTCCACCACGGCGTCGGCCCCGAGTTCCGCCCCGCCGACGGCGACGAGCTCGCGGCGCTGCGCGCGAAGCACGGACTCGAGCGCCCCTTCCTCCTCTTCGTCGGCCTGCTCTCCACCCGCAAGAACCTGCTCGTGCTGCTCGCCGCGTTCGCCGAGCTCGCGCGCGCGCACGACGAGCTCGAGCTCGTGCTCGCCGGCAAGGAGAGCCACGGGTACGACGAGATCGAGGCGGCGATCGAGCGCCACCCCTTCAAGGCGCGCATCCGCCGGCTCGGCTACGTCCCGTCCGAGGACCTGCCCGTCCTCTACAGCGCGGCGGAGTGCTTCGTCTTCCCGTCGCTGACCGAGGGGTTCGGCCTGCCGATCCTCGAGGCGTTCGCGTGCGGGACTCCGGCCGTCGCGAGCGACCTGCCGGTGCTGCTCGAGGTCGGCGGCGACGAGCTCGAGGTGGCCGCGGTCGGCGACCCGTCCGCGTTCGCGGCCGCCTGCGCGCGCGTGCTCGCCGGCGCGAGCGACGAGGCGGCGCGCACGCGCCGCATCCGGCGCGCAGCGCGCTTCACCTGGGACGAGGCGGCCGCCGCGACGCTCGACCTCTGGCGCATCGCGCTCGACCGCTTCCACCGCTGAGGCCCCTTCCCGTGCCACCGACCGCCGCCTGCAGCGCGCTCGCCCTGCTCGCCTTCGCCTTTCCGGCGCGGGCGCAGGACGAGAAGGCGCTCGAGCGCGAGGCGGCCGCCGAGGCGCCGCTCGACGACGAGCTGCGCCTGCGCGTCGAGAACCGCCTGCGCGTGCTCGACGTCGCCGCCCATCCCGACGACGAGGACAGCGGGCTGCTCTGCACCTTCGCGCTGCAGGGGGCGCAGCCGTTCGTCCTCTACACGACGCGCGGCGAGGGCGGGCAGAACGCCGCCGGCGGCGAGCTCTCGACCGCGCTCGGCGAGCGGCGCGAGGACGAGGTGCTCGCCGCCAACCGCGTGGTCGGCGCGCACGCCTGGTTCCTCGGCTTCGACGACTTCGGCTTCTGCAAGCGGCCGGAGGAGGCCTTCGATCGCTGGGGAGGCCGGGAAGAAGTCGTCCGCCGCATGACGAAGGTGCTGCGGTCGGTCCGCCCCCACCGCGTCTTCACCAACCACACGCAGACCGGCGGCCACGGCCACCACCAGGCGACCGCGCTCGCGCTCTTCGACGCAGTGGTCGCCGCCGCCGACCCGGCGCGCTTCCCCGAGCAGCTCGCGCAGGGGCTCGCGCCGTGGCGCGTCGACGCCCTCTTCGTCCGAGTCACGAAAGAAGAGCGGGACGTCTCCGAAAAGGACCGTGTCCCGATCCTCGACGCCACGCGCTTCGACTACGACCTCCCCACGCCCGACGGCCGCACGATCGTCGCGCGCGCCCACGACGCGCTGCTGCGCCACGTGAGCCAGGGGCCGTGGCCCGACGTCGACCCGACCAAGAAGCACGACGCGCTCTACCACCTCTCGTGGACCTCGCTCGAGGCGAAGAGCGCGGCCGAGCTGCCCGATCATCGCGTCCCGCTCGCGGCGAAGCCGGGCGAGCCCTTCACGCTGATCGGACTCCTCGCCGCGCTCGCGCAGGGGGAGCCGGCCGACGCCGAGCGCACGAGCGAGCTGCTGCAGGCGGCGGTCGGCCTCGACCTCGTCTGGCCGCGCGAGGACCTGACCGATCCGCGCCGCGCGTTCGCGCCGGGCGAGACGACCGAGGTCTGGATCCTCGCGCACGGCCGCGACGACCTCTACCGCGGCGCGGCGTGCGCCGAGGCGGTGCGGGCGGTCGCGCTCGTGCCGCGGATCGAGGGCGCGGTCGACGGCGTCACGCTGCACTCGCTCGACGAGCTCGTGGCCGACGAGACCGACCGCGCGATCTGGCGCGGCGTCTTCGTCGCGGCGCTGCGCTTCCAGGTGCGCGCGGACGCGCGGCCGGAGCTGGACGTTCCGCCCGCCTCGCTGGTGACGCGCGAGCCGCTGATCGGCTCGCACCGCCTGCCCTTCCGGCTCGCGGTCGCGCTCGTGGCGAAGGAGACGCGCATCGGCGAGGTCGCGCTGCCGCTGCCGCGCTCGATCGCGCCGCCGCTCGAGTTCACGGCGGTCGATTCGCCGCTGGTGCTGTCGCGGTTGCGCGGCAGCGACGGCGCCACGCTGCGCCTCTCGCTGCTCTTCCCGACCGGCCTCGTGCCGGGCTTCCCGCTCGCAGTCTCGCTCGAGGGCGACTACGACTTCGTCGAGACCGACGCGCCCGACGCCAAGGGGAAGCCGGTCCGCACGCCCTCCGTGACCTGGAGCTGCGACGCCGGGAAGAACCTCGGCACGCGCAACGAGCCGCGCTTCGAGCGCGCGCTCACGGTGGTGCCGCGCACCGTCCCGCCGCGGACGCGCGACGGCAAAGCCATGGCGCATTCGCTCACGCTCCACCTCCAGCCGGCGCAGCCGCTGGCGAGTGCCGGCGAGCCGGAGGCGAAGCTCGAGGTGCCGGTCGCCTGGATCGACGTCCTCGCGCCGCGCCGCGCGAACGTCGCCTTCGTCGCGGGCAGCGACGGCACCGCGGGCCGCGCGCTGCGCGTGCTCGGCGTCGCGACGCGCGACGTGACGCCCGAGCAGCTCGCCGAACTCGACCTGAAGACGATCACGACGGTGCTGCTGGATCTGCGGACGCTCGGCGGCAGCGAAGCGCTGCGCGCGCAGGCGCCGCTTCTCAAGGAGTTCGTGAAGGGCGGCGGCCACGTCGTCGTGCTCTACCACAAGAGCGGCGAGTGGAACCCGTGGGAGGAGAAGGGGCAGACGCCCGCCCCGCTCCCGCTCAAGCTGACCGACGAGCGCGTGGTCGACGAGACGGCGCCGGTCCGGATCCTGAAGCCCGGCCATCCGCTGTTCATGCAGCCCAACGTGATCTCGAGCTCCGACTTCGACGGCTGGGTCCAGGAGCGCGGGCTCTACTTCCCCAAGGAGAGCTACGACGCCGGCTACGACGAGCTGCTCGCGATGGCCGACCCGGGCGCCGAGGCGCCGCTGAAGGGCGGCCTGCTGGCGTACAAGAACGAGGCGGGCGGCACCTTCGTCTACTGCGCCCTCTCGCTGCACCGGCAGTTGCGCGCCGGCGTCGGCGGCGCATGGCGACTCTTCTCGAACCTCGTCGGCTACGGCCTGCGCGACTGACGTGGCGGACGAAGCGACCGGCGAGCCCGCGCGCACCGACGGCGACCGCCAGGCCGAGCGCGACCGCATGTGCGAGGAGCAGCTCGCCGCGCCCTCCGACCGGCGCGTGCCGGTCGTCGACGCGCGCGTGCTGCAGGCGATGCGGCGCGTGCCGCGCGAGAAGTTCGTCGACGCCGAGCTCGCGGCGCGCGCCTACGACGACGCGCCGCTCGCGATCGGGCGCGAGCAGACGATCTCGCAGCCCTACATGGTCGGGAAGATGACCGAGCTGCTCGAGCTCGACGCGCCGGCGCCCGGCGCGGCCGCGCCGAAGGTGCTCGAGATCGGGACCGGGTCGGGCTACCAGGCGGCGGTCCTCGCCGCGCTCGGTGCGCGCGTCTTCACGGTCGAGCGCGACCCGGAGCTCGCGCGCACGGCGGCACACCGCCTCCAGGAACTCGGCTACGCCGTCGCGGTGCGCTGCGCCGACGGCTTTCTCGGCTGGCCCGAGGAGGCGCCCTTCGAGGCGATCGTGGTCGCGGCCGCGCCCGAAGAGGTCCCGCGCGAGCTCGAGCGGCAACTCGCCGACGACGGCCGCCTCGTCGTCCCGGTCGGCCCGCGCGACGGCGACCAGGAGCTCCGCCAGATCCGCCGCCGCGGCGACCGCTTCCAGGAGACGCGCCTCTTCCCGGTCCGCTTCGTCCCGATGACCGGCGACGCCGGACGGACCGGCTGATCGGCGGCGCGCGCCGCTACCATCCCGCGCCTTCGAACGCACCGCTCTCCACGCGGGAACGACCGATGAAACTGCAATTCTCGGTGATGATGTTCCTGCAGTACGCGATCTGGGGGGCGTGGCTGCCGGTGCTCTTCCCCTACCTCGGGTCGCTCGGGTTCACGGCGACGCAGTGCTCGTGGATCTTCGGCGGCGGCGCCGCCGGCGCGATCCTGGGACCGGCCATCGCAGGCCAGTTCGCCGACCGCTTCTTCGCGACGGAGAAGTTCCTCGCGGTCAGCCACCTGCTCGGCGCGGCGCTGGTCTTCTTCCTCGCGCGCGTGCACGACTTCCAGACCTTCCTCGCGCTGTCGGTCGTCTACGGCGTGATCTACTCGCCGACGCTCGCGCTCACCAATTCGATCTGCTTCCACCACCTGCCCGACCGCGACCGCGACTTCGGGCGCGTGCGCCTGTGGGGCACGATCGGCTGGATCGTCTCGGGGATCCTCGTCGGGCAGTGGCTGCGCGTGAACCACAGCCCGGCGGGTCTCAGCGGCGTCGCGCTCGAGGCCGCGTGGAACCAGGGGCGCGCCGACGCCTTCACGCTGAGCGCGGCGCTCGGGATCGTGCTCGGCCTCTTCTGCTGGACGCTGCCGCACACGCCGCCGAGCTCGAATCCGGACCGGGAGAACGCGTTCACCGCGGCGCTCTCCTTCGTGTTCCGCCAGCCGCTGCTCCTGCTCTTCGTGCTCGCCATCCCGATGAGCTGCGTGCACCAGTTCTATTTCGTGCACGCGTCGAGCTACCTGTCGCGCTTCCAGAGCGGCGCCGGCGGCGACCTCGCGGCCTTCTTCAACCGCATCCTCGGCGTCGGCGGCGGCGGGCTCATGACGATCGGCCAGATGTCGGAGATCGCCGTCCTCGGGTTGGTGACCGTGCTCGCGAAGAAGACGTCGCGCAAGGCGCTGCTCGGGCTCGGGCTCGCGGCCTACGCGGCGCGCATGGCGCTGTTCGCCTACACGGACAGCCTCGCGACGGCGCTGCTCGGCGTGGCGCTGCACGGCTTCTGCTTCGGCTGCTTCATCTTCGTCGCGTTCATGGTCGTCGACGAGGAGACGCCGCCCGACGTGCGCGCCAGCGCGCAGAACCTCTTCAACCTCGTGATCATCGGCATCGGGATCATCGTCGGGAGCTGGTTCTCGCTCGACGTCGTCGCGGCGGACGCGAAGGCGGCCGCCGGCAACGACACCAGCCCCGAGTACTTCCGGGAGCTCTTCTCCGTCCCGATGTGGATCGCGCTCGGCTGCCTCGCTCTCTTGGTGGTCGCCTACCCGGGCGGTCGGCGGGCGGCGGAGGCCGCCGTCCCGACCCCCTGAGCGAGGCGCGCGAACGCCGCGGTCCACAGCCGCTTCTGCGCCGCGACCGCCTTCGCGTCGGGGAGCTTCATCACGTCGGCCGTGATGGCGCAGCGCGCCTTCCCCTTCGGGACGAGCCGGAACTCGACGATCGCCGGTCCCGCGCCGAGCGCCGCGCG
>Ga0137437_1000345_pt1 | contig 13840 bp, 10 predicted proteins | sample EasRivERMGT138_2_FD_102332 | JGI IMG/M metagenome (GOLD analysis project Ga0137437, IMG submission 102332) | Soil microbial communities from meander-bound floodplain in the East River, Colorado, USA - East River MetaG ERMGT138_2 | ecosystem: Environmental > Terrestrial > Soil > Floodplain ...
GAGCGGGGACCGATCATGTGCACGCCAAGCACCTCATCGTACTTCTTGTCGGCCACGATCTTCACGAACCCTTCGCTCTCGCCGGCCATCTTGGCGCGGCCGAGCACACCAAACGGGAACGCGCCTGTCCGCACGTCATACCCCTTTGCCTTCGCATCCGCTTCCGTGAAGCCAACGCTTCCGATTTCCGGATCGCAATAGGTGCAGCTCGGCACGTGGTCGTAGTTGATCGGCATGACGTCCCGCCCCGCGATCCGCTCCGCCACGACGATCCCTTCGGCCGACGACACGTGCGCCAGCTGAGGGTGACTGCCGGTGCCGAGCGTGATCACGTCGCCAATGGCAGAAACATTGGGCACAGACGTGCGGTACATCTCATCGACCTTGATGTAGCCCTTTTCAAGCGTGAGCCCGGCCTCCTCAGCGCCAAGGCCGGCGGTAACGGGTCCGCGGCCGGTCGCAACGAGCAGAAGATCGGCAGACAGCTTCTGCGTCTTGCCGTCCGGCGTCTGCGCCTCTATGTCGACTCCGTTTGCGCCCGCGACCGCCTTCGTGACCTTCGTGCCCGTCAGCGCCTTGATGCCTTGCTTCTTGAACGACTTCTCGAGCTCGGCTGAAACAGCCTCGTCCTCTATCGGCACCAGGCGCGGCAGCAGCTCGATAATGGTGACGTCGGTGCCGAAGCGCTTGTAGATTGACGCGAATTCGACGCCGACCGCGCCGCTTCCCATGATGACCAGTGATTTCGGCAGTTCCTTCAGGCCGATCGCCTCATCGCTGGTGATGATGCACTTGCGGTCGATTTCGATGCCGGAAACACTGCGTGCGGCAGACCCTGTGGCTACGATGATTTCCTTGGCTTCGAGTGTCTGCTTGTCGCCCTCGAAGACTTCGATCTTTCCCTTCCCAGCCAGTCGCGCCGACCCCTTGATCCAGTCGATTTTGTTCTTCTTGAAGAGAAACTCGACCCCCTTCGTCAGTCCAGTGACGACACGATCCTTGCGCGTCTGCACCTGGGTCATGTCAATCGCTGGAGTGCCGGCCGGGATCGTGACGCCCCACTCCCTGGCGTCCCTGATGACCTTGAGCGCATGCGCATGCTCGAGCAGTGCCTTGGTCGGAATGCATCCCCAGATGAGGCAGGTCCCGCCGAGGGCCCTCTGTCTTTCGACGACGGCCACTTTCTTTCCAAGCTGGGCGCAACGGATCGCAGCGACATAACCGCCCGTACCCGCGCCGATCACCACGACGTCATAAGAACTGGGCAAGGAAGCTCCTTCGAGCCTTTACGGCCCGCCACTCAGCGCTTCAACGATGACAGCGGGACAAACGAGTCACGCCCCTGGGCGGCGGTCGGCGTGGTTGTCTGTTGCGGGGCCGACTCACCAGTGAGCTGCTGAAGCTTTACCCGAAGCTCGCCATTCAGGTACTTCAGCTCCCAGTAGCTCTGCGAGAGCTGGTCGAGCCGCTTGGCGGTGCGCCGCGCCTGATTGAAAGCGATGAGCGCAACCAGGAGCGAGGCGCCAGTGACGAACCATTGGAGGGTCATAGCGCGCAGGTCTGAGGTCTCATTCGTACGTTAACGAAGGGAATTCGGAAGTGTCAAGAAGCCGCGCTATACTCGCGCCGCCGATGCCGGATCGCCGCAAAACCGTGCTCATCGTCGATGACGACGAAGGCATGCGCGACACGCTGTCGGCCGTCCTCCGCCGCGACTACCGGCTGTTGAAGGCCGCCACCGGCGAAGCGGCGCTCCAGATCATGGAGAAAGAGGACGTCGACCTCCTCATGCTCGACGTGCGGCTCCCTGGCATCAACGGCTTCGAAGTTCTCAAGATCGTCAAGGAGAACTACGCCTACGTCGAGGTGATCGTCATCTCCGTCCTGAAAGAGCTGGACGCCGCCGTCGAAGCGATGCGTCACGGAGCGTATCACTACATCTCCAAGGATTTTGACGTCGAAGGGGTCCGCACGCTCGTCGGCAACGCCAGCGAGCGGCAGGACTTGAGCCGGCACGTCATGCGGCTCAGCGCCGAGGTGGCCGAGCAGAACGATCGTGAATTCGTCGTCGGTCCGAGCCGCACCACCCGTGAAATCGTTGATCTCGTACAGAAAATCGCAAAGCTCTCGGCGACGGTGCTTATTCTGGGCGAAAGCGGCACGGGAAAGGAGCTGCTGGCCCGCCTCATCCACCGCGAATCGGCCGATCCAGCCAGCCCGTTCGTCCCGGTGAACCTGGCCGCCATTCCGAAGGAGCTCGTAGAAAGCACTCTGTTCGGACACGAAAAGGGGTCGTTTACCGGAGCGATCCGCCAGCAGCTCGGGAAATTCGAGCTGGCGGGCGGCGGGACGCTGTTCCTTGACGAGGTCGGCGACCTCCGGATCGATCTCCAGGCGAAGCTGCTGCGAGCCATCCAGGAGGGAGAGATTGAGCGGGTGGGCGGCACTCATCCGATCAAGACCGATTTCCGGCTCATCGCGGCAACCAACGTCGACCTCGACAAGGCCGTCAAGGAAGGCACGTTCCGCGAGGATCTCTACTACCGGCTGAATGTGATTCCGATCCGGATGCCGCCGCTGCGCGACCGGATCGAGGACCTGCCGGAGCTCGCCCGGTTCTTCATCGGCCGGTACAACAAGCGGTTTCGCAAGGGCATCCAGGGGATCGCCGATTCGACGCTGAAGATCCTGGGCACGTATTGGTGGCCTGGCAACATCCGCGAGCTGGAGAATCTCATGGAGCGGATCGTCGCCGTGTCGGACAAGGACTGGATCACGGATGAAGACCTGCCGTATGAACTGCACGTCGCGCAGCTAGACGCGGAAGGGCCATCAACTGAAAACCTGCTCGAACGCGCCGTGACGACGTTCGAACGAAACTTCCTGATCCGCGCGCTCGAGAAATCGGGCTGGAACGTGACGGCCACCGCGCGCGTGCTCGGCATTCCGTTGAGCACGCTGAAGTTCAAGATGGACCGGCTCGAGATCCGGGAGCTGGCGCGGAGGATCCGCGGCAACTAACCCGCGTTTTTGCGGCAATCGACTGCCTTGACCGGCCAAGAAGTTGGCCGCCTCTGACTTCCATTTTTCCCTAGGAATTTCTGCCCAGCGTGCTTCTCGCCCGGGAGGCCGCCAATCCTTGGCCGTGCGACCGCGTGCCGCCTGAATGCGAGTTGCTTGCCGATCTCGCGATTCCCTTCGCAAATTCAGCAATGTTCGAGTGGAAGGTGTGCAACGCATGGGTTGGTATGTGCGTTGCTCTGTGGCGGTGCGAGCCGTCGTCGTCACGATCGGTGTGCGGCTTTTCCAAGATTGACCTCCTAACGACCCAAGAGGCCCGAGGGTGTTTTCGGGCACAGAGGAACTTTATGCAGCCGTCGATCTTCAACGTCCAGGTGCCGCTTCCGGAGCGGAACGAGGTGTTCCTGATGAACACCTTCTCTGACGCGCAGCTCCTGGCCTCGCCGGATGTGACCGGACTTCTCGATCGCATCAAACGCGGTGAGCAGACGTTCGGCGCCGACGAGCGCGAAACGATTGATTCGCTGGTTGAGAATGGCTTCATCGTTGAGAGTCGCGACGACGAGCAGCAGGCGTTGACGACGTATTTCACGGCCATGCGCGAAGACACCGAACAGCTTCGCGTCACGCTGCTGACGACGCTCCAGTGCAACTTCGCGTGCGACTACTGCTTCCAGGGCGACCACGGCGACTACAACAAGTTCGCCGCGAAGATGTCAATGGAACAAGCCGAGGGCGTGGCGAAATGGATTGAAGGCCGGCTCGACACACTCCATCCGGAGAAGTTCGTCATCACGTTCTTTGGCGGGGAGCCGCTCCTCAACCTTCCTGTAATGTATTACCTCGCAGAGCGGTGCTACGCGCTCTGCCAGGAGCGTGGCGTACGGCAGTTTGCCAACATCATCACCAATGGTCTGCTCCTGACACGGGAGATAGTCGACCGCCTGACTCCCTACGGTCTGAACGGGATCAAAATCACGCTGGACGGTGATCGCGATACCCACAACCGGATGCGGCCGCTCCGCGGCAAGCAAGGGACGTTCGACCGGATCATTGAGAACATCAAGCTCGTCGCCGACAAGGTGCCCATCACAATTGGCGGCAACTTCGACGAGTCGTCGGTCGACAGCTATCCCGATCTCCTCGACTTCCTGAAAGAGCAGGATTTCGCCGACAAGATCTCGAAGATCAACTTCAAGCCGATCATCAAGGCGCCGGCGCCGAGCACTCCCAAAGGAACGATTCCGCTGATGGCGGTGAGCGGCGAAGGTAAGCCACTGAACGGCACCTGCATGACAAGCGCGGGCGCGGGCTCCGTCGGATCGAGCGTCTGCGACTCGTGCCACTTCGTGGACGAGAAGATGGCCTACCTCCGCGACGAGACGCGCAAACGGGGCTTCCCGACTCCCGACGGCATTCACATGGGTCCGTGCGAAATTCATCGGCTGAACGCTCACACGATCGGCCCTGACGGTTCGCTGTACGTGTGCCCAGGGTTTACCGGCGACCCGAAGGAGTCGACCGGACACATTGACGGCCGGCAGGACCCGTGGCGAGAGGCAGCCGCGGATCGTTTCGAACGACTGCTGAGCCCACACAAAGAGGAATGCGGAGATTGTTCTTACATCCCGGTATGCGGCGGCGGATGTTCTGTCGCGTCGCACACGGAATCGGGCGACATGCACGCGCCGAATTGTCACAAAGGCGCGTTCGAGCTCGCGGTGGCTGCTTTGGCCCAGCGCACTGCCGAGTCGTTTGAGCACGCTGTCTAACCCCAGTCGGCCATTCAACCAAAGTGGAGTAAACTCATGAAAATCACGGTTATCAAGAAGGCAACGACGACTCGGAAGCCGCAGAACTTTTGCCCTTGGATCAGCGACGACATCACCGAAAAGAAGAACTAGGGAGCCGTCGCTCGGCTCCAGAGGTCGAGGCTCACGTCGAAAAACGCCGCACCAGGCTCAGGTGCGGCGTTTTTCTTTTGTGCGCTGTGCTTGTCGCCGGCTGCACGTCGAAGCCGTCCTCGGGAGCCGCTCCTCGTGACCAGTTGACAATCGGCTTTCCCGAAGGCGTTGTCGAAGGGACCGAACTTGGGCTTCGGCAGCTCGCCACCACATTGAGCGTCGAAAGCCTCACGCAGCTGGGCGCCAACGGTCGGCCACTTCCAAAGCTCGCAGAAAGCTGGTGGTGGGGGAGAGACGGGCGAGAGCTCAACGTCAACCTTCGCCCGGGAATCACGTTTCACGACGGAACGCCTTTGACCGCGGCCCTGGCCGCCGAGATCCTGAGTGCGACGGTCGCGCGCCCATCGAATCGCCCGATTTTCTCGTCGCTTCCCGACATCGCCTCCATCCGGCCGAAGAACGATCACCAACTTGTCTTTGAGCTCTCCCAACCGTCTGCTTTCCTGCCGGAAGACCTGGAGCTCCCGCTGACGCATGGATCTTCAGCAGTTGGCACCGGTCCTTTTCGCATTCTCACGAACGACCAGACAGGGGTCGTGTTGGAGCGCTTTCCTGAGTACTATCTGGGAATCCCCAAGATCGCGCGTGTCGAAATCCGACCATTTGACACGCTCAGAACTGCTTGGACGAGCCTTCTTCGGGGCGACGTTGACATGGTCACAGACGTGCCCCCAGATGCCGTCGAGTTCATTCAAAATGACCAGGTTCGCGTGGTTTCATTCGGCCGGCGTTACCAGTACCTCGTCGCCTTCAACTCGCGCAAACCGCCGTTCAATTCGCCAATCGTTCGTCGTGCCTTGAACGCCGCGATCGATCGGGACGCACTGATTCAAGGCGTTCTCAAAGGTCACGGACTGGCATCGACCGGTCCTTTATGGCCCAAGCACTGGGCGTACAGCAGCTCCATTGCCTCGTATCGGTTCGACCCGGGGCTCGCAACGTCCCTCCTCAACTCTGCGGGCCTCAAGGCCGATAAGAAGACCGACGGACCAAGGGCTCGTTTCAGATTTACGTGTCTGATTCCCGAGAACTTCAGCGTCATTGAGCGGGTGGCACTCGAAGTTCAAAAGCAGCTTTATGCCGTCGGCGTCGATATGCAATTCGAAGTGGTTCCAACAAAGGATTTTGACGCCCGAATTCGACAGGGCCAGTTCGAGGCGATTCTGATCGATATGGTCAGTGGGCCTACGGTCGGCAGGTCATATATGTTCTGGCGTTCCGCGCGTCATTTTCAGGGCTTGAATGTCTTCGGCTATGAGAATGCCGAGGCCGAGCGTCTCTTTGACGTGCTCCGTACTTCCACCAACGACATCGCAGTTCAATCAGCTTTCACCCGGTTTCAGGAAGTACTTCTGGATGATCCGCCGGCGCTGTTCCTTGCGTGGAACGAACGCTCGAGAGCCGTAAGGCGCGGCTTCGAGATTGTTCAGGACCCGGTCCGTGACCCGGCCGACCCGGTCTACACGATTTGGCGTTGGAGACCGGTTCCTGAGCCGCGGCTCGCCCTCGCGCAGTGAAAAAGATATCGACACGATTCGCGCTCCTGATGGCCGCCGCGGCCGTCATGCCGTTGCTGGCGTACGGCGCGGTGTCAATGTATTCGTTACGTACCGGCGCCCAGGAAACGGTCGTACAGGGCAACTTGAACGTTGCGCGCCAGGTCTCTGAACAGATCGATCTGTACATCTCAGGTAGCGTCAAGATCCTAAAGGCCGTTGCTGCCGACCTTCAGCAAACAGGACTGGAGCCGTGGCAGCAGGACCGGATTCTCAAGAACTACGTCCTCGAGTTCCCCGAGTTTAGAGAGCTCACGCTCATCGACGAGAGCGGCAAGTCGACGATATCGAGCCGAATAGGCAAGCCGACTGTGACGGTGCCGGGGTCCGAAACCACCAAAATCGACGGTGTTCTGATGTCGCGCTTCTCCGTCGACAAGGACTTGTTACCGAGCGCAGTGCTGGCAGTGCCTGTCACCGACAACCAGAGGCAGGGATGGCTCGTCGGCCAGGTGAACCTCGAAGAACTGTGGCGGATGGTCGACCGCATCCGCGTCGGCAGCCAGGGCTTCGCCCTGGTCGTCACCGGCGAGGGGCAGCTCATCGCCCACGGTGATCCGGACGAGAAGTCCAGCGTCGCGCGCGGCGACAGCATGCTTTCGCACCCGCTGTTTACCGCGCTCAAGCAAAGCAAGGAAGACCGCACCGCATCGGCGGAGTACGAAGGAACCCGCGGGCCTGTTCTCGGTGTGGCGGCGACCCTGCCTGTCCTCGGTTGGACAGTGATCGTGGAGCAACCGCAGTCGGAAGCGTTCGCAATTCCGATCCGTTTGCAGAATCAGCTTGGGATCGCGATCGCACTGGCGCTCATGGCGATGCTCACCGTCGGATATTTCTGGGGCCGCAGCTTCATCAACCCGATCCTCGCGCTCACACGAGGCACGCGCGCCCTGGCCAGCGGTCGCCTGGACGAGCGCGTCGTGGTCGCCTCAACCGACGAGCTCGGTCAGCTGGGCGATGCGTTCAACAACATGGCGGACAGGCTGGTCGAGCTCCAGGAAGACGTGCGGAAAAAGGAGCGGCAGGCAACATTCGGCCGCGTCGCCGTCGGCCTGGTCCACGATATCTCGCACCCGATCCAGAACATCGGCAACAGCTGCAAGCTGATGGTGAAGATGTTCGACGACCTCGAGTACCGGGAGAGCTTCAAGCGAACCGTGGAGCGGGAGTTCGATCAGGTCAAGCGCGTGCTCGAGGACCTGCGAAATCTTGCTCGCCCGAAGCCGATCGAAAAGTTCCCGCTCGACTTGAACAAGGCGCTGCACGGAGTGGCGGAGTCGATGTTGCCGAGCGCGGAAACCTCCGGAATCTCATTCGAAACTGAGCTTGTATTTGGCCCCCTGTACATCGAAGGAGATCTGTACGCGTTGAACCGCGTCCACCGCAATCTGATCATCAACGCGTTTCAGGCGACGCCTCCGCGTGGCCGCGTCATCATCCGCTCGATGCGCAAAGACGATGAGGCGATCGTTGAGATTTCCGATACCGGCACCGGCATTCCACCGGAGCGCCTCGGCACGATTTTCGATGACTTCGTCACCACCAAGAAGCAAGGCCTCGGTCTTGGTCTCGCGCTCTCGAAGAAGATGGTCGAGCAGCTCGGAGGAACGATCGCCGTCGTCAGTCAGGTGGGCGTCGGAACCACCTTCACGATGCGCTTCCCCATCACGAAGGCTCGCCCCGCGCAACTCGCCGCCAGTTGACCCGCAAGTTACAGGAAAAAAACAAAACCCGGCGCGCGAAGGCGCCGGGTTCCAGGGGGAGTTTCAGCGCTCCTGGCTACTACTTCTTCGGCAGGACCGTATCTTTCAACTGCTTGGCGATGCGCGCCTTGACGACCGTCTTCGCGGGAATCTTGATGGCTTCGCCGGTGGCCGGGTTGCGACCCATGCGCGCCTTCCGCTTCTGCACGACGAGCTTCACCATGCCCGGCAGGACGAACTCGCCGGATCGCTTCAGCTCCTTCTCAGCGAGCGTCGTCAGCTCGTCGAAAAATTCGCGCGCCTGCGTACGTTTCACTTCGAAGCGCTCGGCGAAGTGAGAAAACAACTCCGATTTGCCCATGCGTCGGGCGTCTGCCATCACGTCCCCCCAGTCCTGGTGCGCGCCGTCGTCGGCCGCGGTCACAGTTGCGCGCGCTCAAACTGTCGCGGAAACTCTTAGAAAAGCGTCGTAATGCTAGCGCGCACGTCGCGGAGTGTCAACGAAACACGCGTGAAATCGCTGTGTTTCCGGCTGGGGTGCTAGAATTTCGAACCGTGCCCGCCGCGACACCGCTCGAGACATTTCAGAATCCCCGCCCCGAACGTGACTTCGAAATTGCCATCAGTTGCCCCGAGTTCACGTCGGTCTGTCCCAAGACTGGACTGCCGGACTTCGGTGAAATCCGCATCACGTACGTGCCCGGCGATCGCTGTATCGAGTTGAAGGCGCTGAAGTACTACATGATCGAGTTCCGCAATCGCGGCATTTTTTTCGAGGCGGTGACCAACCAGATCCTCGACGATCTGGTCGCCGCGTGCCAGCCGCGGCGAATGACCGTCGTGGGCGACTTCTCGGTCCGTGGTGGCATCAAAACGGTCGTGACGGCGTCCTACACCGCGCCGTGACGCGTCGGATTCCGATCGAGGACGCCCTCGACCTCCACGCCTTCGCTCCGCGGGATATCCCGTCCGTTGTCGACGAGTACGTCACCGCCGCGTGGGACCGCGGGCTGCGCGAGATCCGACTGATTCACGGCCGCGGCCGAGGCGTGCAGCGCGGCATCGTGCAGCAGGCGCTCGAACGACACCCGCTCGTCGTCGAATTCTGGGATGCCCCGGAGACACACCTTGGAGCCACCGTGGCGCGGCTTCGCGACCGCAAAGACGTGTAACGAATCGCGATCCATCGCCGGATCAACGATCGCGGATTCTGCGTGTTCGGCCGCATATTCCGAACGATTTCAACGCTCTAGCGGCGGAACGGTGCCTGCACCACGGCGGGCGTGCAGGGTACGAAGCTTCGTCCCGGGGATGCCGTACGGATCCGCGGCGAACGGTGGCGCGTCGCCGGCGAGTCGGCTTACGACGCGGCATCGATCGTAGAAGTACACGGCTGCGACGCCCTCAACCGCGGCGCCAGAGCACGGTTCATCCTGCCGTTCGAGCCGCTGGAGTCCCTTCCGCCATCGTCCGCCGTTCCTCGCGTTGTCGGCATTGCCAGGTGGCGCCGCGAGGCGTGCGCGCGCCTGGCGGCAGCCGTACCGTACTGGACCTCCTTGCGCGCGGCCGCCCGCGCACAGCTGACGATCATCCCGTTCCAGCTCGAGCCTGCGCTTGCTGTGATGCGCGGCGACGGGTGCCGCTTCCTGATCGCGGACGATGTCGGTCTCGGTAAGACGGTCCAGGCCGGCCTGATCGTCGCCGAGACGATGACCCGCACAGCGGACGCGAGAGTGCTCATCGTGGCGCCGGCCGGCCTCCGCGATCAGTGGCGAGACGAACTGCAATCGCGCTTCTCTTTGCGCCCTGAGGTGCTCGACGCCGGCGGCATCGCGCGCGCTGGAACCCACCTCGGTCCCGACGTGAACCCATGGTCCGTGCACTCGATCGCGATCGCCTCGATCGACTACATCAAGCGGCCAGACGTCATGCGATCGCTCGAATCGCTCTTGTGGGACGTCATCGTCTTCGACGAAGCGCACACGCTGAGCGGCCGCTCTGACCGCGCTGCGGCGGCGGCGGGCCTGGCGGCGCGCTCGAGATGCGTCGTCATGCTGACGGCCACTCCGCATTCCGGTGATGACGACGCCTTCGCGCGCCTCTGCGATCTCGGAGATCTCGGCGGTGAATTCCCGCTGATACGGTTTCGCCGAACGAGAGCGGACGTCGGATTGCCTCACGGCCGGCGGTCAATCGTGCTTCGCGTCCGGCCCACCACGGCGGAGTTGGCAATGCACGCCGCCCTGGCTGACTACACGCGGCTGATGTCAGCGCATTCTGAAGGGACCGTCCTTGCGCCGGCGGCCGGCCTGGTCGCAGCGATCCTCATGCGCCGGGCATCTTCGAGCGCAAGCTCTCTCGTGCGTTCGCTGGAGCGCCGCATCTCATTGCTCGCTGAGAATACGGCGGCGGATCGCGAACAGCTTGCGCTGCCGTTCGTGTCTGCTGACGATGACGACGAGCCCGGCGCTGAGCTCGGCATCGCAGGGTTGCGAAGTGCGGACGAGGAGCGGCGGTGGCTCGACCGCCTTCTGTCGCTTGCCCGCGACGCGTCGCACTCCGAGAGCAAGCCTCGGGTACTTCAGCGACTCCTCCGGCGGGCAAACCAGCCTACCCTCGTGTTTACCGAGTACCGCGACACCCTGCAGCATCTCGCTGGAGTCCTGGTCGACTTCAACCCACTACAGCTGCATGGCGGCCTGACGAACTCGGAACGACGCCGGACGCTCCGTCGCTTCAACGAGATCGAACGGTGCCTCATGCTTGCGACCGATGCGGCCAGCGAGGGATTGAACCTCCAGCACCGATGCCGACTGGTCGTGAACCTCGAAGTCCCGTGGACACCCACCCGTCTCGAGCAGCGCGTCGGCCGTGTGGATCGTTTCGGTCAGCTTCGGCGCGTTCACGCGGTGCAACTGGTTGTGAGAGACAGCGCCGAGGAAGCAGGGGTCGACAGGCTCGCCGATCGCAGCGGGCGCATCCTTGCGGCGCTCGATGTGACTCGCGCCGAGAGCACGGCGCAACCTTCGTCGTTGCGAGCGCTGGCGGAGTCAGAAGGAGAGCGAGCGCGATGCGCGCGGGCGCTTTCAGACAATCGACACGAGGGTGTGCCCGCGGAGCGCGCTGTTCTGGCATTCACGAGAGGGCGAGGAACATCGCACCGGTGCGTCTGGGCATTCCGCCTGCCGATCCTCGACGCGGATGGTCATCTCGTGTTCGAGACGATCGTCGGCCTGAGCGACAGTCGCGGCCTCGTGACCATGGATGACGCGCTGGAGCAGACCGGGGCCCTCACCCATCAACGCGTCATCACGGTGCTTTCGAACAACATCCAGCCCTGGCGTCTCACGATGGAGCACCGTGAGACAGCCATTGCCGATGCGTTGCGCTTGCGGCAGGCCCGAATTGCGGCCAGCCTGCTGCAACCGGGCCTCTTCGATCGCCGGACGGAGCGCGCGGCTGCGGCGCAGGCGTTCGTCGTCAGGGCGACCGTACAGAAGTCGATCGCGCGCCTCGCGCTGCTCGACCGCCTCCGATACCTGCGCGAGGACAGCAGGGCGGTCGTCTTCGGCATCGCCTTCCGCTGATGCTCGCGGGTATCCGTGGCCGTCTGATCACATCGTCATTCGCCCTCACCGAGCTGCCGGCAGTTCCGGGCGCCGGCGTCGTGCCCGACAGCGTCATTCGCGACGTCGAAGCGTGGTCCGCAAAGCGTGATGCGTCGTTTGGTCCGGCGTCGAGCATCCGCGCCGTGACCGACGGGGTGGTCATTCCGCTACTGAACATCCTCGGATTCACGACAAGCCGTCGCGCCGACCGTGAGGAATCCACGTGTCTCGAAACCGCCTGGCGTGGCGTGGCATCGGTGCCGGTTGTGGTCGTCGGATGGGATCACGCACTGGACGCTGCATGGCGGACATCGGTGCTCGATGCGATCCGCTCTGACGCGCGCTGGTGTCTCTGCTGCAACGGCACGCAGCTCCGCATCGTTGATGCCCACCGCACGTGGTCGCGCCACTACCTTGAATTCGACCTCGCCGTTCTGGCACACGAAGCGGACGCGTTGGCGCTGCTGTGGCGTGTCGCCAGAGCGGAGTCGTTGGCATCGAGGCCGTCATTGCTCGACGAGGCGGTCGTTCTCTCGGCGAAACATGGAACGGAAGTCTGCCGGGCACTTGCCAGCGGCGTCCTCGAGGCACTGGGGCTCATCCTGCAAGGATTGGCGCCGAGGATCAAACGGACCTCCTGGCCTGACCTGCTGTTCGAGCAATCGCTCACGGTGCTGTATCGCCTGCTGTTTCTCCTCTTCGCCGAGGCGCGCGGACTCGTTCCCGTGTGGCACCCGGTCTATCGGGATCGGTACACCATCGATGCAATCGTCACGACGCTCCTGACGGGCCGGCACTATACAGGCGTCTGGCCCGCGATCAACGCAATCTCACGCCTTGTCCACGCCGGGTGTGCGGCGGGGGAATTGAAGGTCACGGCGTTCAACGGGCGCCTGTTTTCACCGGCCGGAACGGGCGCGTTCGGGCGGGAGCAAATCGACGATGCGGCGATGGCGAAGGCGGTACTGGCGGTCAGCACAACGCCGCCGGTCCGAGGCGCCGTCAGAAACCGAATCGTCTATCGCGATCTCGATGTGGAGGAGCTGGGCGCTGTATATGAGCACGTTCTCGAATACGAGCCCCTGTGTCGCGACGGATCTCCGTCCCTGAATCACACGCGGGACCTCCGGAAGGCGACCGGCACGTTCTACACACCGCGATCAATGACAGCGTATCTGGTCCGCGAGACCTTGGCACCACTCGTCGCGAATCGCACGGCGGAGCACATCCTGCGGTTGCGGATTCTGGATCCAGCGATGGGCAGCGGCGCGTTCCTCGTAGCTGCGTGTGTACAGCTTGCCGAAGCGGCCGAGGAGGCGCTGATTCGTGACGGACGATGGCACCGATCCGATGTGACCTCGACGGACCGCGTAATGCTCCGGCGCGAGGTCGCTCAACGATGTCTCTTCGGCGTCGATCTCAATCCAACCGCGGTGCAGGTCGCGCGTCTCTCGTTGTGGCTGACGACGCTTGCTGCCGACAAGCCGCTCACGTTCCTGGATCACCGGCTGGTTGCCGGCAACAGCCTGGTCGGCGCCTGCTTGGATGATGTCAGGCGCCAGCCTGGGCGTGGACGCTCGCGGACGATGCGCGCGCAGCCCTTGCCGCTTTTTGACGCCGGCGACCTCGCGCCCGCGCTCCGCCACGTCGTCCAGGCGCGCGTAGAGATCGCGAGTCAGGCGGATGAATCCGCGGCGATTGTTCGTGCAAAGGAAAAGACGCTCGCCGCCCTTCAGGCACATGAGGGGCCACTTGGCCGGTGGGCCCAGGTCCTCGATCTATGGTGTGCCGGCTGGTTCCGGGGTGCCGGCTCTTCTCCACACCGCGGCGCGTTCCTGGAGCTCGTTGAGTACGTGCTTCACCAGCGCTCGGCACTGGCCGCCTCTACAGCGGCGCCGCTCATTGACGAGGCGAGCACCGTCGCCGCGCGGCACCGTTTCCTCCACTGGCCCGTCGCATTTCCAGAAGTATTCAGCAATGAGAACGGC
>Ga0137437_1000346_pt1 | contig 13827 bp, 13 predicted proteins | sample EasRivERMGT138_2_FD_102332 | JGI IMG/M metagenome (GOLD analysis project Ga0137437, IMG submission 102332) | Soil microbial communities from meander-bound floodplain in the East River, Colorado, USA - East River MetaG ERMGT138_2 | ecosystem: Environmental > Terrestrial > Soil > Floodplain ...
GTGTGGCAGTAACGGCAGTCGATACCGTTGCCGGCGACGTGCCGTTCGTGGCTGAACTGAATCGGCTGCTCGCGCGCGACGTGCACGTCGGTGACCCAGGGCGAGCGGTTCACCTCGGCGAACAGAACGAGGAGGCCGACGATGAAGAATACCGCGCCGAAAATACTGACCCGAGCGATCGTGTTGGCACTGCGATGAAAGATCTGCGACATGAGATCGGCCGGGAACGAACGTGACGCTGGAGTTTCCTTCTTTTGTTCCGCCTTCGCGCTGTCTGTATTCTGTGAAGTCTTTTACGCAGATGTCAAAAGTACCGGGGGGCGACTTTACGGCTGGGTTTAGACGACTTCAAATTCTCGGCGGCAATGATCGGGGAACCCGAATCGCCATCAGGCCGAGGCCGCCGGCGCTGATGACAATCACATCGGGGACCGGCCTCTTCACGCTGTCTTGATCGGGTCGCTGCGCCCTGTGCAGGATTCAGAATTCAGTAGGGAACATCAATCAGTCGCTCGCTCGCATGCATGTCGTCATCGAGGAGCCGGAGCAGCGCTTTGGCAACAGGCCCTGGCCTGCCGTCGCCAATCCTCTGGTCGTCCCATTGGACGATCGGCGCCACCTTGACCGAACTGCCCATCAACAGCATTTCGCGCGATGCCAGCGCTTCTGCCACCGTCACGTCGCGGACCTCGATTGCCTTCAACAGTTCTTGTTCCCGCAACGATTCAGCCAATTCCAGGAGGCGAAGCGACGTGCACCCGGCGAGCACGTGATCGAATTTCGGGTGTGCAAGCACACCATCCCTAGTGACGAAGGCGACGTTCATGTTCGAGCTCTCGCCAACATGGCCGTCAGTATCGATGAAGACGCCGTTGTCGAACCCCGCCTCCTTGGCCTCCATCTGCATGAGTACATTTGGGAGATAGTTGGTGGCCTTCGTGATCGCATAGATCGGTGCCTTGATCGGATACGTGGTGGTCATCACCCGCACGCCTTCTGTGAGCCAGCGTTCGGGGTACGTGAGGCCGGCGAACACCATCACGAAGAAACCAGGGGCGGCGCCCGCCGCCGGAGTCAACTCGAGGCTGCCGGGTCCGGACGAAAGCCAATACCGGATTGATCCATCGCGCCTGCCGCTGACGGCTGCTGTCTTCAGGATGATCGCGCGCAGATCTGAGCGCGACGCGGGAAGCCGCAGTTTCGATCGGTCGGCGGACAGCTGGAAACGATCGAGATGCGCTTCGAGGTCGTAAAGTTTCCCGTTTACGAGGCCTGCGGTATCGAAGATGCCGTGACCGCGATGGACCATGTGATCGTCAAACGGCAGCACCATGAGCGAGGGATCGGTGACGATTCCTCCAAGCTGACTCGAGTAGAACGCGAAGTACTGCACCGGCTGGCGCGCCCGCAACGCCCTGAGTCGCGCGACGACATCATCGGCAGCCAGCACCTCCAGCATTTGACTGGTGTCAGGAATCGTCATCTTGCGACCATAGCACGACGCCAACAGGAACGTCGTGATTGCGCCCGCCTCGGTCGGTTGCGGCCTCATATTCTTCGGTGTCGAGTGCATAGTCCTCGGGTACCACATCTTTCAATCGGCTACTTGCCCAAGGTGCTCGGCATCCTGATGCAGCTCGCAGGCGCGTGCCCGAATCGTCGCTCGCGCTGTGGTTCGTCCTGAAGGGCGTGGACATGACGAAGTGGGCCCGAGCGGGCCTGAGGAAAAGAAAAAACGGCCTTCTTCGTGTCTTGGAAGGCGAATAAATGTAGGTTTGGGTCCCGCGTCGCTTGACGGAACGAAGCCGCGTACGCAAGATAGGGAACCGCGTGCACTTCAGAACTCTATTTGTCGTCCTGGGCCTCGGTTTCCTGTACGTGCTGGGTGGCAGTTCGGCGTCCCTCAGCGCGCAGGGTGGCGGGGCATTCCACGGCTCGTCCGAGGATCCGGCGATCGCCTATTCGACCGCGCCGCTGAACAACGTCGTCGTCGACGTGAACAGGAAGCTCCTGGACGGAACCATTCGTCTCACGTTCGAGGGCCGCAGCGGATACCTCCGGTCGGCCCTCGAGGCGCTCGAGCTTCCGGTCGATTCGCAAGTGTTGGTCTTTGCGTCGGACAGTTTGCAGAGGCGCTTGATCAACGAGAGCAATCCGCGGGCGCTGTTTTTTAACGATCGCGCCATGCTCGGCTGGGTGCGGGACGGAACCGTCATCGAAGTGACGGCTCACGACGAGCGGGAAGGCATCGTGTTCTATACGCTCGCACAGACCGATGACCTCAGGGACGGCGTCCCGCAGTTCAGGCGGTCCTTCCAGTGCCTTGGGTGTCACGTGACTGGGGACACGCTTGGCGTAGCTGGCCTGCTGATGTTCAGCATGACCCGGCCGTCCGACCCCGCCGCGTCCGGGTTGCCGAGTTCGACCGATCAGAACACTCCGTTACGACAACGCTTTGGTGGCTGGTACGTGACTGGAAGCACCGGCTCTGCACCTCACATGGGAAACGCCGCGACCGCCCTTGACGGTCGTTCAACGCGCGAGGTCACATCGGTAGAAGGGTTGTTTGATTCGGACAGCTATCGAGCTCGATCGAGCGACATCGCTGCCCTCCTGGTGCTGTCGCACCAGACGCGGATGACCAACCTCCTGACTCGGGCCAGCTGGGAGGCGCGCGCCGTGGATCCCACGCTGCACCCGCCCTTCGTGGCCCCCCCCGAGGCGGAAGCCAGTATCGCCGCGATGATGAGCGGGGTCGCGAACGAGGTCGTGGATTACCTGCTCTTCATCGATGAAGCGAAGCTGACCGATCGGGTCCGCGGCTCGACGGGCTTCGCGGAGCGCTTCTCGACTGTTGGTCCGCGGGACCGAAAGGGACGCTCGCTGCACGAGCTCGATCTCAATCGACGTCTGATGAAGTATCCGTGCAGCTACTTGATCTACTCGGCCGCCTTCGACGCGTTGCCGCCTGCGGCGAAGGACCCCATCTACAAGCGCATGTGGCAGGTGCTTTCAGGAGAGGAACGGGATGCGCGGTACCGGTCCGCGCTCTCGCTCGAGGACCGTCGGGCCATCGTCGAAATCCTGCGCGATACCAAGAAAGACCTTCCACCGTATTTTCAGAATGTGACCAGGTAGCGCAGCGACGAGCCCGGGTCCTATTGAATTGACAGGCCCGCTTTCCGCTCCTAGAATCGCGCTGCTGCATTAACTCCAATCCTGCTTACGTCGCCGACCTCGCCAGCCGAAAGATGGTTGGCGGAGCCGATCGCTGGCCGCACTCGTAAGTGAGAGAGGTCGCAATGAGATCGGGCCTAGTGGTACGGTTGTTCCTCGCTTCAACGATCCGGACCCAGCCGATGACCGCGCACGCGCAGGAGGAGGCGGTGAGCGGCCGGCAACGTAAGGAGTCACAGTGGAGAGAGTTCCGATAATGCAGAATCCCGTTTTGGTGTTGATGAGCCTCTTCGTTGCGGCGATGGGCCTTCCCGTCGACACATTTGCCCAGAACAGTTCTCCGGGCGGTTGGCTGACGCCGAATTGGGAGAAACCGCCAATAACGGACGCGAATAAGAAGCCGGCTCCGCGACGTAACCTTGCCGGGATGTGGGGCCCGGCCGGTGGGCCGGGAGCAGGGACCCAGGCAGCCGGCGTGCAGTTGAAGCCGAACAACGGCAGGCCGGAAAATCAGCTTCCGTATACGCCGGGCGGCTTGGAACTATACCGGTCCCACAAGGCGCTCGAGGGCATCGACGCGGTGCTCCCCGCCCAGGATAACGATCCCAGGAATCGCTGCGAGCCGTTAGGAATGCCGCGTAGCAATCACTACAACATCAGGCTCACCCAGATTTTTCAGGACGAGTACAAGGTAGTGATCTTGTATCACTACGACAATCGTTGGCGGGTCATCTGGACCGACGGTCGAGAACTCCCCAAGCTGGTGGAAGGGGGCGTAGAAATCGCCGGCGAGGTTCGAGAGCGGCGGTTTTTCGGCTACTCGGTCGGCAGGTGGGTCGACGATTACACGCTCGAGGTCCAGACGGTTGGAACGATGCCGGAAGACCGGGTGTGGCTCGATTCCACGGGCCGGCCGATCAGCGAGCAAGCACGCGTCACCGAGACATTCCGTCGTGTCGACAATGACACGCTGGTGTGGTCGGAAACGATTGCTGATCCGAAGGTTTATGCAACACCGTGGGACACCATGAGGCTCCCGATGCGATTGCACAATCCGCGTACGGACATCATGGAATACTACTGCTCGCCCTCAGAGCAGGAGAACTACAACAGGCTTTTCGGCAACGCCGCGGGCGGCAAAGGGGCACCATGAGAAGTGGATTTGTCATCGTGTCGGTTATCGCTGTCGGACTGTTGATGGCATTGCCCGTGGCCGCACACCACGGCAGCGCGGTGTTTGATACAGGCAAGAAAGTGACCCTGAAAGGTACCGTCAAGGAATGGGTGTATTCCAATCCGCACTGTTTGCTGAGCCTTGATGTCACGGGTGAGGACGGCAAAATGGTGCAGTGGATTGCCGAGGGTCAGGCCCCGAACGTCATATTCCCGGTTGGCTATCGCAAGGATTCTTTCAAGGCGGGGGATCAAGTCACTGTCATAGTGGAGCCAGTCAAGAATGGGCGGCCGATGGGACGCATCCTTCAGGCTGTGCTCGCTGATGGCAGGACCTTAGGGGTCGCGTCATCACCACCCCCGGCCACGAGCGCAGCGCCACAGCCATAGTCGTGTCCGGCTTTAGCCGGACCTCGCCGTGAAGCCGTAGTGTCCGGCTTAAGCCGGACCTCTGATGGCGACCGCTTGCACGGCGTTGCATACGATCGCCAACAACCGTAGCGTGCGGTGCACCCTTGTCCGTTCCACGCGGGTAACATGTAGATCCCCCCGCTCGAAGGAACTCGCGCCCTTTCGGTTTCATCATGAAACGCCTCTGGCCATGCCTCGTCGCCATCCTCGTTCTGTCGTCCTGCACCTGGGTCGAAGACTTCGGCATGTAGTGGGACAAGGGCTTCATCGATCCCTCGCTTGAAGGATCGTGGAAGAAGCTCGGGCTTCCCGGACAGGATCCGAACGACTTTCCCGGCCCTGATCTGTTGCGATTCACGAGGAACGGATCGAGCTATTCGGCCCAGGAAATCAATCCCATCGACCAGACGGCGGAGCCCGACGTCATCGAAGAGCAGAAAGCGGTTAACGCATCTGTCAGTACAAGAAGGTGCCCTGATGGTTTCGACGTCGCGCCGCCGGCGGCTCGCGGAGATCGCCTTGGTGGCCCTGTTCGCAGGCTGCGCCCACCGTCTTCCAAATGGCGGCGAGTGGGCCGGCGACCTGGCGGTCCGTCCCGGCAGCACGCTGCCTCGAGAGGGCGCGTCACAACCGCAGGTCATCACGTTGTTCGAAGTCAGCCAGCAGCGACCCGTTGGCAAGCAGTTCTTCATCGCCGGCGTTGGATACGTGGCGTTCAACGGCGGCGGTTCGACGCTCGCTGGTTTCAATCGCGCGCTCGACCCGTTCGTCGAGCTCACGGTTGCGGACCGCCGCGTTCCGGGGCTGGCGGCTTGCCGCGCTCTTCTCGTGCCGGCCTCGTTTGTCGATCACGCCGTGCAGATCAGCGGTAGGGGACACTTTGCCGCCCTTCCGGGGGTTTACACCCGTAACCTGGCCGTGCTCCGGCTGGAGACGTTCTCGGCCTGCAAGCTCGTTCCTCGACGTTGATATGGCTATCGACCCGGCGCCGAGCTTGGCGCGGGCTCTGTGGGTTTGCCGGCTTTGCCGGTCGGAAGATCTACTAGAATTGCGGCGGAGGTGTGGCGTGATCACGAGGCTAAAAATCCTTGCACTCGGAGTAGTAGGGATCGTCGCGGCTGCCAGTCCGTTATTCGCACATCACTCATGGCCCGTCGATATGTCGCGGGAGATCACCGTGAAGGGAACCGTGACGGGGTACACCTGGTCCAATCCTCACGTGATGATCGACCTTGACGTCAAGGACGCCAGCGGCAAGATCGAGAAGTGGGACGTCGGCGGTCCCAGCACGACTCGTATGGCAGGGAACGGTTGGGACAGGACTACCCTCAAGATGGGAGACGCGATCACCGCTATCGGGTATCGCTTCTCAGACGGCTCGAACATTCTGCGACTGCAGAAGGTTGTGATGCCCAACGGGAAGGAAATGTTCCTCTACGGCAGACAGTAGGCGCATTCGAGCGAAGCTGCCTGGACGAGAGCTGGAAAGAGTGGTGGTGTCGGCGGCCTACCTCAACTGACACCATTCGACTCGAGCGAAAGGCTGCTGGCCGACGACGAACGGAAGGAGACGATGCGCGGGCGGCTTCTATCGTTGACCAAGGCGGCGCAGCTTCTCCATCGGTTGTTTTAACGATCGGCCACGGCGCCGCATGCCGGCCCACACATCGCCAACCTTCGCTATGCGATCGGGCATATCCCGCAGCGTGAACGTAGCGGAATTCACCTCACCCCGCTCGACCTCTTCCCACGTGCACGGTGCGGACACCGGCGCGCCGCGCTTCGCCCGTACGGTATAAGCAGCCGCAAACGTGGCGCTGTAACCGTTTCTGCCCGTGTCGACGTAGATCCGCCCGTTGCGATCCGCCTTACTGAATTCCTGTGTGAGGTGATCGGCTGCACGGCTCACGAACACCGTCCCGACGTTATCGGCAAAGCGCGCAACGACTTCCGTGGGGCTCTTGCCGTCAATCGGGACGACGATGTGGAAGCCCTTCGAGCCGGATGTCTTGATCCACGAGGGCAAGGCGAGTTCCTCGAGCAGATCGCGCAGACCGATCGCCGCGGCTCGCACCGCTGCGGCGTCGTCTTTGGAAGGATCGAGATCGAACACGCAGAGATCGGGGTGGTTCAGATGAGGTATCCGCGACGTCCATACGTGTTGCGTCACGGTATTCTGGTTTGTCATCCACAGCAGCGAGCGCGTGTCCGTGATCACGGGATGATGGACGACGCCGTCTTTCTTTGGGACCTCAACGCGCTTCAGCCAGGCGGGAAACCCCTTCGACACATCCTTTTGCCAGAATCCCTTCTCGCCTATGCCGGCGGGGTATCGTTCCATCGTGACCGGCCGCCCGCGCAGGTGAGGCACGATCACGGGCGCCATCGTTTCGTAGTAGGCGGCCAGATCGCCCTTCGTAATCCCATCATCTGGAAAGAGCACTTTCTCGGGGTGGGTGATCACAGCTGCTCCCGTGTGACGTCGCGCGCGTCCTTGTCGAGGCGGAGACCGATCAATCGCGGGTGCCGCAGCTTGCCGTGCGCGGTCCATTCGATGAACGCGACCTGCACGACAATTTCGGGACGCACCCAGTGCGCGCGCAGTCGGGGCAGGCCCTTGGCGGTCGTAAACGGCGACTCCGGGAGCTCGATCGCGTCGAGGCGCGTACGCAGATTCAGCAACAGCTTCGTGTCGAAGCCGGTGCCGAGTTTCCCGGCAAAGACGAGGGCGCCTTCTTCGTAGTAACCAACGAGCAGCGCACCAAGACCCACGCGCGCACCCTGCGGATCGGTAAAGCCGCCCACGACAAACTCCTGCGACGTCTCACACTTCATCTTCAGCCAGTGTTTCGATCGACGATGCTCGTACGGCGAGCCTCGGCGTTTGGCAATCACTCCTTCCCAGCCCTCGCGCCTGGCTCGCTCCCACGGTGTCTGGTCCTCGACGAGCTCGACCCGTCGCATCGGGGGCTCGAACGGCAACTCCTGCAGCAGCGCGCGTCGATCTTCAAGCGGCAACGAGGTCACCGCTCGTCCGTTCAACCACAGAATGTCGAAGACGTGATATGCGCTCCGGCCGTCCCAGGTCATCTCGCCGTCGAGAATCACCTCGTGGACAGGAAGATTGGCGACTGCGCTGGCCATCGCCGGCAGATGTTGCGGAAGTCGATTGCGTGAGTACAGCTGAACATCGGAGCCACATTTGTACGCGAGCAGCCTGATGCCGTCGAACTTGCGCTCGAACAACCAGTCGTGTCCGATGAAGCGGTCCTGCGTCAGCGTGGCGGCCATTGGTTCAAGCCAGTCGGGCATTTTCGCAACGAGTGCCATGGCGTGGTCAGGCCGAGCCAAAGGTCAATGGAACAGAAGGTGAGTGTCGCGCCACGTAACAGTCTCACACCAGAACTCTCAGAGAGTCGAGGGCGGGGGGCGCACGGATCGTGCCGGTTGGCCGAGGACTCGGATAGGTTGGCTCCCAGGCTGGAGCGCTTAGCTCAAGGCCCGGATTACTGAAGTGGTCCCACGGCTCTGGCGGCTATCGCTGGCGCCAGATACCAGAACCAGAACAGCGCGGCCGCGAAGATAACCGGGCGCCAGTGAAGGGTGAACGGCAACCCGTTGCGCATCATGTAAATCGTGCACGCCAGGACTGTTTGGGCAATGAGGGCCGCGAGAGCGACGCTCGCGACGACTGCCGCGATAAGGAGGAAAGCGCCCACGTGATCGCTATCGGCTGCGCACGTCTCATCCAACAGACATGACGTGACGAATCCAGCCTGAGGGGCTAGCCGCCCCTGACGATCGCTGCGTCTACCTCCTGAGTCCGTGCAATTACACGAAATTGCCCGTCGCTTGGGCCGCGACGGACGTTATCGCCCGCGGTACTTCTCCACCTCAGCGCGGACCGCTGCTCCCGTTTCAACGGCCGCGTCGGTCTCGAAGGGCTTCAGGAAGCCGCCAGTCGAAACCGTATGCAGGTAAAAGTGGTGCAAGCCCGCGGTGCTGGTTACCGTCCGATTGCTCAGTATCTCGATGGCGTGCCGAAGTTCGTGACCGATTGATCCCATGAGGTCCCAGTCGACCTCTCCCGTGTTGACGTGCACCCGCACAAACCGGTGCCCGCCACCAGTCGTCACGGACACAAGGCACGCCCGTACACCTCGCCCGCATTGACCCTTCTCGACGTACACAATGCCTTGGCTCGCGTTGATGGTTTCAATGAGACCGCGGAAGGTCTTTGACTGCTGACTCGCCAGGCCCATCAGCACCACGATTGAGGGGTTGCTCGAGCGTACGTGTTGAACAGTTTCTCCATCCACATCGTCAGCGCACGCTGGCCGTCCCGCGCATGCCACCCCGATCATCATCAAGCCGACGATCAGGTGCCGTGTTGTCTGCCTCATGCCGTGACTCCCCTCGTTCAGAGAGGCGTGAACGGCCGGCAGAAACTTGCATGAGCTCAGAACGCACGTGAAACTCTCGAAAAACTTGCGGTTGAGAAGGCGATGTCCGGAGAGTGATGGCCAATGCAGTCACGGAGACACGACTCCGTGCCTCCGTGGCCCGTTGAAGTAAAAAAGGTCTAAGTGTGGTTCTGAGGAGAAACGGTGTTTCGGGGATACTAGATCATGGGCAGCGGGGAAGCATCGCGCAATCAAGGAGCGGCAGGAGATCAGACATGAAGACGGCGTACGACGTGATCATCGTGGGAGCGCGCTGCGCGGGTTCGCCGACGGCGATGCTACTGGCCCGTAAGGGATACCGTGTGCTCGTTGTCGACCGCGCGACGTTCCCCAGTGACACCGTGTCGACGCATGTTGTGCATCCGCTGGGCGTCGCCGCTCTCGCACGGTGGGGATTGATCGATCGGCTCACTGTCACCGGATGTCCGCCGATCCACACGTACACCTTCGATTTCGGTCCTTTCACGATCGCCGGATCGCCGGGCACCAACTACGCTCCGGTCGCGTACTGCGCCAGGCGGACGGTGCTCGACAAACTGCTCGTCGACGCAGCGGCTGAGGCCGGCGCGGAGATTCGGGAAGGCTTCACCGTGGAAGAGGTCCTGATCGAAGACGAACGCGTCGTTGGCATCAAGGGCCGCTCAAAGGGTGGCGAGGCCATGACCGAGCGAGCCAGACTGGTGATCGGGGCGGATGGCCGCTACTCGGTCGTGGCGGAAGCCGTCCGGCCCGAACAGTACAACGAAAGGCCGCCGCTGCTCGCCGCCTACTACACGTATTGGAGCGATCTTCCGATCGACGGACGGTTCGAAACCTACATCCGCGCACGCCGCGGATTCGCTGCGGCGCCGACGCACGACGGCCTGACGCTCACCGTCGGAGGATGGCCGCACGCGGAATTCGAGAGAAACAAGAAAGATGTGGAGGGCAATTTTCTAAAGATGTTCGATCTCGCACCCGAGTTCGCAGAACGCGTTCGCGGCGCGAAACGAGCGGCGCCGTTTGCCGGCGCGGCCGTGACGAATTACTTCCGCAAGCCGTACGGTCCCGGTTGGACGCTCGTTGGCGATGCGGGTTACAACAAAGACCCGATTACGGCTCAGGGAATCAGCGACGCCTTCCGCGACGCCGAGCACTGCGCGATGGCATTGGACCAAACGTTTACCGGCGCTCGATCGTTCGACGACGCTATGAGCGAGTGCCAGCGCGCCCGCGACCAGCACGTGCTGCCGATGTACGAATTCACATGTCAGCTGGCGACGCTGGAACCCCCGCCGCCCCAGATGCAGCAGTTGTTCGGCGCGATCCACGGCAATCAGAAGGCCATGGACGGCTTTGTGCAGATGAACGCGGGAACGATCTCACCGGCGGAGTTCCTATCGCCCGAAAATATCGGCGCGATTATGACCGCTCGAGCAGCAAGCGCCTGACGCTCGAGACGGAGCAGCGCTTGTGTCACGCTCCTTCGCAAACTTCGGCCGTCCGCGGACAGGCTTCTTAACGGCTCGGGTGTGGATCATCAAGATGGCTCGAGGGGGAGTATCGAGTTGGCTCGTGAAACGCATCCCCAGCCTGACGACAAAGTGATACATCCGGTTATGTGCGACGGGAGGGTTGGCAGGGTCTAATGTCCGGTGTTCTTGACCAAACGCCGACTACGGCGAGGAGTATAGAGGAGAGGTATGCGCGTCACCACGTTTGTTCTCGTGTTGCTGATTTCCATGGCTGTCCCTGCGGTTGCCCAGGAATGGACCGAGTACCACAGCGTCCGAGACGGCTTCAAGGTCGATTTCCCTGGCGAACCCACGGTGACTGAGACCACTTGGAAGTCGGAACACGGCTTCATGCTGCCGGAGCGAATCTACACGGTCGAAAAAGGTCGCGAGCATTACTCGGTCAGCGTGATGGACTACCGCGGCATCGAGCCGATGGGTCTCGAGCGCGCCAAGTTGTGCCCGCCGGGCTCCGAGCCCTGCCTTGGAAGCGACCTCTCGGGTATCGGCTACTGGAAGCATGAGATACGAGGGGCAGTCGCCAACGCGATGCTCAGGCTCATGCAACGGAACGTGAAGATCACCGATTTCTTCTGGACGCAGCTCGATCTCGTCGAAGGGTTTCAGCTCCAGATGATCAACAACGCCGATCAGTCCCCTGCCTTCGCCTTTGTCGCCATGCATGACAACAGGCTCTATGTGGTCGAGGGATTCGTGCCCAAGGGGTACCCGGCACCTGCCCTGTTTCAAACGTCGATGGGGTGGTTGGACAAGGACGGGAACGCGATTCGCTATCAGACGCTGTACGCGAACGAGTTCCACGGAATGGGAATATACCCACCACCCCCGCATGGAGGTGGCGGCGGCGCCGGCGGTGGCCCCGGCGGCGGAGGCCAGGGGCAAGGTGGCGGCCGTGGCCGACGCGGTGGTGGCGCCGGCAACCCCCAGCAGCCGTAACCCGACCTCGATTCGCACGCTACCGCAAAGGTGAGCTGCGGGCGGCGCGCGCGGCACGACGCCACGCGAGCGCACCGCCGCATGGTGTGCGTGTCCGGCAGTCATCTCGTTGAAGATTCCACGTCACGCCCACCGCTGGCTTGCCGCCGGCAAGCGTCTGTGCCACGCGCCGTTGAAGGATTACCGCCAGCCGCCCCCTGGCAATGAACGGAATTCGACGGTTCTCGTACTGCTAATCTGTGATGGGCTGCCCATCGTGAAAACTCAGGACTCCCGCAGCGAACGCGTCACGCCGATCAGACCCCTCAAGGGTCTCGACGCGGGCCGGGCGGCGCTTGGTCGTGGCGACTGGCAGGCGGCCCGTCTCGCATTCGAAATGTCGCTGAAGACCGACGAAAATCCCGAGGCGCTCGAAGGGTTGGGGCTCGCCGCCTGGTGGCTCGATCTGGCCGACATCGTGTTCGACGTCCGCGAACGCGCGTATCTCATCTATCGTGAGCGCGACGACAGCCTGGGAGCAGCGCGGATGGCTGTGTGGCTCGCCTGGGATACCGCGGCGTTCCGCGGCGAGCAGGCGGTTGCGAACGGGTGGCTTCAGCGGGCTCATCGGCTCCTGGATGGCCGTCCGGATGCGCCAGAACATGCATGGCTTGCGCTGCGGAGCGGCGTCTTCGCGCTGCTCGATGACGGAGATCCGGAAGAGGCGGGGAAACTCGCATCTGAAGCGGTGCGGATTGGACACGCGGTCGGTGCGGTGGACTACGAGATGGTCGGACGCGCGCTGCACGGCTTTGCGCGCGTGACGGCCGGCAGCGTCGCGGAAGGCCTTCAGGAGTTGGACGAAGTCAACGCCGCGGTGCTGGCGGGCGAAATGCGCGATCGGGTGCTGATCGGCCTTGCCTGCTGCTACCTGATTGCCGCCTGTGAACGCATCCGCGACTACGAGCGCGCGGTCCAATGGTGCGATCGTCTCAAGGCCTTCTGCGCGAAATGGGGATTCCGGCCGCTGTTTGCCGTGTGCCGTACCCAATACGCCTCGGTGTGCATGTGGCGTGGCGCATGGGAGGAAGCCGAACGGGAGCTGACATCAGCCGCCGACGAGCTCGCGGCGTGCCGCCCGGCCATGACGGGGGAGGGGCTCGTGCGCCTCGGAGAATTGCGAAGGCGCCAGGGAAAGCTCGACGAAGCCATGACGCTGTTCGAGCGCGTTGGATCGCATCCGCTCGCCTCGCTCGGGCGCGCGAGTGTGATATTCGATCGCGGGGACTTCAAGACCGCCGCCGATCTTGCTGAGCGCCACCTCCGGCGTCTGCCAGTGAGCAATCGGACTGAGCGCGCGGCTGCGCTGGAGCTGATGGTTCGCGCCTGCCTGGAGCAGGGTCGCACGGAGGAAGCCACGCAGGCGGTTGTCGAACTCCGCGCCATCGCGAACGAAGCGGGGACGGGACCGCTGCAGGCGTTGGCCAGTCTCGCGGCGGGCCTCGTGGCGTCGAGATCGCGCGATCCGAAATCTGCGAGGAAGCATCTGGAGGATGCGGTCGATCTCTTCAAGGAGAGCGGCGCGCCTTTTGAGACCGGTCGCGCGCGCGTGGAGCTCGCTCGCGTGATGGGAGCGCTCGGGCGTCCCGAAGCGGGTGTGAACGAGGCCCGGCGCGCCATCGAAGATCTGACGCCTCTCGGTGCAGGTCTGGAGATCGCTCGCGCCCGCGCGGTGCTCGATGCCCTGGCGACGGGCCCGGCAGCAGCATCACCTGGGGCCGGAGACCGGAAAGGCCTGACGCCACGAGAGGTCGAGATTCTTCGGCTGATTTCGACCGGCCTCAACAATCAGGCGATTGCGGAGCGACTCTTCATAAGCGAGCACACCGTCCACAGGCACGTCGCCAATACCCTCACCAAGCTCAACGTGTCGTCCCGATCGGCGGCCGTCGCTCAGGCCGGCCGCCTCGGACTGCTGTAGACGCCAAACAGTCCGCGCCCATTAGCCCTTCAACGGGCCACGGAGGCACGTGGGAGTGGAAACCGCCTTAGTGGCCCGTCCGGGCCATTCTTATCCGTCGCCGCAAAATGACCCGAACCGGTGAAGCACGCGGTTCGGGCGTCTTGCTAGATGTCTCCCGTCAACGATTCCCGTCATTTTCAGCGAAGGAGAA
>Ga0137437_1000347_pt1 | contig 13815 bp, 13 predicted proteins | sample EasRivERMGT138_2_FD_102332 | JGI IMG/M metagenome (GOLD analysis project Ga0137437, IMG submission 102332) | Soil microbial communities from meander-bound floodplain in the East River, Colorado, USA - East River MetaG ERMGT138_2 | ecosystem: Environmental > Terrestrial > Soil > Floodplain ...
ACGGCCCAGCGCTCCAGCCGTTCGAGCGCCGAAAGCCGCGCCCGCTCCACGCACGCCAAAGGCGCCCACGATCATCGCGAAAAAAGACCCTGCCGTCAGTAAGGAATTCCCTGCGCCTCTTCGTGACCAGCCCACTCCAGTCGAAAGGCTGCGCGAGGAGCCGGCACCGCGCGAACCGATTCAAGAAACCACGGTGATCGCTGAACGGCCGCTGCCGACGCTTCGGGAGTTACTGCCATCGGCGACCTACTCATCGGCGAACGCACGCAGCAGCGGCCCTGTGAGTCTGAACACCAGAGACCCGATCTACGTCAGTTATTTCACTAAGATAAAACAGACCATTGAACAGCAGTGGGAATATCCCGAAATGGCCTTGCGCTACGGTTTACAGGGCCGGCTATTTCTGGAATTCACCATCGGCGCCAGCGGTCACTTGGAACAATTGCGGATGATTCGCTCCTCGGGTTCCCAGTTGCTCGACGAGGAAGCGCTCCGCGCGATCAAGGCCGCCGCGCCGTTTCCACCGATTCCATCTTGGATCAAGCCAGTGCCGCTGTCGATCTCGGCAACCATGGAATATCACGATAGCCGTTTGGACTATCGTATCGGGCGCTGATTCGCGAGCGTACCTCTAACGGCAGTGCTGCTCCCATGAGAGAGCAGGTAACTTTTGACACGAATGACACTAAGGGTTCGGACGATCAATTTTCCGACCTTCGGGCTCTTCGTGTCCTTTTTGGTGAGAACTCGCATCGTCGTGTCGTGCGCCATCAAGTCGGCCAGGACAAATCTTGCGCCATCGAATTACCGGATGCTTCTAGTCTCCTGACGGCGCGTCAGGTCCCCAACGGAGCAACGGTTTGCGCGCCGCACGAGCTTCGTCAAGGCGCCGAACCGGCGTCGAGTGCGGCGCTTGTTTGACCAGCTCCGGGTCGCTCTTCGCTTCCTGGGCGATGGCGCGCATGGCCTCGATGAAACCATCGAGCGTTTCCGGCGTCTCGGTTTCGGTCGGTTCGATCATCAGCGCGCCGGAAACCACCAACGGAAAATATATCGTCGGCGGGTGATAACCGTAATCCAACAGACGCTTGGCGATATCCAGGGTGCTGACGCCGTTGCGATGCTGGATGCGATCGGTAAATATACACTCATGCATGCACGGCTCGTCGTAGGCGATCTGATAGCTCGTCTCCAGCTGCCGGCGGATATAATTGGCATTGAGCAGCGCCATCCGGCTCACCTCTTCGAGACCGTCGCCGCCGAGGGAAAGGATGTAAGTGTAAGCGCGCACCAATACGCCAAAGTTGCCGAAGTATGAGCGCACCCGTCCAACCGACTTGGGTGCGTCTTCCGATAGTTCAAAGCGGACGCCATTTTTGATAACGCGCGGCACCGGCAAGTAATCACGCAGCTGTGCGTTGACGGCCACCGGCCCGGCTCCGGGGCCGCCGCCGCCATGGGGAGTTGAGAAAGTTTTGTGCAAGTTCAAATGCAGCACGTCAACGCCCATATGTCCCGGTTTGGCGATTCCCATCAGCGCGTTCAGATTGGCGCCATCGAGATAAACCATGCCGCCTCGATCGTGAACCAGCTCGGCAATCGCTTCGATATTGGTCTCGAACAGACCGAGAGTATTGGGGTTGGTGATCATAATCGCCGCGACGGATGGATCCATCACTTCGGCCACCGCCGCAGAGTCGATGACGCCGCGCGCATTGGAGGAGATTTGAATCACGTCATAACCGCACAGCGTGGAGCTCGCCGGGTTGGTGCCATGGGCGGTATCGGGAACAATGATCTTTTGGCGTGGATCGCCACGATCGGCGAGACAGGCGCGAATCAGCATCAACCCCGTAAGCTCACCCTGGGCGCCGGCCGACGGCTGTAGGCTTACCTGCTCCATGCCACTGATCTCCGCCAACATTTTTTCCAGATGGTAAAGCAAGGCCAAGGCGCCTTGGAGCAAGTCAGCATCGGTGAGCGGGTGAATTTGCGCGAAGCCCGGCAAGCGCGCCACAACTTCGTTAACTTTGGGGTTGTATTTCATCGTGCACGAACCGAGCGGGTAGAACTGGCTCTCGATGGCGAAGTTTCTTTGCGACAGCCGGGTAAAATGGCGCAGCACTTCGAGCTCGCCGAGCTCCGGGAATCCGGCGATATCGTCACGCAATAGAGCCGCGGGAAGCGCCTCTTCTGCGCCCGTCTCTTCCGCAGGCCAGACCACGGCGCTGCGCCCGGCTGAGCTACTTTCGAATAACAGTTTGGGCTCAGCGACCTGAGACGGTTTCTTATCCCGCGATGGTTCGGACAAGCCGGTCGATCTCCTCTCGTTCATTCATTTCGGTGACGCAAGTAAGCAGACAATCGCGCAACTCGGGATACCACTGGTCGAGCGGGACACCTGGAATAATTTTTTCTCCGCCGCAACGGCTAATATATTGCGGCAAGTCTTCTCCCCGCAGGACGAATTCGTTGAAGAACGGACCGGAGAAGACCGCGCTAAGTTTGCCCTGTCCGATCAATTGAAGCTTGGCGTCATGGGCTCGCGCCAGGTTGATTTCGGCGATGCGGCGAATTCCCGATTTTCCCAACAGCGACATGTAAACGGTCGCCGCCAACGCGCACAGAGTTTGACTGGTGCAAATATTCGACGTCGCCTTCTCGCGCCGAATATGCTGCTCGCGCGTCGCCAAGGTCAGCACGAAGCCACGCCGCCCCTCGCTATCGACGGTCGCGCCAACCAGCCGGCCAGGCATGTTGCGCACGAATTGCTTCTGACAAGTGAAAAAGCCGAATGCCGGTCCACCCAAGCTCATCGGCACACCGAGACTCTGGCCCTCGCCAACTGCGATGTCGACGGCAAAGTCGCCGGGTGGCTTGAGCAGTGCCAACGCCAGCGGTTCGGTCGTCACGGACACCAGCTGCGCGCCAACCCGGGCGCAAGCCGATTTTATTTGCCCAAGATCTTCAATGACGCCGAAGAAATTCGGATAACCGACCAAGACGCACATCGATTGGTCACCAATCCGTTCATTCAATACATCGAGATCGGTTCCGCCCGTGCCGTCGAAGGGAATTTCTTCGAGCCTAATGTCGACCAAGTTTTTCAGGTAAGTGGCAATCACCGCGCGATACTGCGGATGGAGCGCGCGCGAAATCAATACCCGCCGCCTGCTCGCCGGCTGAATCCGTCGCGCCATCAAGACTGCTTCAGCCGCCGCCGAAGCGCCGTCGTAAACCGCGGCATTAGAGACCTCCATGCCGGTGAGCTGGCAGATCAGCGTCTGATACTCGAACAGCGCCTGCAGCGTTCCCTGGCTTACTTCGGGCTGGTACGGCGTATAGGAAGTGGCGAATTCCGAACGGGAGATCATCGCATCAACGGCACTGGGAATGAAATGATTATAAATGCCGCCGCCGAGAAAAAAACTCCAATCGGCGGCATTGACGTTCTCTACCGCCAAAGCGGCGAGCCGGCGACGCACCGCTAGCTCGGTCATGCCGTCAGGCAGGTTGATTTTTGCGCGCTCACGCAACGACTGCGGAATATGTTGAAACAGCTCGCTGACCGAAGCGATTCCGATCGCTCGCAGCATGCGCTCCTGATCAGCCGGCGTGTGAGGCGTGTATCTCATCGAGCGGCACTACTTGTCTTTGTCCTCTTCGTCTTCTTCCTCTTCTTCGTCCGTTTCATCCTCGTCATCTTCTTCGTCGTCATCGTCTTGGTCTTTTTGCTGGGCGACATATTCGGAGTATTCCTCTTCGTCCATCAAATCCTTGAGGTCGTCCATGTCGCTCAACTCGACTCGGATCATCCAACCGTCGCCGTAGGGATCGTCGTTGATGGTCTCGGGATTGTCGGGCAAGATATCGTTGATTTCCAACACCGTACCGCTCACCGGAGCGTAAACGTCCGACACCGCCTTGACTGACTCGACGGCGCCGAAGGGATCGTCCTTGACGATCTTCTCGCCGACTTCCGGCAGCTCCACGTAGACGATATCGCCAAGCTCTTCTTCGGCGTATTCGGTGATGCCGATGGTCGCGGTACTGCCTTCGACCAGCACCCATTCATGTTCTTTCGAGTATTTTAGCCCTTCAGGGAATTCCATTCCTGACCTCCTTAACCTGTTTGGCTCTGCCGCTAGCGGCGGTAAAATGGCAATGCGACAATCTTCGCCGGAACCCTGCGCCCACGAATCTCGACGTCGACCAAGCTGCCGAGATCGGCAAAGTCGCTCGATACGTAACCAAGCGCGATCGCCTTTCCCAAGCTTGGCGATTTGGTGCCGCTCGTAACGCGGCCGATGACCCGTTCATCTTTAAACAAGGGATAATCGCTGCGCGCGATCCCCGGTTGTAATAGTTCCAAACCAACTAACTTGCGCGTAACCCCCGCGCTTTTTTGTCGGATGAGCGCCTCGCGCCCAATGAACTGAGGCTTGGCCAGCTTGGTCACCCACGCTAATCCCGCTTCAAGCGGTGTGGTGCTGTCGTCGAGCTCGTGGCCGTAAAGCGGATAGGCCTTCTCCAAGCGCAAGGTATCGCGCGCGCCCAAACCGACCGGGACTAAACCCGTAGGCGCGCCGGCAGTTAACAATGCATCCCACAGTTTTTCTACACCGGCCGAGTTGCAATACAGCTCGAATCCGTCTTCGCCGGTATATCCGGTGCGCGCCACCATGGAGCGGATCGACGCGACATCGGCAAAGGCGAAGTGGAACGATTTCAGTTCGGCGAGCTTGAGCGCCGTTAGCGGCTGCAAAACAGCCTGCGCTGCCGGACCTTGCAACGCCAGTTGAGCATATATCGAGCTCTGATTGTCGACTTCGACGACGCCGCTTGAATGATCGCGAATCCAGCTGAAGTCCTTATCGGTGTTCGAAGCATTGACGCAGATAAAGTACGCTTCAGGTTTCACTCGATAAACAATCACGTCGTCGACCACGCCGCCCTGCTCGTTGAGCAATAAATTATACTGCGCCTGAAAGACCTCCAGGCGCGCCACGTCATTGGCCGTGAGCTGCTGGCAAAGCTCCAAGGCGCCGGCACCGCGCACTTCAATCTCGCCCATATGGCTCACATCGAAAAGGCCGGCGGCGCTGCGCACCGCCAAATGTTCTTCGATGACGCCCCGGTATTGCACCGGCATCTGCCATCCGGCGAACTCGACCAGCTTGGCGCCGGCGCGCCGATGCGCGCCGAACAGAGCGGTTCTTTTCAGTGTGGGCCCCACGATTGCCGAAGTAACAGTCGACCCGCCTAACGCTCACGCTGCAAGGAATCCTTGGCCGCTTTCAAAGTATTGAAAAGCAGCATGCAGATAGTCATCGGCCCGACGCCGCCCGGCACCGGGGTTATGGCGGAGGCACGATCCTTAGCGGTCTCGAATTCGACATCGCCGCCAAGCTTGCCATTGGGTAAACGGTTCACACCGACGTCAATCACCACGGCGCCCGGCTTTACCCAGTCGCCGCGCACCAATCCGGCCTTGCCGATCGCCACGACGAGGATATCGGCGCGGCCCACTTCGTCGCGCAGGTTCAATGTCCGCGAATGGCAAATCGTCACCGTGGCATGTTTTTCCAACAACATGAGCGCCACCGGTTTGCCAACGATATTGCTCCGGCCGACGACCACCGCGTGCTTGCCTTTCGGATCGCAATGGGCCGCTTCCAAAAGGCGCATGATTCCCATCGGCGTGCATGGCCGAAAGCCGTCGCCGCCGAGCGCGAGCATGCCCAGGTTCACCGGATGAAAACCATCGACATCTTTGTGCGGCGCGATCGCTTCGAGAATTTTTTCCGCGTGAATATGGGGCGGCAATGGCAGTTGCACCAATATGCCGTGAACCCGCTTGTCCTTATTGAGCAGGTGTACCAAGGCGAGCAATTCCCTTTCCGAGATCGTCGCGGGAAGCAAATGCTCGAAGGATTTTATGCCGGCTTCTTTGCACGCTTTCTCTTTATTGCGAACGTAAATATGCGACCCCGGATCGTCGCCGACCAAGACAACAGCCAACCCTGGAGCCAAGCCCCAACGGCGCTCCAGCCCGTCTACTTCTTGCTTAATTTGAATTTGAACTTCTTTAGCGACGGCCTTGCCATCGATAATAGTGGCCATGAATGGACTCCGAAATGTTGCCGAAAATTATATCCAAAACAAGATTTACGTAAAGAGTTGTTTGCCATATTTGGATGACATGGTGAATCGCAAAGGTCAACCCCAAAAATTACCTATCAAGCGTTGACAAAAAGCCCTGATTGACCTCAGGGCCATTTCGGCATTAGATATCCGCAGCGATCTTTCGAAGGGACGAATTCATGAGCGAACCGCGCACCATTGAAGCAGTGAAAAACGATATTCGCAGCCGGGTCGGCCAGCGCGCGCCATTTCTCCATGCCGACAAGGCAGAGTCGGAGCAGGCGCTCGCAAAAATGGCAAACTTCGACGGCGAAACCTGGGCGGCGGTCTGGAACGAGCTCGGCGCACATTGGGAGGACCTAGCCAACGCGGCGGAGAAAGCCGGTCAGGCCAAGCAGGCCAGAGAAAACTATCTCAAGTCCTACGGCTATTACGGCATCGCGCGCCATCCATTTCCGAGCACGCCGGGAAAATGCCATGGCTACCAAAAGACCCGCGAAATGTTTCTCGCCGCGGCAAAATATTTTGACATCGCGGTGGAGCGGGTTTCGATTCCGTTTCAGGATAAAGCGATTGTCGGCCACCTGCGCTTGCCGACGAAACTTCCCGCGCCGATGATCATGCACTGGGGCGGCATCGACAATTGGAAAGAAGAGCGCCACTCCTTCGGCGAGAATTTCGTCAAAGAGGGCTGGGGCTGTTTTATCATCGACAGTCCCGGCACCGGCGAGTGCCCGATGTTGGCCGGCCCCGATGGCCATCAAGTTCATCTTGCAGTGCTCGACTATTTGCGCACGCGGCCGGAAGTCAATGTCGATAAAATCGCCGCGGTCGGCGCCAGCTTTGGCGGCCACTGGTCGACCAAATTGGCCCATCTAGCGCCGCATAAGTTGCGCGCGGCGGTGAACTGGGGTGGCGGCGTTCATTATTTCTTTCAGCCGGAGTGGCAGGAGCGTTCACGCCACGCCGATTCCTATCTCTTCGACCTGATCGAAGCGCGGGCGAATTTATTTGGCAAAAAAACTTTCGACGAGCTGTGCGCGGTAATGCCGGCTCTTTCACTCCTCGATCAAGGCTTGCTCGACAAACCTTGTGCGCCGCTCTTGATCGTCAATGGTAAAGAAGACAAACAGGTGCCGCTGGAAGATTTCTACCTGTTGCTCGAACACGGGGCGCCGAAAACCATCCGCCTCTTCCCCGGCGGCCACATGGGCGCGATCCCGAATATCTTCAAAACTGTGATCGTCTGGCTACATCAGAAACTGGATTGACCCTATGAGCCTCTACCAAGTGCAGAAACTCATTTATCACGTCAATCGCGACCCCGAGCGGCGCGAGCGTTATCGCCAGGACGCCATGGCGTTTGTCAAATCCTACGACCTTGCCGAACCAGAAAGCGCCGCGGTGTTGAACGTTGACGTGCGCGCATTGTACACCATGGGCGTCCACTCGCTCCTGCTCCGGCCGTTTACCCTGCTTAACAAAGTCTCCAACGAAGACTACGCCAAAGCGCTGAAAGGATTGGGATGAATCATGCCCATCGTATTTGCCTGCGCGGCTAGCCATGCGCCCGGAATGACGGCGTGGACCGAGGCCGCGCCGAAAGAACAGGCCGAGAATTTTCTCGGCAATTATCGCAAGCTCGGCGCACGTCTCGCGGCTTCGAAGCCCGACGCTATCGTCGCCCTGACGGTCGAGCATTGGGCAAACTTTTTTCTCAACAGCATGCCGGCCTTCTCGATCGGCCGCGCCGAGCACTATGACGGCCCGATTGAGGAATGGCTGAGAATTCCCAAAGCCCGGGTGCCGGGCGACGCGAAGCTAGCGGCGGAACTAATCGATGCCTGCCTCGACGGCGGTTTCGATCCACTGTTCTCCGACGAACTGCTGTTCGACCACGCGACCTTCCTGCCCATGCACTTTCTAAATCCGCAGATGTCCGTGCCCGTCGTGCCGGTCATCATCAATACGTTGACGCCGCCGATGCCGACTACAAAACGCTGCTTCGCTTTTGGCGAGTTTCTCGGCAGGTTCTTGAATCGCAGTGAAAAAAGAATCGCCATGATCGCCACCGGCGGATTGTCGCATTGGCCGGGTGAAGCGCAGCACGGTAAAATAAACATTCCGTTCGACAAGAATTTCTTAGATAGTTTGATCACCCGCGACCACACGCAATTGACCGCTTACACTCACGACGAGATCAACGTCGAAGCCGGCTCCGGCGGCCACGAGATCAGAACCTGGATCGCCCTGGCCGGCGCGCTGCAAAACTGGAAAGCCGAACTGATCGCCTACGAGCCGGTAGTGCCGTGGGCCACGGGCTGCGGCCTCGTGGAATTCTCACAATGATCGAAGCGAAGCGTAGTTTACTCCGCTATCTAATTTGAGTTCTTTGCGCCCTGATCGCCCTGAGCAACGTCGAAGGGTACGGTTAAATTCTCCGGCGAGATCGAAATGAAATTCAGCATCCACAGCCTGCACGGTGGCGTTAAGAACATTGACGAGATTCACCAGCGGGCCAGGCGCGCCGAAGAGCTCGGCTGGGACGGCATCTTTCTTGGCGAGAGCCATCTCAGCTCCATCGACTCGTTCCAGACATTGGCCAGCTGCGCCATGATCACCCAGCGCTTGCTGCTCGGCATCGCTGTGACCAACATCGTTTTCCGCCACCCGACAGTCGTCGCCGGCGCCGCCGCGTCGCTCAACGAAATTTCCAAAGGCCGCGCCATTGTGGGACTCGGCACCGGCGATGGGCCGGTTTATTCGCAAGGCTTGAAAGCAACAAAGTTGAAGGAGTTCGAGGAGGCCATCCGGCTGATCCGCAATCTGGTGCGCGGCGAGCGCGCCGCCTTCCCCACCGGCAAAGTCGGCGTCGGTTTTACCATCAACAACGCCGCGCCAATCTACGTATCCGCCGAAGGGCCGAAAGGCCTCCAACTCGCCGGCCGTTCAGCCGACGGCGTGATCCTCGGCACCGGCTTCGATCTCAGCGTCTACAACTGGGCGAAGCGGAAAATCCGCGAGGGCGCCGCCCAAGCTGGTCGAAATGAAAATGACATCAAAATCATCGTCGCCGGCATGCTCTGTGTCAACGACGACGGCGACAAAGCGAGAAAAATCGTGCGTAATCGAATCGCCAATCGCGCGCACCACAATTTCCGCTTCACCTTCGAAACCGTGCCGGCGGAAGAGCTCGAAGGCGTGAAGAAATTCATGGCCGGCTTCGACGTGATGAAACCAATGGAAGAACGCGTCGACCCGGACTTGGTGAATGACTACTTAATCCAGCGCTTCTCCATCGCCGGCAGTCCGAAAGAATGTATTGAGCGGATAGAAGAGCTAAACGATGCAGGCGTAGAACATTTAATGCTCACGCCGGCACGGACGGTTTACCGTGAAACGGTGGAAGCCTTCGCGAAAAGCGTGATCCCTCACTTTCGAAAGTGAGATCGAGCGGCATCACAGGCTAAATACGAACCAAGAATAGCATCAATGAAGAGCAGGTCCGGAATTCGAACCAATGCTGCGATCGCGATATAACGATGAAGCTGAGCGCGCCAGTCGCTCCCCCGCGTCAGGTCTGAGGAATAACCCGCCGCACTTTCCCCGCGGCGATCTCGCGAAGAGCAGTTACAATATCTCGATTATCCGATTGAATAAGCGGCTTGGCACCTTTTAAGAGCTGCTTGGCACGCACTGACGCGATCATCACGAGCTCAAAACGACTCGAAACTTTATCTAAACAATCTTCAACGGTTATTCTTGCCATAACCATCACTATGGGCCTCAGGATCGTGGAACACAAGGCACTTCCCGCAGAATTGCGCTCTACACCCCTCAGTGCACCGCCGGCCGCGATAATCGTCAGCGATCCCACGCAGTTAGTCAAAACGGTTCGGCGAAAAATTAATTTGTTTGAACGACTTGAATATCTGGAACGGGTCCAGCTAGCCGGTGCCGCTGGTGCAATTGCAGATGGCGTGATTCTAGAGCAAATTCGAATTGAAGTTTCGAAATACGCCCTTGACGTTGATGATCATCTAGATCAGTCCGACGGACAGACGGTCTGTGCGCCAATTACGAAGTGATCTCCCACCAGTTCCGATTGATATCGCTCAGTAGAAAGTGCGCCCGGCCATTAGTTTCCAGTTTGCGCAGGTCATGGATGCCAAGCTGCTTGCCGTTCTTAGAGAAATCTTTGTGCGCGTCTTCAACCTCGTCAGCTGTCGCCAGTTTCAGAGTAAAGCGGTTCGCTTCCGACAGATAGTCGCGGTGCACTGTGGGCAACACAACGACGTACCACGGACCCATATTCGGCACGCTGATGTAAGTCGACATGCGACCGCCGCCGATGATGTCGAGGCCGAGGACGTTAGTGAGAAATTGATCGCTCGCCTCCTTGTCGTCGCAGTTAAGCGTACCGTGGGTCATCGCCTGGGGCACGTAGCCCCGGCCCGGAAACTTTGCTTCGGGCAGCGCTGTGGTCCAGTGCGGCGCGGCGATCCTGCGGCCCTGTTTGATCGCCGCCGGATTGTAATACTCCAGTTCCAGATCGTTGCCGCCCGGCTCTTTGAAGTAGATCGAATAGGCGAAGTGCGCCTCGTGCGGCGGCGTCACGCTCTTAATTTTATACTGTGCTTTGTGGTCGGAAATATATTGGTGCGCTATGGGAATTTCTTTCGAGCTGCCAACCCGAAAGCCGTAGTGATTGGTGTGCGGCTTATTCCTTGCCTCCGGTCCGCCCTCGTGAATCACCAATTTCCAGGCTGTATTTGGATGTTTGACCACGGCCAGCTTCTCAGTGCGCTCGACCACTTCGGCGGCTAGCAATTCAGTAAAGACCGGTAGGGTCTCATCGAGCGAGCGGCATTCATAATGCCCTTCGGTCATTCCAATCGGTTTCAGCATGCTTGTCTCCTTAAGAAATCAAATATTCCAATGACGTTATCAGTATTATTAAGAAAGACCCTTATGCTTGTCAATTGGCAGATTTCACCAGCGCCGGCATCTTCACCTGGGCGCCCGACTTGGCGCATTCCGCTTCGAAGGTCTTACGAATAATCGGATCTTCGTCCTCATACTCAATCTGCCAGCCGCCGTAAGCCAGCGGCACATCGGACTGAATCTTGCCGGGCTGCAATTTATACTTGCGGCTCAAAATCTTGAGCGCTAGATAACGCGATGGCTCCGCGCCGGAGTTAAAATGTTGGTGGAACCAACCTTCGGGCGGCACGACGATGGAGCCGGGCTTCCAATCGACGCGCGTGATCTCTTTTCCCTCGGGCCAGAGCAGAGAATAACCCCTACCGGTGAGAATGAATACATGAGCGCCCGGACCATGGCGGTGGGCCTTCTTGTAAATGCCCACTGGAAAGCGCGAGACATGGGAGCCCATCATGCTTTCCGACATCTCGAAAAAGATCGTCGCGTTGCCCTTGCCGCGCTCGCTCCACTCCACCGGTTCGATGTTGATCGCGTCCGCGACGAAATTGGTTTCCACCACCCGGTCGCTGTAGAGCTTGCCGCCGCCGCCGAAGTAACCCTCCTCGCCCTTGAAGCGATCCGAAAACGAATAGGGATTGTTGACCACGAAATCTTCCGAGTGAAACAGATTGAAGATCAGCGGCGCCGTGGTCACCGACAACAGGCGCGCTTCTTGGTCGCCCTGGCCGTTGAAGTGCTGGTACCAAGCGTTGAGCGGTAGCGCGAACAGGCTGCCGGCTTGCCACTCGAAGCTTTGCTTGGCGCCGTTGTTCTGCCACACCGTGGTTGCCCCTCTGCCGGACAATACGTAAACCAAGGCCTCGTAAATATGCCGCTGAGCGTTAAGGCCCTTTCCCGCCGGCACGCCGATGACGTAAGCGTCGTCCATGTAGCCGGCGCCGTCGAGCATGATGCACACGCCGTATCCGCCGATCCGGTCCCACCACTTGAGCGGTATCGTGTACAAATCGTCGACAAAAAAGCCGCGGATGATATCGATCCCCTGGGAAACCACCCAGCGGTCGTAGGGCGTGTCCATCACCTCCACTTTGCGTTCGATCTTTTCGTAGGATGGACGGTTGACGATTTCAGCCATCTGCTTGCCTCCTCATTTTGATTCTAAGTAAACCCCGCCCCTGAGGCGGGCACAATTAAATGGGGTTTCCAAAGGGGGGCGAGCATCCCCTTTGGTCGCGAGCGGGGTCCAAACCCCGCTCGCGAATTAAATTGATTCTCCGTTTCATACCGGCTATTCGTCGTTCCATCAAGCGGTTGACATTCGCTAACGGTCTCCACATATCTTCTTGAAAGAACATAGCTTGATCGATCAGGAGTACATATGAGCCAAGAAGCGATGAACAAGCTGGTCGCCGCGCTAAAAACCGGCGCCGGCTTAAAAGACGATTTCATTTACTACATGCCGTTCGACGATTACAAAACTTTGCCCGATCCGTTCCCGCGGGTAAGTATCACCGTCAAAGAAGTTCAAGAAAGTATTCGCCGCTATCCGAACCCGGATAAACCCGGCGAGCTGTTTCAGTGGGATATCCACGGCCGGCTTTTCACGCCCGGGATAGTTTCGATTCCGGATATGGCCGTGGTAATGATTCACGGAGGTGCGGTGAATGAATTTGAGTTTATCTTCACCCCGGACGGTCCCGAAGAATATCCCGATCTCAGCAAAACCGACCCAAACACAGCCCGCGTCGGCGTCGCACAACATATCGCGTCGCTGGGCATTCCCGTCTTGGCGATATCTCTGCCCGGCCACTACAGCCGCAAAGCCTGGCCGCCGATCGCGGTTCGACGCCCGGAATTTATCATCGGCCAAATCCCGAGCGACACGGAACTTAAAAATCGCCTCGCGGTCTTTACCTTCAGAATGTGCACCGAAGCGGTCAAAGCGCTGGTCGAAAAGCATCTCACTCAGCCCTGCTTCATGTGGGGCCATTCGACCGGCGGGGAATATTTTTACTTGATGGAGCAGTACGGTCTCAAAAATAAATTGATCGGCGGTCTTGGTTTTGGCACCGGCATGCCCGCCTGGATACGCAAGGAATGGGACTTGGCCTGCGCTAAGAAATCGCCGGAAGAGCGCGCCGCGCAATTTCGCAATCTCACCGATTTGAGCCGGCGCTCGCCGAAAGGTTACGCCAAGAGCGGCTACGTCGGGCCGAACCAGCCTTGGGGACCCGTGGAAAAATGGTTCGAGCTGGAAAATCACCGCCGGCCGCAATTCAAACCATTTCTGCAAGACATCGAGCACAGCGCCCATGACGTGCTGATCCCGGAAATCAAAAAAGTCTCAGGCTTAGCCGACGACGAGTTGTTCATCACCTATAAATCCGATCTAGAACGTCTGCGCGGCAAGAAACTCTTGCATATCGTCGGCGAAAACGACCAAGGCCATTGGATCGAAGGCGGCGAGAAAGGGCTGCCATATCGCCGCGAAGTTTACGCCTTCAATAAATTCAAACCTTACGCCGAGGCATTACGTTTGGTGATCGTGCCGAATCTAACTCACTACGGTCACGTGGAAAGTTACAACGAAGGATTGGCCAACATCATGGTCACGGGATTTAAAGATTTTTTCGTCAGCTGACGCAAAGCCGATGAGCCAGCTTTGCTTGACAGAATTTGTAATCTCACTTACAGATTGCACACGGGAGAATCCATGTGGCGAACTAA
>Ga0137437_1000348_pt1 | contig 13814 bp, 8 predicted proteins | sample EasRivERMGT138_2_FD_102332 | JGI IMG/M metagenome (GOLD analysis project Ga0137437, IMG submission 102332) | Soil microbial communities from meander-bound floodplain in the East River, Colorado, USA - East River MetaG ERMGT138_2 | ecosystem: Environmental > Terrestrial > Soil > Floodplain ...
AACGCCCGCGGTGGTCAGCCCCACGGAAGAGAACATCCAGGTCACAGCGACGCGAATCCCGGAGGATGCCGAGAACCTGCCGACCATCGCGACGGTCCTCGACGGTGCGATGCTGCGAGAGCGCGGCATGACCGATCTGAGATCCGCGCTCGGCGTCGTCGCCGGCGTGGATATCGCGCCCGGTGGCGACGGCGGCCCCGCGTCCGCGGTTCCCGAGATGTGGGGCCTGAGGGAGTTCGACGCGTTCCTGCTCGTCGTCGACGGCGTGCCGTGGGGCGGGGCCTTCAATCCCGACCTGGCGTCGCTCTCTCTCGAGGATGTCCTGCGCATCGAGATCCTCCGCGGGTCGGCCCCGGTGATGTACGGCGCGACCTCTTTCATCGGGGTGATCCAGGTCATCCACAACACGCCGGGGTCCGGGTCCGGCGAGGCCGGCGTCATCGCAGGGTCGCATTCGAGCGCAGGCGTTTCCGCGGCGATCGACTTGAAGTCGATCACATCGTTTTCGTCCCGCATCGGCGTCGATTTCACCGAGCAGGGGTATCCCGACGATCGCACCGACTGGCAGCGCGCCCACGCCCTGTGGCGGAACCGCGTCGCGCTCGGCGGCGGGAACCTGCGCCTCGACGTCGATCTCCATTGGCTGACCCAATCCCCGTCGAGCCCCTCCCCCCGGGTCGGCGCCGAGCTGTCCCCCGACTTCGACGCGGATTCAAACGTCAATCCGTTGGGCTCGCACATCGATCCTCATCGGGAGACGTTCACCGCCGGCTACGATCACAAGGCCGGGTATGGCTCCTGGGCGGTGACGGCGTCCTATGCGCACTCCTCGACCGAAGTCCTGCGAGGCTTCCTCGTGGCGGATCCGGTCTTCCCCGATACCGCCGCGCACGGATTCCGGCAGGACACGGCGACGGACGACGTCTATCTGGACGGACATCTCAATTTCACGAACGTCCCGCGGTTCGAGATCGTCGCCGGCGCCGACATGCTTTACGGCCGCGGCCGCACGCACGGCGGGGATTTCGACTACACCGTCGCTCCGGACGGATCGAACGCCCCCGACGGCACCGCCATTCCGAGCGCCTCGGAAGTCGGGATCTCGGACATCCGTGCCTTCGGCGGGATTTACGGATACGCCGTGTGGACGCCCCACTGGCGCTGGCGCGTCGACGCCGGCGCGCGCGTCAACTTCACCTCCGAAGATCGGGACGCGACGGCCCTCGAATTCGGCGGCGCGTTCGAGGAGGGATCCGACAGCGTCGACGAGACGGAAGGGTCGGGGAGCGTCGGTGTGACGTTCACGGCCTGGAGAAAAGCGACGGACGACGTGAAGGTCTACGCGGGGTACCGCAACACCTACAAGCCCGCCGCGATCGACTTCGGCCTCGAGGCGGAAGGCGAGATCCTCGAACCGGAGCAAGGCGCCAGCTACGAGATCGGCGCACGCACGGCCCTCTTCGACAGGCGCCTCGAAATCGACCTCGACGCGTTTCGCATGGACCTCGAGGACATCGTCGTCGCGGAAGCGACGGGCGGGCTCCCGGGTCTCGAAAACGGCGGCGAGCAGCGCCTGCAGGGAGTCGAGCTGGAGGCGCGCGGGCGGATCGTCGACGGCTGGTGGGCGCGCCTCGCCTACAGCTTCCACGACGCCAAGTTCCGCGATTTCGTCCAGGACTTCGGCGGCGTCCCGACGCAGCTTTCCGGAAAGCGTCTCGAGATGTCGGCTCGCGACATGGGCGCCGTCGGCGCGATCTGGGCGCCGACGTCGGGGCTCACGGCGCACGGCGAGGTGCGCTACACCGGCTCGCGCTACCTGAACAAACGCAACACCGCCAAGGCCGACGCGTTCACGTCGTACTCCGCGGGGGTCGGCTGGAAGATGAAGCACTGGCAGGTCCGCCTGGACGGCGAGAACCTCTCCGACCGCCGCGATCCGGTGTCGGAGGCCGAGCTGGCTGACGCGCAGTACTACCGTCTCCCGGCTCGCCAGATCTGGCTGTCTTTCAACTGGCTGTTCTGAGGCTGCGTTGGCGAGACGGCGCTCCGCCGCCGTCGCGAATGGGCATATCATGCGCCCGCCGCGAGGGGTCCGATCCCCCGGGGGGTGCTTCCGTGAGACTTGGAACGCTTCGGCGCCGCGCCGTGAAGGTCGCGACTGCGCTGTGTCTATCCGCGGCCACGCTGCTGATTCCGCCGGTCGCCCGCGCGGATGACGGGGATTCTGCAGAACCCACCGACGAGCCCGCGCGACCGATAGGGCGCGAGTTCGGCGCCTCGGACATTGCGCCACGGCTCTCCCTTCACGGCTTCGCCGACGTCACCGCGACCGCCTATTTCGATGACGTCGACGGCGTCGGGACCTCGAGCCGGAACTACTTCGCGCTCGGCGAGCTCGACCTGTTCCTCGTCTCGCACCTTGCGGACAACGTCTCCTTCCTCTCGGAGATCGTTTTCGAATCGGATACCGATGCCGAGGTCGCGGTCGAGCTGGAGCGTATCTTCATCAAGTACACCGTCTCGGACCGATTCTGGATCTCCCTCGGCCGGCATCACACGGCGTTCGGAGATTGGAACGAGACCTACCACCACGGCCTCCTGCTCCAGCCGACGGTCGCTCGCCCCGAGGTCGTCCAGTTCGAGGACCACGGCGGAGTCCTCCCGGTTCACTCGGTCGGATTCGCACTCGGCGGCCGGGTTTTCAAGCGGTCGTGGGGATTCGAGTACGCGGCGAACATCGGAAACGGCCGTGGGCCGACGTCGCGGGACGTGCAGACCGGGTCTGATCTCAACGACCAGAAGGCCGTGACGCTCAGGCTGACCGCCTCGCACGAAGCGAAGGGTCGCCTGTTGTTCGGTCCGATGGTCCACTTCGACAAAATCCCGCCCAACCCGGCGGTGCCCGGGAGGGAAGGCGAGCTGACGGAGCGAATCGTCGGCGCCTACCTCACCTATCGCGACGATCGATTCGAGCTTCTCTCCGAGTACTACTACATCCGGCACGAAGACAACCTGACCGGTGCCCGGTACAACTCGCCGGGATACTTCCTCATCGGCGTGGTGGACTTCGGGAAGCTCAAGCCTTACGGAGGCTACGATCGACTCGACGTCGACACCGACGACTTGTTCTACGGACCGGAGATCACCCCATTGAAGCGGGGTCTTGTCGGGCTGCGATGGGATCTCAATTCGTTCAACGCGCTCAAATTCGAGTTTCGCCACGACATTCGTCCGGGGGTCCACAGCAATGGTTTCGTGGTCCAGACCGCGTTCATGTTCTAGCGCGCGTCGGGCCTCCCGACGTGTCGCGAGAATCGCGGCTGCCGTTTTGGTCGCCGGAGCGATGACCGTTGTCACGACCACTTGGGCCGAAGCGCCCGCGGTCGTCGAAGAGTACGCGGTCGTCGTGAGCCCCGACGTCGACGTGAAGAGCATGGACCTCGAACGTGTGCGCCGGCTGTTTCTGCTCCGCGAGAGGTACTGGCGTCCGGGCCGGTCGGTCAAGCTCATCTTTTCGGAAGACAGCGTCGAGCCGCGCTCGTTCCTGCTCGAGCGCATCTATCGAATGAACTACTCCGGGTTGCGGCGGCTCATCGTCGAGAAGCTGTACCAGGAAGAGATCGACCTCGCGCCCAAGGTGGTCGCGTCGGACGAGGTCGCCGTCGCTTTCGTCGCGTCGGGCCGCGGGTTGATCGCGCTCGTCCGGACGACGGCGACGACGGGCGCCGGCGCCAAAGTCGTCGCCATCGACGGTGTCCTTCCGGGCATGCCGGGGTACGCACTGCGGAGATGACTCGGTGCTTACGGTCCACCGCCTAGGCCTCTTCACGCGACTGCTCGCAGCGTTCGTCTTCGTGGTCGCGATCGCGTTCGCGATCGAGGCGTGGTTGGTGATTCGTGTCGGGCAGGGTTCCCTCGACAAGCTCGTCGTCGAGAATCTCTCCGGTCGTGCGCGCGGCCGGTTCGAAGCGGTGGACGAATTCCTCGCCGACCGCGCCCGCGAGATCCGGTCCTGGTCGGCGTTGAGCGTCATGGACGACGTCCTCGTCCAGGATCGGGTCCTGAACATCGAGAACTTCCTGCTCGAGCGGCGCCGCGAACAACCCGATGTGTACGCGTCGCTGACGGTGCTGGACCGCTCCGAGACCGTGGTCGCATCGAGCGACCTCGGCGGAATCGGGAGACAGTCGTCCGTGGTCGCGCTGGCGCCGCTCGTCGATCCGGGCGTGCAGATGCGCTGGAGCCGGCTCGGGGCCGTCGCGTCCGCAGAACCCCAACTGATTCAAGTCGCGCAGCCGATCAATTCGCGCCTGAGCACGGAGCCGATCGGCTGGCTCGTCGGGAGTATCCGGTGGGATGCCGTCGAGAAAATCGTCGCCGCGTTCGACGACGACGCGCCGTCGAGCCGCGCCGAGACCGTGTTCCTGCTCGAAGATGCCGCCGGACGCATCATCGCCGGCGACCGGCGCCGTGCCACGGATGCCGGGTGGCCGGCGATCGGCCGTGACTACCTGGTCCTGACGCACAACGCGCCGGTCGAAAGCACGCCCCCGTTGCGGGAGGCTCGGCTGGTCGCCGCCTGGAAGAAGCGCGACGCGTTCAGCGTGGATCGCATCTTCATCGAGGTGGTCCTCGCCTCGACGATCTTGGGCGTGCTCATCGCGGCGGCGGTGTCCTTCGCCATTGCGCGCTACATCACAAGGAGACTGCGCCGGCTGGTCGAGGGCACGGCGCTGGTCGCGCGCGGCGAGCTGTCCTACCGCGTCGAAGAAGGTCCGGACGACGAATTCGGCGAGCTCGCCCGTGCGTTCAACCGAATGGGGGGCGAGTTGACGCGAGCCCGCGACGCACTCGAAGGCACCGTGGCGCGCTGGAAAGCTCTGGTCACGCATGCCCCCGACGTGATTCTCACGGTGGACCGGCAGGGCACGATCCTGTTCGTCAACCGCGTCGTGTCCGGCCTGACCGTGGACGATGTGATCGGCAGCAACGTCGACCGCTATACACCGCCTGAGCATGCGCAGGCCCTCCACGCCGCCATCGACAAGGTGTTCCGAACCGGCAATCTCGAGAGCCTCGAGCTCGGGGGCGTCGGGCCCGACGACAGCTCCGCTTGGTATTCCACGCGCATCGGCCCTGTCTTGCGCGACGACGTCATCGTCGCCGTCACCATCATCACGTCCGACATCACCGAACGGAAGCGGCTCGAGCAAGAGGTCCTCGAGATCGCGGAATTCGAACGCGCGCGGATCGGTCGCGACCTCCACGACGGCCTGGGTCAGAGCCTCACGGGAACGGCCCTGCTCAGCAAGGGGCTGGAGCAGCAGCTGGCGGCGTTCGCTCCGGAGCAGGCGGACCAGGCGAGCCAGATCAGCGCGCTGATCGACGAGACGATTGGCGCGACTCGCAGGCTGGCCAAGGGGCTGTTTCCCGCCGCTCTGGAGCACGCGGGGCTCCAAGGCGCCATCGACGAGCTTGTCATCGGCGTCGAGAAGATGTACGGAGTAAGGTGCAGGGCCAAGCTGGCCGAGGGCGCCGCCCCGGAAGACCGATCCCGTGCGACGCACCTGTTCAGGATCATCCAGGAAGCCGTGAACAACGCACTCCGACACGGAAAGGCCTCGCGTATCGCGATCCTCCTCGTGCGGGGCCGCCACGGCCGCACCCTGATGATCCGCGACGACGGCCTCGGGTTCGAGGGCGATGCCCCGCGGGAAGAGGGCATGGGATTACGCTCGATGCGCTACCGTGCGAGCGTGTTGGGCGGCACGATCGAGGTGCGTTCGAACCCGGGTAACGGCGCGACCGTCATTTGCAGGTTTTCGTGATGCCGGAGGATGTGGCCATGGTCAACGTCGTGCTCGTGGACGATCATCCGATCGTCCGTCAGGGGCTGGCCCAGCTGCTCAGGCAAGAGCCGGATCTCCACGTTTGCGGCGAGGCGGAGGACGAGGAATCCGCGCTGCGCCTCGTGCGGGAGTTGTCGCCTCAGCTTGTGATCGTGGACCTGTCGCTCAAGGCCGGCGACGGAATCAATCTGATCCGGATGCTCAAAGCGGAACGGCCGGCCGTTCCCATTCTGGTCCTCTCGATGCACGACGAGATTCACTACATCGAGCGGGCCTTGCGCGCCGGGGCCCTCGGCTACCTCACGAAGCAGGAAGCGAGCATGAAGATCCTGCCCGCGATTCGCCAGGTTCTTCGCGGCGAGATCTTCCTGAGCGACCACGTCTCGCCGAACCTCGTCAAGCGGCTCCTGTCGGGGGAGGCGGCCGAGGGCGAGCCGGTCGTTGCGCGGTTGAGCAACCGCGAACTTCAGGTCTTCCGGCTCATCGGCGAGGGACTCGGCACGCAGGAGATCGCGACGCGATTGAGCCTGAGCGTCAAGACGATCGAGACCTATCAGGCTCACATCAAGGACAAGCTCCTACTGCCGGATTCCCGGAAACTCGTTCAATTCGCTGTCCGGTGGACCATCAGCAATCAATCCTCCTGATTGAAGCGCCGCGCGTACTTCCAAATCCGATAGCTCACATCGCCCCGCGGCCGGTCCCCGCTCGCACGGTCCATCGGGAGAACCCTGTACCGATCGCGAGCCATTTCCTGATCTTGTCGACCACCACGAACCGGTGCATAAACAAGGGAGCATTGTGGGGGTGCGGCGTCATGAACAGGGAAAGAAACTACAGCCAAGCGGCCAAGCTCGCCGCGGTCCGGCCGTCGCCTTCGGCGACCGCTCCGGAGGATGCGACCTATCTGCAGATCTCGCGCGGCACCGCATCGCCGGTGATCGTGACGGACGAGAATTGGCGCATCGTCGCGATCAACGTCGAGGCCGAGCAGCTCCTCGGATGCAGTTCTCGTGAGGCCGAAGGACGGCCGTGTCACGCCGTCCTCTGCGGTCGCGATGCCTACGGAAACCACTTCTGTCATGAACAGTGCGCCGTCGGAACGATGGCGCGAAGAGGTCAGGCCGTGCTTCCGTTCGAGCTCGACGTGGCCAGCGCCAGCGGAGATCGTGTCCGGGCCGCATGCTCCGTCATCGTGCTTCGCGAGGGCTCGCAATGCCGCATCGTTCACATCCTGACGCCGATCCCGTCCGCGTCGAGGGACGCATCGGCTCGTCCCGAGCCGCTGGTCAAGCGCGTCCCAGACGCGGAGCGACTCGACCAGGTCGCCCAGCGCTACGCGTTGACGCCGCGAGAGCTCGAGGTGCTTCGACTCCTGGCGAAAGGCAGCGATTGTCACGGAATCGCCGAGGCGCTGTTCATCAGTCTCCCGACCGTGCGGAATCACGTGCACAACTTCCTGCGCAAGATGGACGTTCACAGCCAAGTGGAAGCGGTCGTTCTCGCCTATCGCGAAGACATGATCTGATCGAACGTCTTGGGGGTTTCCCTTAGGTCGATCGATCCAGCGCCCCGCCGGAATTCGGTCTCCCTAGATCATGGACCTCGAGCCCGAGCGTGCCTATCCTTCCCGTGATGAACTGGCCGTACGCCGTCGCACGAGAGGGCGGCCGGGGAGATCGTCGTGGGCAGGCTTGAAGACGGCATCATCCAGGCCGGCGCTGCGATCGTCGTCGACCGGCGAGGGTACATCGTCGGCTGGAACGAGGGCGCGGAGGCCTCGCTCGGCTACACCGCGGACGACGTGCTGGGCCGTGCCTGCCACCACGTCCTGTGCGGAAAGAAGCCCGACGGTGAGCTCGTCTGTCACCCCTGGTGCGAACTCTCGCCCCCCAGGCCGCCCATTCGTTCGGACGATGAGCTCATCCTGTATCCCCGCGCCGCCAACCGCGACCTCATGCGGGTCGTCCTGAGCGTCTTTCGCGTCGAGCGCGACGACACGACGCGCGGTTGGATCGTGCATTTCATCACGTCGGCGCAACGGCTCCCGGCCGAGCCGCACGCGGCGTGGCCGTCCGCCCCTGCGTGGCCGCCGCGACGACAGCCGCGCAAGCCGAAGCCTCCCGACACCGAACAGCACTGAGCGCTCTCACCGCCCGCGGCGGCCGGCGCCCGGAGCGCCGCGCCGGCGCCTGAACAATCCTAACCACGGAATTTGAGTTGTCCTGATGATGGACCGCTCGCGAGCTCGCCCGTACCGTCTTCCCATGGTCCCGATTCCAGGTCTTGAAGCCGTGATGGTCGAGGGCGTACGGACGGAGCCTTCGCGAAGTCCTCTCCGGAACGAGGGCTCGCCCGCGAAGAGGAGGGTTGAGATGACAGCCAGTATCGGGCGTCGATGGGTGTTCGGAGTCGTGGCTCTCGCGACCGCGATCAGCGCCGCGATCGCCCAGGAGAGCAGCATCCGCATGCAATGCCCCAGCGCGACCGGGACGGACATCCACCCCGGAGCCAACAACCCCGGCATCAAGTGCGGTCATCTCGTCGCGGGCGACGGCATGGTGACGATGGCCAACGACTACACGGACGGAGAGCTCGGCGGAAAGCCGCTCTACGTCTTCGGCTTCGCGCTCACCGACAACTTTCCGCCCGGGGGCCCCGCGGTGAACGACCCCGGGTACCCGGGCTGGATCATGACCGAAGGCACGCTGGCGGCCAACGCGCCGGCTCCGACGATCGTGGTGGACGAGGACGACGAAGTCTTCCTCAGTTTGACCAACGTCGGCATGGCGATGCGGCCGGACCTGTTCGACCCGCACAGCATCCACTGGCACGGCTTCCCGCACGCCGCGTCGATCTTCGACGGCGTTCCGGACTCCTCCATCTCGATCAACATGGGAGCCAGCCTGTCTTACTACTACTACGCGAAGGACGCGGGGACCTACATGTACCACTGCCACGTCGAGGCCGCCGAGCACATGCAGATGGGCATGGTCGGCAACCTCTACGTGCGACCGAGGCAGAACAATCTCCCGAACGGCCCACCGCTCGGCGCCACCACGCATGTGACGGGGAACAAGTACGCCTTCAACGACGGCGACGGCACGACTCGCTACGACGCGGAGTACCCGATTCAGATGGGCTCTTTCGACCCGACGTTCCACGACGCCAGCTTCAACGTGCAGCCGCTGCCCTTCGCAGGCATGAGGGATCGATACTTCCTGCTCAACGGTCGCGGCTACCCGGATACCGTCAACCCGGCGGTGCTCACCACGACCGACCCGCTCGGGAAGGTGCAGCCCTCCCAGCGGGTGTCCAGCCTGATCGAGGCGGCGCCGAACAAGCGCATCCTCCTCCGCATTTCCAACCTGAACGTCACCACGTTCAACACGCTGGGGACCAACGGGATTCCGATGGAAGTGATCGGGCTCGACGCGCGGCTCCTGCGCGACGGCGACGGAAACAACATGTACTACAAGACCAACTCGCTGACGCTCGGAGGCGGGCAGTCGGCGGACGTGATCCTGGACACGACGGGATTGACGCCGGGCAGCATCTACTTCCTCTACACGACCAATCTGGATCGGCTGGCGAACGACGCCGAGAACTTCGGCGGAATGATGACCGAGATCCGGATCACGAACTAGGAGAGCGGCGATGCGCAGATTCCAACCAGGACAGCGGAAAGCCGGGCCGGTCCGGCTGATGGCGATCGTCGTGACGGCGGTGACCCTGCTGCTGGCCGCCTCGACGGCGCGCGCGGCGATCATCAGCGTTCAGGCGCAGAGCTTCAACCTGACAGCGAGCCCGGGCTACGTCTCCGTGCCCGACGGCGGTTCGATCTACGCCTGGGGCTACACCGCCGGCAGCACCATGCAGCTTCCCGGGCCGACGTTGGACGTGGTCGTGGGCCAAGAGGTGACGGTCACCCTGACCAACGCTCTGCCTGCGGCCGCGGGAAACGTCTCGGCCGTCTTCTCGGGGCAGCAGGTCGCTGCGACGGGAGGGGTCGCGGGGCTTCTCACTCAGGAAGCCGCTCCCGGAGGTTCCGTCACGTACACGTTCACGCCCAGCGAGCCTGGAACCTATCTCTACCACAGCGGCACGAGGCCGGATCTGCAAGTCGAGATGGGGTTGTACGGCGCCCTCATCGTGCGGCCGTCGGCGCCGGCTGCGGGATGTACCGCCTCGGCCTACGCCCACGCCGCAACCTGCTACGACCGCGAGGACCTGTTTCTGCTGAGCGAAATCGACATCGACGTCCACCGCGCCGCCGAGCAGCAGGCCTCCGGGCCGGGCCCCATGTACGTCGTCACCGAGCCGTACCATTCGGAGTACTGGCTCATCAACGGGCGCGCTGCGCCGGACACGATGGCTGCGGCGGGGACCGGACTGTTGCCGACACAGCCTTACAACAGCCTGCCGAGGATGCACCCCGGCGAGCGACTGCTGCTCCGGGTGGTCGGCGCGAACCGCGAGATGCACCCCTTCCACCACCACGGGAACCACACGCGCGTGCTCGCTCGCGACGGTCATCTGCTCCTGAGCGCCTCGGACCCGAGCAAGCTCGCCGGACCGAGCCTCTTCACGATCCTGTCGGTGCCCGGCGAAACGGTCGACGCGATCTTCGAGTGGACCGGCAAGGATCTCGGTTGGGACATGTACGGCTCGGACCCGAACACGCAGCAGCACTCCTGCAACGGCAATCCGATCCCCCCCGGCGGCGGCGTGGCCGCGAGCCCGGGGTACGACGCCGTCACGAAGGAGTGGTGCCCCGACCACGGCAGAGCGATCCCCGTGACGCTGCCCGACCTGAGCGTCCTCACGTTCGGCGGTTTCTATTCCGGCAGCCCGTACCTCGGAGCCCTCGGCAGCCTTCCTCCCGGCGAAGGCGGGCTCAATCCGAGCGCCGGCTACACCTACATGTGGCACTCCCACACCGAGCGGGAGTTGGTCAATAACGACGTGTTCCCCGGCGGGATGATGACGATGCTCATCATCGAAGCTCCGTGGGTGCCCATCGATTGAAGCAGAGGAGTCGTGCCATGCGATCCAAGCTGACGATCATTCCAAAGGCAGCCGCGCTCGTGGGCGCCCTCCTCGCGGCCGGTGTGTCGATGGCCGCCACGGTGGACGTTTACCTCCAGACTCAGACCTACACGAAATCGCTGCCGGGGAGCGTGAGCGTTCCGATGTGGGGATTCGTGTGCGACACCGGCACCCCAAATCCCAATTGCGTGCCGTCGGCGTCCGGCCCGCCGCGCATCAACGCCGGCGCGGGCGACGATCTGGTCATTCACCTCGTCAACACGCTGCCCACGCCGGTTTCGATCGTGATACCCGGCCAGGCCCAGTCCGGCGGCGGCAACCCGGTGATGTCACCGGATGCGCGAGGGAGGGATCGCGTCCGTTCATTCACCCACGAAACGAACGCCGGCACCCCGGGGACGCCGAGCGATCCGCAGACGTACACCTGGAGCAACCTGCGTCCCGGCACCTACCTCTACGAGAGCGGGACCCACCCGTCGATCCAAGTGCCGATGGGCCTCTACGGTCCGGTCGTCGTCGGGCCGGCGACGGGCGTGACGTGCGCGTCGGGGCAGCCCGCCTACGACAAGCTCGACAGCTGCCATGACGCCGACGCCTTGCTGATGTTCAGCGAGATCGACCCCGTGCAGAATGCCGCGGTCGCGGCGCTCGTGGGCCCGATCGACCCGCAGCAGTACCCCAAGACCATCGACTACAACCCCGCCTACTTCCTGATCAACGGGGAGCCCTACGACACGACGACGCCGCCGGCGGCGGTGCCGGCCGGCGCGCCCGGCGATCGCGTGCTCTTGCGCTTCGTCAACGCCGGCCTTCACTCGCACACTCCGGCCATCGTCGGACTCGACATGGGCCTTGTCGCAGAGGACGGGAATTCCTATCCCGGCCTCAGTAGGCAGCAGGCCTCAGCCCTGCTCCCGGCCGGCAAGACGCTCGACGCGGTCGTCGTCATGCCGGGAGCCAACGCGACGTACCCGCTGTTCGACCGCATGCTCAATTTGAGCAACGACAACCAGCCGGACGGCGGCATGTTGGCCTACCTGCAAGTGGGCTCCGGGTCCCCTCCTCCGCCTCCGCCGACGGTGTATGCCGTCAACGACAGCTACCCGGTCACCGAGGACACGCCTCTCGTGGCTGCGGCGAGCGTCCTCACGAACGACGTCGGGCTCGGGGCCGCGACGGTTGCGGTCGTGAGCCCGCCGGCCAACGGCGTGCTCGCGCTCAACGCGGACGGCACGTTCGACTACGCGCCGAGTGAAAACTTTTCGGGGGCCGACAGCTTCACCTACAGCGCCAGCCTGCTCGGGATCAGCTACTCCGCCCAGGTTACGCTCAACGTGTCGTTCGAGAACGACCCCCCGGTGGCGTCCGATGATGGACCCTACGTCAACGCCATTGGGTCGGACATCGCCGTCGATGCGAATCACGGCGTTCTCGGCAACGACACCGACCCGGATGGCAACACGATGATGGCGGTGCTGGACGTCGGCGCCGGCGTCACGCTGAATGCCGACGGCTCGTTCACCTACACCGGCGGCAGCGGCAGCTTCACGTACCACGTCACGGATGGCGTGCTGTCGAGCGCCACCGCAACCGTGACCCTGACGATCAATCCGGTCGCCCAGATCGCCCTGAGCGTCCAAGATCCTCTCGGGGCGGACGTCACGAGCTACCGCTGGCTGGTCCAGGAAGACGCGACGTACCATTTCGATCCGAACGCTCCGCCCCTGCCCAAGGACACGCTCTCGACGAACTTCCACAAGAGCCACATGCCGCTCGTCGCGCAGGGCTGCGTGGGAGCCGAGTGCAACCCGGACAACGCGGACATCCCCGTGGCGTCGTTCGACGACGTCGCACTGGATCCGGCGAAGTTCTACTACGTCTCCGTCCTCCCCAACGATGCGGGTACCGGCACGGGGCACTCGTTGGGAGGCACCCAGATTCTGCCCGGCACCACCGCCAGCACGGTCCGCGTGATCGTGAATAACCAGCCGATACCGACGGCGCAGCTCGCCGTCATCGCGTTCGAGGACATCAGTCCGACCAACGGGGTTCCCGATCCCACCGAGCCTGGCCTCGGAGGCTTCCAGGTCACGCTCGAGGACGCCGGCGGACGTTACGGCATCTCGGGCGGGACGATGAGCCAGGATGCCTACGGGAATCCACTCAAGAACTCACTCGACTGTTTCGGCGGCGCAACCCCGCCTGTGGGCGTCATCCTCACGTGCCCCGACGGCACCGCGCTGATCAGAGACCTTCCGCCCGGCAAGTTCGGCGTCGTCATCGTGCCGCCCGCCGGCTCCGGACGCTGGACGCAGACCTCGACCATCGAGGGCACGAAGCTCCAGGACAACTGGGTGAAGGCCGGCGAGCCGCCGTTCCTCGTGGAATTCGGCGCGCCGGGTTTCCACGCGTTCATCGGTTTCGTGAATCCCGAGCACACGATCGTTCCCCCCGGCCCCCCGGGACACACGAACACCGTTACGGGGAATATCACGATGGTGCACACCGCGCGTGCGCCCAGCCAGGAAGCGTTCGACAGCGGCTCGTACGACGCGCTCGGTCACACGCGAGCCTGGATCGGGGTCAACAGCAGCGCCGGCACGGGGCCCAACATCGCCACGGTCCAGGCCGATTCTGAAGGCCACTTCACGATCGAAGGCATTCCCGACGGCACCTATCAGCTCGCCATCTGGGATGAGTACCTCGACCAGATCATCTCGTATCAGACGGTCATCCTCCCCGGCGGGGAAGCCGTGGGGAACATCCCCGTCAACACGTGGTTCGGTCGGCACGAGCACAACGTGTTCCTGGACGCCAACGGTGACGGGATTCGCCAATCCGACGAACCGGGGCTCCCCGACAAGGTGATCAACCTGCGGTTCCGCGACGGCACGGTCGAACAGTCGTTCCCGACCG
>Ga0137437_1000349_pt1 | contig 13804 bp, 10 predicted proteins | sample EasRivERMGT138_2_FD_102332 | JGI IMG/M metagenome (GOLD analysis project Ga0137437, IMG submission 102332) | Soil microbial communities from meander-bound floodplain in the East River, Colorado, USA - East River MetaG ERMGT138_2 | ecosystem: Environmental > Terrestrial > Soil > Floodplain ...
CGCTACAGCTTCGCCGGGATCCAGAAGTCGCGCGGGTACAGCCGGTGGAGCACGGTCGTCTTGCCGACCGCCGCGTGGAGGTAGTCCTCGTACGCCGCGAGCTGCTTCGCCGGGCCGATCACGAAGTACACGCCGCCGGAGGCGGCCGGCCCGAACCCGGGCATCACCGCGCCGTAGACCCTGGGCATCCGCGCCGCCAGCGCCTGGGCGAGGTCGCCGCGGCTCGCCAGCGCGAGGAGCTTCTGGCGAAACGCCTTGACGACCTGCGGCGTGATCCCGTCGGTGATGTCGCCGGCCATCGCCGCCGCGCGCTGCTCGTAGCTCGCCGCGACCCGCGAGTCGAACGCCGTCGCGATCGCATAGCGCGCGATGTTCGGATCGATCTTCGCGGCCTTCAGCTGATCGATCACGAACCGCAGCGTCTGCGGCAAGAGCGGACAGCGCTCGGCGTAGTACTCGAGCTGGCCTTGCTGCACGAGCGGGTGCACGCCGTTGGAGTACGCCAGCCCCGCCGCCCAGGTCTTCATGAACAGGCTGTGCGCGCCGTGCCCGGTGAACGTGTTCGACGCGAGGTAATCGAGCACCGCGTCCTCGGCCGTGTTGGTCAGTGCGGTCGACGGCGCGCTGTTCAAGAACACGCCGCTCGACGTCGCCGGATCGACCAGCCCGACGTAGCGCGGCTCGCCTGGTGCCGTGTCGTGGTCCAGGAGCCGCTCGGCGATCGGCCGGCGCGGCGCGTACGACTGCCGCGCGCGCGGCACCTGGTCGAGCTTGCCGGCGAGCGACGCGAGGCCCTTTGCGATCGCCGCGTGGCTCGCCGGCGAGCCGACCTCGACGATGCGCGCATTGCCCGCTGCCACGATCGCCGCGCGCACCACCCGCAGCCTGTCGAGCGCGGCCGGCGCACCAGCCTGGAGATCGTGCGCCATCTGCTTGCACAGGTACGCCCAGTCGGACGCCAGCGAGCCGTCCGGAAGCTCGGGCAACAGCGCCTTGAGGTCCTCGAGCGCCTTGTGCGCGAGCTCCTTGCCCTGCGGCGACAGCTTGCCGAACGCCGCCGACCATCGCTTCGCCACGACGGCCGGCTTGTCACTTGTCGCACCGGCGATCACCAGATCGAGCTGCTTGCGCGGCAGCGTGCGCGCCGCCACCAGCTCGCCGAGGAAGCCCGTCACCTCCGCCGTGAGCTTCGGATCCGACGGATCGATCAGCATCCAGCGCAGGCGGTGCAGGTCGTGCGCGCGGGTCAAGAACGAGCTGGTATGCAGGTGCAGCGGGAACGCCTGCCGCCACCACGCGTCGTGCGGATCGCGCACCCACGCCTCCTCGGCGCCCTGCATCTCCTGGCGCAGCGCCGTCACCGCCTGATCGACCACGTCGCGCAGCCGCGGCAGGTTCTCGATCCGCCAGTCCGCCGCGAACATCGCGCGCGCCATCCAGCCCAGCGCGAGCCGGGCCTCAGCCACGTCGTTGCCGGCGCCCGACACCACCAGCTCGGTCCGGTTCGCGCGCGGGCTCGTCACGAACCCCACGCTCAGCTCGAGGATCTCCTTGCGCAGCCGCTCGCGCATCGCCGCGCTCGTGATCGCCGCGCCGTTCTCGAACACGCCGGCCTGGCTCATCAGCTCGGGCAAGAGCGCCAGGTACATGAGATCGGCCTCGGGCACCGCGTCGAGCCGGAACGCGACCGAGACCCGCGCGCTCTGCATCGAATCGATCGTCGCGCGGAACGCCGGCACGCCCGCCACCCGCTCGGTCGTGTACGCCAGCTCGTCGTCGAGCGTCATCGGCGGTGTGTCGACCAGCGGCGGCAGCACCGTCGCCTTCGCCGCCTCCTCGATCCGCTGCGTCTCCTTGTCGTAGTCGGCCTGGTACGCAGCCAGCGTGGCCGCCTTGGCCTTGGCCTTGTATTGCTGCCCGAGCCGCACCAGCTCCGCATCGATCCGCTGCTGGCGCTCGCCATCGACCCGCGCGCGCAACGCCGGGCTCGGCCGCGCCCCGGCGCCGTACGGCGTCTCGAGCAGCCCCCACGCGCGCAGCCGGTCGCGCCACGGGTTCGCCGTCCCGGCGAGCAGCTGCTCGATCTTCGCCAGCTCAGGCCGCAGCGTCACCGACTTCTTGAACCCGCTCGCCTTCTCGAGCAGGCGGAGCTGGCCGAGCCACGCCGAGCTCGCGTTGCGGAACCCGAAGCCGGGCGGCGAGTCGAGGAACTTGGCGAGCCGCCGCCGCAGCTCGGTCACCCGCGACTGCACGCCCTTGTTGAACGCCACCAGCTCCGGATCGCCGTCGGGCAGCTTGGCGATCCGCTGGAGCTCCGCCATCACCTCGCCGCGCACGCGCCCGATCATCGCCGCGTCGAGCTTGTCGGCCGCGACCCCGCTGACCCACACCATCACCGGCTCGCCCTGATCCGGGCTCGCGAACGCCATGACCCCGCTCGCCCCGAGATCGATCGCCCGCGTCTTGCTGTCGATCAGCTTCTTGTACAGGACCGTGCTCTCGTCGCCGCCGAACGCGTCGAGGAACAGATCGAGCAGCGTGCGATCCGCCAGCGCTAGGTCGCGCCTCGCGGGCCACGCCAGCGCCAGCGGGCTCGGGCTCGTCGTGTCGCCGTACGGATACTCCGCAACCTCGATCGCCTCGGGCTTGGCCCCCGCGGGCTTCGGCAGGTCGGCCTCGCCGAGCACCTTGCCGGTCCGGCCTGCCTCCTTGTCGAGCACCGCCGCCGTCCGGTCGAGCACGCTCGCGAGCGACATCGACGACGGGAACGCCGCGATCATCCCCATGTTCGCCAGGTGGTACGTCGCCGCGTGGAACGTCCGGATATCCTCGGGCGTCATCGTGCGGATCGCGTCGGGGTAGCCGCCGGACTCGAACGCGAACGGATGCTGCGCGCCGTACACCATCTGGCTCACCGTCCGGAACAGCACCGTGTCGGACGCCTCGTACGTCCGCACCATCTCGTTGTAGACCGTGCCCTTCTCCTCGAGCCGCAGCGCCCCGTTATCGGCGCGATCGACCCCGAAGTTGCGGACCTCGCGCCGGATCTCCTCGTCGGTATAGTCGGGGTTCAGCATCGCGTCGAGCTGGTCCTCGAACACGGGCCAGAACACGTCGTGCCCCGCCACCGTGTGAAAGTGATAGCAAGTCCGGTACTGCTCGGTGAACGCCGACGACTCCGCCAGCGCCATCGCCTCGAAGCTGCCGAGCTTGCGCCCGCGGTTGCCCTTGCCGAGCAGCAGGTGCTCCTGCGTGTGCGGCTCGCCCTTGTCCGACGTCGGATACGTCGTCACCCACAGAAACCCCTGCGGCGCCGACTCGATCCGCAGGTAGTCGAGCGTGAACCCGGTCTTGTCGTGCACGAGCCGCGCGCCGATCGGCTGGTCCGCGCCGTCGAGGTACACCGCGCGCGCCGTGAAGCCATGCGTCGCCTTGCCCTGCTCCAGCGCGTCGAGGCCGAGCTCGCCCGGCTTCGGCGGCGGTGCTGCACTCCCCGGATCCGGCGGTGGTGCCGCCGTCTTCGGCGGCGCCGTGGGCGCGCTACAAGCGACGACGAGCAAGATACCGACGATCCAGCAGCGATGACCCATGGCCGGCCAACTCTACTCGATCGACCCCGCCTCCACGGCGCGGAGCCGACGCTGCCCAGGCGACCGCCGGATCGGTCGCACCGTCGCACCCTCATCACGTTTGCGCGCGCTTCGAGCTAGCGTCGCCTCGTGCGCGTCCTCGTGATCGGCAGCGGCAGCGCCGGCTTCGACCGCGCCAGCTCGCCCAGCTTCGAGCTAGAGTCGCCCGGTGCGCGTCCTCGTGATCGGCAGTGGCATCTTCGGCGTCACCGCCGCCCTCGAGCTCCACGCCCGCGGCTGCGACGTCACCCTCGTCGATCCCGGCCCCCTGCCGCACCCGCTCGCCGAGTCCACCGACCTCAGCAAGATCGTCCGCTGCGACTACGGCGCCGACGAGGACTACACCCTCCTAGGCGAGCGCGCGCTCGACGGCTGGCGGCGCTGGAACGCCACCTGGCGCACCCCACGGTTCCACGAGACCGGCGTGACGTTCCTCACCCGCGACCCGATGCAGCCCGGCGGCTTCGAGCACGCCAGCTACACCCTCCTCGCCCGGCGCGGCCACCACGTCGAGCGCCTCGACGCCGCCGCCATCGCCGCCCGGTTCCCCGCCTACCGCCCGGGCGCCTACGCCGACGGCTACTACCACCGCGAAGGCGGCTGGGCCGAGTCCGGCGCCACCGTCGCCCAGCTCATCGGCGACGCCATCGCCGCCGGCATCACCGTCCGGCCCGACTGCGCGATCGACCGTATCGTCGACGGTGGCGCCCTCGCCGGCGGCGAGCTCCTCCCGGCCGACGCCATCGCCCTCTGCGCCGGTGCCTGGGCCACCCAGCTCGTCCCCGAGCTCGCCGGCTCGCTCCGCGCCGTCGGCCAGCCCGTCTTCCACCTCCAGCCCGCCGATCGCGCCCTATTCGAAGCTGCCCGGTTCCCGGTATTCGGCGCCGACATCTCGCGCACCGGCTACTACGGCTTTCCGATCAACCGCGACGGCATCGTCAAGATTGCCAATCACGGCACCGGCCTCGAGCAAGCCCCCGACGCCCCGCGCCACGTCACCGCCGCCCAGGAGGCCAGCCTTCGCGAGTTCCTCCGCGGCTCGTTCCCCGCCCTCGCCGGCGCCCCGATCATCGGCCGCCGCCTGTGCGTCTACGGCGATACCCGCGACGCCCACTTCTGGATCGCGCGCCACCCCGAGCGCCCCCACCTCACCGTCGCCACCGGCGGCTCCGGCCACGGCTTCAAGTTCGCCCCCGTCCTCGGCGAGCTGATCGCCGACGCCGTCCTCGGCCGCGCCAACCGCTTCGCGCACAAGTTCCGCTGGCGCACCGACCTCGCCGCCTCGTGGTCCGGCGACGCCGCTCGCTCGTCGTAGCCGCTGCCTCCGCCACGGCGCGCTCTGCCGCCCTTACCGTCGTCGCCCGGTCACGCGGCGCGCGTCGTGTGTGCACGCGCGTGGTCGCGTATCCCCAGCAGCGCTGCTACGAGGAACCCCGATCGACCTTCGCCCGATCCAGGCGCTGCTCGACCGGCTCGTGTCGAGCTGGCGCCCGCGCGACATCTGGTTGTTTGGCAGTCGCGCGCGTGGCACGGCGGTACCGGACAGTGACTGGGACCTCCTCGTGGTCGTCCCGGACGATCTCGCCCCCCCAGGATTCGACAATCCGATGACCGTGTGGAAGATGAAGCAAGGAACCGGCGTCCGAGCCGACGTGCTCCTTTGCCGAACCAGCGAGCTCGAAGATGATCGCCGGACCCACAACACGATCGCGTACGACGCGGCGGTCGAGGGCGTCCAGCTCTTGTGAGCGCCGAGCGCGTCATTGCCAACCTGTTACGGATCGACGCGGTGGATACGCCCGCCACCCACAACCTACCGATCCGGTAGCGATCGAGCGACGTCGCCTGGTTACGTCCTCTCGGCGACAGCTCGCCGACCACCCGGCGCTGGCGCGCGCCTTCGAGGCGTGGACTGGAGCGTCATGCGCGCGCACGGCGTGTCATGCGGCTACCTGCGTGACGCCGAGCAGCGGCCGTCGGGCCGCGAGATGTTCGAGCCGATCGCGGCCCGGTCGCCCGGCCTCCGGATCCGGGTGTTTCAGGGCAACGCCGACGTGAACACGCCCGCGCACTTCGTCCGCGAGCTCGAGGCCTGGAATGCCGCGCAGGGACACCTGGATCTCGCCGTTCGCTACTACGACGGCGCGCACGGTGGATCACCCGCGATACGACACGAGCTGGCCGAGCTGTTGCGCGGGCTCGTGCCACCGGACCGACCGCGCTGAGCTCGTGCTGCGCCCCGCACCGGCTTCGATCCATGCCCGGTCAGCGTCCGCGAGGCGCGGATATGCGACGACGGCGATGCGTGTCACGGGCGCCAGCCTACGCAGCTGGGTCGGCGAGGTCCATCATGTCCAGCTCCCGGCGCTGCCGGCTCGCGGACTCCGGGGCCAGCGCCGGCGTCGCCGCACCACGAGCCCGAGCCCCACCAGCCCCACCGCCAGCGAGCCGTTGCCGCCCACCGAGCATCCGATGTTGTTCGTCGAGTCGACGTGCCCCGCGTCCGACTGGATCATCACCGCATCGCCGTGCGACCCGCGCTGCGCCCGGACCATCTGGTACAGCCCCGCCTTGAACCGGTAGCGATACAGATCGCCCTCGCCTACCTGCATCGCGCCGTCGACGTTCCACGTGTAGTCGACCCCGAAGATCCGCTCACCTCCCGCGCTGGAATTAACCTGGGTGGGGTCTCCCCGCGAACGCGTGCGTGAACCGGGACCGGGTACGTGCCCATGGCAGCTCCTCGATCCGGACGCCGCAGTGGCGACACCGAACCCGCCGGGGGTGCCGCCCGCACGAGCGTCGGCACGTTCCAGGCATCCGTGTGCCGCCACTCCCTCAGCGGTTTGACGTCGTGGAGGCGCATCTCTGCTCGGCCGTCTGGACGTGCCTCGTTTATCGGCGACCTGCGCGGCCTCGAGCTCGGACATCGGCGGCGTCGCGGTCGACCTGCGCGATCGAAGTCGCCGCCAGCCCGGGCGATCGCCGACCTGCACGGCCTCGAGTTCGGACATCGGCGCCGGCTTGCCGTATCGCCAGCCCGGCCTCGAGCTCGTGCCCCTGGTGGGCGACATCCGCCGCCGCCGCCAGCACCGCGATCGCCGCCGACCCGCTGCACCCGAGCCGCAACCAGCCAGCCCCGCGTCAGCGCGCATCCCGGGCTCCTGCTGCGCCTGGCAGCCGGCCGGCGCGGTCGAGCACCCGAGCTCCGCCGAGCGCCGGGCCGAGCCGGTGACGCCAGCGTCGCCACCGCGATCGGCGACCCGCCGCGGTTCGGGTTCGGCGATCCCCAGGGCCGCAAATTCCTTAGATTTCGGGCTGGAAGGGTGCTCGCCTGCGACATCGCCCAGGAGCTGCAGCGGGTCGGCGGTGATCGCGGCGGCGGCGCTGGCGTCCGCGCCAGCTCTCGGCGAGCGCGGCCGTGGAGCGCGAACCGCACCGGCGTCCCCAGCTCGGCCTGAACGGCGTGCACGTCCGCGGCTAGTCGCCGATCGCGGCGGTGGCGCTGGCGGTGACCCGTACGCCGGGCTCGACGTCCTGCGCGGGCGAGCACGGGTGGTACGTTTGAGCTTAGTCATGGCGCACAAGCTCCGGGAGATCTCGATTGCCGGCTACAAATCGATCCGCGACGCCCGCGTGGAGCTTCGCGACATCAACATCCTCATCGGCGCGAACGGGGCGGGCAAGAGCAACCTGATTTCGGCGTTCGGGCTGCTCCACGACCTCATCGAAGGCCAGCTGGGCGTCCATGTAGTTCGCAGAGGTGGCGCTAATGCGCTGCTACACTTCGGGCGCAAGGTCACCGACCGGATGACGTTCAAGCTCGACTTCGAGCCGAACGGCTACCTGGTTCGCTATCGCCGACCGCCAACGACACGCTGTACTTCGCGGAAGAGGCGTGCTTGTTTCGTGGCCCGGGCTACGTATCGCCCTACGTGGAGGCGCTCGGCGCGGGGCACACCGAGACCAGGCTCGGGACCGAGAGGATCGCACGCCATGCGCACGAGAGCATTGGAAGCTGGCGCGTCTTCCATTTTCACGACACGAGCGAGGCCTCGCCGGTCAAGCAGAAGCACGCGCTCGACGACAACATGTTCCTTCGATCGGACGCAAAGAACCTCGCCGCTTTCCTCTATCGTCTCCGCGAGGCGGGAAAGGACACCGGAGACCTCCTTCACGACCTCACGACGCACTACTACCGCGCGAGCTACCAGCAGATCGTGGCGGCGGTGCGGCTAGTCGCGCCGTTCTTCGCGGACTTCGTGCTCGAACCGGATCGCCTGAAGGGCGACACCATCCAGCTCGCCTGGCGAGAGCAAGGCTCGGACGAATACTTCACCGCGCATACGCTGTCGGACGGCACGCTGCGGTTCATCTGCTTGGCGACCCTGCTGCTCCAGCCGAACTTCGGCATGCCAACCGCTGTGCTGATCGACGAGCCGGAGCTGGGGCTCCATCCTGCCGCGATCCATCAGCTGGCGGCGATGATCCGATCGGCCTCGCTTCACACCCAGGTGATCATCTCGACCCAGTCGGTGACGCTGATGAACCAGTTCCATCCGGAGCACGTCGTCGTCGTGGAACGCGGCGCGGGCGGCTCCATGTTCCGGCGGATCTCGCCCGACGAGATCGCCCGCTGGATCGATGACTACGCGCTGGGCGAGCTGTGGGAGAAGAACATCATCGAAGGTCGGCCGCAGTGAAGCGGGGGCTTGTGCTCGTCGAAGGCCAGACCGAGTACGTGCCGAGCGGAAACAGGACCGGGTCACCCGCCCGCCAGCGCTCTCGAGCCTCCATGTACTCCCGCACGAAGGTACGGTTGCGCAGCAGCGCCTCGATACGTGCCCACTTGCTCGATGCCGCCACCAGTGGCCGCAGGTTTCGCCGCGGCTCGCGGCTCACCGGCTGGCCGCGCCACGACTGTGCGAGCACGGCGCGCCGCCCGCATACGCGGCCACCCGTGCGCTGCCGCTCCGCCGCACGCTCGGCCTCGACGATGCGGACGCGTTCCCGCAGCTCCGCGAGCACCTCGGCTTCCCGCCCGAGCTCCGGCGGGATCGTCAGCCGGAGCTCCACCGCGTCGGGCATCGGGCCATTGGCGCGGAAGAAGTGCAACGGACGCGTCGCACGCAGGGGCCGTCCCGCCAGAAGCGAGGCGAGACCGTTGACGCCGGGCCAGTGATGCACTCGATCGACCAGGTGGTCTTGCACCGGATTGGCCGCCGTGTAGACCAGCTTGTCCATCACCGCTTCGCGGCCGACCAGCTTCACCACACAGACCTGTTCCGATGACCAGAAGTTTTCCCAGCGTCCCCGCAGCGCATTCTGGCTGCGCGCAAACATTTTATGAAAGTGCTCAAGAAATTCGGGATAACGCCCCCGGCGATCGAAGACCACCGCATGGTAGTGGTTGCTCAGGGCGCATGGTAGCAACACCTCGACCTGACACCGCTGCGCTGCTTCGATCAGACAGTACGTGAACGCGTTGTTCGTCGCCGAATCCGGGCGAAGCAAGAACTGCCTTTGCGTGCAGCGGCGGGTGACCATGTAGAACTGACCGGGGAGGACCTGGCGAGGCGACATCCCTGAGGCGCTAATAAGAACTCTGCCAACAAACCGCCACACGATCTTGCGCGGTTAACTCCCCGCTGTCCGGTTTTCGGCCGGACATGTCCGAGTTCCGGACGAAATCCGGACAAGCGGACAAGCAGAGCCGTCGTCAAGCTGTTCCTGTTCTTCGGCGATGCCGCGTTCGACGATACCGCCCGGCGAGCTCCAGCTCGCGCCCACCGCGACCAGCGGCCATTGCGATCACTTGACCGACAGCACGGGGACGCCGTGGTCGTCCTTGATCTCCAGCGAGTCGCCGTCCTTGCAGGAGCCGGAGATCGTCTTGCCGGACTTCTCGTCCTTGCCGATGATCTTGCCGGCAGCGATCGAGGTCGTCGAGTGCGCGCTGACGCTCTGGTTGAAGGTGTTACCGGACTCGACCTTGAAGTCCCATCCAGTGTCGTTGTGGATGCGGCAGTTGGCCGAGGCGACGGCGGCCGACGTGATGGTGGCGAACGCGAACGCAGCGATGATGGCGAAGGTCTTCATGAGCCGACCATCGCATGAATCGCACCATGCGCGTCATACCCCTTACAAGCCGCTGGTGACGCCGGTGCGGTTCGAGCTCCTGGGCGACGTCGCCAGCGAGCACCGAGCGGCGCGCTCCGAGCCGGGCCGGGACTGCCAGCGCCGCCGCCCACCGCGCCGGCCGGGTCGAGGTCGCCGGCGATGACCGCGGAAGCGAGCCTCGACAGCTAGCGCCTGAGCCGGAGCCGCCGCTCCCACACAGACATCACAAAGCCGAAATGTCTGGCTCCCCTAGAGCCTAGTGTATCGTTTGCGATTGGTTGCGCCCGTTCAAGAATCACCGTGGGCAGTGCTACCCGGGCGGCATCGGCAGCCGCGACCAACTTGAAAAATCGCTTCGAGAGCTCGAGACGGGAATTGACGCCTTGAGTCTCTTTCTTCCAAACCTCTTTAGACACGTCCAGAAGAGTCGGGCCACACGTGGAGCCTATTCGCCAAACGCGTCTGCCTCCCAGCTCGGCCAGTAATCCGGGATGGCGTTCGTCGACCTCGCAAATCCAGATCTCTTTGATCCTCTGGGGACAACGCTCACATGTCGACCAACGCTCATCGCGTTCCACCGACTGTATCGTCCATGGACCAACCCTAACCATCGCTCGTATCGTGAGTATCGTGCGACCTGGCTCAGCTGTTGGGTGGATGTGATTGAGTGTAGTGGGCCGCTGTGGTGGCTCTGGATCTGAAGGTCGCATGCAGAGGTAATCCGCGAGCAGCCCTCTCTGATTCAAAATTCGCCACGCACTATGTAAATTTCCGTTTACGAAGATCGGGCAACCCCAATAGGGCTCAGCCATGGTTGAGGTCGGCATCGTGGCTTCGCTGCGGGGAACGGCGCTGTCGTGCCCCGCTACGTACGCGGCGCTCGATGCACCCGACATCGCGCCACCTCGCGTACGTACGCCGCCTGATCGCCGCGATGAAACGCCGTCCACCACGAAACGCGCTCGCCGGAGATTGTCGCGATGGCCTAAGAGCCCGACCATGGCCGGTCGGCGTCTCCCTTCGAGGTCCGAGTGGAATGTATGTCCCATGAATACACACATCTCGCCCAAGAAACTTTGCCCTTATAATACAGCGGGTTCGGGACACTCCGAAAGAATGTCGCAGGCCGATGGTAAGGTCCAAGACATCATGATCGAGCGCGGCCATGTGTACTTCCATGCTCCATGCTTTGACGGCGTTGTGTCGACGGTGTTCGCGGTGGAGATTCTTGGATGGAAAGATCCCGTGCTTCACCCCGTCGGCTATGAAGCAAGGAGCACGTGGCTGGAAGATCGGCTTGAGGCCCCCACGGCCGTCGTGGATTTTTTGTTCCATCCGCGCGCCGAGTTTTGGGCGGACCATCATGGAACAACGTACCTTAGCGAAACAGCCGCGAGCTACCATAGAGAACGGCCACGACCTCACTGGATATATGACGCTACGGCTGGATCGTGTGCCGCTCTACTGTTCGAGCGCTTTCCGCAGCTCGAACACCAAGAACTTCTCGCACATTGGGCAAACAAGATAGACGCAGCGCAATACGATTCGGTGGACGAAGCGATCTTTGGTGCGAGTCCAGCGTTGGTGATCAGCAAGGGTCTTGCTGAAGGCGATGGTTATGCGAATTCAGTTGAGGTTGCCAATCGCCTTCGAGTGCGCTCGCTCGAATCCGTTGCTTCTGACCACGACGTCCGAGAACGCTTTGAGCGCGTGCGATGGCGCGCCGAAGTGACAATTAAGGAATTCGGTAAACGAGCACGTCTCGAACCTGGAAACATTGTAGTCGCCGATCTCGACTCAGACCTAGGATCCAACCGCTACGCACCTTACGTTCAGTTTCCAGATGCGCGCTACTCAGTGGTGCTATTCAAGACCTCTTCTGGAGCCAAGATCACAGCCATGCGAAATCCGTGGCGCGAGTTCAGAAGTGTTCCGCTTGGCGACATCTTCAGGCATTTTGGCGGTGGCGGACATCATCGCGTCGCGTCTCTGCTGCTGCCGCATCCCCGTGTCACTAACGCATCTGTACTACTTTCGACAATTGTTGAAGAGATAAGAAACTTCGACCAGCGAGGCGTGCCGAGAGATGCTTGAGCGATTCAATTTCTATGATATCTACGCTTATCTGCTACCCGGACTGACCATTCTGGGGCTCGCATGGCTGCCGTATTTGGTGCTCGGTGGCACGCTGCCCACAGGTGGCCTTTCGGAGGGGCTAGTTGTGGTCATAGTCGCGTATGCATCGGGCCATGTGCTTCAAACGTTCGCGAAAGAGTTGTGGTCATCGAAGGTTTCCTGGATAGGTGCGAAGCGTGAGTATCCCACAAGAGCACTTCTCGAAGATCAAGACAACGTGCTGTCGCTCGAGATGAAGACGCGGCTGAAGGACCACATCACTAAGCACTTCAAGATCGATCTTGCTCAACAAGGGGCCTATGAGGATGCATGGCGACTTTGCCGTACAGCACTCAAATCGCGAAAAGGTGGGAGCTATGTCGAGCAGTTCCACGGAATATACAATTTTATGAAAGGCGCGGCGACGGCCTTCGCGTATGCTACACCGTACTATTGTGGGTGGGCTATCAGTACGAAATGGGCTCCAGATGAGTACATGAGTGACGTTCCACTCTGGGGAGTGATTGGCGTTGCGCTTGTTCTGGCACTTTCTGTTTCATTCCAAAGAATAAGGCCATGGATATGGTTGATAGCAATCACCTGCATCATACCCGCCGCACTCACGGTCGGAACATATCTCAACTGTACTATCGAAAGTGCCTGGAAGACCGTCCTCCTTGTCGTGATACTTATCATGCTGGCTCACAAAACCATGTCATTCATTCACTTGTTTCGTCAAAGGCAACCTGCTGCGAATCCTTCGACAAAAGTGACTAACTGCACTCATGCCATGCGTTTGTGCCTTGCTATTGCGACGTTTGCAGGAGGAATTCTTCTTGGTCATCAAACCATGAGCAAGTTCACGTTAATATTACTACTTATTGCCGGACTTTCTTGGATAGTGGCGGTTCAGTGTGCAATCGCTTATCATTTCTTCGCAAGGGAGTTTGCAGCGGCAATCTACCGTGACTACTGGGTGGTGGTCGGCCGCGCCGAACCCGAGAAGAAGTCTGCCGCCGAGGGGGATGACGTCTAAGGATGTCGAGGTCCATGGTCCCGACGTTAGGAATCCGGCCGCGCCCGACATGCGTGCGACGCAGCGTGTCTCACCGAGACACGCTCTTGGTGGCCACGGTCCGTGCACGCCCGAGCCTGCGCTATCCGATGCGTACCGCGACGTTCCTCAGATCAGCGCGTAGCATGGCCCGATGGACCTCCACCCCTACGATGGCAAGGAGCGCCGGTATCGACACACCGACAGTGACATGGCGCCCGGCGTCCGAATTGTGATGGGCCTGCTTCATCTCCCCGCGCCTCCATCCGCTTCTGGTCTGATGTATGACCTGTCCTTCTACAGTGGCGGAATCGGCGTCGTGGATAGATTGGCGATCACGTTGCCACGCGAGGACACCAGCGCGCCCATCGTCCTGGCGAGGCTGCCTTGCAAGCCTCCCGAGGAGATAGCCTCGGACCCAAGCTGCCAAGACGGCTTTCTCTGGTTGATCGACGATGAGGATGATCCGCTGCCAGTTCGGGCCGCGGCCGCGCGGTTCATCAATGAGAATCGGCGTGAATTTAAACCGGAGTGGCAGGTGTCTAGCTCGATGTGGTTCGTGGCCGAAAGCGACGTGAACACATGGACGGCACTCTGGGAAACTGATGGAGTACTGAGTTACCTCTCCTACGATCAAGGGTAGATTGTCGCGATCCCACTGGTCATCAAGCGACCCAAGCGACCTCCTCCAGGAGGATGGATCGTGCCAGTTCGTGCCGGCTCGGCCATGGCGACCTGGGCGCAGCTGCGCTGACCTACCAGCCGCCGACGCGTCGGTCGTCGCCGGACCGCGGTCGGCGCACAGGAGCGCAGAGCGTCGTGCTAGCCTGCCGTCGTGGGCCTCCCCCTGCTTGCTCTCCTCGCCCCGCCCCTCACGGTCCTGCTC
>Ga0137437_1000350_pt1 | contig 13797 bp, 10 predicted proteins | sample EasRivERMGT138_2_FD_102332 | JGI IMG/M metagenome (GOLD analysis project Ga0137437, IMG submission 102332) | Soil microbial communities from meander-bound floodplain in the East River, Colorado, USA - East River MetaG ERMGT138_2 | ecosystem: Environmental > Terrestrial > Soil > Floodplain ...
CGAAGTGAAAGACCTTTTCAAAGACTGGCTGATGCATCACTATCCGCTCAAGGCCGAGCATGTCATGAGCCGCGTGAGGCAGATGCGCGGCGGGCGCGAGAATGATCCGGATTTCGGCACCCGAATGCGCGGCAGCGGAGAGTTTGCCGACTTGCTCAGGCTCCGGTTCGAGAAAGCCTGCAAACGACTGCGTCTGAACGAACACCGGCACGTGCTGGACAACACGCAATTCAGGCCGCCGCGTCTGGACGGACAGATGGCTCTGTTCTAGGGATCTGAAAGCGAGTACCGGCGGCACGCAGGAAGGGAACTTTCGGCAATGCGCGACGCGAGTTTCATCAGACGTCTGGAGACAGCTCTGCCTGAATGGGCGAAGAGCGGATTTCTTTCCGCTGAGGCTGCGAAAGATATCCTCGCCTTCGAAAAGGAGCGAGCTGGCGGCGGAATTCCCTATCTCACCGTGGCGCTGTCGATCCTCGGCGTACTGCTCCTCGGTTCCGGGATCATCAGTTTCTTCGCGGCGAACTGGCAGTGGCTGCCAAAGATCGCCAAGCTCGCGGTGCTGTTTGGCGGCATGTGGGCTGCATACGCCATCGCCGGCTATATGCTGGGGCGTGGCGCCCATCCGCTGGTGGGGCAGGCGGTGCTGTTGCTTGGCGTTCTTCTGTTCGGCGCCAATATCTGGCTGGTAGCGCAGATCTATCACATCTCTTCGCACTACCCGAACGGCGTGCTCATCTGGGCGATCGGCGCATTGTTCGCCGGTTATCTGTTGCGTTCGCACCCTGCATTGTGTGCGGCCGCATTGCTGGCGATCCTGTGGACTGGCATGGAAGGTTTCGGCTTCGATCGTCCGGTGCACTGGCCTTATCTGTTGTTCTGGCTGGCCTGCCTGCCGCCCGTGGTTCAGCACCGCTGGCGTTTGGCCGCCCATGCTGCCGCGGTCGGCATACTGTTCTGGAGTTGGTCGACCGTATTTCACATCGAATGGGCGACGCGCGGGGGAATGCTCTACCTAGCCCAGTTGTATTTCCTGGTCTATCTTGCCGCCTTCATTGCGGGCATGCTGATGGAACGCGGCGCGAACGCAACCGAACTGGCCGGATTGGTCAGGCGCTATGCAGGTATCGCCGCACTTGCCGCACTGTTCGTCCTGACATTTCCGGGACTGCACAGGGAAACCGGCTGGTGGCATGCGGGTAACGATGTCCAACCCGCGCAGGCCGGGACATGGGCCATCGCAACCCTGATTGCGCTGCTGATGGTTGGCGCGTTGGCGTGGCAGCATCGCAGAGGCGACACGGGCAACGAACACCGTACGCATCTCGACTGGGGCTGGGGTTTGCTGGCGATGGTGGCGGCGTTGATGCTCGTCAACCTGTTTGCCCGCGGCGAGTATCCGCAGGCGGTTCCCATAGTGTTCAACCTGCTGTTCTTCGGCGGGCTGGTCTGGCTGATTTACGTCGGCATCGCCGCGCACGATCGCGGCCTGGTGAACCTGGCATTCGCATTCTTTGCTCTCGGCATTCTTGCGCGCTATCTCGATACTTTCTGGACCTTGCTGGGCCGCTCTTATTTCTTCATGGGCGGCGGTCTGGTGCTGATCGTCGCCGGCATCGTCCTGGAACGCAGCCGCCGCAGAATAACCCGCTCCCTGGATGGCGGCGTGAAATGAAGACGCGCCTTTTCGTCGTCGTGCTGATGCAGACGCTGATCCTCCTCGCGATGATCGGCGCGCGTCAGTGGACGCTGGCGACCGGCGTTGCCGTAATACTGGAGACACAGCCCATTGATCCGCGTTCGCTGTTCTCCGGGGACTACGTCCGGCTCAATTACAAGGTCTCCGAGCTCAGAATGGAAGAACTCGCGGGGGACAGGATATTCAAGCGCCATGACACGGTTTTCGTTGTCCTGGCGCCGGATGGCGAATTCTGGAAAGCGGTCTCTGTGCATCACAGCCGTCCTCGCCCAGGCGACGGACAGGCCGTAATCAAAGGCACTGTCGAGTACACCGGCGACACGGTATGGGATGCCGCGCGGAACAAGGCGGTGGAAGTGAAGCACCTGCGCGTTAAGTACGGCATCGAGGATTACTTCGTGCAGGAAGGCACCGGCCGCGAGCTGGAGCGTCCGAAGCAGGATGAGAAAGTTTCCATCCAGGTTGCGGTGGACCGTTTCGGCAACGCCGGCATCAAAGCGGTTCTCGTGAACGGCCGGCCGAAGGCCATCGAAACGCTGCTCTGATGTTGAAAATCTATTCTGCGCAGACGCTTCCCGATGCGCATCTGGTGCGTGGTCTGCTTGCGCAGGCAGGCATCGACGCCCGGGTGTTCAACGAAAATGCGCAGAGCGTCATGGGCGAAATCCCCTTCCACCATGCCTGGCCGGAAGTATGGATCATGGATGAGGGTGACGCGAAGCAGGCGCGGGAACTGATCCGTCAAATGGAGCGGCCGCAAGTCGCATCGAGCCCGGTGTTCTGTCCTCACTGCCAAGAAGAAAACCCCGCCAACTTCAATACTTGCTGGAATTGTGGGCGGGAGTTCTGAACCGTCTGCCGCGCGCCGCGGTGTGCTGCGTGGAATCGCGACGGGCGTGTTGGGAGTGCCGATCATGCTGATGGCAAGGAAACTCGAAGCTGCCACCGCGACGGTTGCTTGTTTGTATTCCGGCGAGGCGCTTGCCCGATACGGTTTTCCCGACGGACATCCGCTCGGGGCGGATCGTCAGGGCGCATTCCTGAAGGAGGCCGGACAACGGGGGTTGCTAACCAGGGTCAGGGCCTGCGCGCCTCTCCGCGCCACCAACGCCGAAATCGGTCGTTTCCACACCCAAAGCCATATCGAGAGAGTGATGCATGCGGAACGCGACAAGCTCAAGGTTCTCGACAACGGCGATACGCCCGTATTCCCGGGAGTATTCGAAGCATCGGCAAACGTGGTCGGCGCGGCCCTCGACGGGCTGGCGCGCGTAATGGTGGGCGAATGCGCCCGCAGCTTCCAGCCGATCGGCGGATTGCATCACGCCGGGCGCGGGCATTCCGCGGGCTTCTGCGTGTTCAACGATCTGGGCGTGGTGATCGAGACGCTGCGGCAGCAATACGGTATCGGGCGGATCGCCTACGTGGATATCGACGCGCATCACGGCGACGGGATTTTCTACGCCTACGAAGCAGACCCGGATCTGATTTTCGCCGATATCCACGAAGATGGCCGCTATCTTTATCCCGGCACGGGCCGCGAGGACGAAACCGGCAAAGACGCCGCAAAGGGAACCAAGCTCAACATCCCTCTGATGCCGGGGGCCGGTGATCGGGAGTTTCTGCAAGCCTGGCCGCGAGTCGAGCAACATCTGGTTCGTTTCGAACCCGATTTCGTTCTTTTCCAGTGCGGTGCCGACGGACTGCAGGGTGATCCCCTTGCACACCTGAAGTACTCCTCCGCAACGCACGCGCATGCGGCAAAGAGGCTGGTGAATATCGCCCATCGGTATTCAAGAGGCAGGCTGATGGCCTTCGGCGGTGGAGGCTACAACCGCAACAATCTGACCAAAGCCTGGACGGCGGTGCTGAGCAAAATCGTCTGACAGCACATCCAGTCGAATATTGGCACCGCAAAGTACGACGACGATATTCTCCGCTGCCCTGACCGGAATTTTGCCCTCGATCAGCGCGGCAACCGAGCAGGACGTGGCGGGTTCCGTCAACAGCTTTTCCGCTTCCAGGATTTCCAGTAAGGCGCCTATCGCGGATTCGTCGGACACCGTAACCACGTCGGATGCATGCTTGGATACGATTTCGAACTGGGTCGCTTCGGTCTTGCGTGCGCCGAGTGTTTCGGCGATTGAAGTGATTGCCGGCAACGTAACGATTGTCCCGGCCTTCCAGCTCTGGAACATGGAATCCGCGCCTTCGGTCTCGACGCCGACAACGCGGGTTGCTGGTGAAAAATGCTTCGTCGCGGAAATGATTCCCGAAATCAGGCCACCGCCGCCGATCGAGGCCACGATGACGTCGGGTGTGGGCAGTTGCTGCAACAACTCCGGCACGATGGTTCCCTGGCCGGCCATCACCTCGCGATTATCGAAAGGATGGATATAGGCCCTGCCGGACTCCCGCGCCACTCGCATCGCCAGCGTGTTGGCATCGTCCCAGGCGGTGCCGTGAACAATGATCTCGGGACGCAGCAGGCGAATTGCGGCGAGCTTGGCTTCGGTCGCGGATTCGGGCAGATAAACGGTTGCCGGGATTCCCAGCACTTGTGCGGCGTATGCAACGGCGAGTCCGTGATTGCCACCCGAAGCAGTCACTACACCTCGTTTCTTCTCTTTGTCCGAGAGTTGCGTCAACGCGTTGAATGCGCCGCGCACCTTGAAGGAATGCGTAGGCTGCAGCGTTTCCACTTTGAAGAATATGCTCGCGCCCAGTTTGCGGCTGAAATGTTCCGCGCGCACCAGGGGAGTGATTGGCAGATACGGCCGTATGCGCGCAACGGCGGTCTCGATATCCAGTTTCGGAATCAGCATGGCGAAAAACACGGCCGCCGGAATATGCGGCGGCCGTCATTAGAGCATGTTTCCGCGATGCTGTTTTCGCGGTTTGCGCCAGTAGTTCTAGCTCGCGCTCTCGGCAAATGCCGTTACCGTCCCGATCTGTGCGCTCGAGGCCCTGCAGGATGCCGGCACCAGTTTCGATACGTCGAATGCATTGCTCGGATCCGGTCCGCAATCCCACATGGAGGCCATGTCTCCAGGCACAACCGCGGCGGACCTGGCCGTATTGGGCCATGGACGCAGGATGAGCGCATTCCCGTCGACGTTGACGTTAATGCCCCGTAGCACGACGCGGACTGCCCCTTCAGCGCTGGTCTGGATCGACAGGACGTTCCTTGATAACGGGGGGCCGCCGCTTCGAGTCTCGCATCCCCACTGACCGGCACCGGGCAGGATTGAGGCCGACTGGGTGACTTCGGTGATGCTCGTCTTGCATACGCTGGCCGCAAGCAACGCTTCGGAAACCTTGGCCCGGGCGGAGTAATTCTGGTACGCGGGCAAAGCCACGGACGCAAGGATGCCAATGATTCCCACCACGATCATGAGCTCGACCAATGTAAATCCGGCACTCGTGGATTTCATTTGAAGTTACCCCACGTCGGTCCATTGCATAGCACAACCTATCCCTCGATGCGTGATGGATACGTAGTGGCAAGCGACGTGCCAACGCCGTAAGCGAAACGCATGAGTTCGCTGGGGGGGCTCGGATATCAATGCAAACAGAGCGTTGCGATCGCACCCGCCGAAACAGGTTCAGGTCGGCCGGGCGCGGGCTGGCCGGGCGGGCGCTGCCCGCAACTGCCATTAACGACAGAAATTGCCACTCGACGGGACGGCCGTCGTTTTCTGCATTGCCCGCCAGGCATCGGGCCGGACAGCGATTTGACGGCTCAGGCCGGAACTGACGGCAGGCCCGCCAGTGCCATCGCCAGCTCGCTTTCTTGGTAGCTTCTGTCGGTGAGCTTGCCGGCGAAGTAGTCGGTGTAAGCCTGCATGTCGAAATGCCCGTGTCCGCAAAGATTGAACAGGATCGTGCGCGATTTGCCTTCCCGCTTGCACTTCAGCGCCTCATCGATTGCGCCTTTGACCGCGTGATTCGCTTCCGGCGCCGGAACGATGCCCTCGGTACGCGCGAACTGCACACCCGCCTCGAACACCTCGACCTGCTTGTAGGCGCGCGCTTCGATGAGCCCGAGATCCTTGATGTGCGATACCAGCGGCGCCATGCCGTGGTAACGCAAGCCTCCTGCATGGAACGCAGGCGGAATGAACGTGGAGCCAAGCGTATGCATTTTGACCAGCGGCGTGAGATGCCCGGTGTCGCCGAAGTCGTAGGCGAATTTACCCTTGGTCAGGCTCGGACATGCCGCGGGTTCGATGGCAATGATGCGGCGCTTCTTGCCGCCGCGTAGTTGCGCACCGAGGAAGGGGAATACGATACCGGCGAAGTTAGAACCCCCGCCTGTGCAGGCGATGATGATGTCGGGATCATCGCCGGCCATCTCCAGTTGCTTCATGGCCTCCTGTCCGACCACGGTCTGGTGCAGCAGTACGTGGTTCAGCACCGAGCGGAGTGCATACTTGGTGTCCTCGCGAGTAGCGGCAACTTCGACCGCTTCCGAAATGGCAATGCCGAGTGAACCGGTGCTGTCAGGGGACTTGGCGAGGATCGCGCGGCCGACATTGGTCTCCATCGACGGGCTGGCAATGCAACGCGCACCGTAGGTTTCCATCAAAGCCCGGCGATAAGGCTTCTGCTGATACGATACTTTGACCATGAACACCTGCACTTCGATGCCGAACAGCGTGCCGGCGAAGGCAAGCGCAGACCCCCACTGGCCGGCCCCCGTCTCGGTCGAGATTTTTGTGATTCCGGCCTCGTGGTTGTAGAACGCCTGCGCGACGGCGGTATTCGGTTTGTGCGAACCGGCCGGACTGACCCCTTCATATTTGTAATAGATCTTCGCCGGCGTATCGAGCGCCTTCTCCAGCCGCCGCGCGCGGAACAGCGGTGACGGGCGCCATTGCTTGTAGATTTCGCGCACAGGACCCGGAATCTCGATTTCGCGCTCTGCGGAGACCTCCTGCATGATCAGCGACATCGGGAACAGTGGCGCGAGGTCATCCGGTCCGAGAGGTTGCAGCGTGCCCGGGTGCAGCGGTGGCGCAGGCGGTGAAGGCAGGTCCGCCATGAGGTTGTACCAGGACTTTGGAATCTGCTCTTCCGGGAGCAGATATTTGATCGTGTCCGCCATGATTCCTCCCCTTGATTGTAGTGTGTCTGAAAGGACAGATTAGCAGAACACGATTGTTGTTGCCGCTCGACGCAAGACCGGCGTCTCGGTTCCTCAGTTCTTGGCTGATTTATCGGAATCGGGCAAACCATCCCAGCCGCCGCCCAATGCCTTGAATAAGTTCGTGGTCGCGGCAAGCTGCGCGCGTTGTGCTTCGACGCGGTTCAGTTGGGCATCGAGCAGGGCGCGCTCTGCGATGAGTACATCGAGCAGGCTCGAGATCCCATTGTCGTAACGAAGCTGTGCCAATTGCATGAAGCTTTGCAGCGCGTCGATGCGCATCTGTTCCGCTTCCATGACTTCCCGTGCCTTGCGCTGCGCGACCAGGGCATCCAGGGCATCCTTGAAGGCATTCTGGATTGCCGACTGATATTGCGCCAGCGCCTGCTGTTGACGGGCCTCTGCGACGCCAACCTGCGATCCGGTACGACCGGCGTCGAACACGGTTTGCGCGGCTGAGCCGGCAAATTGCCAGACACGCGCCTGGGAGTTGAACAGGTTGGAGAGCGTTGAGCTTTCGCCGCCGAAAAAACCCGTCAGCGATATCGAGGGGTAGTAGGCGGCCTTGGCCTGGCCAATGCGTGCATTGGCCGCCACCAGACTCTGTTCGGCCTGGCGCAAATCCGGGCGGCGCTCCAGCATCTCGGACGGCAATCCCGAGGGCACCGGCGGCGGCGTGGTCAGTGCGTCCATCGCCGCGCCGCGCTCGACCGGCTGGGCGAAAATCGCGCGCGCGCTGCGTCCGAGCAGCACGCCCGACGCGGTTTCCTGAGCGGCGAGTTGTTGCTCGATCGCCGGCAACAGGGCCTGTGCCTGCGCAGTTTCCGCTTCCACCTGCCGCAGTTCAAACTCGGACGCGACCCCGGCTTCGAAGCGCATGCGCTGCAGGGCGGTCGACGCCTGACGGGTCGAGATCGTGCGGCGGGTAATGGCCACCTGCGCGTCCAGCGTGCGCAGGCTGAAGTAACCCTTGGCGACATCCGCGATCAGCGCGAGCCGTACGGCTTCGCGATTGAACTGCGAGCCGAGCAGCTCCGCGCGCGCCGCCTCGGTGGCGCGGCGATACTTGCCCCAGAAATCGATTTCGTAAGAGGCGCTCAGCGTGGCGCGATAGTCCGAGTACTCGGGATTGACGCCGGGCGGAACGGAAAGAATACTCTGCTGACTGATGCGATTGCGCGATGCGCTGGCATTGGCGGAGACGCCCGGATACTGGTCGGCGCGTGCGATGCCGAGCGCGGCGCGGGCTTCGTCGACGCGGGCAATGGCCCGGCGCAAATCGAGGTTGTGCAGCAGCGCTTCGTCGATCATCTGGTCTAGCACAGGATCGCCATAGGCTTTCCACCACGTCGACGAAAGTGCCTCGGTTGCAGATGCACCGGGCCATTGCCCGGGCGTCTCGACCGGCGGGCGCTTATAGTCCGGTCCGACGGTCATGCAAGCGGTGAGCGCCACAGCAATCAGCGTCGGCGCGAGCAGACGGAGTCGCATCATGAGCGTTCTCCTCTTGGCGGCGGCGCATGGTGAGGATTTTCCGTTGCCTGCTCGGCGAGCGCCTTGTGATGCTCGATTTCCGCGCGGATCTGCGCAGTCGAACGTTTCTCGGTCAGATGCCGGTCGGTGAGAAGCTTGAAGAACATCGGAACGAAGAAGATCGCCAGGAAAGTGGCGGCCAGCATGCCGCCCATGACGCCGGTACCCACCGCGGTCCGCGCTCCGGCGCCCGCGCCCGTCGAGAGGGCGAGTGGCGCCACGCCCAGGATGAAGGCGAGCGAGGTCATCAGGATCGGCCGGAAACGCAGCCGCGCGGCTTCCATGGACGCCGCGGACGAGGACAACCCCTGCTGATGTTTGAGCGTGGCGTATTCGACGATCAGGATCGCGTTCTTTGCGGCAAGGCCCAGCAGCGTCACCAGGCCGATCTGGAAGTACACGTCGTTGGTGTGCCCGGTCAGCCACACTGCGGCCAGCGCGCCGAATGTGCCGAATGGCAGGGCCATCATTACAGACAGGGGCAGCGACCATTTCTCGTACTGCGCGGCGAGAATCAGGAAGACCATGATGGCCGCCAGTCCCAGCGCGAGCGTTGAGGTGCCGCTCGACTTTTTCTCCTGGAACGAGGCGCCACCCCAGTCGTAGCCGAAATCCGGCGGCAGCACCTGGTTGGCGACGCGCTCGACCACCTGGATGGCCTGGCCCGATGACACGCCGGGCGCGCCCTGCCCCAGCAATTTGACCGCCGGCAAGTTGTTGAACCGGTCGAGGGCATCCGGACCCGAGGTATGGCTCACGTTGGCAAGCGCCCTGAGGGGCACCATGCCCCCTTTTTCCGAACGCACGTAGAGCTCTCCGATCGAATCTGGGCGCATTCGAAAGGATGGCTCAGCGGACATCAGCACCTGCCAGGTGCGGCCGAATTTATTGAAGTCGTTGACGTAGTAGGAACCTAGCGTCGCCGACAGGGTGTCGAACAGTTCGTTGAGCGGCACACCCAACGCCTTTGCTTTTTCCCGGTCCACGTCCACGTGCAGCTGAGGCACGCCGGCGCGCCACAGCGTCTGCACACCGGCGAGCTGGGGATCCTTGTTTGCAGCGGCGAGGAATTTGCCCATTTCCTGGGCGAGCCGCTGCGGACCGCCCTCGCCTCGGTTCTGGATGTAGAACTCGAAACCGCCGGCATTGCCCAGCCCGAAGATCGGCGGCGGCGCGAACGCCAGCACCAGGCCTTCCTTAATTTGGGCGGTCTTCATGAAGTAATCGCCGATCAATTGCTGTGTGCCCACACCCGGGCGCTCGTCCCAGTGCTTCTGGGTTACGAAGATGGTTGCTGCGCTGTTGCGGAAGCCGCCGCCGATGAAATCCAGTCCGGTAAAGGCCACGGCGTACTCGTTGGCGGGGTTGGATTGGACCGCCTTGAGCACTTCGGCCACAACCCGGTCGGTGCGCTGAAGGGTGGCGCCGTCCGGCAGGAACACCGCGCCGATGTAGTAACCCTGATCTTCGTCCGGCACCAGGCTGCCCGGGGTGATTTTCCACAGGCCGGCGGTGACCGCCACCATGCAGGCGAACAGAACCAGGCCGATAGCGCCACGGCGGATGATCCAGCCCGCACCGCCGGTATAGCGCCCGGTCACACGGCGGAACCAGTCGTTGAACCAGGTAAAGAATCGCCCCGGTGCCTTGTGTTCGCGCTTGAGGATCAGGACACACAAGCTCGGCGTCAGCGTCAGCGCCACGATCCCGGAAAGCACTACCGCGATGGAGATGGTGACCGCGAACTGGCGATAGAGCTCGCCGGTAAGTCCTCCCAGGAAGGCGATCGGTACGAACACCGCGCACAGCGTCAGCACGATGGCAATCACCGGGCCGGTGACCTCGGTCATGGCCTTGATCGCCGCCTCGCGTGCATTCTTGTGCTCTTCGTGCATGATGCGCTCGACGTTCTCCAGCACCACGATGGCGTCGTCCACCACGATGCCGATCGCCAGCACCATGCCGAACAAGGTCAGCGTATTGATCGAGTAGCCCAGGAGGAACAGGCCTGCGAAGGTGCCGATCAGCGACACCGGCACGGCGGCGAACGGAATCAGGGTGGCGCGCCAGTTCTGCAGGAACAGGTATACCACGAGAAACACCAGCGCCATCGCCTCGGCAAGCGTCTTTACCACTTCGCGGATCGACACCTCGACGAAGCGGGTGGTGTCGTACACAATCTGGAATTCCATCCCCACCGGGAAGCGCTTGGAAAGGTCTTTCATCGTCCTCTCGACATCCTTGGCGACATCGAGCGCGTTGGCGCCGGGCTGCAGGAAAATACCCAGCAGGGCGGACTCTTTGCCGTTGACGCGGCCGATGAAGTCGTAATCCTTGGAAGCGAGTTCGACACGCGCCACGTCCTTGAGGCGCAACGCCGAGCCGTCCGGATTCGAGCGGACGATGATGTTCTCGAATTCGCGCGCGTCGGCGAGCCGGCCCTTGGTGGTGATGGTGTAGACCATCTCCTGCGGCCCGCCGGTCGGCGCCTGGCCGATCTTGCCGGCAGCGAACTGCGCGTTCTGCTCGTTCAGTACCCGCAGCAGATCGCTGGTGGTGAGCTTGAGCTGGGTCATGCGGTCCGGTCGCAGCCAGATTCGCATCGCGTAGTCCTTGGCGCCAAAGATCTGGACGTTGGTTGTGCCCGGAATGCGCTTGATGGTGTCGAGCACGTTCAGGGTGACGAAGTTGCTGACGTACAGATCGTCGAAGGTGCCGTCCGGCGAATTGAAGGCCAGCACCTGAAGGAACGACGAGGAATTTTTTTCCACCGTCACGCCTTGGCGACGCACTTCCTGCGGCAAGCGGGCTTCGGCCTGTTTGACGCGGTTATTGACGTTCAGCGCCGCCTGGTCGACGTTAGTGCCGATCTCGAAGGTGACATTGATTTCAACCACCCCATTGGAGGACGAATTCGAGGCCATGTAGAGCATGTTCTCGACGCCGTTGATCTGGTTCTCCAGCGGCGCGGCGACCGTCTGCTCCAGCACCTCGGCGGAGGCGCCGGGATAAACGGCGCGCACGGTTACCACCGGCGGGGCAATTTCCGGATACTGCGCGATCGGCAGCGAACGCATCGAGGCCAGACCGGCAATGACGAGGAATATCGAGAGGACCGCCGCAAAGATCGGGCGGTCGATAAAGAAGCGCGAGAACATGCGGATGCCCTTGTTATTGTTTGGCGGGCCGTTGCGCGGCATCCGGCTGCACGGCTGGGGCCTGGCCGGACTGGGGGGGATTGGGGACGGGTGCCTGTGCAATCCTGACCGGCGAGCCCGGGCGAGCCTTCACGATGCCATCCACGATAACCTGGTCTCCGCCCTTGAGGCCGCCGAGGATGATCCAGTCCTCTCCGGACCAGTCGCCTACCTGAACGGGGCGCGGCTCGACGATGCCTTGGGCGTTGACGGTCAGCACGATTTTGGTGCCCGGCCCCTCCAGAACGGCGCGCTGAGGAATCGCGATTGCGCCGGGGCGCATGCCGCCGGCAAGCGTCACGCGGGCGAATTGGCCGGGGCGCAGCAGTGCCTGCGGATTGGCGACGACAGCACGGGCTTCGATGGTGCCGGTTGCCGGATCCACGCGCACGTCTGTGAAGTTGACTTTACCCTGGCGCGCGTATTCGCTGCCATCGGCGAGCTTGAGTTTAACGTCGAACTTGCCGTCTTTGGGAAGCCGCAAAGTGCCATCGGCCATCGCGCGCGTGAATTTCAGATGCTCGGCTTCGGTGAAGCTGAAGATCACATACACCTGGTCGATCTGGGAAATCTTCGTCAGCAGCGTTTGCTGGGCCTGTACCAGGCTGCCCTCGGACTGCATTGCGCGACTGGTGATTCCCGAGATCGGCGCCTCGACCCGGGTATACGAGAGATTAAGCCGTGCTTCGGTTACCGCGGCCTGCGCCGCCTTCACGCTTGCGCCGGTAACCTGTTCGCCGGAGGTTGCATCATCGTATTCCTTCTGGCTGACCGCCTTTGCATCGTAAAGAGGCTTTAGCCGGGCGGCGTTGCGTTTTGCCTGGTCGAAACTGGCCTGTGCGCTCACCAGATCCGCTTCGGCTTTGGCGAGTGCGGCGCGATAAGGCGCGGCATCGATCGTGAAAAGACTCTGTCCCGCTGCGACCTTTCCGCCTTCTGTGAAATTCCATTTCTCCAGGATGCCGGATACACGCGGACGTACTTCGACTTCGCGAATGCCCGAAATCTGTGCGACATGTTCGATGTTCGCCGGCAGATCGCGTGGCTTGACGACAGCCACCGTCACCTCCGGCGGCGGCATGCCGCCCGGCGCCTTATTCGGGGCTGACTTCTGGCACGCGCCGAGCGCGGCCAGCGAAAATGCGGCGACAATGCCGCGCACTGCAAGTGAATACGAAACGTGCACTTGAGGCTCCTGTGAGATCTGTTCGTGTGCCGGGAGCTGCGCCGCGAACGCAGGAGACCGGAAAGGTACGCCGGCGTCATACCAGCAAGGAGGGGAAGTCTAATTACATAAAAGAATACATGTAAAGTACAAATTTGCTGAATTATTGCGAGTGATTGTAATGACACGCCGGCGCGTTCACCGGCGGCTGCCCGTGGAGGGGCAACATGGTGAGAAGAACGAAAGAGGAGGCGCTCGAAACTCGCAACAAGGCTGCGTCGCGACGCATGTCGCCCGTGGTGCGGCGAGCGTATGCCGGAGCGCGCGGTTAGTCGCTTGCTGCCATGGTCCCGGTCAATCGCACGGCTCGTCCGATGACGTCGCGTTCGGTAACCCGCCCGCTGCAGGAGATCCGCTTCCACTGTCCCGAGCGGATTTCGATGCGGAACTCTGTGCGCGCGATCGGTTTGTTGGTCTTGAGAGCGGCGACGATTGCTTCACGCAGCACCTCCCGGTCTTCAGGATGGATCAATTCGTTCAGGCGGCGCGCCGTCGTCGTGAGTGCTTGCGGTTCGTAACCGGTCAAAGCATTCCATTCGCGACTGAAAAAAACTTCCCCAGACGGAATGTGCCAGTCGAATAGCGCCAGCCGTGAGCTTTCCAGGGCAAGATGCAAGCGTTCCTCGCTCTTGCGCAGCGCTTCTTCGGCTTCGCGATGCTCGCTCACATCCTCGATGCTGCAGGCGAAACCGAGCAACTGTTCGCCGTCGCTCATTCGCGCGGACTTCATGGAAGCCCATACCACCTTGCCGTTGCGATGCACGAACCGATGGACCGAGGCGAACGACGCGCCGCTGCCGGTGGTCCTGCTCCAGGCCGCAACAACTCTTTCCCGGTCGTCCGCGTGCAGCGTGGATTGCCAGCCGTTGCCCAGAACGGCCGACCCGGACAGGCCGGTAATGCGTTCGAAAGCGGGATTCGATTGCACACACGCGCCGGAGTTGTCGGCCAGGAACATTCCAAGCGGCGAAGCATCACTCATTGCACGCAGGGTCGC
>Ga0137437_1000351_pt1 | contig 13787 bp, 17 predicted proteins | sample EasRivERMGT138_2_FD_102332 | JGI IMG/M metagenome (GOLD analysis project Ga0137437, IMG submission 102332) | Soil microbial communities from meander-bound floodplain in the East River, Colorado, USA - East River MetaG ERMGT138_2 | ecosystem: Environmental > Terrestrial > Soil > Floodplain ...
CCTCGGGGTGGTCCGCGCAATATTCGGGCTTCAGCCTGCGACCTCCGATGGAGTCAAGCAAGCTGCAACCGCTCCACACCAGAGCAGTCAGAGCAATGATGGCAAGAGCTGAGTAATGTAAGCGCTTCATTGCTAGAAACTCCCTGCCCACTGGAGAACGACCTGGTTGGGCCCGATGCTGGCGGTTGGTGCAGGCGAGCGACGATCCCGCCAGATCAGGAATACGCCGGTGCCGATCGCCCCGAGGCCGATCAGCCCCGACGTGAGGCCGATCGCCGTGGCGCGCGTGTACTCGTACTTACCGGACTCGTCTTGTTGTCCGCGGTAGAGCAAGGCGCCGCCGAATATCGCAAGGGCACTGCCGGCGCCTATCGCAATGCCGGGCACGAGCAAGGAGGGCGACGTCTTGGGGACCACAGGATGCGGCGCTACGGCTACATCCGACGGGCGCAGGATGGCGGACACCTCGGACGTCTTGCCTTCCTCTGCGATGAACTCCCTCACCTCGGAGACGTAGCCGGCCTTCTGAAGCAACGCGGTGTGCTTGCCTGGGGTCGTGTCGTACGTCGCCTCGGTCACGCCGAGCTTCGTACCGTCAAGGATGATCTCTGCCGTCGGCGGATCCGATCTGAAGTGGACGACGGTCCGCCCCGCTCGCGCGGCCAGTTCCTGTATCAATTGACCGGCTAGCTCGCTGCCAGAGTCACTCAGCCTGTCATCCGCGCAATGGTCGCAATAGCGCTGCATGAACGCGAAGGACGGCGGTTCGGTCGCGATCAGCCGGCCCGTGATGACGATCAGTGGGGCTCCGTTCGCGGATTGCGTTGCATCGACGGAGACCACAAGGACGTGCTTGACGCCCTTTCCGCTGAGTGTCTGCGGCACGCACGTCCATGGCGATTTCGCGTCCTGGCAATTCAGGAGTCCATCGGCGTCCTTCTTGGACACCGGTTTGGTCGGCAGCAACCAGCCTGCACCGCGCACGGCCTTCTCGATCGCCGCACCGACGACGCCTCGATCGTGCTCTGCTGCGCCGCCGCCAACGACCACGATGCCGGACTCGGCTTCCGCGGTGTGCGTTCCGAAGAGGCTCGCCACGACCGTCGCGACCAGGAGCACGACGACGCGCCAACGGCCCGTGCTAGCGCCGTTCACCAGGCCCTCTCGATCGTCGTCTTGTGATCAGGGTCGACCGTGATCGTCATCGTTTCGTCTTTCCCAGCAACTGTATTCTTGAGCCGCAAGCGATGGCGGCCCGCCGGGACATCGTCCAGCACGACCGGCGTTTGATCGAGTTCCTTGCCGTCGAGCCACACCAGCGCCCAAGGCGTTACGAGAACGCTGAGCTTCCCAGTCCTGTTGTTCGAGCCCGTTCGCGTTGCCGGCGGCGGCGCTTGGACGGGCTTTGTCGTGGGCATGGACGGTTGCGCAGTCGTTCGTCGGGAGCCGTCCGGATCGGTGTTCAACGGCGGTGCAGCGTTCGGCGGGCGCGGGTTGCCGGCTGCGCGTTCCGGGCTGTCATGTTTCGTGGCAACGACGCTTGGGCCTCCGCTGTTCACGGGAGCATCACGCACGCTGGCGTCTTCGGGAGCCATCGTCGCCCGCTCGTGTGTGACCGGTGAGGCGTCTCCGCCGGCCGGGCGCGGTGCTGCTTGGCGGCTGCTGCCGTCGCCGGGCGCTTCCAGCTTCGTGTTTGCGATAGGCCGCTCCGGCGACCGGGTCACCACTACGTCCGTGGCCGATCCCGCAGCGACGACGCCGGGGGCCGGATCGCGCTCGAAGGCGGAGCCGTCGTTTCTGGCAGTGATGGGCGCTCCACCGCGTCGATAGATCATGAAGAAGCTGGCGACTGCGACGAGTGCGAAGAACGCCACGCCGAGCACCACGAGCGTTGGGCGTCGCGAATGTAGCGCGGGGCGTGCATGCGCAGGCAACACGACCATGGGAGGCGGCTCCGAGGTCGGCGGGTTCGGCGTTGGCGGCTTTGGTCCGGAGAGCTGCGTCGTCGAGATGAGCACGGCGGGCAGCTCGTTGTGGGCGTAGGGCCGAGGGCCCGGCGTTCCCCCGGCGAGATCGATCTCAGCCGCCATCACGCGCGAGGGCTCGCGTGCCCCGGGCACTTCAACCGCGGCGTACTTTTGCGACGAGAGCCCGGTGGGAAGTGCGGCAAGCACCGGCGCCGGTAACCCACGGCTCTCCGGCGCGGTCACTGCCTGTGGTGTCGCGGTACGCGGCGACGCGCCCGCCGCGCGCGGTCGCGCCTGGGGCGTGACTTCAACGACCGGCCGCACCGTCCCCGGCGGCTGCAGCAGTCGCGCAAGCGCGCTCGGCGAGAGCGCTCCGGACGCACCTTTGGAAGACGCCGCGAGCGCCTCGACGGGCGCCGGCGAGTCACCCGCGACGAGCTGCGGCTCAAGTAGTGCGAGCGCCCGACCGCTGACCGCAGGCCGGGGCAATGTCTGGGCGTGCGGCGGCGCCGACACGACCCAGCGGGGCACGACGTCCTTCAGGATCTCGGTGCCGGTCGGCTGGCCTTCTTCGTCCGGGATCGCGCACGCGAGGGCGACGGCGAGCTCGTGCATCGACGGGCGCCGGTCAGGCCTGAGCGAGAAGCAGCGCAGCAGGAGCGTCGCCACGGCGCCGGGCATCACATCCTCGGGCGGAGGCGTGGGGATCTCGGTGCGTTGTTTGTGGTAGAGCACGCCCGCCGTCTCGAGGTAGCCCCAAGGGTGCTCGCCGGTAAGCAGCTGCCACATGATGACGCCGAGCGAGAAGACATCCGCGCGCCCGGTCGCAACCACGGCGTTGTCCACCTGCTCGGGCGCCATGTAGCGGGGCGTGCCCATCGACATGCCCGAACCGGTATGAACCTCCCCCTGCGTGATGACCTTCGCGACCCCGAAGTCCAGGACCTTCACGCGATCTGTCACGCCCGCGGTGGGGTCCGTCTCGATCAGCAGGTTCTCCGGCTTGAGATCGCGATGGACGACGCCGCGACCGTGGGCGTACTCGAGCGCATCACACACCTGGAAGACCAGGTAGGCAGCCTCACGGAGGGCGAGCCGGCCGCTCCGGGCCTGAACGTAGGCATCCAGCGATTGACCCTCGATAAACTCGAAGCGCTGGAACATCTGACCGGCGGCGGGCCCGGCGGTGTCGTCGAGCACGCCGAAGTTCTGGAGCTTGACGATGTTGTCGTGCTTCAACCGAGAGACAGCCTCGGTTTCGAGACGAAAGCGGCTGATCGCGATGGGCAGGCGCGCGACCTCCGGCAGCATCAGCTTGATCACGCATTTGACGTGCGCGAGCCCCTCATGCTCGGCGAGGTACACGGCGCCTTGACCGCCGCGGCCCAGGAGCACCTTCAGGATGAAGTGTCGATCCACCCGCTGACCGAGCATCGGGTCAGCGGGCATGGCGAACGGAAATAGAAACTCATCTGCCATGGTTTGCCGTCGCGGAGCACCAGGGTGCACGCCACGCCACGTCCGTACTTTGCCCAAACGGCCGGCAGCTTCAAGACCCCGCGCTCCCATTCCCGCATCCACACGGTTCCGTCGAAAAGCGGGAATGTGTTGCCTCCGGCGCCGAGGTCGTGCTTGGTACGTGCCACCAACACGGCGGGAGGGATGCACCTGTTGAACGAGCAACGACGAACACAGACCGCGCCGGCCGAGCAACGCGCCGGCACCTACGAGCGCGACGAAGACGTGACCTGGCTGCTCTACTACGGGACGGACACGATCTACCCCTTCCCGAGGAGTCAGCGGGGCAAGACGATCGGCTCGGCGATCGGCCAGGACATCGTGCTCCCGTCGCCATGTGTCTCGGGGCACCACCTCGACGCCGAGCGGAAAGCACGCGGGGTCGTGATCACGGACGCGCACAGCAAGAACGGGACCGCGTACGAGGTCAAGCGCGACCTCGGGCTACGCCTCAAACCATCGTTCGAGGACAAGCGAACCACGGAAGGTTTCGTGCTCGAGGCCGGGATGACGTTCGTCGTCGGCGCAGAGCCGCACCGGTTCGTCGGTCTCGACGACGCCATGAGAGCGAGCTACGAGGTGCTCACGGAGATCCTCGGCACCGAGGAGGATCTCCGGGAGGACGAGCGACGTCGCCCCGGCTCGGTCGTCGAGACGCCGTCCCCGAGCAATTTCATCCTGGCCGCCGCCGGACCTGGGCACATGCTCATCACCGGCAAACGCGGATGCGGGCAGGAGGAGCTGGCGCAGATCGTTCACCGGATCTCGAAACGACGAGACGAGGAACGGGTCGATCTCAACATCGCCAGCGTGCCGGCCGATCGCAAGGCGCAGAGCGCGATCCTGAAGAACAAGGCTGCGCACGCCACGCTCGTGCTCAACCTCGGCACGCATCGCGAGCGAATCGATCCCGCCTTCGTCTCGTCGCTGTTCTCGCCGACCTACCAGATCCGGGTGATCGTCGTCGCAAGGACCCTGAACCAAGCACGACGGGCGCTCGGGCATGCGTACGTTTGTCCCATGATGCACGTCCCGCTCGCGGAGCTACCGCTCCGCAAAGCGGCTATCCGTCGTCTGCTCGATATGCACCTCGCGGCGCGTGGTAGCCCGCTGCGCTTCGCCGACCTGACGCCGGCAAACCAGGAGGCGCTCCGGAACGGAAAATGGCGCGAGAACCTCGACGCGCTCCGAGAGACAGCGGTACGGCTCGACGCGATCGTGCGTGCACGATTCTCGCGACGGCAAGCGGCCATTGCCCTCGGCATCGCCCGCCAGAACTTCTACAACTGGTATGGGAGCACGGTGCGCCTGACGAAACCGCTCGTGCCGCAGACACGGGCGCGAGCGCTGACCGAGGCGCTCCCCGAAGCGCCGAGCGCATCCTCCTAGCAGAACGTCACGCGCGATCGCGTCGCCCGGCACGGCGCACGCGCACGGCGCGCACGCGCACGGCGCTGGTGAACGAACACGCCCCCGGGCTGCGCGCCGATGCGGCAACGCGTGGTGCGAGCGCCGTGTGAAATGCGCCTCCCGATCGTCATCGCGTTCGCTCGGTGACCTCGCGAAATGCCGGCAGAAATCAGGTTTCCCGCCTCGAACCAGGTTGTTGAAAGATCAATGCCTCCCCTTCTCTGGTGCAGCGCTTTGGTGTTGGGTGATGTCGTGGTCATGAGACGCGTTGACGGGGCGTGCGGTGAGCGGGGCAGCGAGAACCCGCCGACAAGGCCCCACGCGCGCGTCCATGCTGCCCGCATGTTCAACAGCGCTCAACAGGGAGGCGTCGGCGATGAGGTTCGAGAGCTACATGATAACGGAGCTGCTGCAACACCTCGAGCAGCGAGGACCGGTGTTGCATTCGCAGCTGATCGATGCCGTGGGGGCGATCGAACGCGACCAGTATGCCGAGGCGCTCGACGCTGTCGCCAAGCTGCAGTCGATGCTTCAGGTGATCATCTCCACGCGCAGCGTCCTGCGTGAGCAGATCATCGGTGACGGCATCGGCGAGGTGGGGGACTCTCTCGAGGAGATAGGACTTCGCGCTCGTGGCGTGGTGATCCTCGCCCAACTCGATCGGTTACGCGATGCGTTCCGGGATCCGATGGTGCGAGGCCGAACGGCCGCATGGTTCCTCGGCGAGATCCAGACGATCGACGATCTGGCAGCGCTGGTCCACGAGCGACTGCGAAAGATTCACGCAATCTGGATGCCGTATCGCCGAGGCTACCCGCAATCGCGGGGGCTGTCCCATGGCGACCAGGTGGCGATGTTCCGCATCAAGATGCGCATGGCTCAGCGAGCGCTGCACGACCTGGGCGACGAACCCGAGGTTGCACACTTTCTCCGGCATGCCGTCGCCGCGAGCGGAATCCCGGAGGTCCACCTGGCAGCCAAGCAGCTCGTGGATGCGCTCGCTGTACCGCTCGACGAGCCAGGCGCCCGGCGCCTCGCGCAGCCGCCACGGTACCTCCTGACTGCCAACACGAACACCTCCGGAACATGACCGGGCGGGCAACGTCCGCACCCAACGCAACACCTTTCGAGTCCGCAACCATGAACGTCGATGTCACCACCCTGCTCAAGCAGCTCCAGGATCTCGAGCAGCGGATCCACGAAGCGCCGCGCAATCTGGCGTCGCTCCGCGCGGCGGTCGAGAGTGGTCACCGCCTCGATGTCTTCCTCGCCTCGATGGTTGCTGACGGCTCCTTGTCGGCGATGGCGCAGCTCTCCGGAGCGGTCAGGACCACGGTCATCGGTGCGGACGGGCTTGGCGATCGGCTGGGCTCCCTGGGCGAGCTGGGCCTCCGCGCTGTTCGGATGATCGTGCTCGTCGAGCTGGACAACTTACGCGATGTCCTGTGTTCGCCATCGGCATGCGGTCGCGCGCACGCACTGCACTGGTGGCGGTCCCGCGGCATCGATGACTTCGAGTTCCTCGTACGCTGCGCGGTCGACCGCGTCACGGCGGCATGGGCGGAACACCGCGGTGTCGAGCACCGCGATCGCGGCGCGTATCGTGCTGCTCTCCGGGCGGCACACGAGGCAATGCGAGCGTTGGGTGAGCTACCTGGGCTGTCTCGCTTCCTGCGCGACGGCGCCGCTCGCGGCGACTGGCCGGCGCTTGCAGCGATCTGCACGCGCCTCCAGGCCGCGCTGCGGCTGCGGATCGCGATCGAGCCAGATCAGCCCCTGTTCATCCCTGCGGCGCTTCTGGTCGAGCGCGCCACCACGAGGCGACCATGAACACCGACCACGAGCGGCGAACGCATGGCGCCGAGGACGCCCCGCAGGAGGGTACCGAGGCGCGCACCTCCGACGTGCAGCGGCGCAGCAGCCGCCACCCCGAGACACTTCCCGACTGTCCCAGGGCGATCCGGACGGAGTCGGTGGACGCTACCACCGGGAGGCCTTCGAGCGTCATCGCAACGCCGAGCCCGGTTGCCGCGTCCGCCGAGAAGACCGCCGCCGCCGTCGCAGAATCGGCCACGCTCACGCGGCGCTGAGGGAGTGGCGATGAGGGTTGAACCTGCGCAGATGGCGACGCTGCGCCTACGCCTGGAGCGCCACGGCGCCGCGATGCGCGATCCGCGGGCGAGGTCGCTTCGGGACAGCCCCAATTAGCGCGTCCGAATCTCGCGATGCTCCACACGGCCCCGGCGACTCGGGCACTCGGTGAATTCTCAGATGAACATGTTCGCAACCATCACGGACCTCGGCGCAACCGAGTGGTTGATCGATGACGCCGTGGTCCGACTTCGCGAGTGGGGCACCGATAGCCATCACTGGCTGCCCGGGCCGCCCTGGGGCTCGGTGACGATCGGAACGGCGGACACCTGCACGCTGCGGCTGGTCGATCGGTCCGGCTACGCCTCGCGAGAGCACGCTCGCGTCGAGCGCGTCGCGTCTGGCTGGATCGTCCGCGATCTCGGCAGCGCGAACGGCACGCGCATCGATGGCGCCCGCCGGTTCGAGCTGCGGCTTGAGCCCGGCATCGAGCTCGGGATCGGCGGCTTGACGTTGCTCGCCGAGAGCCGGCGCTTCATCGAGCTGCGTAGCTTCATCGCGCGCCTCCTGGGCCGGGGGGCCGGAGAAGACGACGGCGATCGACTTCGCGCTCCGGGCGATCCGGATGGCCGCAACGCGACGCCTGCCGCTGGTGCTGTGCGGGCCTGGCGACCTGGTCTCGGTGGCGCATGCCATCCATCGCCGCGCCCTTGGCGACGCCAAGCCTTTCGTGGTGTCCGATCCGCGGCGGCGCGAAGGCAAGGCATGCGTGCGTTCGCCCAACAACACGGAGACCGGGATCGCCGCAATGCGGCGCGCGTTCGGCGGCTCGTTGTGCGTGTGGAGCCGGCGCCTGCCGCGTGACTTCGACGATGTCCGCCAGGCGCTGCGAGATCCCACAGCGCGGGTCCAGCTGATCGTCTGCGCGGAGTTGCGGCGTTTCACCAAGCCTTACGATATCGAGCCGATCGTGGTCCCCGGACTGGCGAGCCGCAGCCACGAGATCACCCGGATCATCGACGAGTATGCCGACGAGGCCGCCGCGCTGATGTCCGCGACGATGCACCTCACCGCGGCCGACCGCGAATGGATCTTGAAGAACTCGGCGTCATCGACCTCGGAGATCGAGAAGGGCACCCGCCGGCTGCTCGCGATCCGCGAGCACGGCGACAACACCGCCGCGGCGGCGCGTTCGCTGGGGATGGCGCCGATCTCGCTGTCACGCTGGATCGGTCGCCGCGCACTACCCGAGCGCCGGCCGGGCCAGTTGGCATCGCGCATCGCCTCGCGGTAGTGATCTGCGCGAGCTGCGGTCGCGGAAGCAGCGAGCGTGAGACATCGTGTCTCGATTGCACCTGACGGACCACGAACGACATTGCACGTATTGCGCATAATCGACGAACGGCAGATCTCACTCATTATGCGTATTGACTGCATGACTCGCGATCCATAGTGTGAGTGCATGACGACAGCGAATCTCACGACTGAGAACGCACTCCGCGCCGATCTCAGGTCCGCAGGCTTCAATGCGCGCAAGGTGACCGTGCGCCGGGATAACTCGACACTGCGGGTCACGATTCGCGATGCATCCGTGTCGCTGTCGACCGTCCGGCAGATCGCCGAGCGGTACACCCGGGTTCAACGCGACGAGCGGAGCGGCGAGATCCTGTGCGGCGGAAACACGTTCGTCGACGCGGCGTACCTGCCGGCGCTCGTCGAGCCTGTCGCGACGCAGATCGTCGCACTCCTCGCGCCCGCGGATGACGGGGTGATCGTCGCGCTACCCGGTGGGTTCAGGGCTGCCAAGATCTCGCGCCAGCGCGGCGCGACGTATCCGGACGAGGTACGGATCTGGGGGGCCGGGTTCGACATCCACAACTCGACGGCGTGCGGCGTCGAGTTCGCGGCGAAGCGGATCGCGATCGCCTACCTTGACGCGAGCGCGACCGGTGCGGTGGCGACCGCGCCGATGGCCGAGGTGGGCGCGTGATGGCTGCGACGGCCCGCGTCGAGCGCACCCCGACGCATCACGATCGAGAGGTCGCCGGCCTCCTGCGCCGCGCGATCGCTGTGGTGGACGGGACCGGCCGTTTTGGTGATCGCAAGGTGTTCGTGTCCGCGGTCTGGACGACCATGTGTCGGCTGGATACCGCAGGCGGTGGGACCCTCACCGAGGGCTGCACGATCGATCACTTCAAGGGCTGGCTTTTCCGCAGCCGGATCCTCACCACCGATGGGAGCGACAACGGCGCGCCGCTGGTCGTGCTCGCGCGCGCCGATCTGGTTGCGGCGATGGATCCGGCGCTCGTGGCGACGAGCGAGGTACTCGCGGATGGTGCAACCTATCACTTCGTGCTGGATCCAGTGATCGCCGTTGATCTGTACGTGCCACGCCTGCCGGCGCGGGCCCCGTTCCTCCCAAGCGCGCGAGCGCGCGTGAGCGTCGGTCGCGAGCGGTCACGACGAACGCGTTAGCCGGAACGGACTAGGCGCGCGACGTGGTGCTGGCAAGCGACGGTCCTCCGCGATATCCCCGCGAGCGCCCGTGATGCGATCAACGCACCATGGCGGAACGACGGCTCGGGCGAGCGCAGCCTCGCACACCCCTGGCAGAGATCGCCGCTCTTGTAGGCGACGCCGCTCGCCTCCCGGCGTCGTAGCCGCGTTGCCAGTGCTCGTGATTCGGGCGCTTGAGCTACCGACGGCGGGCCCTGGCCGTACCAGGTCACGGGCTCGAACTCATCGCGTAGGATCCGAAGGGTGATCGGCGCGTAAAAGTGGCCATCTGTATATTATAAATATTTGTTATAATTGATGTATTTGGTTCTAGAGGCAGCTGTGTGGCCCTGAAATCAGACACACGGATGACCAAAATTGTTGACATCGTACACAGTTTTAGGTATTCGTTGCGAGATGCCCAAGCCCAAACTCGTCGGGGTCTCGGAGATCGCCGAGCTCGCTAGTCCACCCGTGACAAAACAAGCCGTCGCGAACTGGCGCCATCGTTTCGACGACTTCCCGAAGCCCGTGCAAACCCTTCAGAGTGGGCCGGTCTGGGATGAGGAAACGATCCTCGAGTGGCTAAAGGCGAAGGCCGGAACCGCTCCAGTCGTGTTGAGCTTCATCAACCTCAAGGGGGGGGTCGCGAAGACGACGACTTCGGTGGCGGTGGCGGAGATCCTCGCGAAGGACTTCCGGAAGCATGTGCTGTTCGTGGATCTCGATCCTCAAACGAACGCAACAATCAACCTGATCGGTGAGGAGGCGTGGCAGAAGCGCGACGCCACGGGTTGCACGCTCGCGCAGTTGTTCAAGGACAAGCTGCGGCCGGACGCGGCGCCACAGTTCAAGCTCGATGACTCGATCGTTCGCGGGGTGTCGACGATCGATGGTGGAATCTCTCGACTCGATCTTCTGCCGTCGAGCATCGAGTTCATCGACATCCAGGAGAAGCTTCCGTTTGTTGCGATGCAAGGGAACTACGAAAACAATCCACAGGACATCCTTCGGCATGCTCTTGCGCCGGTCATCGACCGGTACGACTTCGTAATTATCGATTGCCCGCCGAGCCTCGGCATCGTCACGAAGAACGGTCTTCGCTTTTCGACGCATTACTGCATCCCAACGATCCCGGACATCGTCTCGACCTGGGGGATTTTTCAAATTGTCAGCAACATCGCGTCATTCGCCGACAGCACCAATCGCGTGATCAAGCCAGTTGGAATCGTCGCGACGAAGGTCCAGGGCAACATGGATCTGCACTCGCGCGTCTTGGCGGACCTCCGTGCGCAACGACTCTTCGCAGGTAAGGAGACGGATCTCGTTCAACCTCCGCTGTTCGACAGCGTCATTATGCAGAACGTGAACACCGCACGCGGCGCGGACCCCGAAGCCGGGCTGAATACGTTCCGCAAGAAATACGGCCCAAACTACGAGCCCCACCTCGCGCTTACGAAAGAGATCCTGGAGCGATGCAACCCGCGCAAAAACTGAGCTATCTGCTGCGTGGCCTCGTCACCCTCGTCGAGGACGAGGCGAGACGTAACCCTGACTTCGCTGAACGGCTGACGCAGCTTATTGAGGATCTAGGAAGCAAGGAGAAATCTTCCCCACCGAAAAGGCCGAACGCGAGCGGATCAGTTCCGGATGTCTTCGCGCTGTATCAGGAGAAGGGAGACGAGGAGTTCCGATTCTGGATTCGCTCGCTCGACCTCGAGACGCTCAAGCGGATCGTTCGCGCCAACGGGTTCGATCCCGGGAAGGCAACACGGAAGTGGACCGATTCGGACAAGTATGTGGTGCTGATCGCCGAGCAGACCGCTGCTCGACTTCGGCGAGGTGCATCATTCCTCCCGCCGAAGTCCGTTGCAAAATCCAATGACGACGACAAGTGACGCGCGCACGGACGGCGCACGGTACAAAAGAAGGTGAACAATGGCGGACCTGAGTCGAGCGAAGCTGCACGCGTTTCTCTCTGGCAAATCGAAGTCGGGAGCGAAGGTCACCCTGAAGGAGGTCGCCGATCAATTCGGCGTGACCGAAGGTGCGGCGGGGAAGTGCCTCAGCCTGCTCACCGGAAACCGAGCACTGCTCGAAACAGCAAAGAACGAGTTCGATTGCACACGCGTTCCGTCATTGACATTGGTCGAGTTTGAATCGGCGGCCTCGCAGGGAAAAACCAACACTGCCTACGTCGACGGCCTGTGGAACGCGATAGCTCGACTCAAAAAGGACAACGAGACAATGCGTACGAAGCTTCTGACGGCGCAGGCACGCGTCAAGGAACTTGAAGAAAACAAGTAGGGCGGCGTGGACTGCCGTATGATGATTGGCATCAGACGTGTACGCGCCACGCATGTCGGCGCGCACCCCGTTCCTGCCCGCGCCCGTGTTGAGCATCGGCCGCAAGCGGTCACGCCGAACGCGTTAGTCGGAACGGGTGAGCCGCGCGACGTAGCGCGCTGCCAAGCGACGGCCCCCGTGATGCTGTCGCGCGCGCCCGTGACGCGATCAAAGCACCATGCGGAACGACGGCGCGGCGAGTGCGGCCTCCAGGGGCGCCGCCCACAACGTGGTCAGCACGGCACCTTGGTGCCCCACCGGGACGCTCTCCTCCAAGAGAGGCAGCCCGGGCATCCCGAGCCACGCCGCAGCGGGGACCTGCGCCGGCACGCAGGGCGCGGCTCGATCGAGGATGCGCCAGGCCAGCGAGCGCGAATCGAGCGGATGGCTCTCGTGCAAGGCCAGGTTGAGCGACTCGCCTAGCTCGGCGATGAAGCGCTTGGACGGTGAGACCCACACGATGCCCTCGCGGGTCGACAGCACGGCCGCGCAGATCCGCTCGCTCGCCTCGGTGATCCGGATCGCGGCGTGCTCGATGGGGACCCATGCCGAGAGCGAGAGCTGTGCACACAGCATCAGGTCCGGATCGCGGTGCCGACACAGCGCGTCCACCGCGCATCCGGGGGTGAGCAGCTCCAGCGCGAATCCGTGGGCCTCGTTCTCGAAGTCACGCTCGCCGGCCTCGGATGGCTTCTGCGGCCTGGGTGCGCACAGCTCTGCGAGGGGCGGCGATGGGTGGCCGAGCACGTAGTGCCCGAGCTCGTGCGCGATGGCCACGCGCCGCATCGAGAGGTCCCCGAGCCGCTCTGACAGCAGGATCCGCGCGCGGCGCCGGTTGACGACGAGTTGCGCGAACGCTCCCCGGAGCGGTGTGTCGACGATCTGGACCTTCAAACGTTCTGCGAACGCCTGGACGTCAACGTGATGTACAGATTCCACGCCAAAGCGGCGGTGTAGATTCCGCGCCTCCTGCCGTGCCCGAGCAATCCCCTCTTGCGGTGTCATACAGCTCCACTAGTCTCTCTATGCCTGGGTTCGCTCCGTGGCTTCAATCTCGGCAACCAGCTGCCGCAGATCATCGGTGGTCAACCCGGACAACTCCAAATGTGCAATGCGAACTTCGGGAGCCTGACGCAAGATCGCCAGGCGAGCAAGCAACCCGTCACGGTCCAATGCGCGAAGCTCGTCGGAAATTCCCGCGGCACGTCGTCGAATTGGTCGGGCCGGATTAAGCTGCCTGCGCAATGCAGCGAGCTGCGTGTCGACTTTCTGCCGGACTGCATGCGCCCACGAGTTCTCACGTGCGACCTCGTCCGGATCATGACTGCCCTCCGCGGAGACGTGTTCGAGAACGACCTCCAACGGGTGTGGTCGGGACGATTCGCTCTTGGGGCCGTTGCTGTTTAGCTTCATGGTCAATCCTCCTTCGCCGAGGGTGCCCGGCGGGTCTGCAGTTGGGCGACGAGTCGCGCGAGCCGTCGCCGTGTGTTGTGGTACTCGGTACGCGTGAGCCCGGCGAGCCGCATGATCTGCGCCCTGGTGGTGGCCTCGTGGTCGGTCGCATCCAGGAAGCGCTGCGCGAGCGGATCGTCGACCGCGAGCGCGCGCAGCTGGGTCATGGTCTCGGTCATCGCTGCCTCTGCGCTCTTGTCGCTCTCGATGGTGCGAGCGGACGTGCTCACCGCGAGCGACGCCTCGACGTCTGCGATCTCCGAGGACGCATCGTCTGGCTCGAAGGAGTCGATCGACACGTGCTCATAGCGCGCGGCGCGCCTCCGATCGCGGCGGGCGCGCAGGCGGATCACCACCTCGAGATGCGGTGTCGGGTGGGAAGATTGTTGACGGCGGAAGATTTCCGTAGAGATTTGACGGTCGAGCCGATCAGCGGCGGGTTCGCGATCCGCCCGCCGATCCGCCCGCCCCGGCATTCTCGCGGTTGGACTGCCGGGCGATCAGGCC
>Ga0137437_1000352_pt1 | contig 13780 bp, 8 predicted proteins | sample EasRivERMGT138_2_FD_102332 | JGI IMG/M metagenome (GOLD analysis project Ga0137437, IMG submission 102332) | Soil microbial communities from meander-bound floodplain in the East River, Colorado, USA - East River MetaG ERMGT138_2 | ecosystem: Environmental > Terrestrial > Soil > Floodplain ...
CCCCGCCATGGGCCGCATCTCGCCCGACTACTACTGCATGGACGGCACCATCCCGCGCAAGCGCCTGGGCGAAGTGCTCAACTTCATCGGCGCCATGGAAAAGAAGTACGGCCTGCGCTGCCCCAACGTGTTCCACGCCGGCGACGGCAACCTGCACCCGCTGATCCTGTTCGACGCCAGTGACGCCGACCAGCTGCGCCGCACCGAGGCCTTCGCCGCGGAAGTGCTGGAAAAATGCATTGCCGTGGGCGGCACGATCACCGGCGAGCACGGCGTCGGCGTGGAGAAGATCGACCAGATGTGCCTGCAGTTCGGCGCCGCGGAGCTGGAACTGTTCCACGCGGTGAAGCGCGCTTTCGACCCGCAGGGCCTGCTCAACCCCGGCAAGGCAGTGCCGACGCTCGCGCGCTGCGCCGAGTTCGGCCGGCGGCACGTGCACGGCGGCCAGTTGCCGCAGCCCGGTCTGCCGCGCTTCTGATGCCGGCCGCCTTCCAGGAGCGCATCCGCGAGGCCGCCGCGCGCGGCGCGCCGCTGCGGCTGCGCGGCGGCGGCAGCAAGGACTTCTACGGCGGCGCGCTCGAGGGCGAGGTATTGGATACGCGCGGCCATGCCGGCGTGGTGACCTACGAGCCGACCGAGTTGGTGATCACGGCGCGCTGCGGCACGCGGCTGGAGGAACTGGAAGCCACGCTCGCTGCCAGCGGTCAGATGCTCGCGTTCGAGCCGCCCCGCTTCGGCGCGGACGCGACGCTCGGCGGCTGCGTCGCGGCGGGCCTCTCCGGGCCGCGCCGCGCCTCGGCCGGTGCGGTGCGCGACTTCGTCCTCGGCGCCCGCCTGCTCGACGGGCGCGCGCGCGAGCTCTGCTTCGGCGGCCAGGTGATGAAGAACGTCGCCGGCTACGACGTCTCGCGCCTGCTCGCCGGCTCGCTCGGCACGCTCGGCCTGATCCTGGAGGTCTCGCTCAAGGTGCTGCCGCGTCCCGCGGCGGAGCTGACGCTGCAACTGGAGCTCTCCGAGGACAAGGCGCTCGAGGCGCTCAACCGCTGGGCCGGGCGGCCGCTGCCGATTTCGGCGAGCGCCTGGCGCGGTGGTCTGCTGGATCTCAGGCTTTCAGGCGCGCCCAGTGCGCTGCAGTCGGCGGCGAAACAGATCGGCGGCCGACCGGTGGACCCGGCGCAGGCCGAGCGTTTCTGGTCAGGCATCCGGGAACACGCCGATGCATTCTTCGCCGGTGACGTGCCGCTGTGGCGGCTCTCGCTGCCCTCACAGGGTCCGGCGCTCGGGCTGCCCGGGGAGCAGATGATCGAGTGGAACGGGGCGCTGCGCTGGCTGCGCGCGCGCACCGATGCGGCGGCGGTGCGCGCCGCCGCGCAGCGCGCGGGAGGGCAGGCGACCCTGTTCCGCGCGGCGGACAAGGCGGCAGGGGCCTTTGCGCCGCTTTCCCCCGTGCTGCTGCGCCTGCATCGCGAGCTGAAAGCGGCGTTCGACCCGGCGGGAATCTTCAACCGCGGCAGGCTCTACCCGGAGTTCTAGGCCTTGGGCAGCTTCTTCTCTTCGGCCTTCATGTTGGCGCGCACAAAATCCGCGTACTGTGACTGCGGGTACTTGGCGAGCAGCGTGGCGTACAGCTTGAGCGCATGCTGCGGCTGGCCGGCGTCGCTGGCGCGCGATGCCACCTCCACCAGGCGCTTTTGCGCGCCCGTCACGTCACCGGCAAACGCCGCACCCGCATGCAGCGTCCAGGCCGCTTCCAGGTACGCGCCTTGCGCGAGCAGTGCACGCCCGAGTCCCTCCCAGACCGGCGGCTCGAGGCTGAGCCTGGTCCGTTGTTCGACCACGGCGAGGAAGGCCTTCGCCGCATCGGCGCCGCGCCCGGCGGCGAGCGCCGCCCTGATCGATTCGGCTGCGGCGGTGAGCGGATCGGCGGCGGGCGCTTTCGGCGTCGCCGCAGGCGCAGGAACGGCAGAGGGCGCCGGCTTGTTCTTCAGCATCTCGGCGACGAAGCTCGCCTCGCGCTCCTGCTCGACAGCCTTGCGTTCCTTGTATTTGCGCAAGGCGATGAAGATCCAGGCCGCGCCGCCGGCCGCGATGGCGAGCACGATCAGGGCCATGAAGATCTTCATGCAACGAGTATAGCGGCCCCCGCCGTGCAGACAGAACTGGCCGATTTCATCCGCGACACGCCGCAGGGACGCGAGGCCGAGGCCATCCTGCGCAAGTGCGTGCACTGCGGTTTCTGTTCCGCCACCTGCCCGACCTACCAGCTGCTGGGCGACGAGCTGGACAGCCCGCGCGGCCGCATCTACCTGATCAAGCAGGCGCTGGAAGGCGCACCAGTGACGGCAAGCACGCGCCTGCACCTGGACCGCTGCCTGACTTGCCGCTCCTGCGAGACCACCTGCCCCTCGGGCGTGCAATACGGGCGCCTCGCCGACATCGGCCGGGCGGTCGTCGAGGCGCGGGTGCCGCGCAGCCCTTGGCAGCGGCTGCTGCGCGGCGGGCTTGCCTTCGTGCTGCCGCGGCGCGCGCTGTTCGCGGCCCTGCTGCGGCTGGGCCGCATGTTCCGCTTCCTTTTCCCGCGCCTGGTGCCGGCGCCGGCGCCGGCCGCGTGGGCGCGGCCCGCGCCGCGACACGCGCGGCGCATGCTCGCGCTGGCCGGTTGCGTGCAGCCGGCTCTCGCGCCGCGCATCAACGCTGCCGCCGCGCGCGTACTCGACCGGGCGGGGGTATCGCTCATGGAAGCGCCGGGCGCGGGCTGCTGCGGGGCGCTGCGCTTCCACCTCAACCGCCAGGACGACGGGCGCGACGACATGCGCGCGCTGATCGACGCGTGGTGGCCTTACGTCGAGCGCGGCGAGACCGAAGCCATCGTCATGACGGCGAGCGGCTGCGGCGCGACCGTGAAGGAGTACGGCCACTTTCTCGCGCACGACCCCATCTACCGCGACAAGGCGGCGCGCATCTCGGCAATGACGAAGGACCTCTGTGAAGTCGTCCAGCCCGTCGCCGGCGCCGGCAAGGGCAGGATCGCGTTCCAGTCGCCCTGCTCGCTGCAGCATGGCCAGCAGATCCGCGGCAAGGTCGAGTCGCTGCTCGAACAAGCCGGCTACGAGCTCACGACGGTGCCCGAGGCGCACTTGTGCTGCGGCTCGGCGGGTACCTACTCGATCCTGCAACCCGCCCTGTCCGCGCAATTGCGCGAGCGCAAGCTTGCGGCGCTGCAAGGGGGCGCACCCGCTGCGATCGCCACCGCGAACATCGGCTGCCTGACCCACCTTGGCGCCGCTGCCGGGGTACCGGTGCGCCACTGGATCGAACTGCTCGACGAGGTGCAGCAGAGGTAAGATTCGCGCCATGCTGGTACGCGCCGCCTGTCCGCACGATTGCCCCGACACCTGCGGCATGCTGGTGACGGTGGAGAACGGGGTCGCCGTGAAGATCCAGGGCGACCCGACGATGCCGTTCACCGACGGCACCCTGTGCACCAAGGTCGCGCATTACCTGGAACGCACCTACGCGCCGGATCGCCTGCTGCATCCCATGAAGCGCGTCGGGCCGAAGGGCAGCGCGCGCTTCGAGCGCATCACCTGGGACGCGGCGCTAGAGGAGATCGCCGCGCGCCTGAAGGCAATCGCCGCGGAGGATCCCGAGGCCATCCTGCCGCTGAGCTACGCCGGCACCATGGGCATGGTGCAGTACAGCTCGATGGACCGGCGCTTCTTCCACCGGCTCGGCGCCTCGCTCCTCGACCGCACGCTGTGCTCCTCGGCGGGCAAGTCCGGCCTCAAGGCGACCCTCGGCGGCTCGGTCGGCATGGATCCCGAGCGTTTCGACGAGTCCAAGCTGATCCTGCTGTGGGGCGCCAATCCCGTGGTGTCCAACCTGCACCTGTGGTCTCGCGTGCAGGAAGCCAAGCGGCGCGGCGCCAAGGTCGTCGCCATCGATCCTTACAGGAGCCTGTCGGCGGAGAAGTGCACGCAGCACCTCGCGTTGCTGCCAGGCACCGACGGCGCGCTCGCGCTCGGCATGATGCACGTGCTGATCGCCGAGAACCTGGTCGACCGCGACTACATCGCGCGCCACACGCTCGGCTTCGAGCAGCTTGCCGGGCGCGCCAAACAGTACACGCCGACGTGGACCGCGCGCACCTGCGGCCTGCGCGTCGAGGAGGTGGTGCAGCTGGCGCGCGACTACGGCGCCACCCGGCCCGCCGCGATCCGCCTCAACTACGGCATGCAGCGGCACGCCGGCGGCGGCATCGCCGCGCGCACGGTGGCCTGCCTGCCCGCGCTCACCGGCGCCTGGCGCGACGCGGCCGGCGGCATCGTGCTGACCACGGCGGATTTCTACGGCTTCGACCACGCGGCGCTCGAGCGCCCCGACTTGCTCGGCGGCAGGAAGCCGCGCGTCATCAACCACGCGGCCATTGGCGACGCGCTGACCTCGGCGCAACCGCCGGTGAAGGCGGTGATCGTGTACAACAACAACCCTGTCGCCGTGTGCCCGGACTCGGAGAAGGTGCTCGCCGGATTCCGGCGTGAAGACCTGTTCTGCGTGGTGATGGACTCGTTCCTCACCGACACCGCCGACTATGCCGACCTCGTGCTGCCGGCGACCACGCAACTCGAGCACTACGACGTGCACAAGTCCTACGGCCACCTGTACGTGCTGGCCAACAACCCGGCGATCGCGCCGGTAGGCGAGTCGCTGCCGAACTCGGAGGTGTTCCGCCGCCTCGCGGCGCGCATGGGCTTCGACGAAGCGTGTTTCCGCGATTCGGACGAGGACATCTGCCGCACCGCGCTCAAGTCCGCCAGCCCGCGCATGCGCGGCATTGAGTGGGAGGGCATGAAGCAGTCCGGCTGGCAGCGCCTGAACGTCGCGGAGCGTTTCGCGCCCTTTGCCGAAGGCGGCTTCCCCACGCCCTCCGGCAAGTGCGAGTTCTACAGCGTGGCGCTGGAAAAGCAAGGCATCGACCCGCTGCCGTTCTTCAATCCGCCGGCCGAATCGGCGCAGAGCAATCCGCGACTGGCGCTCGAGTATCCGCTCGCTTTCCTGTCGCCGCCGGCGCGCAACTTCCTCAACTCCAGCTTCGCGCACCTTAAGCGCTTCCGCGAGCTCGAGGTCGAACCCTGCCTGGAGCTGCACGCAGAGGACGCGGCGGCGCGCGACATCCGCGACGGCGACCGCGTGCGCGTGTTCAACGCGCGCGGCAGCGTGCTGCTGCGCGCGCGGGTCAATGGCAAGCCGCGCCGCGGGGTGGTGGTGGCGCCCTCGGTGTGGTGGAAGAAGTACTCACCTGATCGGGGCAACGCGAACAACGTCACCGCGCAGCGCACTGCCGACCTGGGCGGAGGTGCGACTTTCTACGACTGCCTGGTGCAAGTTGAACGCGCCGAGCTTCAAGCTTCCTAGCGCGACGGGCGAACAGCGGCTGCAGGCGGCGCGCGTCGGCGCGCTCTACGGCGTCGGGCGCTCGGTCTACCTGAGCTCGCCGCTCGTCGCCGCCCTCACGCTGGTGCTGCTGTGGGAACTGCCGGGCCGCGGCGTACTGCTGGCCTGGTTCGGCGCCGTGCTCGCCGTCACGCTCGGGCGGGTCGCGCTGCACCGCGCGTACCAGCGGGCCGCGAACCGGCAAGAGGACGCACTCGCCTGGGAGCGGCGCTTTGCGCTGGGCGCGCTCGCGGCTGGCGCCGCCTGGGCCTTTCCGCTGGTGGTGCTATTCCCCGAAAGCCACCCGCCGCAGCAGTTCGCGCTGCTGTTCGTGGCGACCGGCAGCCTGGTCGGGGCCGGCGGCGTGTACGCCTCCAGCGCACTGACCTTTTACGCGTTCTGTTCGCTGCCGCTGGTGGCGATCGCTGCGCAGCTGCTGGCGCAGGCGGACCGGACCTACCAGTTGATGGGCGGGGTGGTGCTGGTGTTTTCGGTGGTGATGGTGCGCGTGTTCGGCGACATCCAGCGCAGCATGCTCGGCGCGCTGCGCGCGCGCATCGAGAAGGAAGCGCTGCTCGAGCGCGTGGCGCAGAGCGAGGAGCGCCTGCGCGACGCGATCGAGGGCTTCCCCGAGGGCATCGCGGTGTTCGACGAGCACGACCGCCTGGCGGTGTGCAACGACGAGTACGCGCGGGTCTACGGCGCCGGTCTTGGCGCCGAGCAGCTGGTCGGCGCGCCCTACCGCAGCATCGCCGAGGCGGCGTACGAGGTCGAGATCGTCGCGCCGGCGCCCGCGGGCGGGCGCGAGGCCTGGATCGCGCAGCGCCTGGAGCGGCGCAGGCACTCGGCCGCCGTGCGCCAGTACCAGACGCGCGACGGGCGCTGGAAGCAGGGGCATTTCGTCGGCACGCGGCGCGGAGGCTCGGTCAGCGTGTTCATCGACATCTCGGACAGCAAGCAGGCGCAGGCCGCCTACCAGGAGTTGCTCGCCGAGGAGGACCTGGTGCTGCAGGCGCTGCCGGTCGGCGTCGCGTTCATCGAGAACCGCGTGATCGCGCGCTGCAACGCGCGCCTGGAGCGGATGCTCGGGTACGCGCCGGGGGAACTCGCCGGCCGGTCCGCGCGCGTTTTCTATCCCACCGACGAGGCCTGGCGCGGCGCCGGCCGCATGTACGAACAGCTGCGCAATGGCGGCATATTCGAAGGCGACGGCCCGCTCGCGCGCAAGGACGGCGCGCGCCTGTGGTGCCACGCGCTGGCGCGCGCGGTCAATCCCCACGCGCCGCAGGAGGCGGCGTTCGTCGTCTTCTCCGACATCGCGGAGCGCCACGCCGCGGAACTGGCACTGCGCCGCAGCGAGGCGCTGTACCGCAGCCTGGTCGAAACTTCCAACGACCTGGTGTGGTCGATCGACGCCGAGGGGCGCTGGAGCTACCTCAATCCGGCTGCGGTAGGCCGCATATACGGCTGCAAGGCCAGCGACCTCCTCGGGCATCCGTGCCACGATCTGCCGGCCCCTGAACTGCGCGAGCGCGACATGGCCGTGTTCGCTCGGGTGCTCTCCGGCGAGGCGGTGTTCCGGCATGAGACCCGCCATCAGCGAAGCGACGGCTCGCCGGTGGACCTGTCCTTCAACGCCGTACCGCTGCGCGACGTGCGCGGCGAAATCGTTGGCGCCACCGGCACGGCGCGCGACATCACCGAGGAGCGCGCGGCGGCGGCCGCGCTGCACGAGACCGTCGAAAAGCTGCGCCTGGCCGTCGATGCGGCGGAACTGGTGTATTGGGAATGGGACCGCGACGCCGATCGGCTGTACTGGGGACGCAACCCGGTCCGGCTGGCCGATGCCGCGGACGGCCAGGTAACGCGCTGGACCGACTACCGGGAGATGGTGCATCCCGAAGACCGCGATCGCTACCTGGCGGTGGTGGCATCCGCGTGGGACCAGTCCGGATCCTGGAGCAACGAGTACCGCGTGATCATGCGGGACGGGCGCGTGGCGTGGATCTCCTCCCATGCGAAGACGCTGCCCGATGCCTCCGGCCGGCCGCGGCGCATGATCGGCGTCACGCAGGACATCACCGAGAGGAAGCGCCGCGAAGAGCAGGAGCGCTTCCTCGCCTACCACGACAGCCTGACCGGCCTGCCGAACCGGCGGCTGCTGGACGACCGCCTGCGCCAGGCGGTCAACCTGGCGCAGCGGCGCGACGCACGCGTCGCGGTGATGCTGATCGACCTGGACGACTTCAAGCGCGTCAACGACCAGCTCGGCCACCGCGCGGGCGACGCGGTGCTGCGCGAAGTGGCGCACCGGCTCGCCGGCTGCGTGCGCAAGGCCGACACGCTGGCGCGTCAGGGCGGTGACGAATTCGTGGTGGTGATCCCGGACCTCGGGCAGGAGGCCGACTGCCAGGTGGTGGCGGAAAAGATCCTGCGCGTGCTGGAGCCGGCGTTCAGCACCGACGGCAGCGAATTCCGCATCGGCGCGAGCATCGGCATCTCGATCTATCCCGGTGACGCGGGCGACGGCGACGCGCTGCTGCGCAATGCCGATGCCGCGATGTACCGCGCCAAGCAGCTGGGCCGCAACAACTACCGGTTCTACGGCCGCTAGCGCTGCGGTAGAGTGCCCGCATGGCTTCCATGCTGCGGCTTGCGGGATTCCTCAAGCCATACCGCTGGCGCGTCGCGGTGGCGCTCGCCGCGCTGCTGGTGGCCGCGGGAACCGTGCTGGCCCTCGGGCAGGGCCTGAAGCACGTGGTGGACAACGGCTTCGGCGGCGGCGAGCCGCGGCTGCTCGACCAGGCGCTCGGCGCGATGGTGGCGCTGGCGGCGGTGCTGGCCGTCGCCACCTACTTCCGCTTCCGCTTGATGATGTCCACCGGCGAGCGCGTGGTCACCGACCTGCGGCGCGCGGTATTCGATCGCCTGCTGGGCCTGTCTCCCGCCTTCTTCGAGTCCACGCGCACCGGCGAGGTGATCTCGCGCCTGACCAGCGACACCACGGTGCTGCAGCAGGTGATCGGCTACGGCCTGTCGATGTTCGTGCGCAACATCCTGATGATGCTCGGCGCGGCGGGGATGCTGATCTTTACCAGCTGGAAGCTCGCGGCCCTGGTGCTGCTTGGCGTGCCGGCGACGCTGGTGCCGATCCTGCTCCTCGGGCGGCGCGTGCGGCGCCTGTCGCGCGCGAGCCAGGACCGGGTGGCCGATGTGTCCGCGCACGTCGACGAGGCGGTGCACGAAGTGCGCACGGTGCAGGCCTACGTGCACGAGGAGCAGGACCGCACGGACTTTGCGCGCCATGCCGAGTCCGCCTACGCCGCCGCGGCGCAGCGCATCGGCCAGAAGGCCTTCCTCATCGCAGCGGTAATGCTCATCGCGTTCTGCGCCGTGGGCGTGATCCTGTGGGTGGGCGGCCACGACGTGCTCGCCGGCCGCATGAGCGCGGGGGAGCTTTCGGCCTTCGTCTTCTACGCGGTCGTGGTAGCGACCGGCGCGGGCACGGTGTCCGAGGTGTGGGGAGAAATCCAGGGCGCCGCCGGCGCCAGCGAGCGCCTGTTCGAACTGCTCGACGCGCGGCCGGATATCGTTTCCCCGCCGCAACCGAAGCTGGCGCCGCATGCGCCGCGCACCTTCGAGTTCGACAACGTGACCTTCGCCTACCCTGCGCGGCCCGCCGCGCCGGCGCTCGCCGGCTTCACGCTTCGCCTGGTGGCCGGCGAGCGTGTCGCCCTGGTCGGTCCTTCGGGCGCCGGCAAGAGCACGGTGCTCGCGCTGCTGCTGCGCTTCTACGACCCGCAGTCGGGTGCGATTCGCGTCGACGGCGTGGACTTGCGCGAGATGGAGCCGCGCGCGCTGCGCCGCCTGATGGCGGTGGTGCCTCAGGAGCCGGTAATCTTCGCCGCCAGCGTGTTCGACAACGTCCGCTACGGCCGTCCCGCAGCGAGCCGCGCCGAGGTGGAGCGTGCCTGCGAGCAGGCCTTCGCGGCCGAATTCATCGCGCGCCTGCCCCAGGGCCTGGATACGCCGCTCGGCGAGCGCGGGGTCACGCTCTCGGGCGGGCAGCGCCAGCGGCTGTCGATCGCGCGCGCCCTGCTCGCCGACCGGCCGCTGCTGCTGCTCGATGAGGCCACCAGTTCCCTCGACGCGGAAAGCGAGCGCATGGTGCAGCAGGCGTTGGAGGCGCTGGAGCGCGGGCGCACCACGCTGGTGATCGCCCACCGCCTCGCCACCGTGCAGCACGCCGACCGCATCGTGGTGCTGGAGCGCGGTGCCATCGTCGCGCAGGGCACGCACGCCGAACTGATGCGCCAGGGCGGGCTGTATGCGAGCCTCGCGCAGTTGCAGTTCCTCGATGCCGGGGGCAAGAAGCTCGAACGCGCCGCATGAGGTGGCTCGCGTTCCTGCCCTTCGTTTTCGTCCTTCCCGCGCAGGCGGAGACCGTGAAGGTCGGCTCCAAGCGGTTCACGGAGTCCTACATCCTCGGCGAAATCATCGCGCGGACCGCGGGCGATGCGGTGCACCGGCCCGGCCTCGGCAACACCGGCATCCTGGTCGCGGCGCTAAAATCCGGCGCGATCGATCTTTATCCGGAATACACCGGCACCATCGCGAAAGAGATTCTCAAGCTCGACGGCAATCCGGGCCTCGCGGAGCTGAACCGCGCGCTCGCCCCGCTGGGGTTCGGCGTCGCAGTGCCGCTCGGCTTCAACAACAGCTACGCGCTGGCGATGCGCGAGGAGCGCGCGCAGGCGCTCGGCATCCACTCGCTTGGCGACCTGGCGAAGCACCCGGCGCTGAAACTCGGCCTGTCGCAGGAATTCATCGGCCGCGCCGACGGCTGGCCGGGGCTGAAAGCAGCCTACCGGCTGCCGTTCGCCACGCCTTCGGGCCTGGACCACGGCCTCGCCTACGAGGCGCTCGCGGCCGGCAGGATCGACATCATGGACATCTACACCACGGACGCCAAGATCGAGCGCTTCCAGTTGCGCGCGCTCGAGGACGACCGCCGGTTCTTCCCGCGTTACGACGCGGCGCTGCTCTACCGGCTGGAGGTGCCCAAGCGCTATCCCGAGGCGTGGGCAAAGCTGCAGAAGCTGGAACAGCGCATCGACGAGCGCACGATGATCCGCCTGAACGCTGCGGCCGAGCTGCAGGGCAGGAGTTTCGCCGAGGCTGCGGCGCTGCTGGATTCCGGGGCGCAAAGCAAGACGAAGTCGGAAAGAAATTTCCTCGGCGTTCTGTTCGGCCCGGATTTCTGGCGCCTGACCTGGGAGCACCTGGTCCTGGTGTTCGTTTCGCTTGCGGGCAGCATCGTCGTGGGCGTGCCGCTCGGCGTCGCTGCCGCGAAGTGGCGGGGCGCGACGCAGATCATCCTCGGCATCGTCGGCGTCATCCAGACCATTCCGTCGCTGGCGCTGTTTGCGTTCCTGATCGCGCTGCTGGGCATGATCGGCACCGTGCCGGCGCTTATCGCGCTGTTCCTCTATGCGCTCCTGCCGATCGTGCGCAACACCCACGCGGGTTTGGAGGCGGTCGGCAAAGGCATGCGGCAGGCTGCCCTCGCCCTGGGCCTTTCCCGGCGGGACCGGCTCCGGCGCATCGAGATACCGCTGGCGCTGCCTGCGATTCTCGCCGGCATCAAGACCTCCGCCGTGATCAATGTCGGCACGGCGACGATCGCGGCTTTCGTCGGCGCCGGAGGCTACGGCGAACGGATCGTCTCGGGGCTGGCACTGAACGACAATGCGACGCTGCTTGCCGGCGCTATTCCCGCGGCAGCACTCGCCCTCGCCGTGCAGGTCGCCTTCGAGCTCGGCGAGCGCCGGTTCGGTTGGATGCGCAAGGCGCTGGGGCAGGCGAAGGTATGATGCAGATCAAATTCGGGGCAAGCGGCGAAAGTACAATCCGGTCCGGCAATCCATAGGGGAGATCCATGTCGCAGGTCATAGGCGTGCCAAGGGAGACGGCTGCGGGCGAGAAACGCGTGGCCACGGTTCCCGAGGTGGTCGAGAAGCTCATCAAGCTCGGCTTCAAGGTTGCGGTGCAGTCCGGCGCCGGGGACGCGGCCAATTTCAGCGACGACGTCTACCGCGCCGCGGGCGCCGAGATCTTCGACGGGGCGGCCAAGCTGTGGTTCGCGTCCGACATCGTCTTCAAGGTGCGCGGGCCGAGCACGGAGGAAATCGGCCTCATGCGCGAAGGCGGCACGCTGGTCAGTTTCATCTGGCCGGCGCAGAACCCCGAGCTGCTGAAACAGCTCGCGGCGAAGAAGGCCACCGTGCTGGCGATGGACAGCGTGCCGCGCATCTCGCGCGCACAGAAGCTGGACGCGCTTTCCTCGATGGCCAACATTGCCGGCTACCGCGCCGTCATCGAGGCGGCGCATCACTTCGGCCGTTTCTTCACCGGCCAGATCACGGCGGCGGGCAAGGTGCCGCCGGCCAAGGTTTTCGTCATCGGCGCAGGCGTCGCGGGTCTCGCTGCGATCGGCACGGCCGCGGGCCTGGGGGCGATCGTGCGCGCCAACGACACGCGGCCCGAAGTGGGCGACCAGGTCAAGTCCATGGGCGGCGAATTCGTCAGCGTGGACTACCAGGAAGAAGGTTCCGGCGTCGGCGGCTATGCCAAGGTGATGAGCGAAGGCTTCCTCAAGGCCCAGGCCGCGGTGTTTGCCAAGCAGGCGAAGGAAGTGGACATCATCATCACCACCGCGCTCATTCCGGGCAAGCCGGCACCCAAGCTGATCAGCGCCGAAATGGTGAAGTCGATGAAACCCGGCAGCGTCATCGTCGACATGGCCGCGGAGCAGGGCGGCAACTGCGAGCTGACCGTGCCGCACCAGGTGAGCGTGGCGCACGGCGTGACCATCATCGGCTACAGCGATCTGCCGAGCCGCTTGTCGAAGCAGTCCAGCACCTTGTATGCCACCAACCTGTTCCGGCTGGCCGAGGAGCTGTGCAAGACCAAGGACGGCGTCATCAACGTCAACATGGAAGACGAGGTGATCCGCGGCACCACGGTGGTGAAGGAGGGCAACATTACCTGGCCGCCGCCGGCGCCGAAGCTGTCGGCCGCGCCACCGGGTGCCGCCAAGCCGGCAGCGGCAGTGCCCGCGGCCAGGAAGGGTCACGGCCACGGCGACGGCGCGCCGGCCTCGGCAAAGTCGATGACGATCATGTTCGCGGTCGCTGCGGTGCTGTTCTGGTTCATGGGTGCCAACGCGCCGGCAGCCTTCCTCAACCACTTCACGGTGTTCGTGCTGGCCTGCTTCGTGGGCTACATGGTGGTGTGGAATGTCACGCCCGCGCTGCACACGCCGCTGATGAGCGTTACCAACGCGATCAGCAGCATCATCGCCATCGGCGCGCTGGTGCAGGTCGCGCCGCCGATCGCGGGGGGTGGCGAAAGGCCGGAGCTCTGGATCCTCGGGCTGGCGGTGGCGGGCATCGCGCTCACTGCGATCAACATGTTCGGCGGGTTCGCCGTTACCCAGCGCATGCTGGAAATGTTCCGCAAGTAGGGGAGACGACCCATGTCTGCGACTCTGGCAACCGTCTCCTATATCGGAGCGGCGATACTTTTCATCCTCAGCCTCGGGGGCCTGTCCAACCCGGAGAGCTCGCGGCGCGGCAACCTGTACGGCATCATCGGCATGACCATCGCCGTGCTGGCGACCGTCTTCGGGCCGAACGTCACGGCGGCGGGAATCCCGTGGCTTGTCGGCGCGATGCTGATCGGCGGCAGCATCGGCATCTACGCCTCGCGCGTGGTGAGAATGACGCAAATGCCCGAGTTGGTGGCGCTGATGCACAGCCTGGTCGGTCTCGCGGCCATGCTGGTGGGCTTCGCCAACTACATCGATCCGGCGGCTGCCGGGACGTTCAAAGGCGCCGAGAAGACCATCCACGAGGTGGAGATCTATCTGGGCATCCTGATCGGTGCCGTGACCTTCTCGGGTTCGGTGATCGCTTTCGGCAAGCTCTCCGCGAAGATCAGCGGCAAGCCGCTGCTGCTGCCGGGACGCCACTGGCTCAATCTGATCGGACTGCTCGTGGTGATCTGGTTCGGCTGGCGCTTCATCGACAGCCATACCGTGGCCGAGGGCATGACCCCGCTCGTGGTGATGAGCGTGATCGCGCTCGCCTTCGGCATTCACATGGTGATGGCGATCGGCGGCGCCGACATGCCGGTGGTGATTTCGATGCTGAACAGCTATTCGGGCTGGGCGGCGGCGGCCACCGGCTTCATGCTGTCGAACGACCTGCTGATCGTGACCGGCGCGCTGGTCGGTTCGAGCGGCGCCATCCTCTCCTACATCATGTGCCGGGCGATGAACCGTCAC
>Ga0137437_1000354_pt1 | contig 13760 bp, 9 predicted proteins | sample EasRivERMGT138_2_FD_102332 | JGI IMG/M metagenome (GOLD analysis project Ga0137437, IMG submission 102332) | Soil microbial communities from meander-bound floodplain in the East River, Colorado, USA - East River MetaG ERMGT138_2 | ecosystem: Environmental > Terrestrial > Soil > Floodplain ...
ACAACACGAAGGCGCAGGTTTATACCCTCGACTTGCAGTGGCTTGGTGTTGGCCGCGTTCGTATGGGGGTCATTAACACTTTAGGACAGATCATCTATTGCCACGAATTTCGAAATGCGAATGCGCTGACCACTGTTTATATGACCACAGCGAACTTGCCGATCCGTTTCGAGTTAGAAAATACCGGCGCAACGGGCAGCGGAACCACACTTCGACAAATCTGCGCATCCGTACAGAGCGAAGGTGGATTCGAAGTTGATCGCGGTTATCCATTTGGAGCGAGCAATGGGGTCACCGCTATCGCTGTGACAACGCGGCGTCCTCTTATTTCAATCCGGCCAAGACTCACGTTAAATTCTATCTCTACCCACGCGGTTCAAATTGCTAGAATCGTGGCCGCAGTTCGTGCGATTACCAACGACTCTTTCATTGAAATTGTCTACGGTGGTCTACCCAGTCGAATTACGCTTGGTGGTGGAACGTCCTGGTCGAACGTTGATACGAACAATAGTGCCGTTGAATTTGATGTTGGTTCGACAACCATTGCAGGAGGTACCGTGATTGCAGAGTTTTTCGCGGTTACGGGTGGCGGGTCCGGAGCCAACGCTTCTGCTGCTACTGCGCTCCGCGACATAGCCGAGCGTTTAGCTGTAACACTCGACGTGGCAGGGACTACTCAAGATATTCTTTCAGTTGTTGCAACTTCTTTTACTGGAACCTCAACATGCGCGGCAGTTCTCCAATGGTTCGAAACATACTAATATGAAAACTGTAGATAGCGGTGGCGGAACAAAAGTCAGCATTGCCAACCAGTCGGCGTCTCCTGGGGACAGCTTTGTTACCCTCAGCCCCAACATAGATTTGACTGGAGAACGTGTGTTGACCGCAGGAAACGGCATCACGCTTACCGACAACGGCCCAAATACCACAGTTGTTATTGCGGCAGATCTTCAAGCGGCCATGCTGAAAATAGCTTCCTTGCGAGGATAGGATGTTCATACTCGATACCACAACTCGAAGTCTTGAGATTAAATTGTCCGGAGCCGTTGCTTCGACTGAGTGTCCTTATGTGACCTCACACGTTGACGTGACAACCTCGACGTATGTGCCTGGGACCAAGAACGGCACAACGAACGGTGGGTCCGCCGTGACGATTGTTTCGGCTCCGGCTGCTTCTACTCAGCGCCAGGTGAAACTGATTTCAGTTCGAAACTCGGATTCAGCGCCGGTTACGCTGACTTTGCAGTACGACGATAACGGAACCCTGCGAATTATTTCAGTTACCACGCTTCCTATCGGGGCATCCTTTGTCTACACAGATGGGGAAGGAATTCGGGTTCTTGATTCGAATGGGAACCTGCTCACTTCAACTGCGGTCTCAGCGCACGAATTGAATCACATCTCGGGTGGGTCCGATCCTTTCCTGTCTTCCCAGACTATCGAGGCCCTTGGTAAAAGGATTCGAGAAACGGGTGGTCCAACGGATTTGGTTTATGGCAGTATCTCCAATGCTCAATATTTAATGCGATCCGGTTCAACAGTTATTGGCAATCAGGGTACAACCGAACCCGCTCTCAAGATTGTAACAAACACACTCTTCAAATAGTGAGGAAATCATGGCTGCAAACGTCACTCCAATTTTTACTTTGACTCCCAATTTTGGTCGGCTCAACGGCTCAGTAGCTAACACCAACCTTGATGGAACTACGGGACAGTATTACACCTTTTTCACGGCGGGAGCTTTCGGTTCCCGAGTGGATATGATTCGGTACTGTTTTGCTGCAACATCAACCGCAGGAGTCGTCCGAATTTTTCACGATAACGGAACAGACACTCCGCGACTATTGAAGGTGTTCCTTGTGCCTGCGGCTATCCCAAGTACCACCGTGGAACCGGCGTCTGATGAATGGGTGCCTAAAGTTCCTATTGTGCTGGGTACTGCCGAGCTTTTGATTTTCAATACGAACAACTCCGAATCGGTCAACGTCTTTGCCTTTGGGGGCGACTACTAAGATGAATTACGGTACCCAATATTTTGGTGGATCGGGAAGTCTTGGGAAAGGCAGCGGAACTGGTGTGTCCATGCAGCTTCCGCAACGTCTGTTCATAAGTCCAGGCATTTCCGTTCTTGGTACGAACCAAGCCAATCCTGGTGTGGTGGCAGTTACAACGGCCAATACGGCGATGCTGAATCCGTTTTTCCTTCCTGGGCCAGCCAAGCTTACGGGGATTTCTTATGTGACGGGTGCGTCGGCGGGTACTGTGGATATTGGTGTCTACTCAGATCTTGGAAATCTTGGAACCACAGCATCGAGGATTTTTACGAGTGGTGCTTTGGCTCCTGGAGTTGGGCTCAACACGGTCGCAGTTCCAGGAATCACGCTTGCGGGTGGGGATCAAAGGTATTTTACGTGTATTACCGGAAGCACCGTTACCACGCTTTCCATCGTAAGTTACAGCCTGAACCCATCACTGCGAATACAGCTAGTAGGTTGTTTTCTTGTTGTTGGGGCTGGGCCTACTCTCGGAGCTTCCCTAACTTTGGCTGCGATCACCAACACCCTCGCATGGCCTCTTATCGGCCTAGATTTTAAGGCGGCTTAATATGTCTAATTTCTTCAATCCAGGACAGGGTGTCGGACAGTCGGCTTTGATGCTACCTCAGCGGATTTTGATTGGGTTAGATCCGGCTCAGTGGCCTGCTACGACGACTTCAAGTGCGGCGTTTTCAGGAGCCAATACGGCCTATCTAATTCCATTTTGGCTTCCTCGTTCTGCGAAACTTAAAGGCATTGCCTACCATATTGGAGGTAATGCGGGAACGGTGGATGTCGGAGTATATTACGATCTGAGTAATCTCGGTACAACCGCAGCGAGGATTTTCAGCAGCGGGGCCTTGGCAGATGCCGCAGGAATCAACTTGGTTTCCGTTCCTGGTATGACATTGGCTGGTGGGAATCAACGGTATTTCGTGGTGATTACCGGAAGCACCATTACAACTCTGTCAGTTCATGGATGGCCTATCAATCCTGCTGCGAGACTTTCTTTAAGTGGGATGTTTCAGGTTGCAGGAGCGGGACCAACTTTGGCAGCATCTTTAACTTTGGCGACAGTTGGTAATCCCATTCATGTTCCGATGGTTGCTTTAGATTTAGCACCAGCATAAAAGGATTTCTATGAGACTCATTAGCAAAACAAGATCAGACAGTGTGAGCAGGGAAATCGGGTCTGGAAATGTGGTAGCAACCTCTTCTTTATGGACCGTTATTCTTCTTACTGACGGCGGAACGCAACTTGCTTTTTATTTTGACCACGACCCTACCGACCAGGAAATTTTTCAACTTGCTAAACCCCCTGGAACAGTCCTAGCTCCGACAACAAAAGCGGCTCTCGAAGACGCCGCGACAGATGCCTACAACGATTGGCTCCGATGGAAGACGACACGAGTTGAAGCTCAAGCTCGGACTCTATCCGCAGCCGTTATTACCGCCCTCCAGAATAGAGAAGACGCAAGCTGGGCGGCGTATGTCAGCATCCTTAATACGTGGAGAACTGCCGTCTAATGCGAAAACATATTTATGTGAGACCGGCGCGTCCCGAAGATCAAGAGCTATTCGTCAAATGGAGCTTTGACAATCTACATCGGAACGGAGCGGACCCAGCAGTAGTCGGATATCCCACAACTTTTTTGTTGTGTGCTTACGATTCGGAAGGACCGCTAGTTTTTATGCCGGTCCAACAGCCGTTATTTTTAGAAGGAATTGCAATACGACCGGAGGCCGACGCGATCAAAGTGGCAGCGGCCCTGCGCGATCTTCTTAAGGCTTGTGTTATGCAGGCCCATCTGAAAGGTTCAGGCGAAATTTATTTCATCAGTGACGAGGAAACGATTCAGCCTTTCGCCAGTCACCACGCTTTTCAGAAGTTGCCCGTCAATGTCTATCGGGTGAAATTATCAGACTTGGAAAAAGAGAGCTAACCATGTACATCTATTCGAAAATCATTCTGGATATGGACGGCAACGTACTCGAAAAAGAAGGTTACGAGTATGAAGGGCCTGTCGCTGAGTGCAAGGGGGCGAGTCAGCAAGAGAAAGACCAAGCTGCGGCTACTGCCGATCTTGCCAAGCGCCAGTCGGCCTTCTACGATGTCATGACCAAGAGCTATCAACAGATGTTCGCCGGTCAGACAGCGATATTGCAGACTTTGCAAAAGACTTTTGATCCTATCATTGCTGCCGGTCCAAGCCAATATGGGCTCTCTAGGGCTGAAGATACGGCTATGCGAACGATGGCGTCCGAAGGTACCGCGCAGAGTTACAAAATGGCAAAGCAAGCAGTTGCCGAACAACAGGGCGCACAATCGGGAGATGCGTTCATTCCGAAAGGTGCCGATACCCAGGTTCGGGCTCAGTTGGCTTCAGCCGCCGCAGGACAAGAAGCTCAACAGCAAACCGCGATCACGAAGTACGGCTATGAAATTGGCCGCGACAAGTATTGGAAAGCTGCCGAGGGTTTGGGCGGAGTCGCTAAAATGTACGATCCCACTGGATACGCCGGAGAGTCTTCGAGATCCGGACAGGTTGCCGGTTCAACAGCCGGAGAATCTTTCGGTCAGCAAAAAACAATTTATGAACAGAATAAAGCATCGAGCCCGTGGAACATCGTTGGTGGAGTCCTCGGTGGCGCTTTGAACGCCTTCACTGGCGGGGCAGCAGGAGTAATTGGAAAAACTGTTGGTGGACTTCTGGGTGGTGGAGGGTCAAACCTTCCTGGACCGAGAGATCCTGGACCCAGCGGGTTCATGGATTTATCCCCGTCGCATTAACACCGAATTAAGGAGATAGAAAATGGCCGTAAACAGAGTGGAAGCCATAGTAGATATCTTGGGTAAACTGAATGGAATGGGAGACCCCGAGTCTGAGGCATACGCCCTCCGGAATCCTCTCCTCATCCGATCATTTGCCCGTCCTGGGAAACACGAAACTGATGAAGGTGGACGCCGGATCTTCAGTTCGTTCCTCAGTGGATACAAGGCTGCACTGTTTGACGCATCTTTGAAGATTGAAGGAAAGAGTCGGGCAGGGCTCAAACCAACTGACACGTTGACAAACCTTCTGGGAGTCTACGGTATCAAGGAAGGCCCAGGAATCAATAGCGTGGTGCAGTTTTTACGCCGCGCTTTGAAAGACCAAGACATCAGTAAGAGCACCCCGTTAAGCTATTTCATGGAGAAATAAAATGGCAGACATTTACGATCAAAACGTTCCAGTGCAGGACCAAACCCAGGTGGATGCACCGCTGCCCAGTGTGCCTACCGGCTCCGTCCAAGCGCAGCCCCAGATTTCTCAGGGACAGCCACCTCAACAGGCTCAACCTCCTGCCGCAGTGCCCGATAAGCACTCGACCTTCGGACGCTTGGCTAGATCCTTGTTCACTGGAACCGACACGAGCTATCAATATGACGACCAGGGAAAACTGATCGAAACCCAGACTAAGCAAAAGCCAGGACAACTGTTCCGACACATGCTGGCCGGAGCTTTACTTGGCGGGGCTATTGGTGCTGAAGATCCTACTCATACGTTCGCTGGTGGATTCGTGCGCGGGGGCGCGGGTGTACAGATGGACGAGCGTAAGCAGGACGAACTTCGTCGGCAGCAAGCGAAGGAAGCATACGAAATGAGATTGAAGGGAATTCAATCAGGGCGAGAAGGCGAAAAGCTCGGTATGGAGAAAGAGAAACTTGAGCTAGAAAAACGCGACCAGGAAAATAAAAACATGCTGGCCGGTGCTCAAACATCGATGTACAACTCCGAAGTTTTAAGAAACAACGTTCTTTCACAAGGGGCCTCTCTTGAACAACACATTAAAACGAAACAGTTCTTCGCTCCGGAAAAAGCAACGTTTGAGTCAATGGGTCTCGATCCTGTTCTGAAAAACATTTCGGAATCTGAAATGCACAATGTTTGGTCAAAGCGACCAGATTCAGGTGGTTTGACCTGGCTCGTGACCGACGTGAAGCTGGGTGTTGATGGTAAAGGAATGCCTACCTATGAATACATCTACAGTGGGTACGATCTGAAGAAAGATCTTCCTCTGACAGAACAAACTTTGAAGCTTTGGAAAGAGTCTGGATTAGATAAAACCCATCCGGAGATTTTTCAGTACAAACCTGGGAGCACGATTCCTGCCAACAATTGGAAGGCGTGGAATCAGCAAGCTCTTGGAGACCTGAACCAAAAGATCGAACTTGAAAAGTCGAGTACGGATATTGCGGTAAAGCAGCAGCAAATTAAAGAGTCTCAAGCTCGTGCTGCTAGAGACTGGGCCGAGAGTGTAAAGCAAAACAAAGACCTGAGAAAAGAAGAGCACATTGAAAATGCGATGAACGATCTCGCAAACAGTGGGTATGATATCTCCAAGGTTAAACCGGAGAATCGCGCCATTGTTGGTCAATATGCCGGACAGATGCTTCGAGACTTGGGGCCGTCATTTACGGCGTCAACCAAGATCGGCGAATCGACCGGCGATTGGTCTCAGGCTCAAAAAATCGCCAAACAAATGGAGGGTTTCCAAAACCTGATAAGCGGAACGATCAAAGGCAAGATCGACACGAAAGGTCTTCCACATCCTGAAGCCAGTAAAGACAGTTCAATTCGCGGAGCGGCTGGACTGGCTGCGTTGCCTGTCTATTTGAAAGCGGCGAATGGCGACATGGATGCTGCTCGGGATGCCATGCTCGAAGCCGGTTGGACGTTAGCTGCTGCCCAAGCTGTCGCTGGTCCTGCGGGTCCGGAAACAGTCGGCGGAGCAATTAAGAGTGGTGTAAAGAGCGCGGCTGGGACAGTTATCAAGTACCATCCAATCGCAGTTGGTAAGAGAATTCTGGAAATGCCTGCGAGCGACATTACAAGTCCTGAAAAAATCAAAGAAGCAATCGTAAAATAATTAGGGAAGCGGAGATATCATGGCTACACCCGAAGATAATTTGTTACGCGATCTGGATGCCAGTCTGGCGAAGCTAGGAACCACCCCAATCGGCCATCGTGCCGACGAAGGGGTAGCTACGGCAGAAAAGGAAGCGGCTGGAATTCCTCCAGAACAATCGGGGGGAAACCTCTTATCTCAACTCGACGCCAGTCTGGCGAAGCTTGATAAGAAGTCGGTACCTGGTGCCGATCCTTCAGGGCCTACGCCCGTCCTTGCTCCCGAGCAAACCACTACACAGCCCAATTTGTTGGCTCAACTCGACGCCAGTCTGGCAAAACTCGGTCCTGGGCAAGGTCCTGTTAGTCAACCTAGTGCGCCTTCACAATTCGGCGCTCCTGCCGTTCCTACGGCTCCCGAGGAAGATATCAATGCCCCGTGGTCAGATCGTCTTGCCAAGAGATTCGAACAAGCCTGGAACGTGCCCGAAGAAGGTGTGGTCGGGCATCTTTGGGGCGTTGTCAATACTCCAATAATTTCTGAAACCGACATTGAAGCTTTTGAGAAGTTTTCCGGTGGAGATCCTGAGAGCGCAGGCGGGATCTTTGGTGGTGTCAAGAAAGGTGTGTACAGTTTGCTTGGCGGACTCACGTCTCCGCTGTCGTTGGCGTTCATTATCGGTACGGCTGGCGCTGGAGCCCTTGCGGACTCTGGTGGCGTTGCAGCCCTTCGAGCCGCTAAGATGGGTTCCGAGGAAATTGCGACTGTTGTCAAAGGTTCGAAGATGCTGGCCGAAGGGATCAAGTTGGGTCGAACCTCTAAAGAGACAACCGGCCTGATGGAGCTTGCTGGCATCAACAGCAAGGTGGTTACGGACGGACTAGATATCCTAACCAAATCCGGACTCAATAGCCACGACCTAATCAAAGGTAGCCTCATTCGTACTGCTACGGCCAGTGCGTTGCGCGGGTTTGCTATGCCTGCTGGTAAAGCCGAAACAATCGGGAAGACCGCTGCGCTGTTGGTTGACGGAGGGTTTGCAGTTCAGAATATCTACGGGGCGGCTTTAGCGGCCCCTCAAGCCTTAGATGCTTTGAAGAGTGGAAATCCTGAAGAAGCGGCCAAGCTCATTACGGAAGCCGCAGGTCTCTCAGGATTCGGATTGTTGGGAACCAAAGCAGCTTTGAGAGAAGCTGGCGGAATGATGACAGACCTTCAGGTAAAGATGGGTCTTAAAGTTAAACCGTCCGACGAGAACATTCAACTTCAAAGAGAGTTTGGTATCGCTGACCGGCAGATGGTTGAAGCTGGTCGAACGCACGAGTTGTGGGCCGAGGGTCTAAGAAAAACCCACGAGGCTTTGTTGAAAGGTGATCCGGCTGCACTGCGAACCGTCATGAGCTTAGTTGAAGCTGGTGGCGACGATGCAATCATGCAGCGGAACTACAACCTTATTTCGAAGAGCGCCGGTCGGGATGTTGCTGTTCCGACACTCGATGTCCTGGCGAAGAAAGAAATCGCCGAGACTCCGAAGACCCGAGCCGAGGAGCCCACCGTTATTCCGGAAGATCGAAAACGAGTCCCATTGTACGAATCGGACAGGTACGAGGGTGGATCGATTTCTCCGGTTTTTGATACTTACCATCAAGCTTCTGAAGTTCGAAGCGATAGCAACCCCTACGTTCGTATTTCGGACGATCCGATTCGAAGCGCCAAAGCCACAACCAACGAAGGTCGAACCTTGATGGTTCAGATCTCCTCGAACCTAATCAACGAAGCTGCGTTGGGGGCTGAACGTCTCAAAGACCAGTCGGCGATAGATAATCTTAGAGGAAAGACTCCCACAACAGAACCGCAGTCCACGGCTCCAATTGACCGAACAGGACTGACACCTGATGAACTAGCTACCCAATACTACGACAAGCTGTACTCACAAACTCGACCTGGCTACGCTCGGATGCACGACTTCTGGGAAATCCCCGATTGGATTGCTCGAACAAGCCACTTCCTGCCGGATGCCGACGTGTACGTTGTTCGGAGTATCGAGCAGGCAAAGGCATTTTTAAATAGCGCCAAGTATGACCGCGTTCTTTTCTCGGCTCTCGATGTCAACAAGGACATCATCAAGAATCTTCTTTATGCTGACGAAAACAAGAGCGGCTATGCTGGACGTGTGGATATGGGCGGGTACGTTGATCCAACATTCTTCAAGGATCATCCGAACGTCAATTGGCACGACAGTCTTGAATCGATGGCTCAAACTGCCGGTGTGGAATTCAAGTCTGGTGTCAACTATCGTCACTTCCAGGGCTCCGATGTTATTCCTCGTTTAACGATGTCGGCAGGATGTCTGCACAAGTGCGCCTTCTGCGTTGCCAATACCGCGTTGAAGCTCACCCCGAAAGAAGTTGTCGATCAACAAGCTGGCGCTATTGCCAAGCTCGGAGCCAAGCTCGCCTATTTGAATGACAAGACTTTCGGACAGGCAAAGAACTATCAGGACCTTTCTGAGATCTACGCTAAAGTTAAAAAAGAAAATCCTGGGTTCCTTGGTTTCGTTGTTCAAACTACCGCCGCTCAGATGAACAAAATTCCGGAAGAGTGGTTGGCGAAATCCGGAATTAAATACATCGAATTGGGAATTGAAAGCTTCAATGACCCGCTCCTAAAAGAAATGCACAAACCGGCCACTGAAGCCTTAATCAATAAGGCTACCGACAAGCTACGCAAAAACAAAATCGCTTTGATCCCCAATATCTTGATCGGGTACCCTGGGGAGACTGCGGAGACCTACGCGAACACGATGAAGTTCCTGAAGAACAACAAGGATATCATCAGTCATGCGAACGTCTACAACTTGGCTCTGTACAAAGACGCCGAGCTTGGAAAGAAAATGACCACGGCGGCTGAAGGCGACTTTAACGAGAACGTTATGGAGAAGTCGTGGCACAAAGATCCAAACGTCGTCAAGACCTTCGCCGGTGATTTGTACGGAATGCTTCAAGAACATCTGGGGCAAACTCCGGACGTGCTGCAATCCCTGAAACCTCTCGGTGAATTGACCGCGATGGAAGCTCGCCAGCTTGATGTTGCCCACCGACGCGAAGTCTTTACCAACGTCTTAGAGCGCCTACCTGCGGTCAAAGAACTGGTCCAGGTGGCGAAGGCTGGCAGCATTGGCCGTGAATGGTATGAACGATCCATTAAAGCATTTGATACCCTGCGAGAAACTGCGCCTCACTATTTTAAACCCGAGGAGGCTGATGTATGGGCGGGAGTTTTGGCTTCTACATCACCGCAGCAATCCGTTGTTATGAACCTTCGAGAAGCGTTGACCTTCTGGAAGGAATGGAAAGACAGCGGCAAGATCAATTCAAAAACAGGGGTGATGGAGTATCCGCAAACTGAAGAAGCGATTTTGAAACTTCAGAAGAAAGGAAAGATCTCGCACCTCACCAACCAACCTTCTAAGATGAAGAACTTGATGAAGGCCCTCAACCGAGAGCCTATGTTCTATGAGGATAAAGCGGGATTCTTCAAGGTTGGTAATTTTGCTCGGAACTTACAAGATATCGAAAAAGATCCTTCGGTTACTTCCGACTCTTGGATTGGCACACTATTTGGAGTTGGCCCGAACGAAGTCGCAAAGGCTTCTTTCTACCACGCCATTGCTGTGCAAACTCGTCTCGCCGCTCAAGAACTTGGCTGGGCACCTAAGCAGGCTCAGGCAGCTATGTGGACAGTTGTTAAAGGTCTATCGGAAAACGCCGGTTGGAAAAATGCCGGTGGAAAATATTTCAAACCAGAGGAAGTTCTTCCCTACATGACTCCCGAAGACTTCTCTACTTACTCGTCTGACTTCGCGGACATCATGAGATCCGACAAAGATGTTCAGGCACAACTATTAAAGATGGGGGTACCATTAAATGAACTCAATAAAAAGCTCGAAGCTATCCCAAGGCCAGAGGCCGTCGAAGGAGCAACTGAAGCAATTTCTTCTGACCTTCTTAAAGGGACTGCACAACGAATTGGAAAGGCCCAACAGCAACTTGAGGGGTTCACAAGCTACAAGCGATACCAGCCCGAGGGAACTTTCGACTTCGGTACTGCCGGAGAGGGTGATACCGCTTTCGATTTTGGGGCAAACGTCAAACGAGATATAGCTCAAGCTCAACCGAAAACTGAAACACCAGAATTCAAAACCTGGTTCAGAGACTCGAAAGTCACGGCGGACGACGGTTCTGGCGCACCTAAAGTTGTTTATCACGGTACGACTCGTGGGAAAATTGTGCCTGGTGGACAGGAAGCTTTCTCGGAATTTCGAACTGAAATGGAACACGATCTCGGTGCCCACTTCGGAACTCAAGAACAAGCTCACGGGAGATTTCCAGAAGCTTGGCAAAGTGCAGGGGACGAGGTAATTGATCCGATAACCGGAGAGGTTGAAGCCACAGCGGCTCGCCCCCGAGGGCAGCGGATCTATCCTGTCTACTTGTCTATCGAGAATCCATTGAGGGTTCGGGATATGACTGATTGGAGCAATCCAGAACCCTGGATGCGAGCTATTGAAACCGAAGATGTTCCACCCGATGTTGCTCCGGCTATCGAGAAACTTGCCGAAAAGGCTCAGGTAGATCGAGACGAAGGAAACATAACGGCTGGTTACGGAAAATTTGAAACGTTCACGGCAGACGTGAAGCAGGTAATCGAGAAAGCCGGTTATGATGGCATCGTGTATAAAAACGAACACGAGGGAGTCAATTACGGGGGTCCAGAATTTGAGGATTCCTACATTGCTTTTCATCCTTCACAAATCAAATCGGCAACAGGCAACCTGGGAACGTTCGATCTGAAGAGCGCCGACATCCGATATGACCTCGAACCCGCGCCGGTTCAGAAAGCACGGCCCAATACTCAAACACCAGAATTCAAGAAGTGGTTTGAAGGCTCGCAGATGGTCAACGTCAACGGTGATCCTATCGTTGTCTATCACGCTACCCAAAGAAGGGGAGCGCCGTTTGCAGAATTCGATACCGACAGACCTTACGATCTTGGTTCCCATTTCGGAACAGCGGAACAGGCCCACGGGCGTATTCAGCTTGACACAAAGAAAATGGTCGATGCTGCACGAGAGCGTTTAGAGGAAGGACCTGAGATCGCATCCCCAGAGGGTGCCCAGGTTTATCCTGTCTACCTCTCAATCAAGAACGCCCTTCGTCTTCCAGACATGGGAAAGTGGAGCGATCCGAATGAGTGGAGAACTGAACTTAAAGAAGGAAACATTCCTTCCGATATCGCCCCAAGGGTTGAAAAGGTTCTTGACTTATTCCCCAAACGAGGGGTGAACTTTGTCAGAGCGATCAAGAGAACCATCGAGGATGCAGGCTACGACAGTATTGTCTACGAGAACGAGCACGAAGGGACGAAAGGGTTGTTCTACTCACCGCTGGTGGGTTACGAGGATTCTTACATTGCGTTTCATCCGGAACAAATCAAGTCAGCCACAGGCAACCTGGGAACGTTCGATCCAAAGAATCCCGATATCAGAAAAGAATTTACCGAAGTCAAATTGAAGACACCTCCGAAGGGCGAGAAGGTGGAAGGCCCGTTGCCTGGTGGAGCCTTCATGTTCGATCCGCAGGGCAATCCGATTCGAATGGAAGGCGAGTCCCATGCTCAGTGGGTAGCGAGAAACTTCCCCGAATACCAGGGCGCACGCTGGGGTTTAGACAAGACTCTCGACAAGGGGTACATTCGTGTTCTGCACGCTCCTGGTCATCAGTTGATGATCGACGTGTCTGCGGACGCACCGAATTGGAGAAAGAACCTTCTTAAGGTTGAAGACCAAACCTTGATGTCTGGTGATCGTCCAATCACAGTTGATATCAACCGGAAGGGCACCCTGGTTCAGCAACTCTCTTTTGAGACTTCGCAGGAATTCAGGGATTACTTTTCCCGCGATATCGAGCCGGTATCGAAAGCTCCAATCGCAGAATTTTCAGATGTTGGTGATCCGGATCTTTCGGAAAAGCTTGCCCCGTTTTTAGAACCAGCAGGAGCCTACCCCGCAGGAAGAACTGCGGACAAATTGGCTGCTTCTGGTATCGAAAAACTTGGGGTCCTTAAGGACTCTATTTCAAATCCTACCGGAACCGCCAGATCTGCGGGATTGTTTACCAATCAGCGTGGAGAGAACACCGTAGTTCTTGCTGGTGAAGCTCTCAGTCAATTTAATCGAGTGACGAAGAACCTGATGCTGGAATCCTATGGTGTATCGGTGCCTGCATCGACTACTGCCGAACTAACAGAGTTTCTCGTGAAGCATCCTCTGGACCAAATGCAAGCTCTTGGTCAGATGTTGGAGAAGGTTAAGGACAAACCTCTAGCCATCATTCGATTGACTGGTGCCCATCCGTTTCAGACTATGTTACACGAGCACGTCCACGGCGCAGTTGGTCCGTTGGAAGCATCGGTCATCAACTCTACGCTTAAAGGGATGCCTGGGTTTGATGAAGTTGTGAACAAGGTTAAAAACATTAAGGGAGCCCGAGGACGCGGGTACGCTTCTAACCAGGCAGTTTGGGAAGAGCTTATGCCCAGGCTTGTCTCCGGACAAATGTTTGACAAGGGTATTCCCCACGAACAGGTCATCAATTTAGTTTGGGAAGCTTTGAATTCACTCCAAGACCAGTCGGCCTACGAAAAGGTGGTCGGCAATCTTCATCCAGAGGTGAGAGGAAAACTTTATGAGTACCTACAATCCGAACGAACAGAAGCGCAAGGACGCGGACTTCGTGAGCAGCCTGCCGGTGCAGAACCAGGGAGAAGTGAAAC
>Ga0137437_1000355_pt1 | contig 13758 bp, 25 predicted proteins | sample EasRivERMGT138_2_FD_102332 | JGI IMG/M metagenome (GOLD analysis project Ga0137437, IMG submission 102332) | Soil microbial communities from meander-bound floodplain in the East River, Colorado, USA - East River MetaG ERMGT138_2 | ecosystem: Environmental > Terrestrial > Soil > Floodplain ...
CCCCGCGCCCCTGCCCTCGCGGTGGAACCGGCTCCGAAAAAAGACTGTCGCCATACTGGCGCGAAGCTGTCGCATGTAGTATATTAGATTTCTCTAACTCTCTCCGTGCGGAAAATGGCATACACTGACGACCTTTTACCCGCGAAACATGACGACAACATCGACGGAAACGACAACCGAAACGCAAGCGCCAGCGCCAACGGTAGTAGTAATCCAGCCGGAAACGCCAGCGAAACCGGACGAAGCGCTAGCGGAAGTGGTCCCGTTAGCGACGGAAGTAGGACAGATGAGAGAAGTCATATCGAGTTTTCGGAGCGAAATGGAGACGTTCCGCTCCTCTCAGTTGACGACGGCGGACGTAAAAAGAATCGTCAACGAAGAGCTAGACGCTCCGGAACCGGAGACGATAGCGGGCGAAATCAAGGTAGCGGAAGTGGTAACGGTCCCGCTGTCGGAACAAAAACCGCCGAAAACCAAGCGGAGCCTGTTCCATCGCCTAGTCCTCGGCCAGTAAAAATATCCGGATTGAAAGGTTCGGATAACAAAAGTACGACCGCAGACGTAGCGATTTCCGAGAAATTCGTTACGGAAATTTGGGGAATTCTGTTTCAGGGTTGCTCGGTTCTCTTCCGCGATCCTAATTGGAAGGTCGATGAAGACGACGCCAGCGACCTAGCAACGCGAACAATCGCCTTACTCAAGACGATGGACGCGAAAAATGCGGCCAAGCTTGAGAAGAAAATCGCGAAATACGCGCCTTCGCTATCTCTCCTGATGGCTCTAACTGCTTTAGTTGGGCCGCGTCTCGCGCATACCCGGAACCTACGCCGTGGGAATTTTCCGAAAGAAAGCGGTAGCCACAGAGCCAATACCGCTACGCCAACTTCATCCGCTCCAAATTCTGGCGCACCAATGGCTGAAAGCACTAGCGGAAACGGAGACGGACAGCCAGCTAAATTCGACATTACTCCGATCCGGCGCGGCCACTGGGGCGAAGTTTTTGGACGCGATGACACATGAACAATGCGAGCATGCAGCCACCGTTATCGACCAATGCAACGCTTGGCTCTGCACACAACGCGGAGTCAAACCAACTAGCGAACGTTTCGCCGCGCCAGACGGACCGGGCCTTTTTGGTGGGAATGACCGGAAGCGGGAAGACAACGCTAGCTAGAAAAATGCTTGAATCGAGAGCGTATGTCGTCGCTCTCGATTATAAGCGTACTCTAAAGTGGCCGGAGTACGAGCTATGCGAATCGTTGCGAGCGTTAGAAAACGCTAAACAATCGCGGTTGATTTACCGTCCGAACATGGCGGATTTCGATAGCGCAGAGAATACGGCGAAGCTTTGGGAATGGCTCTACCTACGCGGAAATACAACGATCTACGTTGACGAAACCGCGCTAAGTGTAGACGCTAGAAGCTTACCGCTATTCTATCGCGCATGCCTAATGCAAGGACGCGAGCACGGAATAGAAGTATGGAGCGCAACGCAACGGCCACTAGACATACCGTCTATCGTTGGCTCGGAAAGCGAAAACGTCTACGCGTTTCGTTTGCGTTTACCGCAGGATCGAAAACGAGTCGAGGAACTAACCGGCATTCCAGCTAACTCTATCGCCGCGCTAACTAAGCGCCAATTCATGTACGGACGACAGGACGGCGACGTTTCCGGTCCGCTCTGGCTGTCGTTTCAGAAGTAAACCGCGCATTTTCCCGTAGTATCATTCACAGTTTTCATAGCGAGACCTGCTCATATGAAAAGCTTCATCAAGGCTCTGGCGCTAATCTCCGCCGTGTTTTCGGTGGTGTACGCGCACATTGCCTACCAGATTCGCCGCGCAGACCCGTTTGATAACCTTGGCCGCTTCGCTACTTTTGGACGGAGAGCGTACCATCGTTGGTCGAATGTTGCTGCCCTTGGTCTGGCGTGCGTTGCTCTGGCAATTCTTCCCGCCGCAGCAATGCCGATTTTTTCGGCGAAAACTGGCGTCATTACTGGCGCGGTTTTGAACAAGCTTGGCCTTACTGGCGCGCTGGTCGCTGGCGCACAAGCGCAACCGCCGCAGAAATTGCCATTCCGTTTCGGTACGGTTCGCCGAAAAATCAATATCGGTAGCTACGCCGTTACGCTTGGTGGTGCAATTCCGTCAATCGTCGTTCCGCAAGTCGGCATGTTTGCCCGCGTTCTCGTTGACATCGAGGGCACGTATACCAAGGCAAACGCGACGGGTACGAACTTCTACGACGGTTACGACGCAATCGTTTCACGCGCTCGCGTTGGTTTGAATAACGGTTCCGCGAATCTTGTTGACGTTTCTGGTGTCGGTATCAACATCATCAACCAAGATTTGTCGCCGTCGCTTCCGATCAAACGCGGCCTAGTGACGACCGCAGGCGCGCAAACGTTCTCCTACAAGTTCATTCTACCCGTCAACGCTAACCAGCGTCGTCAGTTTGATATGGGTCTAATCAACTTGCAGGCTCCGGAAGTTCGCGCCAACATCGACATTTCTTTCAACCCGCAAGCTACGATTTTCGCGACGTCGGCAGACGTTACGCTATTCACGGCGACGGCTAACGTTTCGTATGAGTACTACGAAATCCCGCCAATCTCGCAATACAACCTTCCTCCGTTGACGCTTACGCGTACAATCGAGGAAGCGCCTATTGCAATCGCCGCCGTTGGCTTGCAGACGTACCAGCTTCCGCGACTCGGAACGATGTTTGACTACCATGCCGTTATGGTATTAAACAACATCTATACAACGGTTCTCACGAAGACGACGGATTTCTCATTGCGCTACAACAAGACGGACACACAATTTACCGTCAACATTGGCGACTGGGAAACCTACGAAGCAGAACTTTATGGTCGTCTCGGTGGTGTTACGAAGACGTTCCTTAACGCTTCCGCGATTTCTTGGAACCTTTGGAGCGCTGCCGACCGTGAAACAGACGGCGGTGATTTCCGTGACGCAATCGACACGGAAGAGAACACGACGACGGAAACCCTTATTACCGTTGCAAGCGGTACAGCGCTTAACGCCGGTAAGGACAACTTTTTCCACGTTCGCCGCGTTGCTCAAGTGATTACGCAAGCGCCAGCGCCGCAGTAATCGCTAGCTCGCACGACCGTTACGCACGTTAGTAGAAGTGGTGAGAGTACCCGGAGAGACTACTAGCGTGCGTAGCGTTGCGGTTTCTTGATCGTTGTTTCACCTTCTCAAGGACACGTAAGCAAATGATGCCAATGGCAAACTTGTTTCAGCCAGACATCAATTTCGTTCCGGCTCGCGCGGTTTATCCGACGATGGCTGGCGGAACATCCGCAAGCGCTGGCGCGGCGATGACGGCTCAAACAACAACGGTTTCGCCCGACGCAAAAGGAAATAACGCGTTGGTCGTAACCAACATGGACACGATTTCGCCCAACGGTAAGACGGTTTATTGGTGGCTCGGAATCGTTGCGCTACTGGCCGTTATGGTCGCGGTCTCGCGCAAGGTTGGCGGTCCGGATGAATTCCGTAACATCCGACCGACCGCGTATAACTTCCTCACTATTACGCTTACCGCCATTGTCGGTATCGTTGGTGCGAAAGTTCTAGCGGCGAAGTATCGCATTCCGGGCGCGTCTGACGTTATCCTAGCGGTCTGAAAATGGACTCGCTATCGTCGTCTTTAATCCTGCTCGTTGTCGCTCTGGTTCTGCTATGGCTTGCAGTAACGGACCGTCTTTCACGCGTTCTTGACGCGGTAGACGTATTGCGAGGCAACGCAACGGCTAGCACGACGGCGACGACGGGAGCCGCTTCCGGAGTAGTGGCCGCAACGGACGGTAAGAACTTGGTAGCGTTATCACTTCCTAGTCTTCCCGCCCTCGGTCGTAGTCCGCAGGTTTCGCTATGAATACGGTATCGAACGTTACGCCGCTACCGTCGAAGTTCGTAGGGTGGTTCGCTTTTGGTTTGCTTTTTTTCGTTCTGCTAGCGATGTACGCGCCTAAAATCGCTGGTGGTGTCGCTATCCTTATCGCGTTAGTCCTTGCGATGGAAGCGACGAAAAAGGGAATCATCTAGGCCGTAAGACAACTCTAAACAAGGACGTAGAGCCATATGGACGGTTTCATGAAGTATATGGGCTACGCGTTTTTGCTAATCTTGGTCTATCTCGTTGTCGCTAACGGTTCTCTTGCGACCAAGGTTATCAACTCGCTTTCTGGCGCCAACGTCAACGCAATTCTGGCGCTGCAAGGACGCGGAGCAGGGAATAGCTTTCTGAATACTGGCATTTAACCTTTCACAAGGAAGGCCACAATGCCGGTACGTCGAAGCAGACAGGGCACAAACCAAGCTGGCGCGTTGGCTCCATTGGTGTCACCGTGGGGTCAAGTTTTGCGGGGCGCTACCTCGGAATTGATTGACCAACCGTTGCCTATCGGAAGCGGTTTCGGTGCGTCGTTTGGTGGAACGGCTGGCGGAGTCTCGACGCTTGCGGCTAGCGTTAAATCCGTTGTCGGTTCTATTGCGTACTGGGGCGATATTCCGCAGAGCGAACAGGCAACCGTTGCAGTCTCGCCACCGTGGGAACGTCCGTAAATGCCGGATATTACGACGGTCCTAAAGGAACATCCGCTAGCGGCTGGCGGGATTCTGGTTGGCGTTGTTGTACTCGCGTACATGCAATCGAAATCATCGAGCAACGGCGCACGTTCGGAATCCTACCAATATCGCGGCGAAGTGGCCGCAGGCATTGACCCTAATGCCGCCGCTATCGAACAATCCGCAATCTCAGCCGGGACCGCAAACCTCGGAACGATTGCACAATTAGTAGCGCTACAAGACACCAACCGCACCGCGTTGACCGGTTCTCTCGCACAAACTGGCGCGGCTCGCGACGTATCTTTAGCGAATACTGAAGCGGCTCGTACTACAACGCTGCAAAATATCGCGGCGAATCTCAGAGCGTCCATGTATTCGACGGACGCGGACCGCGACGTTTCGCTAGCGCAGACCAACGCTAGCGTTGCGGTTAACTCGCAATCGCTCGCTACCCAACTAGAAGCGGCTCGGATTTCTCAGGACATTAGCAGACAACAGCTAGCGTTTGAAACATACGCGGCAAAATTACGGTCTGATAATGCCAACTTTGCAATTCAAGCCGACAAGGATAAGGCGCGAGCGCAGAACAACACGAGCATTTTCACATCGTTAATCGGAGGGGCGGCTATGCTTTTCGGCCTATGATTAACGACGACGACTCGGTAATGACTGACGAACAGTTGTCGCCGTATTACGGCGGTAGCGGTAGCGATACGTCAACCGCAACCGATACGACGCAACCGAAAACGCAAGGAATCAACAGCGCACCAAGCGGACCGGCTACGACAGACCCGGTAGGTTCCGGGTTTTCTATGCCGGTTGCGACGACACCAACGACGACGACGACTAAGCCATACGTCGCGCCAACCGGCCAACAAGCGTCGAATACGTCTGACGCGTTAGACGCTTGGTTCAAGGAACACGGTAGCGGCGAACGTTATTCTTGGATTAACGGTAGTCTCATTGATATGGCCGCGTTGACGTATAACAGTCTTGTAAATACCAAGGTTGGCGTTGGCGGTATGACGCAAGACATAAAAGACGCGTATGGTTTGACGGATTCAAAGCTAGTTGACGCGGCCAGTAGCGCCAACGCGGCCAGCGAATCACGTTGGCAATACGCGTTGACTCACGGCGGTTTCTTCACGCCAGAGACGAACCCTAACGCCATGCCGCTAGACCTTTCTAGCGGTAAGACGCAAGGCGGTGTAGCCAACGACGGAGTTTTTAGCGTTGGTCTGGTAACGCAAGGAAGCGAAAACGGCGACGTTTCCGCGACTCCTAGCGGAGTAGCCGGAAGTACTTCCACTGGCGCAACCGGTCCGGTTTCTGGCTCCGGTAGTGGTAGTGGTGTCTCGGAAGGCGGTAGCGCTATTAACCGCTTGATTGATCTAGCCGCCGCGATGTATGCGAGCGCTGGCGTAAAAGGCGGAACCGGAACCGGTTTCGGTGGCCTCGTTGGCGGTCCGTTAGGTGACGCTACGAACACTGGGGAACTTGCGGAACCAGTACCGCCGCAGAGTCATAAGGGTTTAATAATTGTGGTTCTCTTACTGGCTGGCGTTGGCTTTTGGTGGTACAAGAAACATCATCATAAGGCGGCCTAGCCATGTTTGAACTTCCACAAATCAACCCGTTGCATACGACCGCGATGCACTTTTTTGATTTCGGTGACATCGAATCTCCGGACGGTCGTAGCCATCCGCTTACCGCAGATACCGCCGTTAGGCTCGTTACTAGCGGCGACGATTGTTCACAGTACGCGGTTGGTTCTATCGCTTGGCAACGTTGTCAAGTGCAGAAACAAGTAGCGGCTGGAATCGCTGGTAGTAGTGCTCCGTCTCAAGGCGGAAGCGGACCAACGCCAGACCCGTCTAGCGGTGGTGGTATTCTCGGTGGTTTGACCGGTAAGCATACGCCAGCGCGAATAGCTATTAGCGTTCTCGCTATCGGCATTCTGCTTATCGTTGCGCTACGACTCACGAAGTAATCCTTTCACCTTCACCACTATGAACCGTCCATTGACGAAAAAAATCATCGTGCTGGTTGCTGTGATAGCCGTTATTCTCGTTGGCGTTCGGATGATGAACGCGGGCAAGAAAGCGGCTCCGGCTCCGGCTCCGTCAGTCGATTGACTCTAGCCGCTAGGTGACTGTATGTCGCTTTCAACTAGAAGCGGTTGGGGAATGCAAACGCAATTCCTACCGGTAACGAGTAGCGTAGCGGGACCGATTAACAAGGTTCTGACGAACGTTGGCGTATGCTTATCCGTCGTCGCTGGTACAGCGCCGATACGATTAGCTAAACTCTCGTACCGCGTAGACCTCGCTCCGGACCAACCGGTAGGAACGGTTAACGCTCCGGTTCGTTGGCGCGTAATGGTTATGATCGGAACGTTACCGCCTGACGTTTCGCAGTATCAAGCACAAGCTTTTCCGCTCGGAGCACATCCGGAAATCCCATCCGTTACCGCCGCGTTATCGGCTAACCCGATTCTTTTCGATCTCTGGTTAGACTTTGCCGCAGGTGACGCGGGATTAAACGAAGTGGCAAGTCAAGACTTCGCAGACGCGGGACCGCGTGTAGTTAATGGCGGAACGTTAAACCTTATCGTCGTTCCGATCATTGACGCTAATCTCGGTCAAACGCTTTTAGGAGTCTGCAACGCACAAGTAATGATTTCTGGTTTCGGTCTCGTAGATACGAACCCGTCGCCTAGCGGTGACGCTTACGGAACGAAAAGCCAGTCTTCACTACCGCGTTACGACATAGGAGCGCCGTAAAATGGCTAACTTCTCTGGCGACGTTTCGCTAGGCGCGCGATTTAATCCGGTCGTTCTCTCGGCTGGCGCTGGCCGCATTGTTGATTTTATGTGGCCGGACCCGTTGCAATTAGTATCTACCGCGTCGTTGAACACGTTCGGTAGAAACCGCTTGTTGAACCAACAATTAGCGGTGGCTACCGGCGGTTTCGGTGGTGGTGGTGCAACGGTCAACCTAGCGCAGAGTGTAGCGGATGGTTGCGTTCTAAACGTTCTTGCTGGCGGTGGTGCTGACGGAGTAGGCCAGATTGTTCGGCCAAACGCGGCGACAGCGCCAGCGATTTTCCAGCTTCAAGCAAAACCCGGAATCAATAATTTCGATTACAACGACTTAGGCGCGGCTCGCGTTTACTCCGTCTACAAGTATAACGCGTTTGGCGGTGGCTCTGGCGTTGCTGATTCTGGCCTAGAAGTGACTACTAGCGGTGGTCTCATTCAATCGCAATCGACAGCCGGAGTAGGTTGGTGTCGGACCGCGACGAACACGATTATTGCTAGATGTCAAACGGTTGGCGGTGGTGCGTCTTCAAATGTCGCCGTTACCGGACCGGGTACGACGCTTACCGCTTTCGATTCTAGCATCTTGCATGCGTATGAATTGCAGTTTATCAGCGCTACAAGAACGTCGGAAGCGTCGATTAGTTGGTTGATAGATGGCGCGCTAGTGCGTCGTCTTTTCTACGGAGTCGGTACGGTTCTACCGTTGCTGTCCGCTACCGTCAATGCTTGCTGGACGGCGGTACTCGTAAACGTCGCGGTTGGCGTCAACCTTAGCGCGCTGGTTTTGCGTATCGTCCAAGCGCCAACCTTGCAGGATTGTTACTGATGTTGCTTTCTGATTCTGTCATTAACAATCTGATAACGACCATTGGCGTAACGATTTCTACTTGCGTTACGTCCTTGGTTATTATCAAAAGTGGCCGCAAGACGCGACGGAGCGTAACAGAAGTGCATGAAAGCGTCAACGAAGGACGACGCGAAGCGATCATTAGGAGTGTACCGGAGCAATCCGCAGACATTCCCGAAAGCTGGCCGCGTTCTAGCTGGCCGCTTCCGGACAACAAGAACAAGTAGGCTCACGTTTAACCGTAGGAGATTTCACCAATGGCAAGACGCGGAACCAAGACAGCCGGAACGTGGACCGGTAGCGGACGCGGACCCGGAAACGGCGACGAAAACGGCGACGACAAGGTAGCGCACATCGAAAACCGTCTCGTTGTCGAGAAAGGAACCGGAGCGCATTTCGTCGCGACGACTCAAGACAACGGGTTGGTTGCCCTTGTTCCCGTCGTTCTCAAGACGGCGGAACAGTACGCGGATGGCTTCAAGGACGTAGAATAGCGCGCCATTAAGCATAGGCTAATCGGAATTCCGAACGGTCTAGCGCGACATACCAAGGCGCGTAATAGCAAAACCCGGAGCTATAACGGCTCCGGGTTTTGTTTGTTCTCTAGCGAAGAAACCTACGAACGATACCGCAATTCGGCCAGCTTCAACGCGTCCGGTTCGCTTGGTTCATACAACTCTGACGCGGGCACTACCGCCGTTTTCTTGCTGGTAACGTACTGTATTTGTTGCATGGCGACGGTTGCTTTTGGCGTCTTCGTGTCCGGACCAAACGTAAAAACGCCAATCTCCGCTTGTGCGCGAGCCGTGACGACATCGACCTTGAACGATGACCCGATAAGTCTAGCCGCTTTTCGCGCATGCATCATCGTGATAGGCATTGCGGCGACTCCTAGAACAAGTCGTCAACGCTGCTACCGCTAGCGGCTCCGAGCGAATCCGGAACCTTACGCGGTGGTGCTTCCGGAATGATAAAGGAACCGTCGCGTAGGCCGATGATTTCCGCTTTCGTCATTTCGATCACGCGGAAAACCTTACGCGGTTGGCCGCGTTTCGCTGGCTCCGTGTCGTTGAATTCGATCAAAAGGAAGCGGCCAACGTCGCCGGATGTGATTTTCATTCCCAAATCAGTCGAGAGACCAACGGCGATACCCGGTCCTTCCTGCTTTTCCCATTGTTCGCCGCGTCCGTCGCGGACCATTACTGGCCGCATTTCGATAAATCCGCCGTTGTCGTTGTTACCGTATTTGAATACGTGACCGGCCACCGCTTGGCCGATTGCAGCGAACTTGAAGAATGGAGCGCGGTCCGTTGTTGCTTCTCTGTCTTGTGCCATTGTCGTTTCCTCTAGCGGTTGCGGTTGCGTTAACGGTATCGTTAACGGTACTTCACCACTACTACGCGGTATTGCGTCGTAGCGGCGAATCGTAAGCGGTTCCGGCCATCTTCTCTAAAACGTCAGAGTCGATGTCACCGTATTGACCCGGACCGCGTATAACTACGCCAGTCTTATACGTCTTTTCTAATCGCCAGTCTCCTAACTCGGAGCCGGTTTTTAGGATGTCTGGCGTTATTACGGAATCAACGAAGACATGCAAGGCGTTGCTAGCGTTCTCCCATAGACGCATTTTCACGCGTGAAACGATCATATGCGCCCAAGGAATGTTAAGCGTAATGTTTGGTAGCGACCATTTCTTTTTTTCGGAATGACACATTACCCGCGTCATTTGTGCCCAACGTCCCCAGTAGGAGCGGCCAGCTTGTTTCCATGTAGAGACGGCGGTTATCGCTTCCATTAACGATCTAGTATCTATAGAATTCTTCCACGTTACGCCGTCGATTACTTCCGCGACGGCTAGGTTATAGGTCTCTATTTCAATGTTACTAGCGAGGCATTCAAGCGCACTATTAAACGGAAACGGAGCGCTAGGCGAGACCCGGAGTAGTTTGACGCGGTATACTCCGTCTCGGTTGCCATTCTTCCAAGGCGATAGCGAGCGCTGGTATGTACGCGTATCGGGTAGGCCAAGCGTTGCGGCCCATAGGTAAGCGCTCCGCATATCGTAACGGCGGTACGTTCCAAAATGCTTTCCGGACCTTAACGACTCTTGCCAACCGCCAGCCATAGCCGGAGCCAGCGTAGCGTTAATAGACCAAGTGACACGCGGCGACGTATACTTTTCGTGGAATACATCCGCGTAACCGCTCGGTCTCGGTACGTTATGGTCCGCGTACTCGCGTAGAAGTTCTCTAAATTCCGGCTCGGTCGTATGCGACGTAAACGACTTTAGAGACTTCGCATACCGGTTTCCGGGTAACGCGACAGTCGTAGGAGCAGAATGGAACGACCAAAACCGTTTGGTTTCTCGCGTCAACGGACGTAATTGTAGCGGTTGGACATACGCGTCACGGTCTGGCTCTACCGTTTCGTATGACGGAGCAAGCGCTAGCGCGGCTCTACTTTTCATCGTACTCGCTATCTTCGTCGCCGCTATCCGCCTCTTCAATCGAGAAATTCATTACGTTTAGTTGGTCGTCGCTATGCTTATCGCGGATGTAATGAATAGCGGAAGCATAGGCGCTACCCGGTCCGAACGCGTCAGAGTAGCTATTTAGCGTGAAGGTACGACGGACGGTAAAGCGTTTTTTATTGTTCTTAGAGTCGATATGTTGACCCTTAAAAACCATCGTAACCTCTTCGCCGCGTAGACCGCGTAGGCTCTTCCGCATGCGCGCTATCTCTTCCGCGTCGCCGCGTATAGGATGCGTATTATCATAGAACTTGTACGCGTAATTGCCGGCTTTCGGTTCGTCTTCATTGACGATAACGACGCGTTTTTTTCGTTCTTCCGCCATTAGAGAAGCATCATTAGAGAATCCTTACAGCCGTGGCCGGACCCTAATGTAGTGGTTCTGGCCGCTCGATTCCAGCCGCGCAACAGTACCGCGACACTGACGCGACACCACTGTCGCGACAGCGCTAGCGACAGGATAGCGACACCATAGAAACACCGAAACCGGACCGTCGAAAAAAACGGCGGTTTTCGGTAGATTTTCCTTGCGTTTCGGACGGCTATTTCCTATCTTGTTGGCGCGGGATACTCTCACTCTCTCAAAAGGATACTACCATGCTTTACCGTGTCTCTGGCTTCCTGACGAACGGCACGCCGTTTTCCGCTCGCATCGAGGGTTCCGGTCCGGTTGACGCTTTCGTCACTGGCCGGAAGGCTCTCAACAACGGCTCGGTTCCGGACGAAGACATTTCGGAAATCCGCGTCCGTCCGATCAAGGGCAAGTCTGCCGTGACTTTCGGCAAAATCAAGACTCCGGAAGAGAAAGCCAAGGCCAAGGCGGACCGCGCAGCCAAGGAAGCGGCCAAGGGCAAGGGCGGAACGGCTCCGGCCAAGGTCGCGACGGCTCCGGCCAAGGGCAAGTAACGCGACGGATAGCGATAGCGGCCAGCGTAGAAGCTAGCCGCTAATCGCTTTTCCGGTCTAAAAATCGGCTAGTTTTCGCGCTAAAGTACTGGCGGAAACTGGCCGAAACTTGTATATATAGGGCAGGGAAATAGACGCAAACGCCAACTCAAACGGAGCCAAAATGAACACGACTAAGCCGGTAGTAACCGTAATGACCGTGACGAATTACGATCATTATTTGAAGGTTCTCGGCACAGTTTCAGACCCGAGAACGCTTGATGTCAAGGACCATTATCTAACCGGTTGGTTTAGCGCGCAACCGGTAGAGCCAACGGCGGAAGAAATCGCCGCAGAAATGCGCGCTAGCGGCTACCATATGTGCCCGGATAAGGTCTGGCGTCGTACTCCGTCTAATGGAATGTTCGACGGACTTTGCAACCATTGCGAGTACGCCAGCTACGAAGAGGAAGAGCCAACGGAGCCGTTGACCGTTGGTCCGACGCTTCCGGAAATCGTTTTCGATAACCAAGGTTGGTCGCAACAGTTACGCGGCGCGTTCAACGTTTGGTTCCTTATTCGCCGTCTCGGTACTGGCCGTTACGTTATCGCGGAAGCCAACGGACGTACCGCTAGTGCGGTCCTTAATTACGCTGGCATTCTCGCGTTAGCCGCTACTCGCGTTACTGGCCGCGTTACTCCGCTGAATACCGGAGTCGTCACGGAAGACGAAAGACGAACCAATTACGGAGCGTTCTAAGAATGTCGCTCTACGACTACGACCAATCGAAACGGGTAGCCGCGCAAGGCTACCCGTTCTACGCGTTACTTATGGCCGCTTTCCGAGCCGCAGACACAGAGAACGAAGCGCGCCTAATCCGTGCGTTTCCTACCGTCTGGCGAGAACTTAACGCACGCTACAACGCTCCGGGGGGAATGCTTCCGGAAGAGCGATGAAAGAAAGGACAGCGAAGAAAGACGAAAGCGACGAGAAATGCCAACGTTGCGGTAGCTTTAATGCTACTATGCTCGTTGACATTCACGCCGCCGTAGTCGTTTTAGGCGCGAAATTGTGCAAGCGTTGCGCTAGTCGAATACTCGCGCAACATCCCGCTAGCTCTGGCGTCTTCATCCGGAGATATGAGTAAATGCTATCGAAAGACTTAGGGGAAGCGTTGACGACGCTTTCTAAGGCTATCGGTTCTACCGCCGTCGTTGTCGATGTTATCGTTAACGGTCGAATCGAAACGCACGAAATCAAAACCATTTCCATTATCGAAACCGTCGCGCTAGACGGCTCGGTCATCAGTAAGAACATCCGCGTTAACATGGCGCGGGTAGGCTCTGTATGAAAGTCTTCGTAGCGTTTTCGGTTGGTCTCATTCCGCCAGTGGTTGAAATCTTCGCCAACGAGACGGACCGTAACGCGTTTGCTTTCGGCTATTCCCTCAAGCATAAGCGTATGCTTGCGGTTGCGAATCGTGAAGTAATCGAAGTCTATCGACGCTCGGAAACCGGAGAAATTACCAATGGCTAAAACGTCAATTGAGTTATTCAACGAGGCAAGAGAACGCGGCGATACTATCTGCGCGTCGTTCTCGGCCATGCAACACGACGAAAGGCAAGCGGATTTATTGCCGCCAGTACCAGCGCCAGCGTTTCTATGTCTCGTGTTAGACGGTCATAGATTAGGCGTTACCCGTCGCGAATCCGATAAAGAATACGTCGCTTGTTGCTCTTGCAAGGAACGATGGACGTTTAAGGCGAACCAAACGACACGCGAAATGGAGGCGATTTTTACGGCTCACGTCGCTTATTTCAAACGCGATAAGCTGACGACTCTCTAGCATTTCGTTAGTAAACTCTAACAAGGTTGGCGTCTATGTGGGGTTTCTCGCACGACTCGCATTCATCGGACGGTTTACTTGCGTGGATGTTTCTAATCGGAATCTTACTTCTCTAGTCTCGGTTCCGCTATCAGAATACGCTAAAAGCGCTACGAATCCGTGGCGCTTTTATCGTTTTCGGAGCCGTTTTCGGAGCCGGTTCCACCGCGAGGGCAGGGGCGCGGGG
>Ga0137437_1000356_pt1 | contig 13756 bp, 9 predicted proteins | sample EasRivERMGT138_2_FD_102332 | JGI IMG/M metagenome (GOLD analysis project Ga0137437, IMG submission 102332) | Soil microbial communities from meander-bound floodplain in the East River, Colorado, USA - East River MetaG ERMGT138_2 | ecosystem: Environmental > Terrestrial > Soil > Floodplain ...
GCCGTCGCGAGGATCGGCAACCTGAGCCCGCCACCACCGACGCCACCGCCGACGCCGCCGTAGATCGCACCGGCGAGCCCGGCGAGCCGATCGGTGACGGTCAGCGTCGTGCCGCCGTCGCGGACTGTGACCGTCACGACGCGATACGGCCCGGTCGACTTCTCGCCGCGCGACGCGAACCACGTGAGCGACGACTTGAGCAGCTCCGTGCGCCCAGGATCCCGCGTGATCTCCCGGATGCGCTCGATCAGCTCCTCGAAGCGATCGGCCGGGAACACGCCGTCGAACCTGCGCGCCAGCTGAAGCTGGCCCGGCGCGCCGAACCACTTCGCGGTGGCGCTGCGGCTGCCGCCGGGCACCATCGCACCCTGCGAGGCCAGCACGAGCGCCTGGGACTGCCGGCCCTCCAGCGCGGCGAGCTTGTCGCGGGTGGTCGTCAGCTCTTGTTCGAGCGCCTCGATCCGCGCCTGATCCGCGTCGCGATCGTCGCGATAGCTCATCGCGGCCAGCGTACACCCCGATCCTCGGGGACGCACGACGGCCTCGGAGGTCACCTCATGGGATCGCTACCCTCGAACCTCGACGGTCATGCATCACCGGCTCACCGCCAAGCCTGGTTCACCAACGAGACAAACGAGACACCGTCCCCATCAAAACAAGACAAATGAGACACCGTCCCCATCAAAACAAGACAAAAGAGACACCGTCCCCCATCAGTGGACGTAGCGCTGGACGCTGTCGCGCTGGGCCAGGACGCGCGCCGCGCACTGCTCGGCGGCCTCGAGCGCTTGCGCCAGGTTGCGCGGGCCGCCGGTGAGCTTGTCGACGCGCGGCGTGAAGAATGTGCGGACGGCTTCGAGGCGCGGCTTGTCGCACATGTTGAGCATCGCCGGGAGCTGCCCGCCGAACCGGTCGGGGAGCAGGACGACCAGGGCGTCGAAGTGCGCCGTGAGCCACGCCCACGCGAGGTCGCGGGTGGCGAGCGATCCGAGCAGCACCTTGAGGGCGACGAGCCGCTCGTTCTGGCGAAGCCGTGGGTCGAGCGCGAGATCGAGCGCGCGCCCGACGAGCGCCGGATCGCGGGTGCTGGCGAGCGCGGCGAGGCTGCGTTGCCGGAGCTGGGCGTCCTCGGAGCGCGCGAAGCCGTCGAGGATGGCGTCGAACACCTCGGCGCCGCCCGTGCGCGCGGCCGCGGCGAGGGCGAGATCTGCCAGGTCGGGCGCCGCCGCGCCGGGGTGGCGGCGGTGATCGCGGTCGACGCCCAGGACCTGGCGACCGAGCCGCGCGGCCTCGGCGAGGGCGGCCGGCTCCTCGATCTGCAGCGCGAGGAACGTCAAGAGGTTGGTGCGAAACAGCCGGCGCCAGGGTGGTTCGGCGGCGGACGGCTTCCACCCGAGCGCCGCGACCGCCGGGGCGTAGAGCCTCGCGATGTGGGCGCGCAGGCCGTCGCGCTGCTTGCCGTCGACGATGTACGCGTCGGCGAACCCGAGGAGCCCGAGCGGGACGAGCGCCACGACGCCGTGCGCGTCACGCGCGAGCGGCTCGAGCGCCCGCAGCACGTCGCCACCCGGCGAGGCGCCGCTGCGAAACGCGGCCTCGAGATCGTGCGCGAGCATGACGCGCTCGACGATGGACAGCTGCTGGGCGCCGTGGTCGCGCAGGCGCGCGAGGTCCTCGGCGGTCATCGTCGAGCGGTAGTAGCCGGCCGCCTGCGCGTTGGGCATGATCCAGTCGGCGCACGCGGGGAGCTCGAGCGACCCGGTCCGCGCGGTCAGGACCGTGCAGGCTTGTTCGACGCGCTTGCCGAAGCCGGCGCGGACGCACACCGGGATCGTCCAGGTCGCGTCGCCCGAGACCGTCGATCCCACGGACCGCCAGCGCGCCTGTGAGAGCTCGACCCGACCGTGGCCGGCGTCGCAGCGCAGGCGAGCCGCGACGACCGGAACGCCCGGCTGATCGATGAAGCTCCCGACCAGCGGCCCGAGCTCGCGGCCCGCCGCCGCCGACAGCGCTTGCACCAGCTCGTCCGTGGTCGCGTTGCCGGTGGCGTGGGCGACCAGGAAGTCGTGGAGCCCGCGGCGAAACGGCTCGTCGCCAATGAAGTGCTCGAGCATCGCGAGCACCGCGGCGCCCTTCTCGTAGGTGATGCCGTCGAACGCGTTGGTGATGTCGTGCGTGGTCTCGATCGGCTGCCGGATCCGCCGCGCGCTCGCGAGGCCGTCGACGGTCATCACGTTGTTCACGCTCGACACGGCCTGGAGGTCGGCTTCGAACGCAGGGCGCACCGCCCGGAGCGTGCGCGCCGCGAGGAACGTGGCGAACCCCTCGTTCAGCCACAGGTCATCCCACCACCGCATCGTGACCAGATCGCCGAACCACTGGTGCGCGGTCTCGTGCGCGAGCACGTGGGTCACGGCGATGCGCTGGCCGAGCGAGGTGATCTGGTCGTCGACCAGGAGCTGCGAGTCGCGGAACGTGATCGCGCCCGCGTTCTCCATGGCGCCTGACTGGAAGTCGGGCACCGCGACGAGATCGAGCTTGGGATACGGGAACGCGACGCCGAAGTAGCGCTCTTGCTCGGCGAGCAGCGCGGGCTCCTCGGCCAGCGCGTACGCGGTGTCCTTGCCACGGCCGCGCAGCGCGACCGCGCCGATCGGCAGCGGCGTGGCGCGGTCCGGCCCCGGCGCCAGCGTCGTGTGGCGCAGCTCGAACGGACCGACCGCAAACGCGACGAGGTACGACGGCAACGGCGGCGTCGTCGCGAACCGGACCCGCTTCTTGGTCCCCGCCGCCACTTCGGAGGCCACCGGCATGTTGCCGATCACCGCGTCGGCGCTCGGCACCGTGAGCGTGATGTCGAACGGCACCTTGAACGCCGGCTCGTCGAAGCACGGAAACGCACGGCGCGCGTAGATCGCCTCGAACTTGGAGAACACCGCCGCGCCGCTGGGAGCCTTCACGCGGTAGACGCCGACCAGCTGCGCGTCATAGGCCGCATCGAACGCGACGTGCAGCATGACGTCTCCCGACACCGCCGACGGCAGCGTCACGCGCGCGACCCCGTTCGGATCGACCTCGTCCCATCGCGCCGCGAGCTTCTCGCCCGACGACGTCGCGACCGTGACCGAGGTCACGGCGAGCCCGCGGCCATGGAGCCAGAGCTGGTCCCTGGGGTGCGCGAGGCGCAGCGCGATATCGGCGGTACCACCGAACCGTTCGGCCTCGGGATCGATCTCGAGCGCGAGCGCCTCGTGCGTCGGTCGTACATCGGCGGGGAGCGGGCCCAGCGGAACCGGCTCGTTCGGCGTCGCGGGGGGCGGTGCCGCGGCCGCCGCTGGCTTCGTCGCGGCGACGGGACCGGTCGCCACGGCGTCGTGCGCCGGCGAGTGGCACGACAACATCGCGATGCCGAGAGACGCTCCGAGGGATGTGCGCACGGCGCATCTTACTCGTGCTGGCCCCCGCTGACCCGCGATGACCCGTCCTGACCGGATCTGGGCGGGCGCGGAGCACCACTTTTGCCTACCGCGCGCTACCACGGTGCAGACCTCACCCCCGGCTCATCTGCCGGCGATCCCGCGCGTCTTGGACAATTTGCGGCGTGAATTCGCGCGCCTCGTGGCTTATGTTCCCCCGGTGGAAGGTGCCGCGGGACCCCGAAGTCTGTCGGAGGGCACGATGCTCGACGACAAGTATCGGATCGAGCGCTTGCTCGCGACCGGAGGCATGGGCGCGGTCTACCTCGGGACGCATATCAAGCTGCGCAAGCGCGTCGCGATCAAGGTCCTGAATCCGCAGCTCAGCACGGCGCCGATGGTCGAGCGCTTCCATCGCGAGGCGATCACGGCATCGCAGATCGGTCACGAAGGGATCGCGCAGGTGACCGATATGGGCACCAGCAGCGAGGGCGAGCCGTTCCTCGTCATGGAGTACCTCGAGGGCGAGTCGCTCGCCAAACGCCTCCGGGAGAGCGGCTCGATGTCGGTCGAAGACGCGTGCGAGATGGGCTGTGCGATCCTGTCGCCGCTCAGCGCGGCCCACCGCGCGGGCATCGTCCATCGCGACCTCAAGCCCGACAACGTGTTCCTGGTGCGCCAGAGCCGCGGCGAGATGGTCAAGTTGCTCGACTTCGGGATCTCGCGCGCCGCCGGCGTCGAGCGCGAGTTCCGGCTGACGAACACGGGCCTCGTGCTCGGCACGCCGTATTATATGTCCCCCGAGCAGGCGCGCGGTGAGAGCGAGATCACCCCGGCCGCCGATCTCTACGCGTTCGGCGTGATGCTCTACGAGATGCTGGTCGGCGACGTCCCGATCCGGGCCGAGAACTACAACCAGCTCATGTACCGGGTGACGATGGGGGAGTTCGAGCGGCCGCGCGAGCGACGGCCCGAGCTGCCCGAGGATCTCGAGCGGGTCGTCCTGCACGCGATGGCGCAGTTGCCGGCGGAGCGCCCGGCCAGCGCGGACGACCTCGAGGACGAGTTGCTCGGGTTCTGTCGCCCGGTGTTTCGCGACCATGCGAGCGGGCGGCTGTCGTCGCCCGGGTTCCTGCTCAAGAAGATCTACAGCGGCAGCATCGATCCCGCGTTGCTCGCGGGCGCGACCAAACCCGAGAAGATCCCTAGCGATCCCCACCCGGCACCCACCGAGGCCGACCACGACCCCAGGGCCATCGCGGACACGGAGAACAACGGATACGCCGCGCTGACGTCGCAGCCGGCGTTGTCGGACTCCGGCTCGGTCTCCGTCTCCGCGTCGGCGTCTGTCTCCGAATTCGCGTCCACGTCCGCAGATCTGAACCCGCTCACGAGCGAAGTGCGGCGACGAAGGCGGGCGCCCCGGATCCTGACCGGGGTCGTGATCATGGTTGCGGGAGCCGCCGTCGCCGGAGCTACGGTGATCGCGCTCGCCCGTCGCGACGGCACGCCGGGTGCCGTTGCGCCGATACCGCCGCCACCATCGCCGCTGGCGACGACGACGATGACCACGACGACGCTGTCGACGCCGATCAGTATCGCGCGTGGAGCGCCCGCAACACCGAGCGCGCAGCCAACCACGGATCGCGACGGCAGCGCGAAGGGCCCGGCCCCCACGACCATCACGCTGCGGCTCGTGGTCGAACCGCCGGGTGCCGTGATCACGCTCGACGGCGCACGCGTCAACGCGGCCGAGCTCGTGGTGCCCAAGGATGCCGCGGCCCACCGGCTGCGGATCACGGCCCCCGGCTACCTCGGATACGACGAGAAGATCGCGTTCGACGAGACCCAGCGCCTGTTCGTCCAGCTCAAGCGCACAGCCAGCTCGACGCGCGGCAAGCCGCCCCCCAAGGACAGCACGAAGCCCGAGCGGATCGAGAGCAAGAGCCCGTACGAGTGACATGCGCGCCGCCCTGATCGCCCTCGCTCTCGCCGTCCCCGCCGCGCTCGAAGCCGCGCCGCGCCCGCGGCCCGTGCCGCAGAAGCCCGAGCCAAAGCCACCCGAGCCGCCGCCGTCCGGGCCGAAGGATGCCGAGCCAAAGCCACCCGAGCCGCCGCCGCCGCCCGGGCCGAAGGAGGCCGATCGCCACTTCAAGAACGGCGTCGGGCTGTTCAAGGAAGCGAAGTACGGCGAGGCGCTCGCCGAGTTCGAGCGCGCCTACAAGATCGCACCGCACCCGCTCGTGCTCTACAACATCGCGGGGTGCCATCGCGCGCTGTCCCACTACGGCGAGGCGGTGGCGTACTATCGGCAGTTCCTCGCGGACGGCAACGGCAAGGTCCCGGCCGCGCGGCTGTCCGACGCGCAGGTCGAGCTCGCCGCGCTGCTCGCCCTGACCGCGCGCGTGACGGTCACCATCACCCCGGCCGGCGATGACGCCGCGCTGATCGTCGACGACACGCCGCGCGACAAGGCGGCGATGCCGTTGGTCCTCCCGCCCGGGGAGCACCGCCTGGTCGCGCGGGCCGCCGGGCGGCGCGATGCCGAGCAGGTCGTGCACGTCGCCGCGGGAGACGAGGTCCCCGTCGAGCTGGCGCTCGGCGAGCTGCCGGTGACGCAGCCGATCCCCCCACCGAGGATCGTCGGAGCGGCGCGCGACATCACGGCGCCCGCGTACCGCCGGTTCGCGCTCGGCGCGGGGTTCGGCACCAACCTGCGGCTCGTCGGGGACACCGGTGCGCCGGCGCTCGGGGTCGCCGCCGCGATCGGCTCGCGGTTCGAGCTCGGCGTCGACGTGGTGCTGGTGGCGTACGCGGTCGTCCCGTCGGTCCGCGTGCGGCTGGTGGGCGACATGCTGGCGCTCCACGTGGTCGGCGCCGCGCCGATCGCGTTCAAGGACGGACCGACGACCGAGCGGTTCGTCGCCGGCGCGCTCGGCATCGGCTTGCGCTACCGGCCGATGCCGCGCCTGGCGGTTCGCCTCGAGTCGTACGCCAGCTTCGCGGGCAAGACCCATGGAACGACGATCCCGACCTTCCTTGGAGGCGAGCTATGGTTCTGATCCGACGATCTGGCGTGCTCGGCTTGCTGGTGCTCGCGGGCTGCGCTCAGTCGCTGTTCGATGCCCGCAGCGTAGACATCGACGACGCGACCTGCGGGAACATGTGCGTCGCGGACGCCGCGGACGACTTCGACGGCACGGCGCATGGCGCGAACACGCACAACTGGCGCTGGAGCTACCTCGATGACCATCGCGACCGGTCCTGGACCGCGATGAACCCGAGCGCAAACCTCGAGATGACCAGCGCCGATACGAGCAATCGCATCACGACGTGCGCCGCCCACCCCGACGAACCTGCGTGCCAAGCCCTGCCCCGCGCACTGCTGATCTCGACGACCGGTGGGGATCGCCAGACCGATCCGGCGATCGAGCTCACCGCGCCCGCCAGCACGGTGATCCAGCTCAACTTACACGCCTTCGTGCCGCGCGGCGACGCCCAGACGATCCGGCTCTATCGCAACAGCCGCGAGGACGTGCTGTTCACCGGCACCGCCACGGCGGGCGTCGGCTTCCAGCATACAATCACCCTCGACGCGCTCGAGGACGACCGGTTCCTGGTGGCCGTCGAACCCGAGGGCAAGGGCGCGACCGGCATCGGTCTGCACCTGTTCGTCACTGCCCCCATCGATACGACCTTCCCGTCGACCTGCCAGCTCGCGCTCCCGTTCGAGACCACGACGACGCCGTTGGGAGGCACCTTGGCCTCCGACACCGGGGACCTGTGCGGCAACACCACCGTCACGCACTACGACTATCCCTCCGGAAAGCCAGCACCATCGTTGCTCACGCGCGAATCGGGGCCATTCCCGGACCTCGGTTCTGCGGCCAGCATCGACCAGAACAGGTTCCTCGAGGGGACCAGGATGCTCGACTGGTCCCGCGACGTGACCTTGCAGCTCTGGGTCCAGCTGCGCACGCCCCCCTCCAGCGATCCCACCCGCGCGTGGTTGTTCTCCGATCAGGATCCCGACGCCGGCGGCGGCATCGGAATCTCGATCATCCCGGGCATCCCGGAAGGCGGGACCGACGCCATCCTCGACGTGACGGCATGCACCGACGCGCGCCCGCATCCAGCCAAGTTCGGCGACGTGCTCATCCCGTATCCGAACTACGCCAGCTGGCACTTCGTTCGCGTCGTTCGCACCGACGGCGACCTCCACGTGTGCGTGGACGGCATACGCATCATGCCGCAAGCCCCGTTCCAGGCCGACCTGCCCACCGGGCTCACGACCAGCCGTTCTCCGGACCTCGGCAGGATCAACGTGATGTCGATGGACGCATACTTCGATGGCCTGATCGACGACGTGCGCGTGTTCACCGGCGCGCTGCCGTGCGACGTGCCGTGACAGGACCGTAGGATCCGCGAGACGTCAGGCCGCCTCGCGCGACGCGAACGCGACCACGTTGCCCGCCGGATCGCGCACGATGATCTCGCGCGCGCCGTAGAACGTCGTGCGCTCGGGCACGACCCGCGGCCAGCCGTCCAGCGCCGCGCGGATCGGCGCGAGCTGGTCGACCTCGATGTAGAGCGCCGCGCGAAACCCGTCGACCGGAAGCCCAGCGATGTCGCTCGCGAGCGAGGCCGAGCTCTGCAGCATCAGCTCGAGGTCGCCGCGTTTCAGGATCGCGAAGCCGAGCTTGCCGTCGTGCGGAACCTCGACGGTCTTGGTGAAGCCGAGCCGCTCGACGTAGAACGGCAGGCAGGCCTCGATCGATTCGACGATCAGGTTCGGGACGATGGACTTCATGGGCGCGACTGTAGAACGCGCCCCGCGCCCGCGCCCGGGGTTGCCGCGCAGCGTCGTGCGCAGCCAGAACCTGTCGCCGTAGGGCGCGAGATCGCCGGCAGGGCGACCTCGGTGCAGGGAACGTCGACCTGATCACAGCGCTGCCGCATGATCGAGCGTGACTTGGGTACGTTGACATCGACCCAGCCGATCGGCGAGCCTTTTAGACCCCCGATCCCGAGGCTGGCGGTTCGCCTCGAGTCGTACCTGAGCTTCGCGGGCAAGACCCATGGAAGGACCATCCCGCCCTTCCTCGGAGGTGAGCTGTGGTTCTGATCCAACGATCTGGTGTCCTCGGCTTGCTGCTGCTCGTGGGCTGCGGTCGGTGGCATTTCGATACCCACGGCGCGTCCGCCGACGGCGGCGCGGACGACAGCTGCGCGGCCTCCTCGTGCATCGCGGACGCTGCGGCCGATTTCAACGGTACGTCAACCGGCGCCGGCGGAAACTGGCGCTACCTCGACGACCACCGCGACCGGACCTGGGCGGCGATGACCGCGAGCGCCGGCGCGATGACCGGCGCCGAGCCGGGCAACTACATCACGACCTGCGCCGCGCACCCCGGCGCACCCGCATGCGGCGCCCTGCCCGGCGCCCTGCTGGTGTCGACGGCGGGTAGGCCGAGCACGGCCGATCCGGCGATCGAATTCAAGACACCGGACACCCAGGTGATCAAGCTCAGCCTGCACGCCTACCTGCCCAGCGGCGATCCCCAGACGATCCGGCTCTATCGCAACAGCCGCGAGGATGTGCTGTTCACCGGCGTCGCCACCGCCGGAGCCGCCCTCGAGCGAGGCCTCACGCTCGACGCGCTCGCCGGCGACCGGTTCCTCGTGGCGGTCGAACCCACGATGACCGGCGCGACCGACATCGGCCTCCAGCTGTTCGTGTCCGCCAGCAACGCGCCGTTCCCATCGAGCTGCCAGCTCGCCGTCCCGTTCTTGAGCGGTCCGACGACCAGCACCCCGGATCTGTGCAGCAACACCGCCGTCACCCACTTCGCGTATCCCACGAGCACGCCGCTCGCGACGCAGCTCGTGGTCGCCTCCGGGCCGTTCCCGGAGCTGGGCCTCGCGGCCAGCATCCCCAAGGACGAATTCCTCCAGCGCGACAAGCTCCTCGACTGGTCCGGCGACATGACCGTGCAGCTCTGGGTCAAGCTGAACAGCCTCCCCAGCACCCTCAATCATGCGTGGCTGTTCGACGATTTTGACTTCGACCTCGGCGGCGGCCTCGGGCTCTCGATCGCAGCGGGTGGCGGAACCGCCGTCAGCCTCGACGTGACGGCATGCACCGACACGACCACCAACCCGGTCGCGGTCGGAGACGTATTTACCCCGTACCCGACCGACGGCGGCTGGCACTTCATGCGCGTCGTTCGCACCGGCGGCAACGTGCTGGTGTGCTTGGACGGCGACTACAAGACGAGCCTCGCCGTCCAGGCCGCCCTACCCCCCGGGATCACGACCTACAACCCGCCGCGCCTGGGCAAGGACCACTTGAACAGGGTGGGGGCGTTCTTCGATGGCCGGATCGACGATGTGCGCGTGTTCACTGGCGCGCTGCCGTGTAAGTGATCGCCGTGTGGCGCTGGCGCACGAGCTCCGAGCGGGGAGTGAGGTTGTTCCAGGTGCGTCGATGCACGTCGAGGTGGTTGTCCGGAGCGGCGACCGGCGCGCTTTTGACGAGCTACCGGCTTCTCGCCGTCGAGCCCCGGTCCTAGAGTTTGGGGCTCATGACGAACCCAGCACCGATCCGACATCATCACCACATCACGTTGTGCTCGGGCGGCGCGCAAGAGGACTACGACGTTCACACCAAGGTGCTGTCGCTCAAGAGCGTGAAGAAGACCGCGCTCTACGACGGCGACGTCCCGATCTACCACCTCTATTACGGCAACGACCTGGGCGAGGAGAGCACGCTGGTGACGACGTTCCCGATGCGGCAGTCGGGGCGCAAGGCGCGCCGGGGCACCGGGCAGGTCCGCATCCTCAGCCTGTCGGTCCCCGAGTCGTCGCTCGGGTTCTGGGCCAAGCGGCTCGCCGCGCACGGCTTCGAGGTGCGCGAGGCGGCGCGGTTCGGCGAGCGCGCGCTCGCGTTCCAGCACCCGTGCGGCCTCGACTACGAGCTCGTCGGGATCGCCGACGACGGCCGCAAGCCGTATGGAAACGGCGAGGTGCCGCCCGAGCTCGCGATCCGCGGCACGCACGGCATCGTCGTGAGCGTGCGCGAGCACGAGACCTCGAACGAGTTCATGACCCAAGGCTGGTCCGGCCGCCGCCTCGCCGAGGACGGCCGGTTCGTGCGCTACGTGTTCGGCGACGGCGCCAGCGGCCAGATCGTCGACTTCCTGCTCGAGTCCGAGCTCCCGCAGGCGAGCTGGACCTACGGCGAGGGCATCGTCCACCACTGCGCGTTCCAGGTCGACGACCTCGCCGCGCAGGATCAGGTCAAGTTCCGGCTCGAGGGCATGGGCTTCACCGACACCTCCGAGCGCAAGGACCGCGGCTACTTCGACTCGATCTACGTGCGCACGCCCGCCGGCGCGCTGTTCGAAGCCACGGTGTCCAAGCCGGGCGGCATGACGGTCGACGAGCGCGCGGGCGAGCTCGGCATGAGCTTCCAGGTCCCGCCGCCGTTCCGCCACCGCACCGCCGAGCTCATGGCCTACCTCGAGCCGCTCCGGTACTAGCTACGTGGTACTGGCTCCTTGGTACCAGGCAATAGCGATTCTGGCACGCTCGCGAGTCAGTTGTTCTGCGCGCACGCGGCGACCCACGCCAGGACCGCGTCGCGACCCTCGGGGAATGGCCCCGGCCCATCGAACGGCATCGGCCCGTTGGGGTTGACCCAGCTGAGATCCGAGCTGGTCGAATTGCCGATCAGGGAGGTAGTGGGGTTCGATGGATTGATCAACCCGATATTTACCATTCCGGCGTAACAGCTGTCCTTGGTCTTACCGCACAGCCATACGGTGTGATCCGGGTCGTCATGGCATCCCGGGGTCGCACAATGCCCCGGCGTGCCCAGGGCAAAGTACTTGGTGTACAGCTCGGTGTAGGTCGGCGCCGTGTTGTTCGGCGGAACGCATTTCACCGCGGCGTCCGGGGCCGCGGCGTCCGGGGCCGTGCCGCCAGAGGAGCCGCACGCGGCCACGAGCACGAGCGGAGCGAGGCAAAGGCGCACGATCGCGGCAGCGTGACGCCGGCAGGCCAGTTTCTGGGAACATTCTGTCACGATATTCGTTATTGGCGGCATGAATACCCTATTTATTCGACTGATCGGACCGTTCGCTCTTGCCGCGGTAGGATGCGGCACCACCAACAACCCAAGCAAGGCCTACGTTGGCTTATTCGGCGACAACTCCGTCGCCGTCATTGACACGTCGACGTCCAAGGTGCTTACCACGATCCCCGTCACCGCGCCCGATGGGTTGGTCATCACACCCGATGGCGCGAAAGTGTACGTCTCGAGCAATAACTCCGGAATCATCGATGTGATCGACACCGCAACCGATGCCGTGTCGACATCGATCACGGTTGGTACGGCGACCGCGCTGCCCGCCGGTCTGGCAATCACGCAAGATGGCAAGCACATCGTTGCCGCGATTCAGGGCGATGGGAAAGCGGCGATCATCGACACCACCACGGACACAGTGGTCAACAGCCTCGCGGTCGGTAAGGCGCATAACAGTGCGATCAGCGCGGATGGCCTGACGGCCTACATCGCATCGCAGGTCGCGACCGCTCCGGCGATCAACCTCGTGGCCGTTCCCAGCGCTACCGCCGGTGCGACGTACATGCTTGACAAGTCGCCCCGCGCGCTGGCCGCGGCTGGCGGAAAGCTCTACGTCACCGTCGCCGGCAACGATTCGGTGGAGGTGCTCGACGCGGCGACCGGCCAGGCCGGCACGCAGATCCTGACCGGCGGCTCGCCCCACGACATCCGGCCCTCGACCGACGGTAAGCGCGTGCTCACTGTCAGCCAGACCGTGGGTGATCTCGAGATCATCGACCCGGCGACGGGGACGATCGTCGGACGCGTGCCGACCGGCAAGATGCCGCACTGGATCGCGCTGTCGAGCGACGGCAAGCTCGCGTACGTCACCAACGAAGGTGACAACAACATGGTCGCGATCGATCTGACCACCCAGAAGGTGGTGAAGACGATCAGCAACATCGGCGCGGCACCGCGGAAGATCGCATTGCAGCCCTGAGCTAGCCTGACACCGGCCCAGGAGCTCCGGATGCCACTGTACGAGTGAGTAGCGAGCATCTTTGCCACGCCGGATGTGCGCGCGGAGGGCCGCCGGCAAAGCGGCCATGCGAACCTCGCTCACGACCGTGTTGAACCGTGGCAACCGCGCGGGGCTCATCGCTTGACCTGCTTGTTGGAGGAGCGGGTCGCCACGAAGTCGCATAGGATCCGTCCTGCGGGCGCCTGAGCCTGGGCGCTGTCATCGGCGATCTGCGGGTCATGTGGGTTAACGTGTTCCTGCGCAGAACGGACCCCGGCGGCGCCATCGACCCTGGAACCGGTATCCTGCCGCCCTGATCCGGTGCGATGAAAGGGCCCGCATGCAGTCGATCACTCGTGTTCTCTCCGTGGCCTTTCTCACGTCCATTCCGGGTAGCTTGTGGTGGGCCCAAGCCGCGAATGCGTCGCCCGCCACCAATACGCCTCCGCGCGCTCCGGCCACCTACCCGGCGCTGCCGAGCGAGACGCCCGCGCACTTCACGCCGTCGAACACCGGGTTCGACTTCACGCAGCGCGAAGCGATGATCGCGATGCGCGACGGCGTGAAGCTGTTCACGGTCATCCTCGTGCCCAAGGGCGCCAAGGGTGCGCCGATCCTGCTCACCCGCACGCCGTACAACGCCGCCCAGATGACCGGCCGCGGCCATAGCAGCCACCTCGGCCCGCTCCTGGAGGGCTACGACAACGCCACCGACGTGATCGTCGAGGGCGGCTACATCCGGGTGATCCAGGACGTGCGCGGCAAGTACAAGTCGGAGGGCGACTACGTCATGAACCGGCCGCTGCAGGGCCCGCAGAACCGGACCCCGGTCGATCACGCCACCGATACCTACGACACGATCGACTGGCTGGTGAAGAACCTCCCCGAGAGCAACGGCAAGGTCGGGATCCTCGGCATCTCGTACGACGGGTTCTTGCCGCTGATGGCGCTCGTCCATCCCCACCCGGCGCTCAAGGTGTCGGTCCCGATGAACCCGATGGTCGACGGCTGGATGGGCGATGACTGGTTCCACAACGGCGCGTTCCGCCAGCTCGGGATCGACTACATCCACGATCAGGAGGCGACGCGCGAAAACGACATCAAGTGGTGGCGGAACCACTTCGACGACTACGATACCTTCATGGAGGCCGGCTCGGCCGGCGAGCTGGGCCGCCGCCACGGCATGGAGCAGATCGGGTTCTGGAACAAGATCGTCCAGCACCCCAGCTACGACGCGTTCTGGCGCGACCAGGC
>Ga0137437_1000357_pt1 | contig 13719 bp, 12 predicted proteins | sample EasRivERMGT138_2_FD_102332 | JGI IMG/M metagenome (GOLD analysis project Ga0137437, IMG submission 102332) | Soil microbial communities from meander-bound floodplain in the East River, Colorado, USA - East River MetaG ERMGT138_2 | ecosystem: Environmental > Terrestrial > Soil > Floodplain ...
CCCAATAGTGCGCCGATCCGCAGGCCTCGAAGACGACGGTCGCGGCCGGCTGCTGTGCGAAGAAGGGCAGGAAACGATCGCGGGAGAGGCGCCGCTCTTCATCGACGTGGCCCGGGCGATGCGAAACAGCAATCTGAAACACAGACTTTGCGAGATCGACGGCGATGGTCGTATGCTCCATTTGGATTCCTCCTGTCCGTGGCCCTCAAGAGGTCCGAATCAACCTGGCACGATGATGCCGCATCGGCAGGAGGAGTCCATTCCATCGCATGCAGCCACGGCGCGTGAACGAGGTGGCGCCGCGGGTCAGTCCTAGTCGTTAGCTCGCAAGGGAATGGAGCTTGACGAACTTGATCTCTCGTTTTAGAGCAGAGTTGCTGGACGCAGATATGGATCTGCAGACCTGCGATGCAGCCCTGAAAGGCCCAGGTGCTTTCTTTGTGGCCTCGCGGGTGACCGGAAGCAGGATGGCAGTAGCAGTTGTATTTGGGATACCCGCTCTATACCTTGCTTTCCGGGGACTTGGATCGGAAGGGAAACTAATTGGCTTATTGGCGATTGTTTTTTGTCCCATTTTGGTTGGTGTTGCGATACTTCTGGGATTTGTGATTGCAGAGAAATCATTTGATCGCCCAAACGATCGAGCGAAGAAATCGATACGGTTGTGTTCCTTGCGCAGTGAGGAAGTTATGGCGCTGCCACCCAATGGGACTATCACCATCTCATCTCGCTGGAATACAAGTGGTGACTACATGCGAATCGAATATCTCACAAATGTCGAGGCACTCGACGGTTTCGCTTTCACGACGACCAAATATCAAAGCGCGTTGGAGTTCGCGTCAAAGCTGGCAAATGTTCTCAATTACCGAATTGGTAACAACGTTGAACCGGAATACCAGAAGTAACTGGGGTCGGTGCCCATACGCGCGACCGACGTCGTCCCTCGGTGCAGGCAGGGTATGGTCTGGTCAGAGTTCGATGATGGAGGCCAGACCCGCGCGCCGGCCTGGCCCCCTGGGTCCCTTGCATCAATGTTCCCTGTTCGTAGTGGTTCCTCCGTTCCCGCAGCTGTGTCTGGTCATGTGGTCAGCCCCCGACGTCGCCGCCGCAGCCACCGGCGTGGCAGCGGCTGGCACAGGTGCGGGAGCCGGCGCCGCGGCGACATTCTTTCCTCGCCGCGGATAGTCGACGCGCCGTTCGCGCTCCCACACCTCCAGCGTGACCGGATCATCGTGCAGGTGATTGGCCAGCATGGCCTCGAGCTCGCGAACGGCCGCGAAACCCGATTGGAGCGCCGCCTTGATGTGTGCCCGCGCGGCGGTGTTCTCCTCCCTGCTCACGTCGCACTGCCGAATCGCGTCCTCGAATTGCGCGACCAGGCTCTCCAGGTCGGTGAGAAACGTCGTCGACATTGCGCGCGCGATGAACCGGTCCTCGAGGGGCACGGCGTCGCGCGCGAAGACGCGTGCCGCCGTGATCAGCCCCGGATCCGTCCGTGGCCGCGGCAACCGGAACTTGTCATCCAGCCCCGGCGTCGTTTCGCCAATCACGCGCGCGGTGCGATGCATCTTGACGAGCTGGTCGATGAGCGCCCGGCGCGCGAAGGCCCTGATATTTTTTCCCTCCTTTGCCGTCACCATCTTGGATACGGCGTGGCCGCGTAATTGCTCCACCGCCGCCGCAACCTGCCCGATCGTCTGACCGGCATGACTGGATTCGGGAAACAGGTCACGATGGTTCTCGCCGAACTCGCGAACCCTCGCGAGCATTTCGTACTGACGTGTTTGCGTTGCGTTCATTGTTGCTACCCTCTCTTCGTGAGAGGCGGAATTGCCTCCACGGAGGCATGGTCGCGCGGGGGGCAGGCGGAAGTCGTGATCTGGGTTATGAAAATCGCTGAAAGTTTTTCATAACGCGCGATTGCGGAGGATGCCGAGCGTCTGCGCCCACGCCTCGGGATGGGAAGTGACGTCAATCAGCGGGTCCACTGGCAGCAGCCAACCGGCCGAACCGGGCTCCGCCCGCAGGATTGCTTCGCCGAGCGCCTGCGCGGCTTGCGCGTGCTGGCCATTGACTGCAGAGACCGCGGCTTTCGCCATGGCGGCGTCGACACGCTTCGCGTCGTCGCAGATCGCATAGACCCCTGGCGAGGTGGACAGGGCCTGGAGGCCGATGTTGGCAAGCATGTGGTCGGGCATGCGCTTCAGGGCTTCGTGAAAGCCTGCCTCCGCCATGTCGAGGCGTCCCTGCCGGCGGCGGAGCGCGCCGATCGCGTACCAGGTATTGGCGCACGTCTCGCGCGCGTAGATGTGGCCGTAATCCTCGAACGTCAGCTCGCGCGCCCACTCGTCGAACGCCTCATCCCAGGCGCCGCAGGCTCCCAGCACGAGTCCAAGCAGATAGTGCAAACCGACGGCAGGAAATCGCCCGCTGCCCGTGTGCTGCGCGTCCTGCGCCGCGCACCCCGCGCGCAAATGCGTGATCGCTGGGTCGAACGTTTGACGGGCGACATACACCGTCCCGGCGAACCAACGGGCCTGCGCAATATCCGGGCAGAGCGCCAGAACGCGATTCGACGCATGAAGCCGCTCGGATCCCCACGTTACGTACGACAGGTGCAGCCAATGGAGCCAATCGTCCTCATCGAGCGTCAGCGCCGTGCTCGCCGCCGCAACGGCGTCGCGCGTATGACCTAACCGATGCAGCACGAACGCGAGCGTCCTCCAGGCAGCGCCTGACTTCGGATTCCGATGACACGCCTCGAGCGCGGTGTGATGCGACCGTTGCAAGGCCGCCACGTCCGGCGCACCGTCCGCGCGGGTGGATTCGAAGAGCAGCACATCGGCCGTCGCCATGCCGACATAGCCACGTGCATTACCCGGCACGGCGCGCACGATTTCTGCGTACTTCGGGCGTGCACCACGGATCGCGTCAAGAGACAGCGTCTCGAGCGCCGCTCGGCTGTCGCCCAACGCGAGGTGGGGCGCGACCACGGCGTCGAGTGCGACCAGCGACGCAGGCGATTGCCCACGCTGAACCGGGGCGATGAATTGATACCCCTTTCGCATGTGAGTTTTGATGTAGGGCCGACCGTCCGGCTGGGTGCCGAGCGTCTCGCGCAGTCCGTGTACGGCCTGGACGATGCTGTTGTCGGTGACGGACAGGTCTCTCCAGGCCGCGTCCGTCAGCTCACGCTTGGTGAGGATCTGCCCGGGGTGGGACACCAGTGCGAGCAGCACGTCCATCTGCCGGTCGGGAATCCAGACAGGTCGACTGTCGCGAAACAGACGACGGGTGTCTGCATCGAGCTCGAAGGGGCCACAACGATAGACGTTGCCGTCGCGCACGGCCGACCGCGCCCATTATCGGCGGCACGGCATCGTCAACTTGCACACGAAACGGACAAATGAAATACGCGTGCAAGAAGGCCGGCACGAACGCGGCAAGGCGCCCACCGCGGCGGCAAAACGAATACGGCGCCGAAAAAATCTGTGCTGGCGCGACAGGAGAATCGCGGACTTGCTCAACAGGTCTGCGAACGAAACAGACTGAAATACGGCTCGACAAACACGGCCGCGGCGCGAAGAACATTTCGCGCGCCGCGCTCGACGGATCTCCCGGCTCGCTGAACAGAACTACCGCTCGGTCAACACGGCCGCCAACTCGGTGGACTGGAATACGTCGCGCTGGACAGGCCTTCTTGCTTCTTTCGGACAGGATTCGGTTACATTCGGTCGTCAAGAAAGGCGTCCCGGATCGCGTTCCCGCGGCGCCGGCCTGCGTGGGATGAATCAACGGTATGAATCCGCAAGCCGACGCCCGACAGGCATGAACCGATCACATCAGCGGCCGACGTTGAGAATGACGCCGCCGTAAACGCGGTGCCCGTATCGCGTTTCCTGCCCGAAGAAGTCCGGGGCATCGTCCTTCGCTCGAACCGCGACGAAGCGATAGTCTCCGCGGAGTCCCCACCGTCCGGCGTACCAGTTGAGACCTCCACCGACGTTCCCCGTCAGGAACGTCTCGGTGTTGTCGATCCCAAGACTGGGTCGTTCGAATGCGCTCAACCCGCCGATGCCGCCCGTAACGTAGGGCACCACGGAGCTCTTGTTCGGCGCGTAGACCACGAGGTTTCCGCTGTAGTTGAGCAAGTTCGGCGTCTTGAGATTCGAGGTCGCTCCACCGAGCTGCAGGTCCTGCGCGATGCCCAGCGCGCCGCTGACTTCACCCTCGATGCCGAGGTATCGATTGAAGTTGACCGCGAGCCCGGCGCCCAGATCGTAGTTGCCGAAGCTTGGTCCTTGTGAGTTCTTCCCCTCAGTGAAGAACGTCGCGCCACCAGGAATGAGCGTCACCTGTACGGCGCCCGGCCCAGGCGTTGCCTCCTGTGCGTAGACCTCACCCGATCCCATCAATCCCACTGCTGTAAGAAGTACTGCGATCCAACGTGTCATGACTGATCTCCTCCGTTTGGAGCACGGACTGTTCTCGAGTCGGGCGCAACGTGATTGCTGCTGCTCGACTCACCCACTTACGACGACTGGATCGGAAAAAAAGGTTCGCGGTCGTCACGAGGCGCTGCACCGCCGCGATATCTTCGATCGCGTCTGGAACGATGTCGTCGTCTCCGACAGCGCGCTGAGTCAGGCGATCTGGGAGGGGGCGCGACTGGACAGAGCCCCCCGACTGGACAGCTCACGGACACTGAGGAGCGACACCGCGTGCGTCGCGCTCCTCGCGCTTCCGCACGAGGCGCTCAGGTGACGACCCGACTTGTGGCCATAAGGCGTGTGCTGCAGGTCCACCGGCGCGCGCGGGCCGGACTGCCGCGCATCGAGAGCTTCCTGCTCGGCCGGCGCTGACCACCACGCAGCGACTTCAGCCGGCCTGGTCCGCCTGAAGGCGGACACTGCGTACACGAGGAGAACGCTCTCCGCGCCAGACGCGCAATTTCAGAACTATTCAGCGGTTCCAGAAGGACACCATCGATAGCCCCCTCCTACCCTTCCAGCTCACAGAGGAGGGGACATGGACTTCGCAATCCGAACGGCAAAACGACGTGCGCGTTATCAACTGATTCACCTCGGCCGGGTGCTCGTTCTCGCAGGTGGACTCTCGGCCGCCCCGTGCCTGGCCGAGGCTCAGACGGGCCAATCGGGGATCACGTCACCCACACCCGACACCGTCCCAACAGGTGTCCTCGAGCTTCGCGGGCAACTGGGCGGATCGATCAACAACCTCGGCGTGCAGCAGTCGTTCGACCTGTCGTGGCGAAGATCGCTGTCGGCATCGCCTCGTCCGATCCTGTCCGAGGCGCATGTGGCGGTCGGTGGATCGACCGCATTCACGCCGGCGCACGTTCGTGGGGGTGTGTGGGTGGAACTCGCGCCGGTGTCGATGTTCGTCGTTCGTGTCGGCGCCGAGCCCGCGCACTACTTCGGCACGTTCGATTCCCTCACCAGCTTCGACAGCCGGCGCGACGCCTTCGATACGGACAGCCGTCGCGAGCGCGGCGGCGCGGTATCCGGAACCGCCACGCGTGTGTACGTCACCCCGACGCTTCAGTTCCGCGTCGGACGGCTCCTCGGCGCCACGAGCGCGGACCTCGAATGGTGGTCGTCAGATGCTGCGGGACCATTCTTCTACGAACCCACGCGCGACACGCTGCTCGATGTGAGCGGCGATCGGTTGACGACGCTGACGAACGCTGTGCTCTACGAGCACCCGCTGGCGGCCGGGGCCAGATCTCTGCCGGGTTGACGCACGCCCTGACGCGAGTCACCCACGATTCGCTCAACGAGATTCAGCGAGTAGGCGTCGTGGCGATCAGACGCTTCGACGGCCGAGTGTTGGGATTCGCGAGGCCGAGCGTGACCGCCACGGTCTCGCGCTATCTGGACGACCCGTCGAAACGCGGCGAATGGAGCGGCGCATTGGCCATCGGGTTCTCGCTGCATCGCAAGTGATGTCGCGCTGAAGCAGGGACGCCAATCGTTTCTGCTCGCTCGTCGCGAGCGCTCTCACCACGCGCGCCGTCATTGCAGCCGGCGGCGCGCATCGACCCACAACGTGCTGCTTCCTCTTTCACTGTGAGGGTAACGTCATGATCACGACTGTACGCACATCCACGTCTGTCACCCATTGGACGGTTCTCGGCTGTCTGGCTCTGGTGCTCGCAACGCCAGGGTGGGTCGCAGCGCAATCGCGGTACTCCGGTATCGTCGTCTTCGGCACCAGCTTGTCCGATCCGGGCAACGCGTTCGCGTTGGTCGGCGACCACAGCACACCCCCGGACTTCCAGCTGAACCCGCTTCTGATTCCAAGCGCACCGTACGCACGCGGCGGCCATCACTTCAGCAACGGCGCGACCTGGATCGAGCAGTTTGCGAGGTCGGTCGGCCTGGAAGGGAGCGTCCGGCCGGCTTTGGCGACAACGAATACGCGGGCCGCCAACTATGCGGTTGGCGCCGCCAGGGCCTACGACGACAGCGTCAACTTCAACCTCGGTCGGCAAGTGGACGCGTTCCTTCTCCGCTCCGAAGGCGCCGCGTCGCCCCAGGCGCTCTACGTGATCGAGATGGGCAGCAATGACATCCGTGATGCTTTCCAGATCTATGCGACCGGCGGCAATGGCGGTCCCGTTCTCGCGCAGGCCCTCGGTTCGATCGCGGCGAACGTCCGGAAATTGTACGGTGCGGGTGCCAGAGAGTTTCTCGTCTGGGTGGCGCCGAACGTTGCGCTGACGCCCGCCATTCGCACGCTCGGCCCGGCCGCGGGTGCGCTGGCGACATCGCTGACACAGGCGTTCAACGGCGGTCTCGAGCAGGTTCTGGGTCAGCTGTCATTCGGGCTTCCTGGAATCACGTTCGCGCGACTCGACGCGTATCAGATCCTGGACTCGATCGTCGCGAATCCTCCGGCGTTCCATCTGACGACCGTGACCACGGCGTGCGTGACGCCCAATGCCGCGCCGTTCACCTGCACCGACGTTGATGCGTTCCTGTTCTGGGACGGAATCCATCCGACGAAAGCCGGCCACGCGATACTCGCGCGAGAAGTGTCCTACGTCCTACCATAACCCGCCAGCCCCTGGCCCGGCAGTCCGATGGCTGCCGGGTCGTTCGTGTTTCGATCACTCCGCACCTAGATCCCTTCTCATCTGGCCGTAGAGCACTCCGCATCACGCGGCGCGGCTGCGAAGAATCGCAAGTACCGGGGCCCACTCGGCAGGTGTGCAGAGGACGATGGTCGATATTAACGGCCTCCCGCAGTTGACGGAATCGCCGGTATGCGACCCGCCCGCCCTCACGATCTGGGATGGGGCGCGACTGGACAGACCCCCCGACTGGACAGTTCGATCGGAGAGTCCTGATTTGTGGCGGCTCGCGCCCGTCACGGACAAGGAGCCGTCGTCGCGGCGACACAAGCCGCTTCACGCCCAACGACTTCGTATTGCGGCCCGAACGCCGGCCGCTCGAGCGGATCACCGTACGGCAGCGTGCTTGGTCCGTAACGGCCCCTGGCAGCCGGGCCATGCGCGGAGACGGCGATATGCAGCCGTCTCCGCCCACCCGCGCAACGGGCTCCTACTCGGGGTTGTAGTCGCTGCCGTGCCCGCCGCCGCACATGTCGTACCCGCCGCCCTCGCTGTACGCGCCGTACTCGCCGTACCCGCCGTGCCCTTCTTCATCGCAGTCCGGCGCCGGCTGATCGTCATTGCCGACAATGGTGAACGTGGACTCTGGTGTCTGCACCGATGGCGTACCGAGCTCATCGCACGACTTCGAGGTCACCCGCGCCCAGTAAACGCCGGATGACAGGTCCTGGATGTCGTCGTACCACTTGCTCCCATCCACGACATGCGTCAGCAGCTTGCCCTTGTCCGAGTCTTTCGCGATCGTGTTCGTGTTGTTCAGCAGGATCTCTACGAGGAAGTTGGCGGCATTGAGAGTCCGCGACCATTCGACGTTGACGGACTGCGTTCCGTTGGTGTTTGTCTTGATGCCGATCATGGCGGGATGCGGACACGAGAGATTCGGATCGGTGGCTGCGTAGGTGGAGAACACGCCGCCAGGCGACGGCGCGCCGAGACTCGACGGTCCCGTGCCCGTCAGCGAGGACACAGGATTCGAGTCGGCGCATGCGCCAGCAAGGCCGCACGCGATCAATAGGGCTGACAGGCGTTTCATGATGTGTTGCTCCTTGAACGGTTGTTGACAGCGATGATTCGGCTTGCGCGATCGCGAGCACGGCTCGCGCGTCCAACGATGCTCGTTGTGAAAACGGCGACGACTGCATGCACGTTTCGCGGTGACGCCGCGAGGACCAGCGTGACAACTGCAGTTCGCATACGCACTCGAACGGTTTCACGTCGGATGCTGTGTGTGAGGCAATCGAGTGGCCACAATCGGTGTGCGCACATCGATTCGAAAGGTCGCGCCGTGCCGCGATCGAAGTCGCGCTCGGAGTGACCAGTCCATCGCGGGGGAAGCTAAGGTCGTCGCGCCGAGTGCCTTCCTGCGGAGCGCGTGGCGCACGTACGTGCGTACGCGTGAGGATGACTTTTCGGTGTCAGGGACATTTCTCCCTGTGAGCAGCAGAAAGTTCGACTGGAGGGCCGCGGGACGTGGCCGATCGTCACTGGAACCCCTGGACGCAGAAGAGATCGTGTGCGCCATCGGCGATTGGTGCGCTCACGGAGTGTGTCCGCCACGTGCGAAGGCGCCGTACGGGTCCCGGCGGGGATTGTTTCGTGGGTGGAGCGTCCTCTCGTTCGGGGACCGACGTGGATGCGACGACCTCGCGCGCAGAATCGCGCAACACGGTCACGAAATGAACGGACCGCCGGCTCTGATACGATCGCCCGGCCTTCGGCTCCATGCTGTGCCCCGCTACCACTTCAGCAATTTCATTGTGTCGCCGCGACGACGGCTCCTTGTCCGTGACGGGCGCGAGCTGCCGCTCATCCCGCGCTACTTCGACCTCCTCGTCTTCCTGATCGAGCGTCGTCACGAGGCGCTGCACCGGCGCGATATCTTCGATCGCGTCTGGAACGATGTCGTCGTCTCCGACAGCGCGCTGAGTCAGGCGATCCGCACGATTCGCCGCACGCTCGGCGACGACTCGCGCGAGCCGCGCTTCATTCGCACCGTGTCTCGCCGCGGGTATCGATTCGTCTTCGCCGACGTCGTCGAAGAGGAGGACGACGCTGCGTGGGTATCTCCGAACACGAGCTCGCGGGCGTTGCCAGAGATCCGCGCCATTGCTCGTGATGCGTTCGAACCGCTGCTCGAACGTGCGACCCGAGTGGCGCACGGCGCCAACGAAGAGGAGGAGCAGCGTGAAGCCGCCGAGTTGCTCCATGCACTTGGAACGTCTGAGGCGCTGAGGCGTCTTGGCACCCGCCCCGGCCACGCGCTCGCGCGTGCGCTCCTCCGCGATACACGCTGGGACTCTCCGGACGCGTCTCAGGTTCCGGTCCTTGGCGCCCCGGCTCCGATCGCGGTCGCACGCGCGCTGATTGGCCTTCGGCTGCGGCGCGTGGCGCGAATGGTGGCCGTGCGATGGGCAGGCGCGTCGCTTGGCGGTGGCCTGGCGGGCGTCGTCGCCGGCGCAGTGGGAGGGCTAATCCTCGTTGCCGCACCTGGAAGCCCGGCGCCGATCGCGGTCGCCGCGGTGTTGGCGGTCATTGGTGGAAGCTGCGGCGCCATCGGCGGCGCCGGTGTCGGCGCCGGGTTGTCGGTGGCGGAAGCCGTTGCCCGATCGCGAAGGAATATCGCGTTGGTCTGCGGTGCCGCCCTGGGTGGCGGCCTCGTCGGTTCGGCCGTCCAGTGGATCGGTCGATGGAGCCTTGCGGCACTCGTGGGTTTGACCCTCGACATCGGTGGGAGCCTGGAGGGTCTCGTCATCGGGGCGGCCGCCGGGGTGGGCTACGCCGTCGCGACGCCTCGAACCGAAGGCGGTCTGGCTGCTCCGCGAGGCCGAAAGCGACTCGCCGCGGCGGCGTTGACCGCTGCGTTGTGCGGGCTGGCAGCACTAGCCCTCACGCTCACCGGACGGCCGCTTGTTGGCGGCACGGTCCACGCAATCGCCCGGGCGGCGCAGGGCTCGCAGGTCAGCCTCGCACCACTCGGCCGGCTGATCGGCGAACCGGACTTCGGGCCTGTTTCCCAGGCCGTTATCGGATCCGGTGAAGGAGCGTTGTTCGGTCTTGGCCTCGCTCTCGGCCTCATGCGCCGTCCAACGACGTAGCCGAAAATTCTCACTTCAACGGGCCACGGAGGCACGGAGCCCACGGAGTCCGAACATAGGGATTCCTCCGTATCTTCGTGTCTCCGTGGCTACGTCGGAGTGAAAACTTCGTTAGCCTCACTCACATCTCAGGCAATGCTCACGGATCGCTGAAGACTTCGAGCGCCTCCACATTCGATGCTTCCGCCATGGAGGTATCCCGATGGAGACACTCGCATCCAGTGCGACCTACCGGCACACGAGAATCCGAATCGCCACTCAACACCCGACCGAGTTCATCGATCTGACACGGCAGATAGAAGCGCTTGTTGCCCAGGCTGCCATCCAGGCGGGCCTGGTCAACATCCAGAGCCTGCATACGACGGCGGCGATTGTCGTCAACGAACACGAACCGCTGCTGCTTGATGACTTTGCGGCGCTGCTCGAGCGCTCGGCGCCGCAGCATGGACCGTATCAGCACGATGACGTCCACCTCCGCGCGGTCAACCTCCTCCCGGGCGAGCGACCAAATGGCCATTCGCACTGCCGAGCCCTGCTGCTCAGCCCGTCAGCCTGTCTCAACGTGGCCCACGGCCGCGTGCAGCTTGGACGGTGGCAGCGCATCTTCCTCGCGGAACTCGACGGGCCCCGGACGCGCGAAGTCTCGGTCCTGCTGATTGGGGTGGGAGAGGCATGAAGATCAAGCTGATCCTGCCGGCCCTTACCGAGGCAACGGGCCCGTTCTGGAGGCCGATCAAGTACTCGCTGTTTCCGCCGCTGGGACTTGCCACGCTCGCTGGGTACTTGAGCGACGACGATGACGTCGAGATTCAGGATGAACATGTCGAGCGGCTGCACCTTGACGACGCGCCCGACCTCGTCGTCATTCAGGTCTACATCACGTCGGCGTACCGTGCCTATCGCCTGGCGGATCACTATCGGCGTCGCGGTGTGCACGTCGCGCTGGGTGGCTTGCACGTCACGTCGCTGCCCGAGGAAGCCTCTCAGCACGCGGACACCATCTTCCTTGGACCTGGCGAGGACACGTGGCCGCAGTTCCTTTCAGACTTTCGCCGCGGCGTTCCTGATCGCGTGTATCGGTCGCGCGCGCGAACGCTCGCAGGCATTCCGCCAATCCGGCGCGATCTGATCAAGCGCCGGCTCTACCTCGTGCCCAACTCGATTGTCGTGTCGCGCGGATGCCCGCACGTGTGCGACTTCTGTTACAAGGAGGCGTTCTTCGAAGGCGGGCGATCGTTCTATACACAAACCGTCGATGCGGCACTCGCCGAGATTGAGCGCCTGCCGGGCCGGCACCTCTATTTTCTCGACGACCATCTCTTCGGCGATCGCCGCTTCGCCACCGCGCTCTTCGACGGTATGCGCGGCATGGGACGTCTCTGGCAGGCTGCCGGAACCGTCAATGCCGTGCTCGCGCCCGACCTCCTCGAGCGTGCCGTCGAGGCCGGCCTTCGCAGCCTGTTCGTCGGATTCGAATCACTCAACCCCGCGAACCTGGTCGAGCAGCGGAAATATCAGAACCTTCGCCGCGATTACGGCGCGGCGATTCGGCGTCTGCACGACGCCGGCGTGATGATCAACGGAAGCTTCGTCTTCGGGATGGATGCCGACGATAGCTCCGTGTTCGAACGGACGGTGGAGTGGGCAATCGGGCACGGGATCGAGACCGCGACATTCCACATTCTCACGCCCTACCCGAGCACCGCACTCTATCAGCGACTGGCGGCCCAGGGGCGCATCACGATTCACGATTGGGATCAGTACGACACGCGTCACACAGTGTTTCGTCCGGCGCTGATGTCGCCCGGCGAGCTCGAGCGCGGGTACTGGCGCGCCTATCGGGATTTCTATCGATGGGGATCCATCGCGCGAGGCGCATCAGCGCATGCCAACGTCGTCGCCGGCCTGCGACATCTGGCGTACGCCGCTGGCTGGAAGAAGTTCGAGCCGCTCTGGGACCTGGTGATCCGCGCCAAGCGCGCAGGAATGATGCTCCCGGTGCTTGAAGCGATCCTCAGCGAATTTGGCCGGCGTTCGCCTGAATCGATCAGGCGCGAACGTCCCGACCCGGCAACCCCACCGATACCAATAATCGAGATTCAACGCAGCGCAGCGATGGAGCTCGCACGAGGGACCCTCGGCACAACAGGTGAGGATGGAGACGCCGTCCGGACGTGAACCCGAGATGGAGGCATAGCCACAACCCGCAATGACCAGAAATCTTCACTGAAAATGCGGTAATGAGATCGCTTAAGCTCGTCTCGCCATGACCGCTCCGAAGAAGGGTCCGGGCCACAAGTTCGGTGGCGACTGGACCACGGAGAAGCTAACCATTCTCGGCGGGTACCTAAGCGCGTATACCACCGCACTGAAGAAGCAGAAATTTAGGACAGGGTATATCGACGCGTTCGCAGGCAGCGGTTACCGAACGCCCTCCGGCCCTCCCACCGTTGAAGGACAGACGCTCTTCGCAGACGCTGAACTTGCCGAACCTGAATCCAAGCAGTGGCTCGATGGATCAGCACGCATCGCGTTGAACACCTCGCCGAGATTCGACAAGTACATCTTCATCGAACGCAATCGACAACGCTGCGGGGCCTTGGAAGCCCTTAAGAGCGAGTTCACAACTCTCGCGAAGGACATTGACATTAGGCAGGCAGAGGCGAACGCTGCGATCCGCGATATTTGCACCAAGAACTGGACGCGGCATCGAGCGGTGCTGTTCCTCGATCCCTATGGGTTGCAGGTCGAATGGACAACGATCGCCGCTATCGCGGGCACCAAGTCGATCGATATGTTCCTGCTGTTTCCGTTGGGTATCGGTGTCAACCGTCTGTTGACCCGAGATGCCGATATACCGCCTGGTTGGCGTCGTCGTCTTGATCTGCTCCTCGGAACGACAGATTGGTACGACGAGTTCTATCGGTTTGAATCAGAAAAGACGCTTTTTGACGACGCGCCTAGCGAGCGGGTGGTGAAGGCTAGTACTGCAACGATCGGCCGCTACTTCAACGAACGCCTCAAGGGCATATTCGCGGCAGTCGCCGAGGAGCCGCGTGTCTTGAAGAATAGAGCCGGGTGTCCTCTCTATCTTCTCTGCTTTGCCGCAGGCAATCCGAAGGGTGCCAAGATTGCGGTCAGCATCGCCGATTATCTGCTGACTCGCTAACTGCGCCAGAGCGCCGCCCGCTTCGGCATCTCAACCCAGCGCCTGCCATCAAGCACGGCATCTTCGCCACCGCGCTTCGAAGGGTGACCGCCTAGCTGCTTCAAGAAGTACGCGACACCGGCACGCCGGCACTGATCGCGCAGATCGCGAAACCACTCCAGTTGCGCGGGTCGACACCCAGCCTGACTCTCGCCACCGGCAATCAGCCAGTCGATACCTCTGAGATCGAGATTCGGGAGAGCCGCAAGCAGGGGCTCCGCGGACACAAAACGCACGGCGGCTGGCACGCGGCGCAAGAA
>Ga0137437_1000358_pt1 | contig 13691 bp, 35 predicted proteins | sample EasRivERMGT138_2_FD_102332 | JGI IMG/M metagenome (GOLD analysis project Ga0137437, IMG submission 102332) | Soil microbial communities from meander-bound floodplain in the East River, Colorado, USA - East River MetaG ERMGT138_2 | ecosystem: Environmental > Terrestrial > Soil > Floodplain ...
CGTGATACTTTCCACACTCGCAGGTGAACCCCTTCTTCATTTTTCCTCCGTCCGTTTTCCGGACAAAGCGGTTGCTGCGATTTCGATGGCTATGTACGCACCCGATTTTGCTATTTCTAAATCACGACCACGGGGTTTTAGTCCGAGTCCAATTCGAAGGTCTTCAGGTGTGATCGCGCAGATCTTCTTAAGCGCCTTCTTATAGATCTTTTTCTTTTTCATTTTCCCCTTGCCAAATTTGCGGTAGTACAATTCTCGAAGTCTAAGTTCTGTCGGAGTAAGCATTACCGCCCCCAATTTTTAACGTTCATTGCTTCCTTCCATCCCTCTAAACTCTCCGCCAAGTTTTTGGCGTTCTGGTGGAAGCCTGGTACATACGCACACCCTCTTCGGAAAGTTTCATAAGCCTCGATGACGGCTCGAAATTCTTTCCGTTTCTGCTCCTTGAAGCCTCGGTTGGTTCCGTTCCAGAAGGGGGGTCGTTCTGTGAATCTCGTCATTTGAATAGTGCCTCTCCAATTTTGGGCGTCCATTCCTTATCGATGCCCGTAAAGTTCTGGGCGTACAATCCCAGGGTTAAACCAGGAGCCCGATGCCCTAAGCGATACGCGGCAATCTTCTCCGGCACGCCCAGAACTGAGCACATCAAGGTTGCATTGCCACGGCGGAAGGCATGGAAACCGGCAGGCTTTAATTTCAGATCCGCCAGCAATGGATGCAGGCTGTTTACTAAAATCTTTTCCGGCCACAACGGCGCACCCGAGGAAGATCTAAAAAGAAAATCCTCGGGAGTCCCTGTAGCTACAGACTTCAACAAGTCAACCAGGTAAGGGGATAGTGTTATGGTCCGATAGGACGCTGCCGTCTTTGGCGCTTGCACTTTGCCCCCGTATAGACTGCGCCGAACTTCTAAGGTTCCTTTTATTTCATCGAAGTCTCCGATCTTGAGGCCCAGTGCCTCGCCAATTCGAAGGCCCGTCTCAGCAAGGGTCGCATAGAGTGTGCGGTGGGTCGATTGTGAGCCGATCATGATCCGCTTCATATCCTCGACTGATAGCCACTCTTGTTCCGTTCTGGTAGATTTAGGAAGTGCAACCGTGTGGATCTTCTCGATTAGTCCTTCTCGAAGAGCCGCTGCCATTACGGTATGGTATGTGCTGTACAGATTCCGGACAGTCTTCGGGGCATTGTTAATTGCCTGGTCGGTGAAGAAGCTTTGCACAACGGGGTACTGCATAGCTAAAGGTTGGTCCCCGAGGGCGGCGTTCAACCGTTTCAGGTGCGAGCGCATTGTATTTCTTGATGCCGGTTTGGCTAGTGGTAAAATGGTTCGTTGCCACTGTGTTGAATACTCTGCGAACGTCATTCCAATGCCCCCTTATTTTGTAGGTACTTGATGTCCCTGTTCACAAACCCAGTACATTCCTCTCCGGTGTCCGGTCTCTGAGACCAACAGGGTGGCAGTCATCGGAGTGTTGCACTGTGAACAGAGCTTCACATACTTCGGTGCCTTGCCTCCTACGCGACTAGCACGCGCTGTCTTCGATTCCGGAGAAGTAGCCTTCACTGCTTTGTTTACTTTTGCAGACATGTTCCTTCCTTTCACATACGATTAGAGCACAACTCGACTACTTTGTCAACCCTCAGATTCTTTTCCACAACTGTCGATGCCGATACTTCCCTCATTCAAGGCATCCTGGCAAGCTCGGTCAAAAAAGTTACTAAGGGATGAACTCCCGTCCTCCTCCTCGGAAAGTAGCTCGTACATTACGTCCTTAGCAAACTGGGCAATGTCGGTAACCTTCCAAGTGCGGATAAACTTGTGCTGTTTTTCATACCAAGGATTGTTGTCATCACTGTGCTCGAAGGCCCAGGACAACGTATTGATGCCGATCTTGATAATAAGTTCGTTTCCTTTTACCTCTACGGTTAGTGGTCGGTTCTTTCCTCGTTTCGCCATACGTCACCCCTTTCTATAGACCTCTGACTCGAATCCATCTGCCCCAAGCGGCAAGCCTGGTGCCCAGTCGGGCGTCGTTGCCATGCACGCGAGCAATTGATCGAGTGTCTGTGGCGCATGGTACGGAACTTCAGAAATAATTTCATCGTGAACATGCCCGACGATCTCGAAACCTTGCTTCGCAGCCAGCATCATACCGTAAATCAGAATGTCTCGGCTGATTGCTTGGCTGAGATTTTCCAGGAGCTTTCCGCCGTGGGTCTTCAGTCGCGTCCACTGTTTGGTTTTTGCATCGACTCCCTCGTAAGTCAGGGTTTCTTTCTCATTGCCTTTGAAGTCTACCATCTGATACTGTGGCCGGATGTAGTGCAGGCTCCGGCCCGAGGGGAGCTTAATGCTCAGGAGCTTGTCGCTATTGCAAACGAATTCTACGAAGCCAACGCGCTGAGGTTGCTTTCCAAACACGGCGCACTTAGCGGCCTCTTCCAGGGCATACCAGAAGCTCACGACTTCCTTATACCTTTCGCGCCAGAGCTTCACGGCGCTGATTGCAAACTCCTGGGTGATTTCAATGTGCATCTGTGCGGCGTACCCCCACAGTCCTGTCTTCACCAGGTCACCATCGGGATTCTCAACTTCCTCTCCACCCGATAGCCGGTAGCCGCAACCCAAGACGGCAGGCTTTACCTGCTGACGCATCTCTTTGATTTTTGGATCGCCGTCTTTATAGAGCTTGAAGATCTCGTCATAGTCTCTCCCGTGCAGGAGTGCCCCAAAATCCAGATAGGGATCTCGTTTCTCGCGGAAGACTCGGAGGATGTTGTCGCACTGTGCCAGCCAGCCGATCATTCTATTTTCGATTGCGTTAAGATCGCCTACCACGAATCGGCTCCCTTTCGGAGCCTTGAACATAGAGCGAATGCACGACGCTACAACTTCCAAGGTGTTGGGAAAGTCTAAGGCCAGTCCGATTCGATCTTCGGTTCGAAGTAAATGAATCGCTCGATCTAAATTCTTCTCCACCTCTTTTGTTGGCCGTGGTAAATTGGCAAGCTGGACGTGATAGGACGCCCAGCGACCAGTCTTTGCCGCGCCTAAGAAAACGTATTGATGCCGGAGCCTACCGTCAGAGGCTACAGCTTCAGAGATTCGATCAAGCTTACTGTCAGAAGTTTTTGCCGTTTGTCCTCGAAGGGTCAGGGCTCGGTGTGCTGCTGGTGTCATGCTACCTTCTCCGGCCAGCGCCCGTTTGACCAGGTGCTTGGCAAGCGAGCCGAATGGATACCCTTCCGTTTGCGCCCATGCCAAAAGCTGCTGGACTGAATTTGAATTCTCCAGGCCAGTCAACTCTTGAAGCTCGGCGCGAAGTCTTTCCTTCTCCGCTTCAGCTACCGCGTTAGTTCCTTTGACTAACTCAAGATCCACAGGTAGGCCGCGCTCGTTGATTTGCTGATCGAGCAGCCATGCGTGGTACTCTTCGGTCGGCAAGGGAAACTTGGTGAGGAGTTTGTCGATCTCGCGCTCGGCAATCACGTCTCGAACGCAGTAACCTTTGAACTTCTGCCAATCCTCGGGATCAGTCATCCAATCTCGGAAGAACGCGGCGACCGTTCCGAATAAGGTGTCGTCTTTCTTCGCAACGGCAGGCACACTGAAAAGTTTAATGAGCCGCTTCCCATCCGGATCTTTTGCAAGCTCGGGAGGGAGCTTCAGAATTTCGCAGGCATCTTTCAGGTGACCAGGCATCGAAAGCATTCGGGCTCGGTTGACGGGATCATCCCACATGAATAAAGGCAGTTTGATATTTAGAACGTGCTTGAACACGTTGTATTCGAATGGTACGTTCCACGCTACCTTAGTGATTGTAATGTCTTCTAAATCCCCCCTTAACTTCGAGGGCATCGGTCCCATGTGGGGCTCCCAGACTTCAACTGGTTCGTCATCCATCGCATGGGCCAGCATCAGGACTTGGGTGGACGGATGCTTGACGTAGTTGTCCAGGCCACACTCAGGAAGGTCGGCCTCTGATCGGGTTTCAAAGTCAAGGTATAGTCTACTGAGCATGGTTCCCCTTATCAAGAATCGCGGTCAAGAAATTAGATATGAGGACTAGGGCCGTGATGGACGCGCTCACCGATAGCCCTAGTACCCCAGTTACTACAAGCGTTGAAACTACATTGGTTAGCATTACTTAGCCGCCTTTGTTAGAAACTTATCGAACTGTACGTCACGAATTCCAAGGGGCCACAAGATGAAGACAACATTAAAGTTCTCGCGCTTCATCCGGATAACTCGATGGAAAAAACCAGGATACCTAACATAGACAAGTCCGGTTTCCAAGGCAGATTGGTCGGTTTGAGTCAGCTTCCCGTAAGTAACGTAGAATGAGCACTCTGTACAGTTTCTCGTGAGTAAATCGATCTCCCACTGTACTGATTTCTGAATCTGTGTCGGGCTCGGTAGATGCGCCAGGTTGTCTTCGGGGGTACTTACCCCCTCCGGAGCACTCGCCAAGGGCAAGGCGACGGCAAAGCTCAAGAGCAGTACGGCAATAAATCGATAGATTGATCTCACTGTTTCACCTCCGGTGGATTGACAAACCATCCCCATAAAAGACCGATTCCGACAGCAAACCACACTATGCCGATACTTATCACAAACTCGTTCATTATTTCACCTCGGGTGGGTGAGCTAGAAACTTCTTAAGCTCGGAGTCTTTAGTTCCGTTGGGCAGAAACACAAAAACAACATTGTAGATTAGGTGCCTGGTTCGGATGAAGAAGATGTCCTTACCAGGGTGCCACACATAAACAACGGCGGTTTCCTGGTGATCGCCACCAGGGACTAAGATGAATCCAGCCGACGTGAATGTCGTACAAGTCGGGCAATCCTTTTTGATGTCCGCAATGTCTGTTTTCACCAGGTCATCGACTTCAACCACGGGAGCGAATCCAGTAACCGGCGCTTCCTGTTTTGGCATCGGCTTCGTCTCTTTGTTATCTGCCCATAGTGGATAAGTGACGAGCACCAGAAAGAAATAAATGATCGCTGATAATTTAGACATTGGGAGTCCTCCGAATGGTATCGGGGCCGATGTACTCCGGCTCCTCGAATTTTCCAAGCTGCACTTCATCGTAAATCAATTTACAGTTTTGATCTCCGGCTCTCAGGGAGACCATAGCATTTTCCGCAGTATCTCCTGCGACTGAGTATATCATAGCGCAGGACGCCTGTCTAGCCTTCACTGAAAACAAGAATCGTTTCTTGTAGGCATTCTCTGTCATGGGACAATGACCCCCTTATCGGGCGGCGTCTCCGGATCTTTCTGCCCAGGCAACTTAACCACACCAGGAACCGCGTTATTGGGCAACGAGGGTATTTGCCAGTTAAGTTGAATGGTGACGGTCGGAAGTGCGGGTTGATTCGGGTTGCTCGGGTTTATTAATCCCGAGCTAATCTGAACAACTTGTCCGAGGGCTAACTGTCCCCAGCCGATAGGCACCACAACTTGATCTCCCTCGTGCAGTACGTTTCCTATTGAATCAAACATGACTCCTCCTAGATGTAGACTCCCATCACATTAAAAATTTTAACTTCGGTTTTCTTTTCTTCTTCATTGAAGATTTCAATCAGCGTTCCCTGTCGGGGATCGGGTTCTTTCCGCTCAAGCTCTTCCAGCACTTTCACAATCTTTTCTAAGTGGGCAATGATGCGCCGTAGCTCTTTCGTTTGCTGGCTCATTTCTTCTCCGGCAGCGGCGGGGGCTCGGTACCCATTTGTTTTAACATGTTCTTAACAACTTCGTCGATCTCCGATTGCGTTGGGAAGTTGTCTAGGAAATCTTTATCAACCTCTCCATAAGGTTTGAATCCTCTCTCGTGCAAAACAAAGATCAAATTGCTCGCGGTTTTCTGGGCAAGCCAATGAACGTATTCCTTGTCGGTTCGTCCGGATTTCATCAGGGCATCGGTGTAGGTCAGGATACCCACGGCGCAACCCTCCAGGTAATCGAGGGAGACCGGCGACTTGATCCAATGTTGGATAATCTCGTCGGGAATGTCCTTCCGAGCCTTCACCATCTTGATGACTTCATACCAAACAGCGCGACTTAAGAATTGTTCGATCATTTCTTTCTCCATTTTGTTACGGATACATACGGGCATCCTTTATCAACCCAACCTACCACATCATCGATCAGCCCTTTCAATTTCTCGGCATTGGAACTGTCGTATCCGTCGTAGTCCCTCAGAATGGCTACAACGTTGGCAAGATCACCTTTTGCTTTTGCTACGTCTTCCGCAAGGTTTTCGTTTTGCTCTCTTAAACCCCGCGTTGGTCGGTGTATCCATCGGGAGTCCAGGAAGGCTTCGAATTCTTCACGGCTGACAGACGAGTAATTTGGTCCCCAACGTTCTCGGGCCTGGTCAATTAGATCGAAGTAGTTCTCAGCTTCCACATCTCGCAGGCGTTGAAATTCTTCATCAAGTTTCACTAGCTTTTCGATGACTTGTTTCATTAGCACACCACCAGAAAATGGAATCGGTCAGAATATCGCACACACTGACCAGGAAGCGTTTCAGGATTACCAGTTCGGATGACTTCCATCCATCCGTTTTGCGTACCGGAGGGGTTCTCACGGTTACAAGCTTCCAGAATCTCCTCGTCGGTCGCATCTTTGACCGCGCAAACTTGCATGTGGCAAATCCCCAGCATCATGCGGGTAACAATCACTCTCTTCTGATCTGTCGATGTTGTCATAACGTGTCCTTTTTAAGTCCCCCTTTGGCATAACCCACACTCGGGGTTATCCAGTTTATTTTCATTATTCACTGACGACTACGCGGAGTCGGCCTCGGGGGGTTTCCCCCAATGGAGGAAAGCAACCTTCAGTATACACACTTTCGCAATTTTGTCAAGAGGCGACGCGCCAGGGGATCTGTTCAACTGTAGAAGCCGGTGCATCGAAATGAATTCCAGGCGTCCGCTTCAAGCACTCCATGCACTCAAGGTACACATGAACCTCGGCAGGCGTGACCGCTGTCTCAGGAATTAGAACAACCTGTCGAACCATGTTCCGATGCGGACAAATCAACTGATTGAATGCGTGGTAAAGCTCAAGAAGAACTTTCAATGGAGCCTCCTCTTTCGGCGGAGCCGTGAATGTAGATGATTTCGTAAATCGTAAAAGCATCCTCGGACGGGTAGCTATTGCGCCGGATCTCATACCAGCGCCCCTCTAAGTTAAAATTGACTGTCTGAAGTCCCTCAGTCCTGAAGGTCATGGCGACTCGATGCTCGGCAGTTACCACTGCCAGAGTCGCGGTGCCTTGAATCAATCTTGGATCTTTGGTTGCGTCTCGCATTTCTTCTCCCCCTTAATATGATCGAATACCCAACCACAATTTAAACACCGGCCACCGAAAGTCATATCGGATACCGTGCATTTCTGATACTTCACGGTCTTTTCCATGTGCTCGAAGTGGGTTAGTCCTTTCGCGTTCACTTCTTTCATGACTTTCCTTTTCGGAGTGATTCCTCAACATCCGACTTGATCTTCAAATAGTTGTAGTGCAGTTCTGTTGCCAGTGCAGACTTGCCTCGATACAGTTCCAGGAACTCGACAACCTCGTCATGCAAAACGGCAAGCGCGAACAGGTCGGGAGTGGCGTATTGATCTTGACCGATTTCTAGCGACCAATCCTCTCCATCCTTCGTGTGAATTCCACCACGCGAACCACTTTTGCGCTCGGGATCTGTCGGTGTTAGGTACCAGTGTCTCATTACTCCTCCTGGGGTGTAGTCAATCTTGCAATCACGGCGGCGTCGGCTTCCGCGACGGCCTTCTCATATTCCTCAACGGTCTTTTGTTTTGCAGCCGCTTCCTCTGCGGCATGGGCCTTCGCAAATTCAAGCTGGATCTCGGGGTGCTCAAGCAACCGCAATCCGAAATGAGCCAGCTTTGTAGCGTTGCGTGCGGCGTTGTGCTCGTCCTGCCTTTCAATGTGGTGGTGAGTACAAGAAAAGTAATACTTCACTTGGGCTCGAAGTTCTCTCGGGCTATGTGGTTCGAACGTCATTGACTTCCTCCTGTTTTGGGGGCTCTGCATCACACCAGTAGCAGGGCTCAGTGGGATTTTCAATCTCTTTAACCGGCCTGGTCTTTTCGAAAGGACTGTTCCGACGATCTCTCGCGCACTTCGCACACAACGGGAAGTGCAATTCATCTTCATAAAATTTGTTGCTCTCGGCCACAACTATACTCGGGAGCGGCTGTACGATCTTGATCTTCACTCTTTTCGCAATGCGTTTGTCAAGCTCCTGGTAGTAGCAACTCGACTCGTCCTTGTATCGGTTCTCATTGATGCCGTTCTCGATACACTCGTGGCAGTCCTTCACGGCAAATTCGAGGGCCTTCTCAGACATCAGCTTTGCTTTAGCTGTGTAGAATTTGAAGCCTTCTGCCGTCAGTCCGTTTTCCGTATAGAGTAGTTGAGTCATTTCGATTTCTCCCAGTCAAGGATATGGGTGCGCTTCGCTCTGAAGTCTGCCCGAGCCTCTGTCAGGAGCCGGTAAGAATTCCATTCAATCCGCTTACCGCTGTTCTCGTCGAAGATCCGGACGTGATACACTCCATGCTCTCGATACAGCTTATGTGTGAAGCCGTTCTTGCTCTTCACGTCTACATATCCACAACTCAGTTGATAGCTTGTTAGCATTTGACACCTCACGCCCTTTTATAGAGCAGGTTTCTTGCCAAACTTTAACCTGTTGATTTCCTGTGTCTGGTCCTGGGAAAGTTGACAATTTATGTCAGCCAGGAATGACAAATAGTGTTTCACCCTCAGAACTTTCTGCGGGGGGACCGGCTCAATATGGAAGAAGGCCAGGATCTCGCGGTGCATTCTTAGCTGGGGAGTCGGAACCCCATCGACCTTGTACGCGGTTCCTGTTGGGTATTGGGTCACCTGGTAGAACAGCCGGTCGGATTCGTAGGCATACCGGCGCACCTTCTTCATCTTCTCTGAGGCCGGATCGGCGAAATCCACAACGTCCTGGTAGAAATTTTCAGGAGTCAGTTCTCGTTTCATCTTTCACCCCTATTTCCTGTAGATATGTTCATACGGCAGCTTCGGGCGCTCACCGTACAACCTCACCCACTTCGTTTGTTTACCGCACCGGATGCAATGAAGGTAAGCATACAATTCATCCGGAGAAATCTGGTAGCGAAAGTCGTGACTGCAAAGGCAACGAACGCGCTTTTTCGACCATTTGATAATGCGTTTGAACATAGTAACTCCCTTAACAAAATTGTGGGGGTACCCCGTCTTCACTACGGGCAGGAACCGGCACTACTGAGGCGTTCCGCAGGTCTTCCACAATCAGGTTCAGCTTGGCAGCAATCCTGAACAGGTCTAGGGCAATCTCTTGGCCGTGGAGCCGGAGGTGATGATCGTAAACGGGATTCTGCTGGACGATGATACCTTCGAGGATGTCCAGACTTGCTTTGATGTCAAATAGCTTTGCTCCCAAGTGGGGAGCTTGGTTTACTTCTCTCATTTTGTTTTCTCCCTTAGTCTTTGATAGTAACTTTTCCCAGCGGAGTGTGCTCATGCACTGGGCCGTAAAACCACTGACCGTGAATTCCTGGAACTGCCGAGCGATTGTAATGCCTCAGCTTATTCAGGAAGTCATTTTCAGAATGCGCTTTCAGTTCCGCAATGCCGACGTGTTGGGAAGGCAAGTGGAGCCGGAAATATTTGAATGTTTGTAGGGGCTCGATTCCGTTATCTTCTTCCATAATAACCTCGCTTGAATTCTTTGCAGATTTCACACCGGCAATTATCCTCAACCAACCAATGACGGCGGTCGCTACACCACCGGCCAAACGCTTCGCCTACTCCAAGAATTTCGAGGAGAGCATTAACCCAGATAGGGAGATTGGTATTCACGCGCACCTCCTACTCTAGCGAACCACTCTGCAATTTCGTGAGCCTTTTTCGGCTTCATGAATCCACCGGACGGCGAGACCGTGACGACTCGTTTAGTATCCGATAAAAATTGGCGCACGTCGTAGGTCCGGTACTGCCCGTTGAAAGATTTCTCGGAAGTCACAAAGAAGATTCCGCCAGGGCCTTCATGCACCTTCGAGGATAGCCGACTACCAAACAACTTCATAGTATTGGGAGCGAAAAACTTTCCACCGGCTGCTTTGTTTTGACGGACGATCTCTTCAATTCTCATTTCTTCACCTCGATCTGCTCGACTCGACCACCACCGTAATTGACTTCGAACTTCACGGTTTCAACTGCGTGGATCGCGGCGGCGGTTTCGTGTGTCATTCCAGGCTTCTCACCTTCGGCTGCAAGAAGCTCGGCTTTCTTTTTCTCATAAGCTTCCTTACGCTCCACCCACTGCACCAGGACCGGCAACCACTCAGAATTGATGAACTCACGGTAGAATTCGAGGAACTCGCGTGCTTCAGTGGCATTGTTGTAGATTCCAAGACCCAGCCATTCGACGTGTCCGTTCTGGTCTAAGTACATGAACGCGCCGTTCTCGATATAGGTGCTCGCCTTCGGTTTGTTCCAAACTAAACCGGCCACCTTTGGGTTGCTGGTCTGACTCCAGAATCGAAAACCTTTTCCTTTCTTATATTCCAACCAGTAACGAATCTGACAGCGGAGCCTGAACCCGTAAGGATAGTCCTTAACCAGGAAGGCAGTCTCTTGACTTGTGTGACCTTTCAAAGCTTCTACTACTGTCGGTTCGAATTTGCTCATTTTGTTTCACCTCGGCATTTTATAGAGCACGCCGGTTGCCAAACTGCAAACTGTTGATATCCGGAAAGCGGACAACGAAAAAATGACAATCTGTGTCAGTCTAACTTGACACTTTTTGTCCTTTCATGATCTCTTCGAACGAAGGACCTTCGTTCAGGCGCTTGGTCACCTCATACCTTTCGAGACCCTTCCAAGCTTTTTCTCGCTGGGCTGAGGCCAGGAGCTTCTTTGCTGTCTTAACTGGTGCATCAAATGGTCTTTTCATAACTACCTCACGTTAGTCACTGACTTCGAATCACTCTCTACCATACACCATTTGTCGTAAGTTGTCAAGAGGGGCTTCAAAACCGCACAGTCCTCGACATCTACAAGGGGTAGCTCGTCGATTTCATCCTCCGCCATAGTGGCTACCAGGGCCTTCAAATCTCGCATGAATTCGATCCGGCCAACAAAAAGGATCTTCTCCGCAGTGCCGTCCAGGTGCCCAAACGCAATACCGACAGGCTCACCTTTAGGATTCTCTCGAATGTCAACACGGTAAACTCGGGCCTGTTGCATTTTAATCCTCTCGACTTTCACGGAGCCGGATCTTGTCCAGGAGCTTCCGCTTTTTAGGTTGAATGACTCTACCCTTACGGGTTTTCAGCAACTCCCTGCTCAATCTTTTGACTTCTTTGACTGCACTAAATTTCCTCACCATGCTCTCACCTCAGTAGTGCTGCCTCCGGTAGACCGCTACGCATCTGTGACCGTCTACTGTCCGGTTTCCGCTCGCTTACCGCGCTGGTGGCCGGAGGACAGCTTCTTAGCCCAGCCAGTTTTTCCTTCTCACTGGGAGCCCTTTTGCTTTCCGCTCGGCAGCTTTCCGAGCCTTTTCTGAATTCTGGTCTGCTTGAATCGCCAGTTTGTAGATCGTCATCAGGGGCAACGTATATTCCTTGTGGCACCTGGATTCTCGAATTCCGATCACGTTCGAAGGGTACAGCGTCACAATCAAGTCACGCGGTAGTAGCCCCTCGATCTTCCTGGTGATTTTCTTATCTAGTGCAGTCATTTGAACCCTCCAATTTTATTTCGAAGTACCCGACGAGGGTTACGGAATCGTCTCGCGCTGTTCCGCCCTTAGCCTCGTTCATTTCTTCTAGTGGGTGCCCTTTGCTACTCCTCAGTCAACCACCTGCGCGGATACCTTCGAACTTTTCAAACCTTATCCCCTCTTGCCTTTCAGCATTGTAGGCGTGTTCAGACGCCTCGTTAGATTTTGAGATAAGCTGGGGGCCTTGGTTCCTCTTAGAACCTAACGACCGGCCTCCGTGCCGAAAGTCGAACCGATTGGGCAGAGTGTCAAGTTATCATCTTGTCTTCCTGCTTACTCTTGCGTAGTGAGGTAGCCTGGTGACTGCCAAGTGCTCACTTCCTTGCCTCGACTTCGGTTTCTATACTAGCACGTTCCTTGCCAAACGTCAAGAGGCTGTAACATAAGGAAACAGCTTCCAGAAGGTGTCAAATTTTGTCATATTCGATATGACACTTTTTGTAAATTGTCACTTGCGATAATATCGTGAAGGCATACCCCGCAAAGGTACACAGTCCACACACAGCCGTCTAAGTCTCGCTTCCAGCCGGATGCTACGGCGTCGTTCCACTGGGAGAAACCTTTACACTTCGCGCACTGCACCAGGATTATGGCGGCGGCGCTCTCGGGATCTTTGGCGGCTTCTAACTTTTGCAGTCTCATGAAATTCTATTCTCTCTTTCAGATTCGAGCCAGTCTTCATGTGCCTGGATCTCTTTCTCAAGCTTGTGAGCGGCTACCCGCTTGTCGTGCTCGAAGTTGATATTGTCCAGGGCCTTGACTAGCTGGGGATCATAGGGTACAGGATGATCCTTTAAAAAGTTCTTAAGACTAAGATCCTCGCCAGTCGGGGAGAAGCCAACCCTCGGAGAACTTGGGCGGGTGTCGCGCTCCTGGGCGTCGATCTGTGCTTTGACCTGCGTCAGCTTTTCGTTGTAGGTCTCGGGCGTTAGTTCCTCGGGCACCCATGACTTGTCAAACGTGGTGCCGTCGCTGAGGGACAGCCAATCACTCGGGCCGTCCTGGATGCGCGTCTCAATTGCGTCAGCAACTTTAGATATAAATTCGTAACTCGTTGGTAGGGGGAGCCGAGACATAAGCTCATCTTCGATGACTACTCGAAGATTCAATCCACACCCTTTCTTCGGTCTCTTAAACTTTGGCATTAGAATAACCTCCTGGCGCTATCGTCGTAGGGATCAAAAACTTTTTTGCGGGATTCGTCATAGCTCTTTCCAAATTGGTCGGCAGTACGATCAAATTTTGTCTTCCCGCCATTCAGCTTCACCAGCATCCAATACACAAAAAGAACGAGCAATCCGATTTCCATTAGCGTAAACCTCCGAGTGCGACTTTGCGTGAGTCTCTTTTAAATTTCAACTCTCCGTATGCCTTGCAATCCTCGCGGAAGGCCACCCACTCGTCACCGCTGCCTTCCAGGGCCGCGCCTTCTGCGTCCACCAGGTCACCACACGGCTCAAACGAAAATGAGCCCTTACCCTCGACTGTCGAACAGGGCCAGGACTCGCTGAAGTCTCTTGAATCTTGATGATTGAATCCTACTGTGAAGCCGCTTCCGTTGAAATAGTATCTCATGACTTCACCTCAATGTGGGCACTTTGAATTCTCGGGAGTCCGCCGCAGTACCGGCCACCCCATCGGCGCACGATGCCGTGATCTTCGTCCCAGCCTAAGCAGCCATTTAGTTTTTCGGGAGCCTCGAAGGCGGCTTTCAATGGCACTGTAACCCTCCCACTCCAATGATGCTGGCTTCCACCTAAGAAGATCCAATCCGGCGAGTGCTGGAGCAGGCCGTTTGCTTTGATGTGCCCATCCTCGTTGACTTCGTATCGCTCTCCGCGAAAGTAGAACGCTA
>Ga0137437_1000361_pt1 | contig 13667 bp, 15 predicted proteins | sample EasRivERMGT138_2_FD_102332 | JGI IMG/M metagenome (GOLD analysis project Ga0137437, IMG submission 102332) | Soil microbial communities from meander-bound floodplain in the East River, Colorado, USA - East River MetaG ERMGT138_2 | ecosystem: Environmental > Terrestrial > Soil > Floodplain ...
CCCACTGAAGGAAGCACCTTCCACCCGCGGCTGATGGGGACGCACGCCGCCGTGGCGTCGAACAGCAATCTGTCCGCCAGCGCGGGCGCCGACGTGCTCAAGGCGGGCGGCAACGCGATCGATGCGGCGGTGGCGGCCTGTTTCGTCGAAGGGCTGGTGAATCCGCAGATGCACACGATCGGTGGCGAGTGCCCGATCCTGGTGCGCCTGGCAGGCGAGTCGCGCGTCATCGCGGTGAACGGCAACATGGCGGCACCGGCGAATGCGACGCCGGAGGCGTTCCGCGCGCGAGGCCTGGCCGACATCCCCGATTCCGGCATCCTCGCCGCGGGTGTGCCCGCGGCATTCGGCGCGCTGGTCACGGCGCTGCAGAAGTGGGGCACGATGCCGCTCGCCGAAGTCATCGCGCCGGTGATCGAGCTGGCCAAGCAGGGCTTCCCGGTGTCGGAAGGCCTGCGCAACCAGCACAAGTACGGCATCGCGCCGATGCAAGAGCGCTTCGCGGCCGAGTGGCCCGGCAGCGCGAAGCTCTACCTGCCGGTGCCCGAGGTGGGCGCGCGCCTGCGCAACCCGGCGCTCGCGCGCACCTTCGAGTACCTCGCCGCGGCGAAGGATCCGCTCACGGCGTTCTACAAGGGCGAGGTCGCCGCCGAGATTGCGAAGTTCTCGCGCGAGAAGGACGGATTCCTCGCCAGGGAAGACCTCGCGGCCTTCGAGACGAAGATCGAGGCGCCGGCGTCGCTGCGCCTGGGCGACACGGAGCTGTTCAAGACCGGGTTCTGGTCGCAGGGTCCGGCCGAGCTGCAAACGCTCGCGCTGATGTGGCAGTTCGACCTCGACGCCATCGGCTTCGGCACGCCGGACTACTGCCACCTGCTCATCGAGGCGATGAAGCTCGCCTACGCCGACCGCGAGCAGTACTACGGCGATCCGGCATTCGCGAAAGTGCCGGCCGACGCGCTGCTCTCGACACAATACGCGAAGCAACGCGCAGCGCTCATCGACATGAAGCGGGCGAGCCTCGAACTGCGTCCCGGCGACGCGTGGAAAGGCGCCGCGCTGCTGCCCGAGAACGAGAAGCTCACGCCCAAGGACTGGGGGCCGGGCACGGTGCACGTGGACGCGGTGGACGCGAAGGGCAACATGGCCTCCTTCACTCCGAGCGGCGCGTGGATCTCCTCGGCCGAGGTGATCGAGCCGCTCGGCTTCCCGTTGTCGGTGCGCATGATGACCTTCTACCTCGGACCGGCGCACCATCCGAACGTGGTGGCGCCGGGCAAGCGCCCGCGCACCACGCTTACGCCCTCGATGGCTTTCCGCAACGGCAAGCCGTGGATGGCCTTCGGCACCATGGGCGGGGACAACCAGGGCCAGTGGCTTCTGCAGTTCTACCTGTGCCGCGCGGCCTTCGGCATGTCGATCCCGGAGGCGATCGAGGCGCCGCGCCTTTCGTCCGAGCACACGCCGGGATTTTTCGCGCCGCACGCGAGCGAGCCCAACCGCGTGCGCATCGAGCCCCGCTTCGGCGCCAAGGTGCTGGACGAGCTGCGCCGGCGAGGCCATGATCTGGACGTGGCGCCGGACTGGAGCGAAGGATTCGTGTCCTGCGCCGCCTTCGATGCAGACACCGGCCTGATCGAGGCGGGCTGCGACCCGCGCGGCTCGAAGTCCGAATGCTTCCCTTCATTTGCGATAGCGTGGTGAAAATGTCGACCATCCTGGGCAGCGGCGAGCACCGCTACGGCGTCGTGGAGAACTGGGCGAAGCTGCCCGACGGTTGGGAGTTCAAGGACGTGGCGGCGGTCGCCTGCGACAGCGAGGACCGGGTCTACGTGTTCAACCGCGGCGAGCACCCGATGATGGTGTTCGACCGCGACGGCCAGTTCCTGCGCTCCTGGGGCGAGGGCCAGTATCCGCGCGCGCACGGCCTGCACATCGACGCCGACGACATGCTGTACCTGACCGACGACGGCGGCCACGTGGTGCGCAAGTGCTCCACCGACGGCAAGGTGCTGCTCGAGCTCGGCGTTCCCGGCAAGCCCGCGCCGTACATGAGCGGCGAACCGTTCCACCGCTGCACGCACACCGCGCTCTCGCCCCGAGGCGAGATCTATGTCAGCGACGGCTACGGCAACGCGAAGGTGCACAAGTATTCGCCGGACGGAAAGCGGCTGCTGTCCTGGGGCGAGCCGGGCACCGATCCCGGCCAGTTCAACATCGTGCACAACATCGTCACCGACGCGGATGGCTGGGTCTACGTCGCCGACCGCGAGAACCATCGGGTGCAGGTCTTCGACGGCAACGGCAAGTACGAGACGCAGTGGGTCAACATGCACCGGCCCTGCGGCCTTTATTGCTGCCGCGGACCGCGGCTGCGGTTCATCATCGGCGAGCTGGGTTCCGGCATGAACGTCAATCGCAATCACCCGAACATCGGGCCGCGCCTGAGCATCGTGGACCGGGAAGGCAAGCTGATCGCGCGGCTCGGCGGCGAGGCCGGCCCGGGCCTGGAAACCGGCAAGTTCGTCGCCCCGCACGGCCTGGCGGTCGATTCGCGCGGCGACATCTACGTCGGCGAAGTGAGCTACACCGAATTTCCGCGCATGTTTCCGGACCGGTCGATACCGAAGGGCATGCGTTCGTTGCAAAAGCTGAAGAAGGTTGCCTGAAAGGGGAGACAGAAATGATTCATGTCATCGCCGTCATCACCGCCAAGCCCGGCCAGCGCGAGCCGATCCTGCAGGCTTTCCGTGCCAACGTGCCCGCGGTGCGGGCGGAGAAGGGCTGCATCGAGTATGGCGCCGCCATTGACGCGCAGAACGCCCTGCCGTTCCAGACCAAGTGGGGCCCGGATACCTTCCTGGTGGTCGAGAAATGGGAGAGCATGGAAGCGCTCAAAGCGCATGCGGCCGCGCCGCACATGGCCGCCTACGGGGCGAAGACGAAAGAGTTCATCGCCAGCCGCGCGATCCACATCTTGTCGCCCGCGTGATGTTCGCGGCGCGCCGCGGCCGCGCGGCGGCGATGCCGTTCATCATGCTGGCGACACTGATCGACATGATGTCGATCGGGCTGATCATTCCCGTGCTGCCGGCGCTGGTGGGCGATTTCACCGGTTCGCAGGCAGAGCAGGCCTTCTGGTACGGCGTGATGACTTTCGCCTTCGGCCTGGCGAACTTCCTGGCCTCGCCGATCCTGGGAGCCCTGTCCGATGCTCATGGCCGCCGGCCGGTGCTGCTGCTCGGCTTTTGCGGCATGGCGGTGAGTTTCCTTGCCACCGCGGTGGCGACCGCCTTGTGGGTCCTGGTCGCGGTGCGCGTGGTGAGCGGCGCAATGCAGGCCAACATGGCGGTCGGCAGCGCGTACGTCGCGGACATCACCCCGCCCGAGGAGCGGGCGAAGCGCTTCGGCATGCTCGGGGCCATGTTCGGCCTGGGCTTCATCCTCGGGCCGGTGATGGGCGGGCTGCTGGGCGCGATCGACCTGCGCCTGCCGTTCCTCGCCGCCGGCAGCCTTGCGCTGCTCAATCTGCTGTACGGCTATTTCGTGCTGCCCGAGTCGCTGCCGGCCGAGCGCCGGCGCGCCTTCCACTGGAAAGCGGCCAATCCGGTCAGTTCGCTGCGTGGCCTCGCGCAGCTGAAGGGCGCAGGGCCGCTGATCGCGGTCATCGCCTGCAGCGGGCTTGCGCAGTTCGTGCTCTACACCTGCTGGGTGCTGTACACGACCTTCAAGTTCGGCTGGGGGCCCTCGGAGAACGGCTGGTCGCTCGCGGCGGTCGGCGTCGTGTCGGTCATTGTGCAGGGGTTCCTGCTCGGGCGCCTGCTGCGCTGGTTCAGCCCGCGGCGGCTGGCCGTGCTGGGACTCGTGTCGTCAACACTTGCCTACGCGATGTGGGGCGCCGCCAGCCAAGGCTGGATGATGTTCGCGGTGATCTTCGTCAACCTGCTCGGCGCCACGGTGGCGGCTTCCATCCAGAGCATCATTTCCGGTGCCGCTGACGCGCGCAGCCAGGGCCAGGCGCTCGGCGCGGTGGGCGGGCTGAACAGCCTGATGGCGGTGCTCGCCCCGGCCATTGGCGCACCGCTGCTGGCGGCGGTGTCGCACCTGCCGCCGGGGGATTGGCGCATCGGGGCGCCGTTCTATTTCTGTGCCGTACTGCAGGCCGCCGCGCTGGTGCTGGCGGTGATGCATTTCCGCCACGAACGCCCCGCTATACTGCATCCGAAGTCTTCATCCTGAGGGATCTGTCATGTCCGTCCACTCGCTTACTTCTCTTCGCGCCGCCGACCCCGTGCGCGAGGCGAAAATCCATCTTGCCGCCGCCCATCGCCTGGCCGTACTGGATAGGCTGGAGGAGGGCATCGACAACCACTTCACGGTCACCGTTCCCGGCGCGAACGACCGCTACCTCATCCTGCCTTTCGGCCTGCACTGGTCGGAGGCGCGCGCAAGCGACATGATCGTGTTCGACGAATCCGGCGCCACGCTGGAGGGGGAAGGCACCGTCGAGCTCTCGGCGCAGTGCATCCACGCACCCATCCACCGCATCTGCGGCACGCGCGTGGTGCTGCACACCCACCAGACCTGGGCGGTGGCGCTCAACATGCTGAAGGACAACCGCCTCCTGCCGGCGAGCCAGACCGCGGCCTACTTCCATGGTCACGTGGCCTACGACGATACTTACCTCGGCACCGCGGATTTCCCGGAGGAAGGCGAACGGCTGGCGCGCGTGATCGCGGACAAGCACGTCTTATTCATGAAGAACCACGGCGTGCTGGTGACCGGCGACACGGTGGCGCAGGCCTACAAAAGGCTCTACAAGCTGGAGCGCGTGTGCCGCGCGCAGGTGCTGGCGATGGGCACCGGCAAGCCGCTCGAAGTGCTGTCGGACGCGATCGTGGCGCAGGTGCAGGCGCCGCCCGCGAACGACCGCCACTCCCGCACCGAGCGCGAACGCATGTTCTTCGAGGCCATGATGCGGGTCCTCGACCGCGAAAACCCCGGCTACGCCGACTAGAAGATAGGGACAGAGACCCTATTTCTTCTTGCGCGCCAGCGCGGCGCCGGCCCCCAGGGCCTTCAGCTTGGCGACGGCGATCTCGCGCGACATCGGCGCCATGCCGCAGTTGGTGCAGGGGAACAGGCGGTTCCGTGGCACGTACTTGAGCGCCAGCTTGATGGTGGCAGCGACTTCCTGCGGCGTCTCGACCTTGTCCGAGGCGACATCGATGACGCCGACCAGAACGTCCTTGCCCTTGAGCAACTTCATCAACTCCGGCGGCACGTGCGAGTGGATGCACTCGAGCGACACCTGCTTGATCTTGCTCCGCGCGAGCGCCGGGAAGATCTGCTCGTACTGGCGCCATTCGCCACCCAGCGTCTGCTTCCAGTCGAGATTGGCCTTGATGCCGTAGCCGTAGCAGATGTGCACGCAAGTCGTGCACTTGAGTCCCTGGGCCGCACGTTCGAGCGCGCGGATACCCCACTTCTTCACGTCGTCCATGTAGACGTTGAAGGCGGGCTCGTCGAACTGGATCACATCGACGCCGTCCCTTTCCAGCGCGCGCGCCTCCTGGTTGAGGAGTTCGGCGAAGGCCATCGCCAGCTTCACCTTGTCGCCGTAATGCCGGTCGGCGATGGTGTCGACGATGGTCATCGGGCCGGGCATGGTGATCTTGAGCTTTCTTTTCGTGTGCGCCCGCGCGAGCTTCGCCTCGGCCTCGTGCACGCGACCCTTGAGCCGCAGGGGCCCAACCACCACCGGCACCATGGCGTCGTAGCGATTGTCGCGGATGCCCATTTTCACTTTGTGCTCGAAGTCGATGCCCTCCACCGACTCGAGAAAGCCGTGCACGAAGTGCTGGCGCGACTGCTCGCCGTCGGTGACGATGTCCAGGCCCGCGTCCTCCTGCTCCTTCAGCCACAGCAGCGTGGCGTCGCGCTTCGCCTTCTCCAGATCCGCGCCCTGCGCCTTCCACGCGGGCCAGAGCTTGTCGGTCTCCGCGAGCCAGAAGGGCTTGGGCAGGCTGCCAGCGATGGTGGTTTCGAACATGAAGCGGGTCAGCGCACACTGAACGGCGCAGCGTAGGGCTGGCCGAAGGCGATGCCGCCCACCACGGTGTTCGTCGGCTTGAGGAACACCTTGCCGGCGCGCTTGTTGGCGCGCGTGTCGACGAACTCCACCGGTCCGTCCTGCACCTCGAGCACGGTCACGTCGCCCGGCGCGCCGACCTGCAGCGTGCCGTGCTTCGGCAGGCGGTTGATGATCTTCGCCGGCGTCACCGTGGCCATCGTCACCACCTGCTCCAGCGACAGGCCAAGCGCCATGAACTTGCCCATCACGTTGGTGAGGTAGGGCAGGCCGGGCGAATTGCCGGAGAAGACGTGGATGTCCGAGGACAGCGTGTCGGGCGGCACGCCCTCGGCCATCGAAGCTTCCGCGACAGTGAAGTCGAAGCTGCCGCCGCCATGGCCGACGTCGAACACCACGCCGCGCTTCTTCGCCGCATGCGCCGCCGGCAGGAGCTTGCCGCCCTGCACGATGTTGGTGAACTGGCCGGCGTCATTGGGCGCGCCGGAGAAGCAGTGCGTGAGGATGTCACCGGGGCGCAGCGTGTCCAGGATCTGCGACATCAGCTCGACGCTCTCGACGCCGCCGATGTGGCACATCACCTTGCCGCCGGTGCCGACGATCTCGCAGGCGCGGATGGCGCGTTTGAGGGGCTCGAGGCCGTGGCGCGCAATCACGTTCTGCGACATGCGTACCTTGATGCCAATGGCGATGTCGGCGTTCTCCGCCAGCGTCTTGGCCGCCGCGTCGGTCTGCGCGAAGTCGATGTTGAACAGCTCGGCGATCGGGAATGCGGAAAGCCCGATGTTGGCGATGTGCACGAAGGCGAAGAGGCGCGTGCGCGAGCGCTCCGCCATGGCGCGCCGCACGAGGGCGAAGGCGCTCGAGCCGGCGTCGCCCGCCGACACCGCGGTGGTGGTGCCCTGGAACGGCACCAGCTCGTCCGGCGGTATGCCGATGCCCGTGGTGTAGACGTGCGAATGCAGGTCGATCAGGCCCGGAACGACGAGCCTGCCCGCCACGTTCATGACGCGGTTGGCGCGCGCGGCCGGGATATCGGCCTCGAGCGCCTCGACGATGCCGAAGCGGATGCCGACGTCGCGCTTCGCGCGCAGCTTCTGGCTCGGGTCGAGCACCTCGCCGCCCTTGATCAGCAGGTCGAACTTGTCGTTCGGGCCCATTGCCGCCTGCACGCCGGTGGCAATGCCCGAAACTGCAAGCGCGGATGCGCCCGCGAGAAAATCCCGCCTGGTTTGTTTTTTCATCGGCCCCTCCCTTTGGTGCGAGATTGAGGCGCGCGCGCGCCGGAGTCAAGACGCGGCGCAATACCCGCGGAAGCTTACGGCGCCGGTCAGCTTGTTGGGCGGGATTCCCGCATCGGCGCGAGCCACGCCAGTGCGGCGAGTTGCAGCACACCGAGGATGACGAAGGCCACCGTGTAGCCTTCCGGCGCGTAGCGGCCGTCGGTGACGGGATACAGGCGCAGCACCGCGCCGATGCCCCACTGGAAAGCGAACGAGCAACCGAACATCAGCACGTTGGAGGCGGTGTTGACGCGGCCGGTCATCTCGGGCGGGAACAGCGGCGTGAACAGCGCGTAGGCGAGCGACGCGGCGATGGCCGTGAAGCCGTAGACGGCGAGGATCGCGGCGAGTCCCGTCTGCACGCCCGCCGCGAGAAGCACGAACATGGCGAGCGAGACCGACAGCCCCAGCTTGTACATGGTCATGCGCGAGATTCCGGCGCGCGCGAGGCGATCGCTCGAGACGCCGAAGAACACCGAGCCGACGGTGTAGGCAACGGCGCAGGTGAGCAGGAGATTCGCCACCGCGCTGCGCGCCTGCCCCGCGATGTCGTACAGCCACGGCGCGAGCCACAGGCCCTGCAGCGCCTGGTAGCCGGCGTGGCAGACGACGAGCGGCATCGCGATGCGCCAGAACAGCGCCGAGGCGAACACCTGCCTGAAGCCGGCGATCTGCGCGCGCAGCGTCTGCCCGCGTCCCGGCAGCGGCTTCTCCGGCACGAGGAAGAAGATCAGCGCGGCGGCGGCGACCGAGGCGAGCGCCAGCCCGTAGAACAGAGCGCGCCAGCCGAAAGGCCCGAGGAGCATCTCCACCGGCGCGGTGGCCGACAGGCCGCCGAGCCCGCCGATGCCGAGGTACAGGCCGTTCAGCGTCGCCATGCGCGAGAGCGGAAACCAGAGCGAAAACGCCTTGATCGCGCCCATCAACCCGGCCGATACCCCTAACCCGATCAACGCGCGGCCGATGGAGAGCGTGACGAAGTCCTGCGCCAGGCCGAAGGTGAGCGCGCCCGCGGCGGCGACGCACATCAGCCCGGCCACCGCGCGGCGCGGCCCGTAGCGGTCGAGCAGCACGCCGAGGGGCAGCTGGAACGCCGCGAAGGCGAGGAGGTAGGTGGAGGTGAGAAAGCCCAGGTCGGCCGGAGAGAGCGCGAAGTCGCGCGCCAGGTCCCGGGAGATGACCGCGTTGACGTTGCGGAAAAAGAAGGAGAGGAAGTAGCCGCAAGCGAACGGACAGAAGACGACCAGCAGCAGCTTCGGATTCACCGCCGAATTGTAATGGGCTAAGCTTGCGCGCATGGCAGCGAAGCGGCTCATCGTCGGGATCACTGGCGCCACCGGCTCCGCCTACGGCATCCGCCTGCTCGAGGAGCTGCGCGCGCTGAAAGGCTGGGAGACGCACCTCGTGCTCACCGACGCGGGCGTGCTCAACGCGCACCAGGAGCTCGGCCTGAAGAGGAAGGACATCGAGCGCCTCGCACACCAGGCTTACCATCCGAAGGACATCGGCGCGGCGATCGCGAGCGGGTCGTTTCTCACCGAGGGCATGGTGATCGCGCCCTGCTCGATGAAGACGCTCGCCGCGGTCGCGCACGCGCACGCAGACGACCTGGTGTCGCGCGCGGCGGACGTGGTGCTGAAGGAGCGCCGGCGCCTGGTGCTGCTGCCGCGCGAGGCGCCGCTCAACCTCGCGCACCTGAGGAACATGGTGGCGGTGACCGAGATGGGCGGCGTCGTGTTCCCGCCGGTGCCGGCGTTCTACGCCAGGCCGAAGACCATCCAGGACCTCGTCGAGCACACGGTGCGCCGCGTACTCGACCTGTTCGGAATCCACTCGCCGAAGCTCGTGCGCTGGAAGGGCATCGATGGCTGACCTTTCGGTTTTCTCCGATTCCTACCTGGAGGCGCGCGGCAAGTTCATCGACGCGGCGCGCGGCGCGGGCGCCACGGTGTACGAATACCGCCATCCGACCCTCAAGGGCCCCGACGGGGAGCCCTTGTGCCTAGACGTGGCGGTGGCTGGGCCGGAGAACGCCGAGCGCGTGCTGGTCGCAGGCAGCGGCACGCATGGCATCGAGGGCTATTCGGGCTCGGCGGCGCAGAGCGCGTGGCTTGCCTCCGGTGGCATCCGGCGCCTGCCCAAGCGCACAGCGATGGTGTTCTTCCATGCGCACAATCCCTGGGGCTTCGCGCACAAGGCGCGCGGCACCGAGGAGAACGTGGACCTGAACCGAAATTTCGTCGATCACGGCAAACCCTATCCCTCGAACCCGGGCTACGCCGAGGTGCATCCGATCGTCACGCCCGCGGAGTGGAACGACGCCAGCATCGCGGGCATTTTCCGCGGGCTGGACGCCTATCGCCAGAAGGTGGGGGAGAAGCCGTTCTCCACCGCGTTCAACGGCGGCCAGTATTCGCACGCCGACGGCATCTACTTCGGCGGGCAGCGCGAGCAGTGGGCCAACTACGCGTTCCGCGAGGCGGTGGCGAAGCACGTGGCGCACGCCAAGCACGCCGCGATCATCGATTTGCACACCGGCATCGGGCCGTGGATGGAGCACATCTACCTGTGTTTCCACAAGGAAGGGTCGCCCGCGCGCGAGCGGGCGCGGGCGTGGTGGGGCGAGCGTGCGGTGAACCTGGCGGGCGTGACGCACAAGGCGCTGGCCGATTACCAGGGCGTGCTGATCGACGCTTTCGCTGCAGCGATGCCCAAGGCGCAGGTCACCTCGATCGTGGTGGAGTTCGGCACCCTCAAGCGCGAAGAGGTGCAGCGCGCCAACATGGGCGGGCGCTGGCTGCGCTACCACGGGGCGAAGTACCCGGCGCTCGCGCGCAAGGTGCATGCCGAATTCTGCGAGGCGTTCTATCCGAGCGATCCGCAGTGGCGCGCCGCCGCGCTCGAGCAGTCGAGGGAGATCTTCGAGCGGGGGATCAAGGGGATCGGTAGCTAGCTACAGGTCCTTTTCGTAGCGGGCGCGCATCGCCTCGTTGCTCTCCGGCTCGCCTTGCGCGCCGATCTGGTCCTTCAGCATCTGTCCCATGGAGGGCAGCGCGCTGCGCTCCAGCTTCGCGCCTGCGTCCCAGAGCTTCGAGCGCATGAGCGCTTTGGCGCAATGCAGGTAGACCTCCTTTACTTCGACGGCGATCACCAGCGGCGGGCGCCGGCGCTCGTTCGTGCAGAGCGCGAGCAGCGCGTCGTCGGTGCGCAAGGTGGCCCCGCCGTTGATGCGCAGCGTCTCGTCCACCCCGGGGATCATGAAGAGCAGCCCCACGCCGGCCCGTCCGATCAGGTTCTGCAAGGAGTCGAGCCGGTTATTGCCGGGTGAGTCCGGGATGAGGACGGTCCGGTCGTCGAGGACTTTCACGAATCCCGGGTCGCCGCCGCGCGGCGAGGCGTCTACGCGGCCGTCCGCGTCGGTGCTGGCGATCACCAGGAACGGCGACAGGGAAACGAACCTGCGGCAGTGGTGGTCGAGCCGGTCGAGCTGCTTGCGCAGCGATTTCTCGCCGGGCTCGCGGTAGAGGGCTCTGAGTGCTTCGACGCTGTTGATTTCCGCCATGGGCTGCTCGCTATTTCGTCGGTGCGTCGGGGATGAGGCGCTTGCCCAAGCTTATTGCTTCGTCCTGCACATAGCCAATGCCGCGGTAGAAAGCGAGCGCCTCGGCGTTCGAGTTTCGCACCTGGATGTTCATCTTCGGACAGCCCAAGGCAAGTAGCCGCTCTTCGGCTTCCTGCATCAGCACGCGTCCGAAGCCCTGTCGCCGGTGCTTCGGCGCGACGGCTAGGTAGTTGACCCAGCCGCGGTGGCCTTCGTAGCCGGCCATGAGGGTCGCGATGACCTTCCCGTCGAGCTCTCCAACGAGGAAGAGCTCCGGCTGCACCGTCAACTTGCGCGTGATGTCCTTTCTGGGATCGTTCCAGGCGCGGGTGAGGCCGCACTCCCGCCACAAGGCGATCACCGCGCCTTCGTCGCTCGTCCTGAATGAGCGAATCAACACAGGGACTCGATGACGATCTTCAGCTTTTCCAGGTCGCCAGGTACATCTGAGGTGCTCATATCAACCAGAAGCGAGGCATCCTCACTTGTGTGCAACGGGCTTTGCGCTGAACAAGTAGTCTTTGAGCTCCTTGGAGAACACTGGATCCTTGCGCCGAATCCACTCCAGCACCATGGATGCGTGCTCCTTTTCCTCGTCTCGATTGTGCTCGAGGATTGCCTTGAGTTCCGCGTCCTTGCACGCGTCGGCGCGTTGGTTGTACCAATCAATGGCCTCCAGCTCTTCCATCAGGGACACGATCGCCCTGTGCATGTCGCGCGTTTCATCGCGCAGTTCCTCGATGGGCTCGTGATAACCGACACTGGACATTTCTTTCTCCTGTTATTGTGGAAGTCCTGCCAAAACTTTCTGACTCATACGATTCCCAGCTTGCGCAGTGCGTACACGAGCATGGTGCCCAATAGGGCGATGGATGCGGATATCACAAACCACCTTTCGCCCCGAGTTGGCGTCTGCGTCTGCCAGAAGACGCCGAACAGCCGCGCCGTGCGCTCTGAGCCGAGCGCGAACCCAGCCAGCGCAGCGAACGCAATGAACGCACCGAAAGCTGTCACGATGAAATCGTCGAAGAACAGAACCAGGTGTGCCGTACCCTCAAACTGGGTTTTTCCATGTCCGTCAATCAAGTGAAAAGCAGCACTTAGGACGGCGAAGAAGGCAGTGGCTATGGCTAGTAGGACGAACGTTATGGCCATTACGACGGCAGAGCCAAGAGCGGACGCCAAGCGATCCTTCAAGTCAGGTACTCGCGAGTGCGTCTCCATGTTGTTAGCCATCGTCGGTTCTCGAACGCATTGTTGGACGGCACCGCGACAAAGGGGCTGCCCATGACAGTGCTAATTGTGTCTGGACCGAAATGCCCACACGCACAAGCTGCCAGTAACCACTAGTGCAACCCAGGAAACCCACACTGGTATATCAACACTGCCGATATGCACCGGCCATTGATACAGCGCCCGCACAGCTTGAAGAACGGCTATCACACCGAAGAGAACACCTGAAACGACGACATACTTGCTGGGCATTTCGATTCTCCTATTCAGTTAGCGACGCCCAACGTTGAGCAAACCATCACTTCAGCTCGACCTCGACGAAGCGGAATTCGTAGGCGTTCGCGTTGATCACGTTGTGCGCGACACCCTTGGGGCGCGCGTACGACACGCCCGCCTGCAGCTCGACTTCGCGCACGCCTTCGGGCTCTTCCAGCCGCAGCCTGCCGGTGGTGAGCGGCACGATCACGTAGTCGTAGGCGTGGACGTGGTGGCCGGTATCGGCGCCTGGCGCGAAGCGCCATTCGGTGACGATGACGCGGCCGGTTTCCACCTGGAGATGCGCGGTGGCTTTCATGGCTTCGGCCTGAATTCCCGGAAGGTGGGCAAGCCGTCGCCGAACTTCACCCAGCGCAGGTCGTGGGAAAGCCATGAATGGTGCGTGGGCGCAAAGCGCTCCGGCTCGTCCAGGCTGCAAGTCGCAATGTCGATGGCGTCCGCGTGGCTGTCGTGGCGGTAGGTGAGCGGCGTGCCGCACTCGGGGCAAAACGTGCGCACTACCTGCGCGGAAGACTTGAATTCCTTCGGCCGTCCCTTGGTGAAACGAAAGCCGCTCCCCGGAAACGTCACCCAAGCCACCACCGGCGCCGCCGCAACCCTGCGGCAGGACTGGCAGTGACAGACCATGGTGTTCGAGCACTCGCCGCTCGCCGCGTAGCGAATCGCTCCGCAGAAGCAGCCGCCATTGACGGTGGTTGCAGCAGTGCCTGTCACGGCTGCTTCGCCACCAGCATGCGCTGGTACAACATGCCCCCGGCGTAGAAGGTCACCCCAAGTACCGCCAGGCTCACGATGCGCGCCACGGGCGGCGCGCCGCTCAGGTCATAGAGCAGCACCTTGGCCGCGGTCGCGCCGAACACCAGCAGCGAGGATTGACCGAGCGCGCGGTCGCGTTGCATCAGCGACAGCCCGAGGCAGCCAAGCGCCAGCACGCCCCAGGCGACGGACTGCACGATGCGCTGGTCGAGCAGATGCAGGGCGGCGGCCATGGCGCTGATGTGGCCGGCGTACAGCACCAGCACGGCGATGTTGCCGAGATTGCCTCGCGACAGCAGGTAGCCGACGTAGAGCAGTGCCGCGTAGGCAACTGCGAGCAGCGAGCGCGCCGGCACGCCCTGCACGTCCGTGTCGAAGATGACGCGCAGATAGTTCACGCCGAAGATCAGGCCCACCGCCACCCACA
>Ga0137437_1000362_pt1 | contig 13665 bp, 11 predicted proteins | sample EasRivERMGT138_2_FD_102332 | JGI IMG/M metagenome (GOLD analysis project Ga0137437, IMG submission 102332) | Soil microbial communities from meander-bound floodplain in the East River, Colorado, USA - East River MetaG ERMGT138_2 | ecosystem: Environmental > Terrestrial > Soil > Floodplain ...
AGTCCGCGGACTGGCTGCCGAGCCCGATCACGACCTTGCCGTTCAGCTGCTGCGCGTGGCACTGGAGGCAGTTCGGCGTCACGACATCGACGCCGCTCGCGGTGCGAAACGCGGTCAGATCGTACGGCAGGTCGGCGTTGATGCGGGTCGCGAGGACGCGATCGGCGGCGATGAGCGCGCCGAGGACGGGGGCGCGGGAGCCGTAGACGCCGCACAGGTGGGTCGCGGTGTCGACGTCGAGCCGGTAGTCGGCCATGAGCCGGCGACCGACCGCCGCGACGCCCTCGAGATCGGTCTCGGTGAGGCCCTCGGCGCCCGGCAGCGGGCGGCCCTTGGTGCTCGTTCGCGTCACCGTGACGGTCTCGCCCAGCTGGTCGAACAGCTTGAGCGTCTCGTTGACGGCCTGCCGCGCCATCCGGCGATACGTCGTGAGCTTGCCGCCGGCGATGATGACCAGGCCGTCGCTGCGGGTGAATACCTCGTGCTCGCGGGACACGTCGCTCTCGTCGACGTTCGGCGGCGCCGCGATCAGCGGCCGCAGGCCGGCCCAGGTCGAGATCACGTCGTGGGGCTCGAGCTTGGCCTGGGGGAACATGCCGTTGGCGCTCTCGCACAGGTACGTGACGTCGGCAGCGTCGGCGGCGACGTCGTCGGCGGTGCCCTCGAAGTCGGTGTCGGTCGTGCCGAGCACGGTGCGCTCGCGCCACGGGATCGCGAACATGACGCGGTGATCGACCGGAGAGATCAGCGTGATCGCGCGGGTCAGCGGCAGGCGCTCGCGCGGCACCACGATGTGTACGCCCTTGGTGCGGCGCAACAGCGGCCGCTCGATCGGCAGCTCGAACCGGGCGATCATCTCGTCGGTCCACGCGCCCGCCGCGAGGATCACGACGCGCGACGCCACGGTGCGCGCCTCGCCGGTCAGCCGATCGCGCACGCAGACGCTGGTGATCCGGCCGTCGTCGCGCCGCTCGAACCGCGTGACCTCGGTGTACGTGTGGCAGTCGGCGCCGAGCGTGCGCGCGTCGAGCGCGTTCTCGAGCACGAGGCGCTCGTCGTCGGTGTTGCAGTCGTAGTACTCGAGGGCGCCGCGCAGGCCTTCGGCGCGCAGCGCCGGCTCGAGCTCGAGCGCCGCGCGGGTGCCGCGAAACGTCTTGTGGAGCCGCGGCGCACGGAACAGCGCGAGCGAGTCGTAGATCCACAAGCCGAAGTTCATCATCTCGAGGCCCGGCTTGGCGCCCTTGTAGATCGGGATCAGGAACGGCAGCGGACGCACGAGGTGTGGCGCGACCCGGGTCTGCACCCGGCGCTCGGACACCGACTCGAACACCAGGCCGATCTCGCCGTGCTCGAGGTAGCGCAGGCCGCCGTGGACGAGCTTGCTCGACTTCGACGACGTGCCCGACGCGTAGTCGCCCTTCTCGAACAGCGCGACCTTGAGCCCGCGCAGGGCGGCGTCGCGCGCGATGCCGGTGCCGGTGATGCCGCCACCGATCACGACGATGTCGTAGGCCGGGGCAGCGCTCACTCGTCGAACGATACCCTTGCGCCGCTCTGCGTCAAGGCTTGGCGGCGGGCGCGACGAGCACGACCGTCTTGACCTCGAAGTACCCGAGCGCGCCGAGCAGGTTCGCCAGGCTCGCGACGGTGGCGCTGGGGTCGACCGCGATCGTCACCGGGGCACGCAGGAGCTTGGCGCGCGGCGTGGCCTTGGCCGCCTTCATCGCCTCGAAGCCGGTGGCGTCGAGCACGAGCCGAACGCCGGTGCCTGCGCCGCGGGCGGGCTTGCCCTGCAGCGAGATCGGGACCGTGCCCGGGAGCGTCCATCCCCGCGGCCCCGGCGCCGCGACGGCGAGCCGGAGGTCGTGGCCGCCGGCGACGCCGATCACCTCGACGAGCCGCGCCGCGCGCAGGCCGTTGGGTGCGAGCAGCGCGACCGGATGCCCGGCGAGCGCGGGCGTGCCGAGCGCGGCGGCGAGGGCCTTGGGCGCGATCGGCGTACCGGGGTAGTCACCCGAGATCCCGAGCCCGGCCGGCGACAGCGTCGCGATCGGCAGCGCGCCGAGCAGGATCTGGCTGGCGTCGACGGTGAGTGCCGCGGGCCCCGCTTCGGGCACGGTCAGGGGCGAGCTCGCCAGGTCGACGCCGACGCCGGTGATGCTGAGGGCCGGCAGCGGCAGCTCGATCGCCGAGAGCAGCTTGGGATCGTTGATCGCGCGCGCGATCCGATCGAGCGCGAAGTACGGCGCACCCATGAACCGGGTGTCGGGCAGCGCGCTGACCTCGGCCTTGCAGATCTCGCCGAGGAACCGCCACGGCGTACGGGTGCCCTGGCCGCGCGCGGCGTCGAGCGTGCCGAGGAAGCGCTGCTTCGCGTTCGGCTCGCAGAACGCCTTGCACGCGAGCATCGCCTGCTCGATCGCGTTGCGGGTCGGCCCGCCCTCGGCGGCCGGCGTGTTCCAGGCCAGGAGCGGCTCCCAGTCACCACACGGCCGGCAGCCGTCGAGCAAGGCCTGGGCGCGCTGGGTCGCCGGCAGGCCGGGCGCGCGGGCGGCGGCGGCGCGGCACGCATCGAGGTCGGCGTCGGCGACGGCGGCGTCGGCGGGCCTCGGTGGGTCCTGCGGTGGGCGCTCGTGCGAGCGGCCCTTGCAAGCCGGCAGCACGGCGAGCCCGAGTGCGAGCACGCCGCCGAGCACGCCGCGCGCCGTGCGGACCACCTGCGCCGTCATCCGCGGCCGACCTCGAGCCCGTACTTCTTGACCAGGCGATGGATGTAGTTGCGATCGATGCCGGCCTCGGCCGCCGCGCGCGAGATGTTGCCGCGGTGGCGCGCGAGCAGCGCGCTGAGGTAGTCGCGCTCGAAGCTCTCGACCAGCGCCGCCTTGGCCTCCTTGAACCCTTCGGGCAAATCCCCGAACGGGTCTCGCGTGTCGCCCCGCGAGGCGGGGCGCGACCGCGAAGCGGGCGCGGTCACCGAAGGTGACCGGCGCGGCGAGAACGGCAGCTCGAGCATGTCCGGGGCGGCGGTGCCCCCTGCGGTCGGCGCGCGCCGGCCGGGAGCGTCGTCGTCGTCGGCCGTCCCCGCGGGCCCGCGATCACCGGCGTCGGCGAGATCGGCCAGCCCGGCATCGCCCAGCGACAGCGCGCGCTCGACGACGTTGCGCAGCTCGCGGACGTTGCCCGGCCAGTCGTGGCGCTCGAGCAGCTCGATCAGCGACGGCGCCTGCGCGAACGTGCCGCGGCCCATCCGCTCGGCGAACCAGCTCGCGAGGGCGGGGATGTCGGCCTTGCGGTCGCGCAGCGGCGGCACGTGGGTCGCGACCACGGCGAGCCGGTAGTACAGGTCCTCGCGAAACTGGCCGGCGCGCACCATCGCCCGCAGATCGCGGTGGGTCGCGGCGATCACGCGCAGGTCGACGTCGATCGCGTGGGTCTCGCCGACCCGGCGGACGGACCGGCGATCGAGCACGCGCAGGAGCTGCGGCTGGAGGTCGAGCGCGAGCTCGCCGATCTCGTCGAGGAACACCGTGCCGCGGTTCGCCGCCTCGATCAGGCCCTGCTTGTCGGCGCCGGCGCCGGTGAACGAGCCCTTCGCGTGGCCGAACAGCTCCGACGCGATCAGCTGGTGCGGGATCGAGCCGCAGTCGACGACGACGAACGGCCCCTTCGCGCGGCGGCTCATCCCGTGCACCGCCTCGGCGATCGCTTCCTTGCCGGTGCCGGTCTCGCCGGTCAGGAGGATGGTCGCCTCGGTCACCGCGGCCTTCGCGAGCAGGGCGAACAGCCGCCGCATCGGCGGCGTGGACCCCAGGACGTCGCCGAACCGGTCGCCGGGCCAGTCTCCGAGCACGACGTCCGAGTCGATCGGCTCGACGTCCAGCTCGGTGTGCTTGCCGAGCCGGAGCCGCGCGGGCCCGACGAGCACGACCTGGCCGATCCGCGCGCCGCCGTGCTTGGTGCCGTTCGTGGTGTCCAGATCGCGCACCTCGATGCCGTCCTTGCGCACCCGGATCTCGAGGTGGTAGCGCGAGACCGTGGCGTCGGTCAGGACGAGATCATTGTCGGCGTGGGTGCCGACCATCGTCGTGCCGGCCTCGAGCGCGTGCTCCTTGCCCTGATCCGGCCCACCGGCGATGCGCAGCCGGTAGCGGCGCTCCACGAGCATGCCGCTCGCGTCGTCGGTCAGGAGCTGGGTATGGACGTCACTCACCCGGGTCCTTTGTACCGCGGTAGCGTCGCGCGCGCACAGCGTCACGCCGCCCAGGTGACCGTGACGAGGAACGCGAAGCGGAGCAGCCGGCCCAGGAGGCCGATCACCAGGAACGCCTTGAACCGGATCTTCATCGCGCCCGCCGCGAGCACCGTGAGGTACATCGGCGGCACGCCGATCACCGACGAGATCGCGTAGACCAGGTACGGCTTGGTCTTCCAGCGCTCGAGCTTCTTGCGGACCGTCTCGATCTTCTCCTTGTGCCGGCCGCGCGGCAGCTCGAGCATGCCCATGCCCGCGAAGTAGAGGCCGATCTTCGCGACCATCTGGCCGGTGGCCGCCGCAACGACGATGCCCGGGAGCTGCGACGCGCGATCGACGGCCAGCCGCACGAGGCCGATGAGGAACAGCTCGGAGTTCACCAGCGGGACCAGGCCGGCGATGAGCGAGACGACGAACGTGCCGCCGTAGATCCCGAGCATCGCGAGCAGGTCGTCGGTCACGAGCCGCACATCCTGACGGGTACCGGGCGACGCGGCAAGGAGCTCAATTGACGACGGAGGTCGTACCCGGCCGCACGACGACGCTGGCCTGGTGCGGGCCGTCTTCGCCGCCGGTGACCGTGACGCGCCGCGGACCGATCTCGAAGGTGGCCCGCTTGGCGGCGGTGCCGGGGCCGAGCTGAACCAGCTTGCCGCCGGCGGCCTCGACGTAGCCGAGCTCGAACTTGACGTCGAGATCCTTCTGCTTGGCGATGACCGTTCGGGTGATGCGTGGCGCCTGCGCGACGACGAGGTCGACGACGTGCTGGCCCGGCGGGACGACGCAGTCCTGCGGTGTCGCGACGTCCTCGCAGGACGCCGCACCGGCGATGTGGACCTTGGCGTCGACATTGGCGCGCACGCGGAGCGTCACGCCGTCGACCAGCCGGCCGGAGAGCTCGATGTCATCGGCGCCATGCGGCGGCGTGAACGGCGCGAGCACCGTGGGGATCTTGTGCGGCATCGTCAGCATGAACCGGGTGGTCTTGCCGGCCTCGACGAGCAGCTCGTACGGCGTGACCGCGCCGGCGATGAGCTGGCCGTTCTGCCAGATCCGCGCGCCCGGCGGATCGGACACGAGCTTCACGCGCGCCAGCTCCTCGGAGACGGTGAGCGGCTGGATCAGCCGGGTCTCCTTGCCCGGGCCCGGCACCGTCAGCTTGGCGGTCGCGTCGTGATAGCCGGCCTTCTTGAACGTGACCGAGGCAGGCGATCCCGGCGCCAGCGACTTGAGCGCGAGCGGGGTCGTCCCCACGGCCTTGCCGCCGATCTCGACCGCGGCGCCGGTCGGGACGGTGTCGATCTCGACGGTCGGCGCGAGCGCCCGGAGCTCGAGCGTGACGGGGTTGTCGCCGTCCTGCGGCTGGACGACGCCCTGCCTGGGCTCGTAGCCCTCCATGCGCGCGACGATCGGGTAGGCGCGGCCGACCTCGAGGTCCTTGATGAGCAGCGTACCGCCGGTGGCGGTCCCGGCGTTGCGGCCCTCGACCTCGATCATCGCCCCGGTCGGGATGGTGTGGATCAGGATCGCGGCTCGGGTCGGGCCGAAGATCCGCGGCCACGCGACGAGCGTGACCAGGCCGAGCGTCGCGATGACCGCCAGCGCGAGCACCGCGACCACGGCGCGCGACGCGATCGCCGCGGGCCGCAGGCGGCGCTCGACGGGGTGCGTGGCGCCGGCCGGCAGCCGCTTGGAGGGGCCCGACGCGAGCCGGCCCGCCGCGTCGATCTTCTCGACGAAGAACCCGAAGCTCTCGAGCTGGACCTTCGGGCTCTCGAGGTCGAACGTGCACACCGCCTCGGTCGCGATGCCGGGGAGCACGTTGAAGCACACGCCCGACGACGAGCTCGCGACGAGGTACAGGCCCAGGCCGGCGCCGCCGGTCTTGCGATCGATCTGCTGCTCGCTGTGCAGGCACTTGTGGAGGTAGCGCAGCACGGTCGGGCGATCGAGCGTGCCGAACGCGTCGCGCACCGCGAGCGCGAAGTGCTTGCCGTCGCAGACGTATTGCACGACCACCTTCTGCTCGACCCGCAGCGAGATCCGCGTCTTGGTCGGGATCTCCGAGAAGATCGGGCGGCCTTGCTCGTCGACCGGCGCGTCGTACAGCGCGTTCATCAACATCTCGTCGAGGCACTGCTCGATCGACTCGCGGTACTTGCGCCGCACGCTCATCGACTCGCAGAACTCCGAGATCTGCGAGATGCACAGCGACTTCTCCTGGTAGTCGCCGACCAGGAAGCTGTGGATCTGCGTGCCCCACGGGATGTGCTTCTCGAGCCCGAAGATATCGCCGGCGAGCACGCGGGTCGCCATCGCCGAGAGCAGCGTCATGTCGAAGTCGCCGGCGACCATCATCCCGGCGACCCGCTCCGAGCCCTGCATGATGTCGACGACGGCGGCGAGGTCGGGGCGCGGCAAGATCGCGATCACGCGGGTGTCGCCGACCATCCGCGGGATCAGCTCCGCGGCGGCCTCGGTCATTGCACCGTCGAGGTGGATCACCACGAGCGCGGCGTGCAGCTCACCGGTGCCCAGCTCGTCGAGCGTCAGGTGCGCGTCGACCGTGCCGCCGGCCGCCTTCAGCGCGACGGCGAGCTGCTTTGCGAACGCCTTGTCGGGCGACAGCGCGATGATTCGCCGGGCGAGCACTCTGAGAAAATCGTAGCCTGAAGCGCTGTCAGGCGACAGTTCCTTGCGCCCGACTCAGCCATGGGGTCGGCCGAAATTCCGGGATCGCCAGGGGCGATAAGCCCGAAATGGCCGTTCCTCGCCGGGCTGGTAGAAATCCAACCGATCCGTGGTTCTCGGTCAACGCTTCAATGTCTTCGCGACGTCGGCAACACCCTGCACGTTATGGAGGTGAGAGAGGTGTCCGATCAGGTAGTCCTTGATCTGCGCCTCGATCGTCGCGACGTCGGTGACGTTCATCGCCTTCGCGTAGTCGGCGATCGCACGCTGCTCGGCCGCCCCGTACTCGCCGTCGACGTACGCGAGGAGCAGCGCGGTCTTGACGAACAGCTGCCGCAGCTCGGGCGTCGACAGGATCGCCGCGAGGTTCGCGGGCTCGATGTTCGGCGCGCGCGCGAGCGCGCCGAGGTCCGCGTGATGCTCGGTTGTCGAGTTGAAGAACTCGCCGATCATCGCCGCCTCGCGCTCGTGGACGTTGCCGTCGGCGCGGGCGACCGCGTAGAGGCCGCGCGCGATCGCTTCGGCCTGATCCGCGCGGATCTCGATCTCGGGAAAGAACTCGCTCATGGTCATCTCCTGTGGCCGCAACGGAGCTTGAGCTCCGCCAAACGTTTCTGGAGCTCGTCGAGAGACAGGCGTGCGTACTTTTCGGGGAGCATCCGGCGGTTCGATGCCTCGAACACCGCGAGCAACTCCATGTACTCCAGCATCTCGAGGTCGCGCGACGGCAGGTAGTCGGCGACAGCTTGCTGGAAGTGCTGGACCGTGATCGGCGCGTCGGGGCTGAGCTCGGCGGCGTAGTCGCTCGCGAGCAGCGCGATCGCCTCGAAGTCGGCGTTCGAGTAGCCGACGATCTTCTCCGACACCGCGGCGCGATCGCGCGGGAACTCGATGGTCGTCGTCAGCTTGTGCTTGCGGATCTGCGCCGCGATGATCTGCTCGACCTCGTCGCAGGTCTGCGGGTACAGGAACGGGATCTTGCGGTCGAGCCGGCCGGCGCGCTTGATGTCGATGTCGAGCTTGTCGGGGCGGTTCGTCATCAGGATGAACAGGACGCGGCCGCGATTCGCGGTGTCGCTCATGAACTCCTTGATCCGCGCGACGACGCGCGACCCGGTGCCGCCGTCGCCGCCGTCGTCGTCGCCGCCAGAGCCGAACGATCGGTCGGCCTCGTCGAGGATCACGATCACGTTGCCGATGCCGTGGATCACGCCGAGGATCCGCTCGAGGTTCGATTCGGTCGAGCCGACCCACTTCGAGCGAAAGCTCTTGAGCTTGATGCCGGTGAGGCCGGACTCCTTGACGAACGCCTCGGCGACGAAGGTCTTGCCGGTGCCCATCGGGCCGGTGAACAGGAGGCCCATCGGCACGCGCGCGGTGCGACCCTCGCGGATGTTCTTCGCGACCGACGCCAGCTCCCGCTTGATCTCCTCGATGCCACCGACGACCGAGAAGTCGTGCGCCGGCTCGACGAACTCGATCAGGCCGAAGCACTCGCGCTCGATCACCTCGCGCTTGCGCTTGCCGATCAGGCGCAGGATCTCTTCGTGCGGCTCTTCGCGAACGGGGGCCGGCGCGCCGGCAGGAGTAGGCCCGACCAGCTGCTGGATTTCGTCGCGCGGCATCCCCTGGGTCACCGCCGCGAGCTTGCGGGCGCGGGCCTCATCGGGGACGAGCGTCTTGATGAACCGGTAACGCGCCTCGGGATCGTCGTCGCCCGGTGTGGCCGGTTGCAGGATCGACTTGATCTGGATCGACTTGAGGCCCGCCGTGATCGCCGCGAGCCGCTCGACCGAGGCCGGATCGAGCGCCGGGTTCACCTTCCGGATCACCGCCTTGCGGTCGTCGATCGCGGGCATCGGGATCTTGACCGCGGCGACCCGCGGGTTCGCGACGATCTTCGGATGGAGCTCGCCGGCGATCTCCGCCATCAGGATCACGATGTTGTCGGACGCCTCGAGCTGCGGCGCGAGCGACCACCGCTGGAGCATCACGACCGAGAGCCGATCCGACTCCGACGAGAACGACGCGTCGCCCGCCGGCGCCAGCATCTCGGCGTACTCGATGACGAGCGCGACGTTGTCCTGCGCGAACAACAGGCGCTCGAGCACCGGCAGCACCTTGTCGGGCGCGCGTTCGATCAACAGCGCCTCGACCCCTTCCACCTTGCCGGCCTTCTTCGCGAACCGACACCCGGTCGAGAGGTTGTACCGGACGACGATGTCCTTCTTCTCGAACACGCTGTGCGTGAGGAAGTCGGCGACCGAGACCAGCTCGTCGCCATCGAGCACGAGGTCGTGGACGTTGCCGTGGAGGACGAACACGCTCGCCTCGCCACGGAGGTAGCGGCGCTTGAGCTCCTCGGCCCACGTGGGAAGCGGCGTGGGCATCACATCGTCTTCTGGCCGGCCTTCGCCGCGGTCGCGTTGCGCAGGCGCTCCCACTCGGTCTTCGACGTCGCCTCGCCGGTCGTCGCGCGCAACGCCTTGAGCCGCGTGTCGAGATCGCTCTCGTTGAGCTCCTTGCCGAGGTTCGCCTCGGCGATCGTGTTCTTGATATGCGCGCGGACGTTGTCGAGCGCCTTGACCTCGTTGTCGACGGACAGGCCCTCGAGCTGGTCCTGGACCCGCATCCGCGCCTCGGCCGAGGCCATCTTGGCGAGCATGTTGTCCTTCTCGGACTTCAGCTGCTTGATGTCGGCCTGGACCTGGACGAGCGAGGCCTTCGCCGAGTCGGCGTCGGTCTTCGCGGTCGTGAGATCGGTCTGGAGCCCGGCGACCTCGTCGGCGATCGCCTTCTGTTTCTGGATCAGGACGAGACCGAGCTCCTGCTGGTTGGAGTCGACCGCGGTCTGCAGATCGGCGTTGACCTGCGCGAGCTCGGCCGACTTCTGCTTGAACCTCGCGTCGATGTCCTCGCGGCGACGGATGATCGCCGCGGTCGCATGCTTGAGCGCCGTGTATTTCTCGATCATCGAGTTGATCGCGTTCTCGTATGCGATCTCGGGATGTTTCTTCTCGACATCGCTGATCCAGATAGACACGAAGCCGCGCCACAGGTTGGCCAGGCGCCCGAAGAACCCTACATTCGCCATGGCGAACATCGTAGGCACCGTGGGAGCACGGGTCAACTCGACTCGTGTTAGAACAGCGCCGTGGCGTGGAACAAGCTCAAGAGTCTGTTCGTCGTGACCGAGGGCCAGCCGACCACGATCTCGGCGGAGGATAACGCGGTGATCGAAGCCGCGCTCGCGCAGACGCCGGAGGCGGCGCCCTCCGAGCTGCCGCCCGACACCGACCTGTCCAAGCTGTCGGGCACGATCGATTTCCAGGGGCTCTACGACCAGGCGGGGATCCCGAACACCGACGAGGTCGAGGCGCTCGAGAAGTTCCTCGTCGAGCTCGATCACGACCTCCCCCAGGCGTCGAAGTTGTCGTCGGCCAAGGCGTTCCTGAAGGCGATCGGCAAGTCGTCGACCGACGTCTTGACCGACGCGGCGCGCAAGATCCGGGTGGTCCGCGCTGTCGAGGGCGGCAAGACCACTGACTCGCAGCATGCGATCACCTCCGAGCAAGCAGCGATCGACAGCCTGCAGAAGCAGATCGATGACCACCGCGGGGCGATCGAGGCGGTCAAGCGCGACGTCGAATCGGTCAAGGCGCAGTGCACGACCGAGGAATCGCGGCTCCAGGGCGCTCGGATGTTCTTCGGCGTGATGGACCAGCTCGCCGACGATCCGAAGCAAGCCGCGACGCCGAAACGCTAGCGCTACTCGTGCGCCATCGTGACGACGAACAGTTCGTCGGCATCGGTGACGTAGAGCTCGTGGCAGATCAGCTGCTGGGTCATCGCGGCGGCCTCGCCCATCGCGTTCTCGAGCTTGCCGAGGTCGGCGGCATCAAGCTTGCCGAGCGGACCGACCTTCGCCGACGCGAGCTTGATGCCGTAGGGCGGCTCGTCGTCGCGGTAGCCGACCGAGAGGATCAGCTGCTTCGACTTCTCGACGAACTCGATGCCGATGCTCTTCGGCGCGACTCTCGCGGCCTTCGCCCACGCGGCGACCTCATGGGCGAGCGCGCCGATGTGGCCGGTTTGGTCGAGCGAGCCGGTGAACAGCTTGAACTTGGTGTGGACTTGATCGGCGATCTTCCCCATGCATGCTCCTAGAGGTTCGTGAACGCGGCCTTCAGGCGATGTTCGAGCTCGATGAACTTCGGCTCGGTCTCGAGGTCGTCGCGATAGGCGAGGCCGAGCGCGACGAGATCGACGGACTCCTTGATGTGCGCGCCCGACGCGACCTTGCCGTCGATGGCGCGGTCGCGGCCGAGCATGAACACGGTGTCGGCGACCTTGAGCGCGGCGCGGATGTCGTGCGTGACGATCACGATCGTGTTGAGCTCGTCCATGTCGCGGACCTGGACGAGCAGCTTCATCACCTCTTCGAGGGCGGCGGGGTCGAGGCCCGAGAACGGCTCGTCCATGAGCAAGAGCGTCTTCTGCTTGACGAGCTGCTGCGCGATCGCGACGCGCTGGCGCTGCCCGCCGGACAGCTGGACCGGGTAGAACCCGGCGCGCTCGGCAAGGCCGAACCGCGCGAGCAGCAGCGCCGCCTTGTCCCGCGCCTCGGTGCGCGGCATCCCGTTCATCACGCCCGCGGTGACGAGGTTGCCGAGCACGGTGCGGTGGCGGAGCAGGATGTAGTTCTGGAACACGACCCCGACGGTGCCCGCCGGCATCGGCTTGTCGTGGAGCCCGGTGATCGTGCCGCTCGTCGGCTCGCTCAGCCCCGCGATCAGCCGGAGCAGCTGGGTCTTGCCGACGCCGGACGGCCCGAGCAGCGCGACGATCTGGCCCGTGATCTTGTCGGGCCGCACGCGATCGATGATCTCGAACCCGAGCTTCTCCAGGATCAAATTTCCGCCGAGCCGCAGCGAGACATCCTTCGCGCAAAACAGGACCTCGTTGGCCACCATCACGCCCGCATCCTTTCGAGCTGGCTGTACGGGCACAGCACGCGCGTCAGCGCGCCCGCCGCGTAGTCGAGGACCAGCCCGATGACCAGGATCACGATCATGATCGCGTAGACCTCGGCGAGCCGAAAATGCTTGCTCTCGTTCGCGATCAGCGCGCCGACGCCGCCCTCGGCGCGCGAGATGTTCTCGACCATCGTGATCATCGCCCAGCCCATCGCGACGTTCTGGCGCAAGACATCCAGCGCCTTGTCGAGGGTCCCGAGGATCACGACCTCCCACAGGATCCGGAGCTCGCTCGCGCCGAGCGCGCGCAGGTGATCGAAGTTCTCGCGCGGGATATCGACGACGACGCGCGCCATCGCGGTGACGAAGTACGTCGTCATGCCGAACGTGAGCAGATCGACCTTGAGGTCGTAGCCGCCGCCGGTGATGAGCGTGAACGGCACGACCAGCCCCGAGCCGAGCCCGAGGAACCGCAGCTTCGAGATGCCCTCGACGAGCGGCCGGAACAACGGGACGATGGTCGCGTACGACAGCGCCATCGAGATCACCACGGTGAGCACCAGCGCGTGGGCGATCAGCTTGAGCGTCGTGAACAGCTCCTGCGACAGGCCGCTCTGCATCCACAGTCCGCCGAGCGCGTTCCATACCTCGCCTGGCCCGGGCAGCGTCTTGAACGGCGACGCGGCCCACGCCAGCATCGCCATCGCCAGCCAGAACGCCACCAGCCCCAGCGCGATCGTGCGATCGACCGAGCGGTTGGGCAGGAACGCGTTCTTGAGCGACGACGACGCGCTCAACTGCGATCCGTCGACCCGAGAACGATCTCGACCCGGCGGTTCTTCGCCTTGCCCTCCGCGGTCGAGTTCGCCGTGATCGGGTTGGTCTGGCCGTGCGCGAAGATCCGGACTCGTCCGTCCGGGAAGTTCGACGGCGATTGCTTCTCGAGCCACGTCTTGACCGCGAACGCGCGGTCCTCGCTGAGCTTCATGTTGCCGTCGGCGTTGCCGGCGTTGTCGGTGTGACCGTGGATCTCGACGGTGGTGCCGCCGGCGATCACGAGGTCGTTGAGCAGCTTCTTGAGCGTGTCCTCCGCTTCGGCGGTGAACGTCGCCTTGCCCGAATCGAACTTGATGTCCCAGTTCTTCTTGGAGACGACGATCGCGGCCGGCTTCGTCGAGTTATCGAACGTGGCGAGGTCGGGCTTGGTGGTCGCGGGCGCGGCGGTGTTGAGCTCCTTGACGAACGACACGTCGGAGATCTGATCGACCGGCGGGTAGCTCGGGACGAGGTCGGGGTACATGATCTTCACGATGTTGCCGAACGTCGTGTAGGTCGCCGCGAACAGGTTCGTCGAACCGGGCGCGAGCCCGAACAGCTGGAGGTTGTCGGCGAGGTTCGAGACCGCGGAGCCGCCGAGATCGACGGGCGCGCCGGTCTTGTCCTTCACGATCTGCGGGCTGAAGTACTTGAACCAGTAGTCGCCGTCCTTCTCGTTGTAGGCCACGGCGCTGACCGCCGCCGCCTTGTGGAGGTTGGCTTCGTCCTTGACGGCGTCGGCGCCCTCGAAGATCGCCGAGAGCATGCCCTTCACGATCTCGCGGTTGGCGTTGATCCACTTCTTGCTGCCGATGATCACGGCCGGCATCTGCGAGCGATATTGTTTCGTCGACACGATCGAGACCAGGCCGCCCTTCTGCTCGGCGGCGTTCACGTCGCCCGGCGTCCACGTCACGATGCCCTGCACGC
>Ga0137437_1000363_pt1 | contig 13656 bp, 14 predicted proteins | sample EasRivERMGT138_2_FD_102332 | JGI IMG/M metagenome (GOLD analysis project Ga0137437, IMG submission 102332) | Soil microbial communities from meander-bound floodplain in the East River, Colorado, USA - East River MetaG ERMGT138_2 | ecosystem: Environmental > Terrestrial > Soil > Floodplain ...
ACCGACCCGCGCCGTATCGGTCCGTATGCTGAGCGCCCGACGAGCGACGCGCTCCACAGCCTCCCTGCGCGGTGCCCCCGCCTTGTGGTACCAACGAAGGACGGCCAGCCTCGCCGCTGGGTTCGTCCATGATCGACCGCGTCCACTTCGAGAACTTCAAGAGCCTCGCGAACGTCACGCTCGACTTCGGGCGGTTCACGGCGTTGGTGGGGGCCAACGGCTGGGTTTGTCGGCGAGGACGAGCATCACTTCTGGGTCGTGACGACGCTGATAGACAATGCGCTGGTCGCACGCATCGACTGGCTCCCAGGCATCATCGAGAGCTGTCGCGCGTGGCGAGGGCTGCACGGCGGTGAGCGGTGGTACAAGTACACTCCCGATGATGCCTACGATCTGCGCCCGGTGACGATCGACGGCGTGAGGATCAAGCCACAAGGTTGGATCGGCGGCGAACCGCTAAGGCCGGAAGCCAGCATGTGGCGCAACGTGCTCCTGTTGTTTTGCCACGTGAACCCGCGGCCCGAGATCGTGGTGCTCACGCGATCTCGACGGGTATCCCGACCGCCGCGCGGGGATCGAGCAGGTACGCAACGGATGCCAAGCGCGTGCTGTCGCAGTTGTGCAAGGGCAATCGGGAACGCGAGCATGCGTGCCTCGAGCGTGACGTCCTGCACCAGCGTGGCGACCTCAACGGAGTACGAGCCTTCCTCGAAGAGGTCGATCAGCGCGTGGTGCCGATCTTCGACCGCAGAGCGTGATGGCGCGATCCCGCCGGTAGTCCTGACCTCGAGCTTGAAAGATGCATCCGGGGATCCCTGACCGCGGGAGTGGCCCGTGGGGCGATCGCGGGTCCGCGAGGTTGCCGGCCGGGTCGCGCTCCCGCCCTATGGAATATAGGACCAGATCATGGCGTGACGATTTCTCATTGATGCTCGTCCGTGGGTCTCCTATGGTAGATCCATGGACGCCATCGACCTGCGGATCCTGGAGATCCTCCAGCGCGACGCGCGCGTCACCCAGCAGGAGATCGCCCGCCGGGTCCGGCTGTCCCAGCCCAGCGTCGCCGATCGGATCCGCAAGCTCGAGGCGCGCGGCGTGATCCTCGGCTACGTCGCGAAGGTCGATCCGGCGCACCTGGGCAAGGACATCACCGCGTTCATCGGCGTCGGGATCTCGCACCCGAAGTACTTCGAGCAGTTCGGCAAGAAGGTCCTCTCCCTGCCGGACATCCTCGAGTGTCACCGCGTCGCCGGCAGCGACTCCTATCTGCTCAAGATCCGGACCGAGAATACCCGGTCGCTCGACCGCCTGCTGGTGGAGCAGCTCCGCATCATCCCCGGCGTGTACCGCACCGAGACCACGCTGGTCTTGTCCTCGATCAAGGAGGACCTGGCGCTCTCGGTCAATGTCGAACAGGAGTCGCCGTCATGAACCCCGATCGCTCCTCGCCCGGACTCCGCCTCCCGACCGCGCCATTCCTCGAGGGAGTGGCGGCGCCCCCGGCCCTGCCCCCGCCGCGGTCCACCGCGCGCTTGCCGGCGCTGGCCCGCCGCATGGCCGGCATGCCGCCGTCGGCAGTCCGCGAGATCCTGAAGGTCGCCGAGCGGCCCGACATCCTGTCGTTCGCCGGCGGCCTGCCGGCGCCCGAGCTGTTTCCGGTGGAGGAGATCGCCGCGGCGCACGCCGAGGTGCTGCGCCTGAGCGGGCGCAGCGCGTTGCAGTACTCGACCACCGAGGGCTTCGGGCCATTGCGCGAGTGGATCGCCGCGCACCTGCGGCACCGCGGGATCGCCGCGCGCGCCGAAGAGCTGCTCATCACCAGCGGCTCGCAGCAGGGCATCGATCTGGTGGCCCGCGTCTTCCTCGATCCGGGCGACGTCGTGCTGGTGGAGAGCCCGACCTACCTGGCGGCGATCCAGGCGTTCGCCGCCTATCAGGTCCGCCTGATCGCGGTGCCCAGCGACGACGACGGCATGCAGGTCGATCGGCTCGCCGCGCTGATCGCCGCGCATCGGCCCAAGCTCATCTATCTGGTGCCGAGCTTCCAGAACCCCAAGGGCACCACGCTGCCGCCGGCGCGGCGCGCCGCGCTGGTCGAGCTCGCGGCCCAGCACGAGGTGGCGATTCTCGAGGACGATCCCTACGGCGAGCTGGCGTTCACCGGCCCGCCGCCGCGCCCGGTCGCCGCCGGCAGCCACGGCAACGTGCTCTACCTCGGCACGTTCTCGAAGACCCTGGCGCCGGGGCTCCGCATCGGCTGGCTGTGGGGCGACGCCCGGATCGTGCGCAAGGCGACCATCGCCAAGCAGGCCGCGGATCTGCACACCGCGACGCTGGCGCAGCGGGCAACCGCCGCCCTGCTCGCCCGGTTCGACTACGAAGGTCACGTCGCCCGCATCTGCGAGGTCTATCGCGAGCGCTGCCAGACCATGCTCACCGCGCTCGCCGAGCACACCCCTGCCGGCAGCCGCTGGGTCACGCCCACCGGCGGCATGTTCGTGTGGCTCCAGCTGCCGTCCGGGCTCGACGCCGACGCGCTGCTCCCGACGGCGATCGCCCGCAGGGTCGCGTTCGTGCCCGGCAGCTCGTTCTTCGTCGACGAGATCCGCCGCGACTTCGTCCGGCTGAACTTCTCGAACCAGCCGCCGGCGTCGATCATCGAAGGCATGCAGCGGTTCGGCCAGGTGATCTCGGTGGCGCTCGCGGCCGCCTGAGCCGACACGCGGCGTTCACTTCGTGCTGGACGACCCTCGCCTGGTCGCGCTACGAGCAGTGTGGAGGGTGGGACATGCGCACCATCGGTAACTTCCTCTGGTTCATCTTCGGCGGCTTCGTCATGGGGCTGGGCTGGTGGCTTGCCGGGCTCGTGATGATCGTGTCGATCGTCGGCATCCCGTGGGCCCGGGCGTGTTTCGTTTTCGGCGGCTTCTGCTTCTTGCCGTTCGGCCGCGAAGCGATCGATCGCAAGGAGCTGACGGGCAAGGACGACCTCGGCACCGGCGCGCTCGGCCTGGTGGGCAATCTCATCTGGTTCGTGTTCGCCGGGGTCTGGCTCGCGATCGGCCACGTCATCTCGGCCGTGCTCAACTTCATGACGATCATCGGCATCCCGTTCGGAATCCAGCACCTCAAGCTGGCAGGCTGTGCGCTCGCGCCCATCGGAAAGACCGTGGTGTCGAAGGAGGTTGCGGCCGAGGCGCGGCGACGCAACGCGAGATTCTCGTAGCCTGCCCGATCGGCCAGTTCTTCGTCGGCGGCGGGCTCCGAGGTCATTTGACATCCGGGCGCCTGTGCACATGTTGTACCCATGTTCACATCATGGCGGCTGGGCCGGATGTTCGGCTTTCCAGTCGAGATCAATCTCAGCTTCCTCCTGCTGCTCGCGCTGGTTTTCGTCGCGTACGGCGGCCTGCCCGGCGTGCTGATCGTCGGGCTCGCGTTCGGCTCGGTCCTCCTGCACGAGCTCGGGCATGCGCTGGTCGCGCGCCGGCTCGGCGTTCACGTCTCGGGCATCGAGCTGTCGTTCTTCGGCGGCGCCGCGAAGATGGTGCAGATGCCGCGCTCGGCGGATCACGAGATCGCGATCGCGGCCGCGGGTCCGGCGGTATCACTGATGCTGGGCGGCGCAGGCCTCGGGCTCGGCATGCTGCTGCACGTCCCGCTGTTCGGCATGATCGGCTGGATCAACCTCGTGCTCGCCGCCTTCAACCTGATCCCGGCGCTGCCGATGGACGGCGGCCGGATCCTGCGCGCACTGCTCGCTCGCAAGATGGACTTCGTCCGCGCGACGGACGTCTCCGTCCAGGTCGCCCGCGTGGTCGCGGTCGGCTTCGGCATCGTCGGCCTGATGGGCGCGTACCAGCTGCTCGTGCTCGCGCCGTTCTTGTGGATGATGGGGACGCGCGAGCGGATCCTGGCGCGCACGATGGCCGATCACTTCACCGGCTACGGCCGCGGTGGGGTCGGTGTGTTCAGGCGCGGCGCCGGTCCGTTCGATCGCCCCGGCGGGCGCGCCGGCGGGTTCGGTCGCGAGACGCGCGGGTCCGGCGATGCTGATCCGCAGGTCCGGCGATTTGCGATCCGCCGCGTGGGCGGCCGCATGGTGATCGAGCTGATCGCAGATGGCCGGATCGACTGACCCGACGCGGGCTGACGCCGGGCGGTGCGGGTGCTACCAGGAGGCATGGCTACCCTCAGCGATGCCTTCACGCCGCGTCCGGTCGGTGACCGCTACCAGCTCGAGGTCGCTCCCGGGTGGCGGCAGGGTCGCGGCGCGTTCGGCGGGCTCGTCGTCGGCGGGTTGATCCGCGCGATCGAGCAGCGCACCGCCGACCCGGCCCGCAAGGTCCGCTCGGTCACCGCGGAGCTGCCCGGCCCCGTCGAGCCCGGCACGGTCGACATCACGGTCGAGGCCCTGCGGCACGGCAAGAACGTCTCGACGGTGCGTGCCGCCCTGTGGCAGCACGACGTGGTCCAGAGCCACGCGGTCGCGATCCTCGGCGCGTCGCGTGCGACCGCCCAGCCGGTCGCGTGGAACGAGCTGACCGGGCCCGCGCTGCCGCCCTGGGCCGAGGTGGCACCGTCGAGCATCGGCGGCGTCACCGGCGTCGGCCCCGAGTTCGCCCAGCACTTCGAGTACCGCATCGTGTCCGGGCAGCTGCTGAGCGGCAGCACCACGCCGGTGCTCGGCTGGATCCGGGCGCGCGATCCGGGCGCCCCGCGCGACGCCGCGTACCTCGCCGCCATGATCGATGCGTGGTGGCCCGTCGCGTTCGTCCGGTTCACCCAGCTGCGGCCGATGGCGACGATCGCCTTCACGCTCGATATCGTCGCCGGGCTCGACGGCCTCGATCCGATGACGCCGCTCGGCTACCGTGCCACCGCGCCGGTATGCGCCGACGGCTACTGCCTCGAGACCCGCGAGCTGTGGGGCGAGGACGGCCGGCTGGTCGCGATCAACCACCAGACGTTTGCCATCATTCAATAGCCAAGCGCCGCCAGGCACCCCCGGCGCTACTTCGCCGGAAACGCGGCGTCGGCGCCGAGCTGCAAGATGATCTCGAGCTGGGCCTCGGGGTACTTCGCCGCAACTTTCTGCTGGACCTCCGCCGACGTCTTCGAGGACGCGACCGCGGCATCGAACGTCTCGAGGTACGCGCGGGTCGCGTCGATCGCGCCGGCGTCGTCCTTCTGCTTGGGATCCTTGTGCCCGGCGATCACCGTCTCCGGCTTGAGCGCGGCGAGCTCGTCGAGCGTCTTGCGCCACGCCTTGCGCTGCGCGGGCGTGGTCTCGCGCGTCCAGGCGTGCACGCCGCGGTACACGAGGTCGCCCGCGACCACGGTCTTGATCGACGGGATCCAGACGTACGAGTTGTCCGCGGCGTCGCCCTGGACGCCGCCGTGGACCTCGAGGACCTGCCCCTCGAGCGTGAGCGTCGTGCCCTGCATCGCGGCCGGCAGCACGGGCTTGCTCGTCACCAGGTCGCCGTACATCGGGCCCCACTGCTTGACCTTGTCCTGCCAGGTCTTCTTGATCTCGGTGACCGCGGCGGGGAGTGCGACGAGCTTGGCCTTCGGGAACGCCTGCTGGATGACCGCGAGCCCGAAGTAGTGGTCGGGGTGAAAGTGCGTGATGTAGACCGTCGTCAGGTGCTTCTTGCTCTCGAGGATCATCGCGACCAGGCGGTGCGCGTCGGCGAGATCGAACTGGGCGTCGATCAGGACCGCGTCCTTGTCGCCGGCGACCAGCGTCGAGTCGACGAGGAAGCCGCCCGGCGAGCCGGTGAACACGGTGGCGGTGAGCTTGGGCTGGGCGTGCGCGGCCCCGGTGGCGGCGAGCGTGGCGGCGCAAGCGGTGAGGGCGGCGATCAGGGCGGGTGACTTCGACATGGCGGCGAGCTCCTTGGTTGGTGAGTCCAGGGTAGCCATTCGCGGCGGGGCGTCGAGGTCAGGATCGGCGGCCCGATGATACATTTCGGCGGCGGTGGCGTTCCCGGAACTCGAGCGGCGTCGCGCCCACGTGGTGGCGGAAGAACTTCACGAGGTTGGTCGGCTCGGCGAACCCGGTCCGCGCCGCGAGCTCCTTGACCGACAGCTCGGTGTGGACGAGCAGGCGCTTCTGCTCGAGGATCACCCGCTCGTCGACCACCTGCTTGGTCGACTTTCCGGCGTGCTCGTGGACCAGCTCGGCGAGCCGCCGCGCCGAGATCCCGGCCAGCCGGGCGTAGTGCTCGACCGACCGCGTGGTCGCGTGGTCGCGCTCCAGGATGGTAAAAAACCGTTGCAAGGGCGCGGGCACCGGGGCCGTGCGATCGACCAGCCGCTCGGCGCGCAGGACCAGCACGCGCAATAGCGAGGTCAGGAGGTGCGGCTGCACGTCGTCCAGCGGCCGCGCGTGCTCGAGCTCGAGCTGCTCGGCGAGCGCGATCAGCGCGCGCGCCTCGGCCGGCGGCACCGCGATCGCGGGCGCGGCCCACGACGGCGCCAGCGTCGCCGGCATCGCCAGCGGATCCGGAGAATCGCCGCCGGCGAGCAGAAACTCGGGCGCGAACAGCAGCATCCAGGCATCGACCGCCCGATCGGGCACGAACTGCTGGACGCGGCCGCGCGCCACGAACGTCAGGTGATGGGCGCCGAGCGGGACCGGCGTGAAGTCGACGATCAGCTGGCCCTTGCCGCGCAGCCCGACGTAGATCGTGTGGAACTCCGGCCGCTGCGGCGTCTCGAGCTCGTGGTCGAGCCGGCGCTGCGCCGCGCGCTCGAACAGCTGCGACAGCCGGAAGATCTCGAAGCCGAGCGCCGGCTTGACGTTGTGGCGAAACGGCAGGCTGCGGATCGTGGCGCCGGGACGTCGAGCCATCAGCTGCCTAGCCTACTGGAATCGATAGCGCAACGGGCTCAGTTCGCCTTCGTGGGTGCCTCGATAGCCTTTGCAACATCGCGCCTTGTCGCTCCGGTGGCAAGCAGCCCACGAAGCAGCAGGTCAAGCGAGACGTCTGGATCGGCGGCCTCCATCTTCGCAATGCGCGACTGGCTCGATGCAATTCGTTTGGCCAGATCGCGCTGGGAGAGATGCAGCTTCAGGCGGCGGACCTTCAGGGCTCGACTGAGGGCGAGCCGCAGCTCGACGAGGACTGACTCCACGTCGGAGAGCTCGAGGAGCTCAGCAGCGGATCCAAGGCGCCATCCGGTTGCTTCGAGTCGCTTTCGCTTGCTTGCTTTCATGACGGACCATGCACCATTGTATGTCAGATCTGACATCGTGCAAGGCCCGATCGCAACGTCTCGAGCTCTTCGAACATCAGCGATCGCCGCGCAGCGCGAATGGATGATGCGACAGGAACGCGATCCGCCCGTCGGCGGCGAGCCGCGCGACCCAGATCCCGCCGTTGTGAAACTCGCCGGCGTGGATCGCATATTCGACGCCCCAGGTGTCGCCGGCAGCGCCGGCCTCGGGCCACGGCGCACCCGCGATCGCGAACGTAGCCACCGGCGGCGTACGCGCGAGCCAGCGCGCGACCTCGGCGATCCCGGTGAACGTCTCGGCGATCGGCGCGGTGCCGCGCTCGCCCGGGCCGTGGCGATCGATCCGGACGTCGCCGGCGACCGCCGCGCTCAGGACCTCGGCGTCACGCGGAAGGTTGAGCGCGTCGACAAACCGCTGAAACGCAGGGCTCCATGCATCGGCCGACACCTTGTGACGATGCCAGAGAGTGGGTCGCCGTGCACGACGCCGGCTCACCAGCGCGACGGGGCGGGCCGGCGGGCTCGCCGCCGCGCGGGCTCGCGGTTACACACGCAATCACTTTGCATGTACTTGCAGGCCGCGATCCGTTCGCGTAGAGTGCCATCATGGCACTTCGCCGAGAGGATCTCGAGACGTTGCGCGCTGCGGTCCGTGATGCGGGCCTGCGCGCCACGCCGTCGCGGATCGCCGTGCTCCATCTCTTACGATCCGCCGGATCGCCGGTCTCGCACAGCGACGTCGTCACCAAGCTGGCCTCGCAGGCCTGGGACCCGGCCACGATCTACCGCAACCTGACCGACCTCTCGGACGTCGGGCTGGCGCGCCGCACCGACGTCGGCGACCACATCTGGCGGTTCGAGGCGATCACCGGCAGTCATCAGGCGCAGGCGCACCCGCACTTCGTGTGCACCGAGTGCGGCACGGTCGAGTGCCTGCCCGATCTGGAGTACGTCGTCACCCGTACCAAGGCGCCGCGCGCGATCCGGCAGAAGCGCGTCGAGGTCCAGGTCCGCGGCCTGTGCGACGCCTGCATCTAGCCTTGGGGACGAAGCCGCGGCGGCGCCGGTATCGCGCGCCCCACGAACCACGGTAGAACCCGGCCGTGGCGCTCGTCGTCTATCATTATCCGAAGTGCTCGACCTGCAAGAAGGCGCTCGCGTGGTTGCGCGCCCACGCGATCGAGCTCGAGCCGATCGACATCGTGCAGCAGCCACCCTCGGGCGCCGCGCTCGAGCGCGCCGCCAAGCTCGCCGGTGTCCCGACGAAGAAGCTGTTCAACGTGACCGGCGAGTCGTACCGCGCCGGCCGCTACAAGGACAAGCTCGCGACGATGACCGACGCGCAGGCGTACGCCGCGCTCGCCGCGGACGGCAAGCTGATCAAGCGGCCGCTCGCGATCGGCCCGGGCGTCGCGCTCGTCGGGTTCGATGAGCCCGCCTGGCGAGCCGCCCTGGGGTAACCCAAGGGGCGATCGGATTACCCCGCGGGGGGTACCACGCCGCCGGGTGGGCGGCGCCGGGATCACGGCGTGACGGTGACGGCGGTGCCGCTGTCGTTCGCGCCGCTCGTCGGTCCCCGGTCGTGGGGAACGAGGAACTCGCACGAGCCGGTGACGCCCGCGCCATCGACGAAGTTGACGCGGTAGACGCGGCCATCGCCGCCGCCCTGGCGCTCCGAGCGTAGATCGAACGTCACGGGATCGATGATCGCGACATCGTAGTCCGTCGTGTGGCCATCGCCACCGGCGCCGACCTCGACGGCCTCATCGGCGGTGATCGAGGTGATGTGCGCGTCGGCCGGGGCGGCCGCGAGCTGGCGCGCCAGGATGACGCCGCCGCCGTCGTCGCTACCGCCGCCATCATCGCCACCGTCGCAGCCGTCCTGCACCGCGGCGCAGTCGGCCAGCGTGAACCGGAGCAGCTTGTGGTTCGGGGGCCACAGCACGTTGGCAGCGCCGCCGTCTTTCCAGGTCTCGCACTTGTTATCGCCGTCGTCTGGCGTGCACTCGCTCTCGTCGTCGGACGCCTGCGTACACTCGACGGTGAGGCCGTCGGACCGCACGCCGATCGTGATGGTACCCGAGCTACTGCACCCGGCCGCACCCGCGAGGATTGCCGTCGTGATTGCCAGCTTCAGCGTTCGCATGGGACCTCCTGGGTCGCCTTGTGGGAGGCGGGCGCGGGGAGGTCGCAGAATTCTTGTCTACATCCACCGCAAGTGTGTGCGCGCCTACGCCCAAGACCGCAAGGCAGTGAAATGTCAGCGAACGCTCGAGGCCCGCGCGCTCGCCTGCTGATTCGCCTTCGCACGCGCGATCGCGTCCTCGATCATCTTGTCTCGCTCGGCGACGGTCTTCCACCGCGCCTGGATCTCGGGCGACAGCGTGTCGACCGGATCGAAGTAGAGGAAGAAGCCCGGCTTGACCGATGGCGCCGAGAACACCGAGATGCCGGTCTCGCGATCGTAGTGCTCGAAGCTGTGCGCGACGCGCTTGCCGCCGCCGCCCGGCGCGTCGACGACGAACGTCGGCGTGTGGAACCCCGCGGTCACGCCGCGCACCGCCTTCTCGATGTCGAGCGCGGTCTGCAGCGTGGTGCGCAGATCCTCGACGCCCTTCACCAGATCGTGGACATAGACGTAGTACGGCTGGACCTGGCAGTGGCCGAGCCGCTTGACCAGGAGCTGCATCGTCGCCACCGAGTCGTTGACGCCGCGCTGCAGCACCGACTGGTTGCGCGTGATGATGCCGCGCTCGAACACGTTGTCGAGGGCACGCTTGGTGATCGCGGTGATCTCGTTGGGGTGGTTGAAGTGGGTGTGGAGCACCACCTCCTTGTGCAGCTTGCGGCCGCGCTCGACGACCGAGGTCAGCGCGTCGAGCCACTCGAGATCGGTGATGAGCTTCATCGGCATCACCGCCGGACCCTTGGTCGCGAACCGGATGCGGCGGATGTTCGGCAGCTCTAACAGGCGATGCCCGATCAGGGTGATCTGGCGCGCCTTGAGCTGGTAGCTGTCGCCGCCCGAGACCACGATGTCCTCGAGCTCGGGGCGCTCGGAGATGTAGCGGAACGCGCGCTCCCAGCGCTCCTCGGTCGCCTTGAGCGAGACCTTCTCGACCTCGTCGGTATCGACGCCGACCGCGTAGCTCCGGGTGCAGAACCGGCAGTACACGGGGCAGGTGTCGAGCGCCAGGAACAGCGCCTTGTCAGGGTAGCGATGGGTCAGGCCCGGCACCGGCGCGTCGGCTTGCTCGTGCAGCGAATCGAGCGTCAGCTTGGGGTGGTCGGGCAGGAGGCGCGACGCCAGCGGCACGAACTGGCGGCGCAGCGGATCGTTGTACGCGTCGGCCCAGTCGATCAGCGACAGCAGGTACGGCGACACGCGGATCGACATCGGCGCGAGCGAGAAGCCCTTCGCCACGTCGTCGTAGAACGCCTGCGGCACGAGGTCCTGCACGGCCTGCAGGAGCTTCGCCGGATTGGTGATCGAGCTCTTGGCCTGCCAGTTGTGATCGAGGAACGTCGCCTCGTCGATCAGCCGGTAGGCAGGGATCTTTTGCCAGAACGCGCCGTCGAGCAGCTGGCGGTGGAACAACGTCGACGGATCGATCGACGGCTTGATGTGCTTGATCGGGGGAAGCTCGGCCTCCTGGTCGCGGCCGAGCAACTTGAGCTGGGTGTCCATGGGTCCTCGCGGAAACGTCAAAAACGGGGGCGCCGGGATACAGAACAGCGGAGCGCGCTAGCCCGTGACGTCTGGTTGGTGCGGGACGGAGCCCAGGTACCACATCGTGATCCATCGATAACATGCCACGCGGCGGCGGCCAACGACGAATGACGATCGTCTCGTACCAGGCGCCGAATCGGCCAAACAACCCATGGCGGCGCGGCGCCCGGATCCGCATCGTGGCGACCATGAAGCTCCTGCTTGGCCTGATCATCTACCTCGCGTGCTGCGCCGCCGCCGACCCCGGCTTGCGCACCGCGGGCCCGCTGCATGCTGCCGCACCCGCGGACGTCGATCGCGCGGATCTGACGTTTCCCGCCCGCGATGGCCTGCAACTCTACGCGCAGCGCTGGCGGCCGCGCACCGGCGAGCCGCGCGGCGTCGTCGTGATCCACCACGGGCTGGCCGATCACTCGGATCGCTACGCCGGGTTCGCCGAGCGGCTGGTCCACGCCGGCTACGCCGTGTGGGCGTTCGACATGCGCGGCCACGGCCGCTCAGCCGGCGCGCGGGTCCAGATCGACCGGATCGACGATCTGCTCGAGGATCTGGACGCGTTCGTCGCGCTGGTCCGCGAGCGCGAGCCGGGCCGGCCGATCGTGCTGTACGGCCACAGCCTGGGTGGCCTCGCGACCGCGCTCTATGCGATCGAGCGCCACCCCGGCGTCGCCGGCGTCGTCCTCGCGGCGCCCGGCATCGCGTTCGACGCGCCGCCGCTCCAGGCCGCGGCGGTCCAGCTCGTCACCGCGCTCGCCCCGAACGCTAAGATCCTCGCGGTCCCACACACCGAGTTCTCGAGCGATCCCCAGATCGTCGCCGAGCTCGATCACGATCCGCTGATCGCGCAGGGCAGCGGGCCCGCGCGAACGGCGCGCGCCGCGGTCGACGGGGTCGCGCGCGTGTGGGCGCACCCCGGGCAGCTGGTCGTGCCGCTCCTCGTCGTGCACGGCAAGGCCGACCAGGTCACCGCGCCGAGCGGCAGCCGCGATCTGGTCGCGCGGGCCGGCACGGCCGACCGCACGCTCGCGCTCTACGACGGCCTCCACCACGACGTACTCCACGATCCGGGCGGCGATCGCGTGGCGGCCGACATCGTCGCGTGGCTCGACAAGCACACCGGCGCCGCTGCCGTCGAGGCCGCGCCGGCGCCCGCGAGCGCGCCGACCGGTACGCTCACCACCGCGACGGAACGGCTGGGCGGCGACCGATCGCCCCGCACGATGGCGGTCGAGCTCGACGTGCGCGGCGAGCACGAGGGCGGCGACGCCGGCGCGACCGCCGGGCTGCGGCTGCGGCTCGGCACCGGCGAGCATATCGGCTACACCGGCGGCATCGATCTGCGCGGCGGCTACCTGAGCGGCGCGCGCTACGAAGTCGATGGCCACCTGCTCGGGCTCGCCGTCCGCAGCGGCGCGACGACGCTCTCGGTCACCGCCGGCATCGGGATCGGCGGCCTGCGCGGCGCCGGCGCGACCCACCTCCCCGTCGAGCTCGCGCTCGAGGCCCCGCTGGGGCCGACCCGCGCCTTCGCCCGCGCCGGCCTCGGCTGGCGGCTCGGTGGCGCGGCGTACACCGAGGACGCGTTCGGCCTCGCCGATGAAGCGACCGCCCTCGCCGGCCTGCGCCTCGGCCGCGACCACGGCTACTGGAGCACCGTGCGCGCCGGCGCCGGCCCGTTCGTCGCGGTCACTTATCGCAACCTGGGCGGGGTCGACGTCTGGGGTGTCGCGCTCGGCGGCGAGCTGTGGGGCGGCAACTGAGCTGACGTGGCCCGAACGCGCTCGCGAAGCTCGGGATGTGAGCTGCGCCTTCGACGGTCCAGAAATCGACGGGCGGCCGGCGAGATCACGCTAGACTGGGGGATGAGGTCTCCGCACGGGCCTCCGGACACCGCCCCGACTCGCCAGGTGATAACCGCCGCGTTGACGCTGCTCGTGCTCGGTGCGGTCGGCGCCGTGCAGGCCGGCCTGGCCGGCGCGTCGTTCATGTTCGATCTGGAGCAGATCGAGCCGGCGCTCGCGCGAACGCCGCCGGCGCTCGAGGATCCGCACACGCCCCGGCTCGCGCGCCGCGTGTTCCTCGTCGTGATCGACGGGCTCCGGCTCGATCGGTCGTACGAGCTGCCGTTCCTCGACGAGCTGCGCCGCCGCGGCGTCGACAGCGAGGCGACCTCGCACTATCCGACGTGGTCGCGCCCCAACTACGTCTCGATCCTCGCCGGCGTGCCGCCACATGCCAGCGGCGTCCGCACCAATCACCACACCACGCCGGTCCAGCTCGATTCGCTGATGGATCGCGCGCGCGCCGCCGGGCTCCGCGTCGCGACCGCGACCGACTACGATGTCCTGCCGCGGATGTTCTTGCGCCGCCCGAGCGCTGCGGGAGCCAGCCGCGCGCCGCTCGACGTCGACACCGAGACCACGCTCGACCTCGACAACCTGGAGGAGCCGGTCGCGCAGTCCGGCGTGCGCGCCCCCGACGCGGATCTCGCGTCGCCGTTCGACGACGCCCGGTATGCACCGTGGCCCGGCGGGTTCAGCGAGGCGGGCAGCGCGCTCGCCGCGGGCGACGCGGACCTCGTGATCTTGCTGGTCGGCGCGGTCGACGCCGCCGGCCACGCGCGCGGCGGTGACAGCCCCGCGTATCGCGAGGCCGCGACGATCGCCGACCGCGCGGTCGCC
>Ga0137437_1000364_pt1 | contig 13653 bp, 7 predicted proteins | sample EasRivERMGT138_2_FD_102332 | JGI IMG/M metagenome (GOLD analysis project Ga0137437, IMG submission 102332) | Soil microbial communities from meander-bound floodplain in the East River, Colorado, USA - East River MetaG ERMGT138_2 | ecosystem: Environmental > Terrestrial > Soil > Floodplain ...
GCCACGACGTACTCGGTGAGAAGGGCGGGTACTTCAGCTCGGGGCGGTGAATCTTCGTCAACTGCAGCCAGTCGCCGAAACCGACCCGGTGCGGCGTCCTCAGGATGACATCGTCGGTGACCTCGAAGTTCTCCGCCAGGATGTTCAGCACGCGCGCGGGCATCGTGCCGTCGACTTGCAGCAGGGAGATCGCGCCGTGACGAAGCTGCTTGAGGCTCCGGTCGACCGTTTCAAGGAGGTCGTCAGCCTCGTCCTGCTCGATCGCGAGGTCCGCGTCGCGGATGACGCGGAACAGGTGGGCGCTCTTGACCTGCGTACCCGGAAACAGCTCCTGGATGTTTGCGTGGATGACGTCCTCGAGAAATACGTACGTGCACCCCGGCGTCTTGCTGACAGCCTCGGGGATCTGGATGAAGCGCGGCAGCACGTCCGGCACTTTCACGCGGGCGAACTTCGTGCGGTTGCCATGGCGGACGACGACCGCGAAGTTCTTGCTGAGGTTCGAGATCAGTGGGAACGGATGGCCGGGATCGAACGCCAGCGGCGTCAGGACCGGGCAGACATCGCGCGCGAAGTACGAGCCGAGGAACTCACGAATCTCCGGGGTCCACGCGTCGGGCTCGAGAAACTCGATGTGCTCGGCCGCGAACAGCCGGCGCAACTCGCTCCAGCAGGCGGCCTGATCCTCGAGCTGTTGCCGGGCCCGCGTCCGCATGGCGTCGAGCTGTTGCTCGGTGTTGTAGCCATCGGGCGCGACGTCCTCGATCCCTTCGCGCAGCGTCTTGAGCATCGTCGCGACGCGGATCATGAAGAACTCATCGAGGTTGGTACCGACAATCGCGAGGAACTTCACCCGCTCGAGAAGCGGATGCGCGGCGTCGGTCGCCTGGGCCAGCACGCGCTGATTGAATTCGAGCCAGCTCAGCTCGCGGTTGATGTAGAGCGACGGGTTCTTGAGATCGGCGGGGTCGATCTCGGGATTGATTGGCCGGGGTGCAATGACGCGCAGGACTGGCTTTGCGCGCGTGGTGGCCGGAGTGCGTCGTTCATTACGCTGCCGCCGTTCGGCGGCGGCATTTTCGCGGGGCGAATCCATATCAACGAATCGGCTGGAAAAGGAGGCCGCGGATCATAGCAGACCGATGTGACAAGGCTGAGCTTGTCGCTTTTTCCAGGTAACCTCACAGGAACCTGTGCAGGACGGATGCCGCTTTTCGCCACCGGAATCGCTGCGTATTTCTCCCTCGACTACCGCTCTTGAGCCGCCAGTGGGCATCTCGGTGCCATACCATTCAAGGAGATGCATCGGATCAGTCCAGCCACGCTGAAGCCGGGCGTTCGCATTGAGGATCTGGCGCCCGATCAGGCGTCCACTGTTGCCATCGGGCCGGCCGACCGGGTGATTCGGGGCAAGGCGCTGATTTTCTGGGATCCGAAGCTTCCGGGAACGAAGTACGGGAAGAAGCTCGACGCAATCGATACCGATCAGATTACCCCCGCGGCCGACTGTGTCTCTGAGAGCCTGGATACGCTCGACGAGCGGTGGAAAGCCGGATCGTTCCGCTACCTGATGCCCGACTTTCGCGAGCGCGTGCATCGCGGGGAGACTTTTGTCGTCGCCGGCGATCGCTTTGCGATCGGCTCATCCCGGGAGATGAGTCCCGCGGGTCTCAAAGGCGTCGCCGAGGAAGCGGGTCTCGAGATGGTGATCGTGTGCGGCAACAACATGGGAGACATCTTCCGCCGCAATGCGCTCAACCTCGGGCTGCAGGTGGCGCAGAGCCCGGATGCGGTCGCCGACGCGAAGGACGGCGACGAGTTCGAATTCGATCCCTCGTCGCGCCGCCTGACCAACATCACGCAAGGCAAGACGTACGACCCAGTGCCGCTGACGCCGAAGGAAGATGAGATCCGGCAAAGCGGCGGCATCTTCATGATGGGACGCCGCGAGTTCCGCGCATCTGTCGAACGTCGGCCGCTCGTCGAGTTCCCGGACGCGACGCTTGCGCGGACGATGACGACGACCGAGCAGATTGTCTGGGCGCACCGCGTCGACAAGACCCGTCGTGAACTGCGCCCGGGCGACACGCTGCAGGTCTACACGGATCTCCTTCCGGCGTCGGACGGCACCGCGCCCTTTGCCATTCACACGTTCAACCAGATCACTGGCGGCAACACGATCTACCCGCGGCAGGCGGCAATCGCGAACGATCACTTCGTCTTCACTGGCCGCGAAGACGATGAGCGGCAGACGGCCATCGGGCGTGCTTTTGCGAAGGAGCAGCGTCTCGAGAGGCCGTACTACGCGACACCCGGCGACGGCATCTTCCACTTCTATTTTCCCGAGCAGGGGCTCGTCGCTCCGGGTCAGTTCATACCCGGCGCTGATTCGCACAGCCGCGCCTACGGTGCATACGGCGCCGTCGGGATGGGCGTCGGATCGACAACGCTCGGGTTCGGATGGGCCACCGGCTACGTGTACTTCACGCTGGTGCAGGCGCGCCGCGTGACGTTCAGCGGGCGGCTGCAGCCGTGGGTGAGCGGCAAGGACATCGTGCTGGAGCTGCTGCGGCGGTGGGGCGTGCAGCAGTCGCAGGGCATGTCCGTGGAGTTCGTCGACGCCAATCAGCAGCTGCCGATCGCGTATCGGAACACGATCGCAAACATGATGGCTGAGGCGGAGGCGCTCAACGGGATCTTCGCGGCCGATGACATCACGTACGCCTGGTACGAGGCGAAGGGGGTGCGCGACCTGCCGTATCCACGCATCGCCCCTGGCGCCGCCGCGCGCTTCCAGATCGACGAAGCGCTTTCGCTCGCTGACGTGCAGCCGATGATCGCGAAGCCGTTCAGCCCGGGCAACGCGTATCCGGCCGAGGAGGTCGCCCGCGAGCGGATTCCGTTCGACAAGGCGTTGATCGGGTCGTGCACCAACGGCAGTTACGACGACCTGATGCAGGCGGCGCTCGTCATCTACAACGCGCGCCGGCTGGGCATTATGAAGGCGGCGCGCACCTTCATCGTGTTCCCCGGTTCAGGCGGTGTCGGCAAGCAGATTGAGCGTCCGGATCCGCGACTCGGCGGCGAGTCGATTGCGGGGGTCTTCCGGTCTGTCGGCGGCGAAATCCGCGCATCCTGGTGCGGGCCCTGCTTTGGTCAGGGGCCCGATGCGTTGACCAGCGGTGAGCGCGCGATTACGTCGTTCAACCGGAACTGGCAGAACCGCATGGGTGTGGGCGGCCAGGGTTATCTCGCCAGCCCCGCCGTAGTGGCCGCCTCAGCGCTTGCCGGCTACATGGCGCCCCCGTCCGAGCTTGGCTTGAAATGGGACCCGGAGGAGTATGGCATCTAGTAAGATTCGCGATGCCATGAAGCAGCTATTCCTCGCTCTGGCTACCGTCCTTGTCGCCACCTCAGTTGCCGCCCAGGGGCAGTCGCAGGCCCAGGAACAGGCGCAGCAACCGACGTTCCGTACCGGCGTCGAAGTCATCACGGTTGACGTCGGCGCGATCGACAGAAACGGGCAGCCGGTCACCGATCTTCACGCGCCCGAGTTCACCGTCAAGATCGATGGGCAGGTGCGGCGCGTCGTCACCGCCGACCTCGTGAAGTACCAGTACACGCCGAACGATGGACGGCAGCGCCCGCGCACCCAGAAGCAGGAATTGTTCGAGACGCTGTACACGACGAACATCACGCAGCCCGAAGGGCGCATGATCATGATCGCGGTCGATCAGATGAACATCCGGCCGGGGGCCGCGCGCCCGATTCTGGATGCCGCCGCGCGATTCCTCGACCGCCTGAATCCCGCCGACCGCGTTGCGTTCGTCTCCTATCCCGAGCCCGGCGTCACCATCGATTTCACGGGGGATCGCCAGCGCATCCGTCTGGCGATGGAGAAGGTCATCGGCACGCAGTCGCGCTTCGTCGGCCGTCGCAACATCGGTCTGATCGAAGCGATTGATATTGCCCAGAAGGGCGACGACCGGCGCCTGCTCGAAGTCGTCAACCGCGAGTGCCGGGGCCTGCTCGACATGGCGCTCGACCAGTGCCAGCGCGACATCGTCGACGAATCGAACTCGATCCTGTGGACGACCAGGCGCGATGCCGAGGCGTCGCTGCGCGGGCTGCGTCAATGGATGCAGCATCTGGGTGAGACCGAAGGACAGAAGACGCTCATTCTGCTGTCCGAGGGGCTCGTCACCGATACGCCCGCCGATCTCGAGGACGTCGTGCGCACGGCCATGCGCGGCCGAGTTTCGGTGAACGTGCTGCTCATGGACGTGCCGCGCTCGGACGCGACGCAGGGGCCGCTGCCGCCGACCTTCACCGAGGATCGCGAGCTCGAGATTCGTGGGCTGAACGATATGGCGTCGCTGACGCGCGGTTCGATCTTCCAGGTCGTCGGCACGGCGGATCGCGCCTTCGATCGCCTCGCCTCGGAAATCTCGGCGTACTACCTCCTCAGCGTCGAAGAGGCGCCGAGCGACCGCGACGGCCGGAATCACCGCATCGACGTGTCGGTGCGGCGGAGCGGCGTGACGCTGCGCTCGCGCCAGGCGTTCGTGCTCGACTCGCTCTCGCGCAGCAGGACGACCCAGGAATCGCTGGTCGAGTCGCTTCGTTCGCCGCTCGGCGTGCCCGGCGTGCCGCTGCGGTTGACGACCTTCGTCTACCAGGATCCGAAAGCGTCCGGGAAGCTCCGGATCGTGATGGCGGCTGATGTGGGCCAGGCGGGAACGCCTGCCGCCGAATACACGATGGGCTACATCGTCGTCGACCGCGAAGGGCGCGTGGTCGCGTCCAACAGCGACAAGATGAAGCTCGAGCCGCTCGAAGGGCGAACGAACGCGTCGCTGTCATACCTCGGATACGCGACGCTCGAGCCCGGTATCTACGAGCTGCGGCTTGCCGCCGTTGACGCGGAGGGACGCCACGGCAGCGTGGTACGCGAGATCAACGCGTGGAAGATGGCGGGCGAGGAGTTCACCTACGCAGATCTGGTGGTCAATCACGCGGCCACCGCCGGGAATGGATTGCGGCCGGATGTCGAGCCGCACGTCGAGCCTGACGGTCTGGCGGCGTACGTCGAGCTGTATGCCGCGTCGGCGGATACGTTCAAGGACGTCGCGGTGAACTTCGAGATTGCTGACGATCCGGACGCGCCGGCGCTGATCTCGGTTCCGGTTGACCTGAAGGCGTCCGCGCAGGACACGTGGCGCGTGGCGCAGGGCTTCATCGGTGCCGAGCCGCTTCCGGCGGGCCGCTACGTCGCACGGGCGCGCATCATGCGGGGCGAGAAGCTTGCGGGCGTTCTTGTGCGGCCGTTCATTCTCGAGGCCGCGCCTGCGTCGAAGGGGGGTCCGATTCTCATCCCGGCGGCATTCGCGCGAGTCGCCGTGTTCGACCGCAACGCCGTGCTGCAGCCGGCGCTCCTCAACAGCATGCTCGAGTCGATTGCGGCGCGGTCGCCGTCCCTGAAGAGCGCGATGACCGAGGCGCGCGCGGGCCGGTACGGTCCCGCTGCGCTCGAAGCGCTGACCGCCGGCGATCAGCAAGCGGCCGCCTTCCTGAAGGGTCTGGACTTGTACGCGAAGGGGGAAATTAATCCGGCGGCGACGCAGCTCTCGATTGCCGCGGGGCCGCGGCGTGAGTTTTATCCCGCCGCATTCCTGCTCGGCGCGTGTTTCGCCGCCGGCGGTCGCGATCGCGAGGCCGCTGGTATCTGGCAGCTCGCGCTTGGCACCGAGCAGCGCCCACAGGTGGCGTACACGCTGCTGGCGGACGCGCGGATGCGCGAGGGGCAGCCCGCGGCCGTCATCGCCATCCTGAAGCCCGCATACGCGGAGCGCCCCGCAGACGATGATCTTGGCAAGCGTCTGGCGATCGCCTATCTGATGACCGGAGCGTACGGCGATGCGCTTCCGATCCTCGATGTCTACCTCACCCGTCACGCCACTGATCCGGACGCGCTTTTTGCCGCCGTGCTGTCGCATTACCAGGTTGCGACAAGCGGCGGCGCGGAGCTATCGACGGCCGATCGCGCGAAGGTCGCGAAATACGCGAGGGCGTACAAGGGTCCGCAACAAGCACTGCTCGCGAAGTACCTGTCATCAATGGGCGTCAACCGGTAAACCGAACCGGACGACACGTAGAGGCCGACCTGTAGGTCGGCCTAACGCGTCCGGCGCGGGCATGTCGTCCCGCGGCCTCCCGCTACGCACGCCGGAAATCGCTCTCGCTTCGATCCCCTTCCGCCCCTCGCGTCGACAATGTGCTGATTCGCCGCGACATCCGTCACGCGGCACCAAACGCCACAGCTAGCTCCTGCAACCGAAACGCGTGGACGGAAGTCGACGCGAAACCTTGCTCGCGCGCTTTCCGGCTTCGCGCTACGGCGGCGTGCTTCGCAGGTCGGCCGCGGGACGACATGCCCGCACCGTCCGCACAGCAATTCCCGCGTGGACGCGGACCTTCAGGTTGGGTCGTCGGGTGCTAACCGCGCGCCGTTTGGGCCTTGGGCATTGAGCCTTGGGCATTGGGCATTGGGCTGTGAGGCGTCGGCATTGCAGAGCTCGCGAAACGTCGCTTGTAGTACGCCGTCCAGATCGCGATGGCTGGCGCGCCGATGACCGATGGCGCGAACCAGACAATCAGCGACAGCCGTGACAATCCTGCCTGCGGCGCGTTCACCACGAGGAACGCCGTCGTTGCCGCGATGCACGAGCCGAGCATGCTCGACATGTGCTGGAACCACCAATGCATCGGGTGCGCCGGCGGACGCAGCCAGTACTTCAGCCCCTGGGCGCCGTTGACGAGACCGATCACGGAGAACCCGACGAACAACACCCTGCCGGTGCGGATGCCGTAGGCGGCCATCGCGAGCGCCGTGAGGGTCAGCAATGCGGCGAGCCCGATGTCCCACGCATGCGACCGCGCGACCGTACGGTCCTTCGTTCGCAGCGCGCGGATCCCGGACGACACACCGGCGCCGGTGAGGATCGCGATGTAGAAGAGGAACAGCGCGAAGGCCTTCGCCTCTGGACGCGGATCGAACAAGTAGCGCGCGACCGAGAGGGCCAGCGCGGTCGTCGACACGATCGTCATCCCGCCCACGAATACCCAGCCGCTGCGCCGATGTGACGGGCCTCCCTTGCGCGTCAGCATCGGAATGATCATCGAAAGCAGGGCGGCCGAGCCGCCGGCAATGTGCAGGTAGAGAATCGTCTTCAGCATGGAGCCGATTGTGCGCGCGCGCCCCGCGACGCGCATGTGCCGCAGGTCACCCTTGCGCTCCATGACTTTCGGCACACCCGGCCGGGAACGCGCGCTCATACAATGGCCGCGTGCAGCCGGATACATGGTTAAACGTGGCCGCATTCGTGACGTGGCTGGCGAGCGGGGTTCCGGCCGGCCTCGCCATTGCTGACGGACGGTTGGCGGGCATTCAGGCGTTCGCCTGGACGTCGGCATTTGCCGCGTTCGGGGTTGCCTTCGCCCTCGTGTGCCATGGGCGGCGGCGTGGCGTGCGGGAGGCTCGCGCGCTCGTGCTTGTGCAGGCGGCCGCCGGCCTCGCGATGGTCGCGACCGCACACGATGGCTTCGCCGCGGCGACACTCGTCGTGGTCGCGGCTCAACTGCCAGCGCTATTCCCTCCGCGCGTCGCGTCCGCGTGGGTGGCCGTGCAAACGGCGCTGATCGTTATCCTGTTCTGGTGGATGGATGACCGCGTGTCGGCATTCACCGCCGGCGGCGCGTATCTTGGGTTTCAGATCTTCGCGATGGCGACCGCCGGACTGGCGATTCGTGAGCGCGCGGCGCGTGAGGAGCTCGGACGCGCCAACGCCGCGTTGATGGCCACGCGTGCCCTGCTTGCAGAAAACAGCCGCGTCGCCGAGCGGCTTCGCATCTCGAGGGATCTTCACGATACCCTGGGTCATCACCTCACCGCACTCAGCCTTCAGCTCGAAGTGGCCTCACGCCTCGCGTCAGGCCCAGCCGCCGATCGGATCCATGAGGCGCATGCCATCACCCGGCTTCTGCTCAGCGAAGTCCGCGACGTTGTCAGCCGTCTTCGCGAGAGCAGCCACTTCGATCTCGCCGAGGCTGTCCGCGCGCTCGCGAAGTCTGCCGCCCCGCTCGAGATTGACCTCCAGGTTCCAGATGCGTTCGTCATCGACGATCCGATGCAGGCGCACGCGATCCTTCGGTGCGTGCAGGAGATCATCACCAACACCGCGCGGCACGCCGCGGCTGGTCATCTGTGGATCGCGATCGAGCGGCGGGTGGATGGCATTGCTGTCACGGCGCGCGATGACGGCCGCGGCGCCGACATCGTGACCTGGGGCAACGGCCTTCGCGGCATGCGCGAGCGCTTCGAGGAATATTCGGGTCGCGTCGAGTTTTCGTCCGCCGAGGGGCGCGGCTTCGAGGTGCGCGCATTCATGCCGCGGGCTGACGCGGCATCATGATCCGAGTGGTGTTGATCGACGACCAGACGCTGGTCAGACGGGGAATCCGAGCGCTCCTCGAACTTGCCGGTGACATCACCATCGTCGCCGAGGCAAGCGACGGCGAGGAGGGAGCGTCGGCCGTCCGTCGCGAGCGGCCTGATGTGGTGCTGCTCGACGTCCGTATGCCGAAGGCGAGCGGATTGGATCTGCTGAAGCAATTGCGCGAATCCGGCGACCTGCCGCCGACCATCCTGCTGACGACGTTCGACGATGACGAGGTGCTGCTGGAAGGAGTGAAAGCAGGAGCTCGGGGCTATCTGCTGAAGGACGTGTCGCTCGAGCAGCTGACAGGCGCGATTCGTGCCGTGGCGGCGGGGGAGACGCTGATCAGGCCGGCGGTGACCGAACGCGTGCTCCGCGGCTTCGAGCACGTGCGGCGCGATTTCGATTCGCTCGATCCGCCCGATCCGCTGACGAAGCGCGAGGTTGAGATCCTGCGGTTAATGGCTGGCGGCTATAGCAATCGCGAGATCGCCGACGCGCTGGGAACCGCCGAGGGCACGATCAAGAACCACGCGTCGAGCATCCTGTCGAAGCTCGGCGTCCGCGACCGGACGCGTGCGGTTCTCAAGGCCCTCGAGCGGGGATATATATGATTAATCAAGGCCCAAGGCCCAATGCTCAACGCCAAACGGAGAATATCCAATGCCCAACGTTGAGCATTGAGCTTTGGGCATTGAGCTTTGAGCATTGATGACGTTTCTTCACGGCTGCAACTACCCCTGGTCGACTGACGGACGCACGGTTTTCTACGGCCTCGACTTCGGCGCCAACGTGTGGGGATCACATCTGGGCGTTTCGACACGCCGCGATGCGATCGCTCGCGATTTCGACGAGATGGCGCGTCTCGGGTTCGTCGTCGTCCGGTGGTTCGTGTTCTGCGACGGTCGCGCGGGAATTGTGTTCGACGACCGCGGTCTTCCGCGCGGGCTCGATCAGCAGTTCTTTCCCGATCTCGATGCCGCCCTCGAAATTGCCCGCGACGCCGGCATCCGGATCAACGTCGTTCTCCTCGACCATCACTGGCTCTTTCGCGGGGTGAGCCAGCCGCTCGCGGATGCGGTGACGGGCGAGGTTGTCGACGCCAGGCTGCCAGACGGGCGTGCGCGGGTCCTACTTTCCGAACGTGGCCGCGACGCGCTGTTTGACGATGTGCTCGAGCCGCTGATACGCCGCTATGGTGACGACGGCCCGCGCGCCGATCTGGCCGCTCAAATCTTCGCCTTCGAGTTCATGAACGAGCCCGACTTCGTCATCGATGAATGGGAACGCGACCTCAGCTCGCGCGTTGCGCGTCCACTGTCGTTTGCGGTGTTCGCCGAAGCCCTGTCGCGCTTTAGCGACCTGGTTCACCGCCACTCGGGAGCGCTCGTGACGATTGGCGGCGCGCGCCTGCACAACCTGTGGGCGTGGGACGACGATGCGCTTGGACTCGACATGCTGCAGCTTCATTCGTATCCGGATGTCCTTCACCCCTCTCGGGACGCGGATGTATTCGGCACACCGGCGTCTCAGCTTGGCGTGAAACGGCGGGTAATTCTAGGCGAGTTCCCGGGCAACGCGTCGGAGCAGCGTCCTGCCGGCGCCTCGCCGTCGGAGCACACGCTTGATGACTATCTGGAGTTCGCGCTGGCTGGCGGTTATCTGGGCGCGTGGCCCTGGAGCTTCAGCGGCACCGACGCGTACGGACGATTACCCGTCGAAGCATTGCGGCGGTTCGCGGAGCGCCATCCCGCGTTGGTGAACAGCCGCTTCCGCTGAGACAAGCCACGGAGACACGGAGCCACGGAGTGAATTGGTTTTTCCGTGTTCGTCGGCGTATTGCTGGCGCTCGTTGTCGGCGTTGGGGGGATGATCGCTGCGACGAGCCTTTGATCGCCGACACGAAGACGGTTTCAACCACATCGTCTTTGTGCACTTGACGGCCTGTCAGCGCGGTGCCTTTGACAGACTGATCAGATTCGCGAATTGGCGGTAGGCGCCGGGAACCCCCGCCGGCAGCTGGCGGAACCATGAGTACGCTGTGTAGATGTAGCGCCCCTTGCCGACTTCGGCGTACACCTCCGCGCCGCGGACCGGCGGCTCGCCTCGATCCGCACACTCGAGCAGCGGCACATAACGGCTGTCAAACATGCTGAACGCGTACGCGTTCCGCTCCTGCACCCAGCCGTTGAAGTCCGCGTCTGTAATGGTGTTCGGGAACGTGAAGACCGGGTGCGTCGGCGCGAGGATCCTGACCGGCGAATTCTCGTCGGTCACGCGCGGGTTCGCGGCGGTCGGTGGACTCGCGGGATATGGCGTCAGCATCCGGTTGGCGTACTCCGCCTGCTGATACTGCACGATCATCGTGCCTCCCTGCTGCATGTACTCGATCAGGCGGCCGTTGTTGGCGACAAAATCAGGATTCGCTTCCGAGGCGCGGATACCGACGACGATGGTATCGAAGCGCGAGAGATCACCCGTGGCCAGCATGTCCGCGTCGAGCATTGTTACGTCCACACCCATGCGGCGAATCGCGTCAGGGACTTGGTCGCCGCTGCCCATGATGTAGCCGACCTTCACGGGCGCCACTTTCAGATCGAGCACCTGCGCCGTGCTCGTAGCCGGCCAGTACAGGCGATGCGTCTGGATGTGTGGATACGAGATCGTCTGCACGTCGCGCGAGAATGTCGCCCCTCCAACAACCGCTTCGGCTGCGATGTCGAAGCTTCCCGCCGTTCGCCGTGCCGGAGCCGTGACGATAAATGAAGTTGACGTCTTGTCGCCGCTCGCCTTCAACGTGAACGGCGCCTCGGTTGGCACGGACGTCCACCCTTGCGGGAGGCGCAGCCGCAGCGTGCCGGTCACAGGTTGTGGCGAAAAGCTCATGGCGCGAACGACGAGCTTCTGCTGGTTTACCGTGGTGCCGAGCGGGACGACGAGCAGTCTCGTATCGAGTCCTACCGCGACGGCAGGCACGACGTTGACGTCCCGCCGCAGCTCGCCGCGAACCGAATCAGCCGCACGGTACTGAACTGGTCGAGACACCGGGATGTCAGCGCCACCGATGTTCATGGCGATGGCCGCCGTAAGGAGGGGAGGCGCAAAGGGAAGTCCCTTCGGATCGCCGTCCGCCCAGCGGTAGACGTCGCCCTGGCGTGGCTGTTTCAGGAAGTACGGCTGCGTCAGCGCGGCATTTGCGGGAACGGAGATTCGGTACCGCGACGATTGCGTCGGCGTCTCGCGACGGCCGAAAGCGGGGTTTTCGGCAAAGGCGGTGAAGGCGTTGTTCCCCGGGGCCGCTTCGGCATCGACACGCCATCCTGGCGGCGCTTCGATCGCGGCGCCCGAAACCTTCACCGTCGATCCTTCCGGGAGGAAGATGCGCGCCGCGACGTCAAGCGTTCCACCCTGCACCACGGTTTCTCGATCGGCCAACGGATCGACGACAACGCCGGCCGCTCGGACCATCGCATCGATGAATTCCTGCTCCTTGAAAGAGAGAAGGAAATCGGCGTCGGCGCGTGCGTCGGCGGCTGCGGCGGCAGATTTCACTGCCGCGCGTGCGGCGCGCGTGGCGCGAAGGCCGTCCCCAAGAGCAGGAAGGATCCGCGCCGGCTCGAGCGGCTCGTAGTCGGCCAGGGCCCTTCTTGCAGCGGCGTCCATTGACGCGAGCTCCGCGCGAATGGTCCCGTCCGGAAGGCCGGCAGTCTTCGCAAGGCCGGGAACGGTGGTGTCGATGCCCTCGAAGATCGACGTTTCCGGTCGCGGGCTCTGCACGCCGCTCTGGAGCAGGAGGAGCCCCGACGCCTGCGGACCCCTCGGCTCGATGCCGCCCTGCGCCTGCGTCTTGTGTTGGCTGCGTCCCTCGAACGAAATCTCGGCGTACGTTCGTCCCGCGACTGGATCGAGGAGCCCTTCCTGCACCTGCACCGTCGGCGGATTTGCGGGATCGGGCCTGCCGAACCCGGCGCCGCGATACAGCTTCTTTGCTTGCCACGGGCGCAGTCCTTCGCGAAGCTGCTCCGGGAATTCGCTGGGGTCGGCCGCCGCCTTGTACGCGAGGGGCGTCACATAACCTGCCATCTGGTGATGGCCGTGGCCATCGGCAGGAGTGCCGCTGAAGCGCGAGTAGATGACGAGCGGACGGAACATGCGGATCACGCGCACCACGTCGCCGAGCGTCTCGCGCGCGTCCCACTTCACGGTCGCCTCTTCGCGGGATTTGGAGAAGCCGTAGTCGAACGTCTGGCCGAAGAACTGCTCCGCGCCGTCGAGGCGCCGTGCCTGGAGCAGCTCCTCGGTGCGGATTACGCCAAGGGCGTCGAATAGCTCGGGCCCGATGATGTTCTGGCCGCCTTCGCCACGATTCAGCGAGAGATACGCAACGCGCGCATGGTCGCCACGCGCCGTCCGCGCAATGAACGCCGAATCCTCGTCGTCGGGGTGAGCGCCGGTGTGGAGCACGCTAGCCGTGGTAAGCAGGCGCTCGAGCACCTGCGTGAGCCCCGCGGCGCCCATGTCGTAGATGGGACGAACCTGGGCGTCGAGTCCCGGACGAAGCAGGACGCCGGACGCCAGCAGGGCGGCGGCAGCGACAACAGAAAAGCGGCGCATTTGGAGAGTATAGCGGGGGGAAGGCGAAGGGGTCATACCCCTGATGATGGCCCGCTCCAGGGTCTGACGCCGGTGACGAGCCGATTCAAGGTTGCTGGAGATGCGCAGAGCCGCGCTCGCAAACCACGCTTCCGCCGGGCATTTCGCGATCCGACCGCACGCGCACATCCGGGACGAAATACCAGTCCGCTTTCATCAGCTGCGGCGACAGGTCGACGATGACGAAGCCGCGATGGGTGCCATCGAGGAGTTTCAGGTGGGGTAGCGCGATCCGGATCGCAGCAGTCATGTCCCGGTCGTCGCCCGGGGCAAACATCGCGGGAGGCGGCGAGCTGATAGCCGGCGTCACCAGCTCCACCGCGAGTGACCCTTCGCCGGTCGCGCTGCGGTAGCCGTTCCATGGATTGCGTGGCACGTCCAACCCCCACGAGCTGTGCGCGTCCCCGGTCAGAATCACGAGGTTGCGCACCTTCTCGCGTTCGATGAAATCGAGCACACGATCGCGTTGCGCCTGGTAGCCGTCCCAGGCATCGGTATTCGTCAC
>Ga0137437_1000365_pt1 | contig 13646 bp, 8 predicted proteins | sample EasRivERMGT138_2_FD_102332 | JGI IMG/M metagenome (GOLD analysis project Ga0137437, IMG submission 102332) | Soil microbial communities from meander-bound floodplain in the East River, Colorado, USA - East River MetaG ERMGT138_2 | ecosystem: Environmental > Terrestrial > Soil > Floodplain ...
CCATTCGGTCGGATCGATCTGCCCCGTCCCTCGCTCGGACCGCCTTGGAGATCCGCGGGCGTTGCGCTTTTTCATCCGCGCCACCTTCTCGGTTCCCGCAGGACCTCCGTCCCCCCCGTGATCATCGCCCGCATCGTCGGCTCGAAGAAGTGATACGGGTGCACGGTCTCGGGGCGGCCGACGTCGTCGAGGCGCTTGACGAGCGCGGGCGGGATCTCGAAGTCGAGCGATTTCAGGTTGTCCTCGAGCTGCGCGATCTTGGTCGCGCCGAGGATCACCGACGTCACGCCGGGACGATTGGCGACCCAGTTCAGCGCGACCTGTGCGGCCGGTCGCTCGAGCTGCTTGGCGACGGCGACCAGCTCGTCGACGATCTTCCAGTTCTTGTCGGTGAAGAGCTTCTCGAAGCCGGGGTTTCCGGAGCCCTGGATGGCGGCGAGGCGGCCCTCGCCCTTCGCCGCGGTGCCTTCGCGCTTGTACTTGCCGGTCAGCATCCCGCTCGCGAGCGGCGACCACGGGACCACGCCGAGGCCGAGCTCGAGCGCGGCGGGGACGTGCTCGCGCTCGATGTTGCGCTCGACCAGGGAGTATTCGAGCTGCAGCGCGCACGGCCGCTCGCTGCCGCGCAGCTCGGCGATCGTGCGCGCGCGCGCCACGTACCACGCCGGCACGTCGCTGAAGCCGAAGTGGAGCACCTTCCCCTCGCGCACGAGGGCGTCCATGGTCGACAGCACCTCCTCGACCGGCGTCATCCCGTCCCACGCGTGCATCCAGTAGAGGTCGACGCGGTCGGTGCGCAGCCGCTGCAGCGAGCCCTCGAGCGCGCGGCGCAGGTTCTTGCGGCCGTTGCCGCCGGCGTTGGGATCGCCCGGCACCGAATTGAACGTGTATTTGGTCGCGATCACGACGCGGTCGCGGCGCTTCGTCGCCTCGAGGAAGTCGCCGATCATCTTCTCGCTGGTGCCGTTGGTGTACCCGTCGGCGGTGTCGAGGAAGTTGCCGCCCGCGTCGAGGTACCGCGACAGCAGCGCGTCGACCGCCGCCTTCGGCGCGCCCCAGCCCCACTCGGTGCCGAACGTCATCGTCCCGAGACAGAGCGGGCTCACGCGCAGGCCGCTGGTACCGAGAAGGGAGTAGGTCGAGAGCTCGGGCATGGGTGACTCCTCGTGCTTCGGGCCGGCGCGAGTGCTCGTCGTCGCGACGTCGGCGGAGCGCGGACCCGGGCTCGACCTTGTACCAGACGTCGAAGCAGCCGTGACCACGACGCGGCGATCGCGCGCGCGCAACCAGAACGCGACGGCCGGAGGTCGCCTCAGATCTTGAGGTCGAGCCCCGTGATCTCCTTGAACGTCCCGAGCACGAAGTCGCGCCCCAGCGGGCCGAAGCTCTGGTAGAGGCCCTTCAGCAGGAGGACGGTCGTGCGCGCGGCGCCGCCGAGGCCGAAGCGGCACTCCTTGAAGTTGCAGCCCTGGAACGTGAAGGTGCCCGACGAGGCGTTGAAGACGACGTTGCACTTCTGGAAGACGCATTCGACGTACTCATTGCCCTCCGGGGTGATCGTCTCGCCGGTGAAGGTCTTCTTCTCGAAGCGCATGGTCGGTCCTCAGGGGTTTCGCATCGCAGCGGCGACGATCCGGTCGATCGCCGGCTGGCACAAGTCGCGGTCGGCGACGGCCTTCGCCGACTTCGCCAGCGCCGCGCCGAACGCCGCGTCGGTGAGCAGCCGGATGCAGTGGCCGGCGAACTCCTCGTCGCCGTCGGACGCGAGCAGGTCGCGCCCCGATTCGAGCAGCCCTTCGTACCCGAGCGCGGCGAAGCTCGTCGCGACGATCGGCCGGCCGAAGCCCGCCGCCTCCGCGAGCTTCACGCACGAGCCGGCGCCGCGGCGGATCGGGACGACGACGGCGGCGGCCGCGCGGTACTCGGCGGCGAGATCCTTCGCGAAGCCGACCACCTCGACGCCCGGCACGCCCTGCGCGAACTCGCCGTGCTCGCCGACCAGGCGCAGCCGCGCGCCGGGCACCTGCGCGAGGATCCGCGGGAGCACGCGCTCGATGAAGTGGGAGACGGCCTCGCGGTTCGGCGGCCAGCCCATGCCGCCGACGAAGAGCAGGCGCGGCTCGAGCGGCGCGGACGGCGGCGCCGCGCCGACGGCTTCAGGCTGCGTCGAGATGCACGGCAGGACCTCGACCCGCGGATGCGAGACGCGGGAAACGTCGCCGCGCTTGGTGACGAAGACCCGCCGCATCGGCGCGAGCGAGCGGCGCAGCATCGCCGCCTGCATCTGCCCGAGCAGCAACGGCCGCGTGTGCGTCAGGTTGATCGGCACGTCGTCGAGGTCGACGCAGGTCGGTCCGAGCCGCGCGCAGTCGGCGAGGATCGGCAGGTGGTAGCGGCCGAAGAAGAAGTCGAAGCGGTGCTCGCGATGGAGCTGCCGCACGGCGCCGGCGACGTTGCGATCGGCGCGGTAGTCCGCGAGCAGGTACTTGCGCTTGCGCCAATACCAGCTCGTCACGGGGCCGTCGGTGCCGCGCAGCTGGACGACGTGCGCGCCGGGTCCGGGCGGATGGAACGGTCGCCCCGGATCGACCACCACCAGCGTCTGCAGCTCGCCGAGCTTCGCCAGTGCGTTGCAGATCGAGAGCGAGCGCTCCCCCGCGCCGAAACCGGGTTCCGGACGCTCCGTGCTGATGAACAGGATTCTCATTCGGCAGGAAGGCTCAGGACGTCGGGATCACCTTGCGCCGGCATGCGTCGAACCGCCGAGTGTATCCAGGGAAATTCGTCGTCGCGCCCCTGCGCGGACGCGTGCATGATGCCGCGCCGCGCGGAGGACCGACGCGATGGAACTGTTCGGCAACGCGGCGCTGGTGATCGCCGCGGCGGCCCTGCTCGTGTTCGTCATGCAGCGGCTGCGTCAGTCGGCGATCGTCGCCCACCTGCTGCTCGGGATGGTGGTCGGGCCCCACGCGCTCGACCTCGTGCCGTCGAGCTCCGCCGTCTCGCACATGGCCGAGATCGGCGTCGTCCTGCTCCTCTTCTTCATCGGGCTCGAGTTCCACGTCGCGACGCTCAAGCGCATGGCGGGTCTCGCCCTGCTCGGGACGTTGCTGCAGATGGGGCTCACGACCGCGGCGATCGCGGCACTCGCCCGGCTCCTCGGGTTCACGGGGGCCCAGGGGCTCGCCTTCGGCTTCTGCATCGCGCTCTCCTCCACCGCGATCGTGATGAAGGCGTTCGAGGACCGGCGCGAGTCGGACACGCCGTGGGCGCAGTCCTCGCTCGCGATCCTGCTCGGCCAGGACCTCTTCGCGATGGCGGCGATCGCCGCGACCGCGCTGCTGCCGGCGGCCGCGGGCGCGCCCGTCTCGCCCACGGAAGGCGCGAGCGGGCGCAGCCTCTGGTTCCTGCTCGGCCTGCCGGTGCTGGTCGTCGTCGCGCGCTGGGCGCTGCCGCGCCTCTTCCGGAAGGCGGCGCTCGCGCAGAATCCCGAGCTCTTCGCGCTGTCGAGCCTCGCCGCGTGCTTCCTCGTCGCGGTCGCGGCGGCGGAGCTCGGCGCCAGCCTCGTGCTCGGCGCGTTCCTCGGCGGGATGGTGTTCGCCGACACGCCCTTCTCCCACCAGATCCGCGCCGACCTCGCGACCGTGAAGAACCTCGCGCTCGGCCTCTTCTTCCTCTCCGTCGGGATGCTGGTCGACCTCGCGTTCGTCGCGGCCCATCCGCTGCTGCTGGCCGGCGCGCTCGTCGCCGTGGTCGCCGTGAAGCTCTTCGTCACGACGCTCGTGCTGCGGCTCTTCCGCATCCCGTGGAGCGTCGCGGCCGGCGGCGGCCTCGCGCTCGCGCAGGTGAGCGAGTTCGTCTTCGTGCTCGCGGCGGGCGCCGGCGCGGCGCTCCTCGGCGAGCAAGCGAAGCAGCTCCTCACGCCGCTCGCGGTGCTCACGATGCTGCCGACGCCGCTCCTGGTCGGCGCCGCCGGGAAGTTCGGGCGCGGCGTCGCGAGCCTGCTCGGCCACCCGGCGGCGGCCGGGGCGGCGGGGCCGGCCGGCGCGGCGGCCCCGGCCGCACCCGAGGCCGCGACGCCGGCGCTCGCGAATACGCGCGTCATCGTGGTCGGCTACGGGCCGGTGGGCCGCACGCTCTGCCGCATCCTCCTGAGCATGGGCGCGCGCGTCTGCGTGATCGACCTGCAGCCGTCGACCGTCGAGCGCCTGCGCCGGCTCGGCCGGGACGCCGTCTTCGGCGACGCGACGCGTCGAGAGGTGCTCCACGCCGCCGGCATCCACCAGTCGCGCTACCTCATCCTCACGCTGCCGGACCAGTCGACGCGCGCCGCGATCCTCGCGACCGCGCGCGCCGTCGCGCCGCGCCTCGTCGTGCTCACGCGGGCGCGCTACCTCGACGAGCAGGCGGCGCTCGAGCGCCTCGGCGCCGACCACATCTCCTATGAGGAAGCGGAGGTGGCGATGCAGCTCGCGCGCCTCACGCTCGGCAGCCTCGGCGTCGCCCGGGAGACGCTCGAGGAGGAGGTCCGTGCCATCCGCGCCGAGATCGCGGTGCGCACCGGCTTCACGACGATCATGCCGCGCGTCCCTCCCGAGCCCCCTGCAGAGCCTGCAGCTCCGGCCTGACCGCCCGCGGAAGCGCCGAGCTCCCAACAGCGCCGGCGATGCGCCGTAGCCATCGCTGCATTGCCCGACTTTTGGGAGGTATCCATGAAGCTCATGAACGGACTCCTCGCGCTCGGGCTCGCGGCGCTGCCCGCGAGCGCGCTCGCGCGCGACGACGGAAACGTGTTCGGACCCGGAGTGCTCCGCGACGACGCCGGCGACCTCGTGAAACAGCTCGGCGACAAGGACTACAAGGTCCGGCGCGAGGCCTTCAAGAAGCTCGAAGGGATGGGCGAAGCGGCGCGCGCCGCGCTCGAGACGGCGGCGAAGGGCGACGACGCCGAGATCCGCTGGAACGCCTCGCGCCTGCTCGACCGCCTCGAGGACGACTCGACGGGCGCGCAAAAGAAGGCCGGCCGCGGCGCGCAGGGCCTGAAGGTCCGCGTCGGCGCCGACCCGGGCGACGACGACGCGCAGGCCGGCGCACCGCAGCGCCGCCGCATCCGCGTCTTCGGCGCCGAGGAGCTCGATCAGCAGATGCGCGAGCTCGAGCTCCGCATGAAGGACTTCGAGAAGCAGTTCGAGGAGGACGGGACCGGCTTCTTCCATGCCGCGCCGTTCCGCTTCCGGGTGTTCGACCACTCGTTCGGCGGCCTCGGCGGCGACGGCGCGCTGCAACTCGGGCCGGGCAGCAGCTTCCAGCGCACCGTGACGAACGACGGCAAGACGGAGAGCCTCTCGCTCCAGGTCGACGAGAACGGCCGCGTCCACGGCGAGCAGACGGTCGACGGCAAGACGACGAAGCTCGAGGCCGACTCGCTCGAGCAGTTGCAGAAGGACCACCCCGATCTGCTGCGCAGCGGGCCGGCGGTGATCGCGATCCGGCCGGGCAAGGCCAGGGTGGAGCTCAAGAGGCCCGACGCGGACGCCGCGCCGGCGCCCGACGCGCAGGACGCCAGGCCGCGCCGCAAGGTGAAGGCGAAGACCCCGGCCGTGACGCCGTCGAAGGTCGAGACGCCGTCGAAGGACGGGCAGGTGCGCGACACCGGCGACGAGCTGGGTGAGGCGAACGCCTCCCATAGGCCGGTGCTCGGCGTCGAGCTCGCGCCCGTCCCGCCGGAGGTCGCGCAGTTCCTCGACCTCGGCGACGCCGCGCTCCAGGTGGTGCGCGTCATGGACGACATGCCGGCCGCGAAGCGCGGACTGAAGGCGCGCGACATCCTCCTCGAGGTCGACGGCAAGGAGGTGCACGAGTTCGACGACGTGGTGCGCGCGCTCGAAGGCGCCGATCCCGTCAAGGTCCCGCTCGTCGTGCTGCGCCGCGGCGAGAGGAAGAAGCTCTGAGAAGAGTCCACGGACAATCCCCCGCCTGCGCAGAACGCGCAGTTGCGAGAGTCCTCTGAAGTGGGTCGCCCGCCGCCGATCTCCCTGAGTCGGCGGCGGGCGGCCTGTTTTCCAGAACACGGCCGAGGGGCGGGGCGCTACTTTTCTCGCCCGCGACGACCGCCGCGGCCGTCGCCTACTTCGACCCCCCACATATGGAGCGCTGTTCGTGCGATACGAACGCATCGAAGATCTCGAAGACGCCCTTGCCCGTGCATTCCTGGTCGCGCGCGATCTCGACGCCCAGGGCGCGCTTCCCCCGGTCCTGCAGCCGCTGACGCTGATCTCGCCGCCGCGCGGCTTCGCCATCAGCGTCGAGCTGCGCCCGTTCGAGGATCCCGACCATCCCGGCGAGTTCGCCGAGGATTCGCGCTGGGATCCGCGCCACGGCGACGTCCTCATCACCTACGAGCCGGGCCGCGAGGACGGCTGGCGCGACGAGCGCCGCGAAGGACGCGAGGGTCGCGAGGGCCGCCGCGGCTGGCGCGACGGCGCACCGGCCGAGATGCCGCCCGCTCCCGATCCCGAGCTCGCGGTCGAGGACGTGGTGCGCGTGCTCTCGCGCGCCGAGAGCGATCCGGCCTTCACCTTCGTCGCGCTCAAGTTCCTGCGCGACCAGCTCCTGCCGCGCCACGTCCCGTGGGCCGGCATTCCGCACGAGGCGCAGATCCAGATCAACCGCGCGATCGACGCCGGCGCCGTCCTCACCACCAAGGTCGAGAACCCGCGCCAGCCGCAGTACCCGGTCACCGCGGTGAAGCTCAACCGCGACAGCACGATCGTCCAGAAGGTGCTCGCCGCCGAGGTGCCGCCCGCCGCGCCGGCCACCTGAGCGCGTACGCGTCCGAAAGCGGGTCCAGGAGCTGGACCTCCGTCGCGCCGCGAGCGGCGCTTCCGCGCCTGGCGCCGACGCCTCGTCCGGGGCACGACCGTTGCCTTTCCGTCGGGAGTCCGAGCTCGCACGCGCGCCGCGCGCGATGCGGCACCCCTCTCCCCCGATTGGAAGGAGTCTCCCCATGCGTTTGCTGCTCGCTTCGTTCGCGCTCGCCCTCCTCGCCGTCGACGCCTCGGCCCAGCAGGTGACCCTGCGCGGCCAGGTCGAGGACGTGGCGGGGGGCGGATTCTTCGTCGACTGCACCGACACGACGCTCACCAGCTCGACGGTCGACCTCAACGCCTTCAACGGCCAGCAGGTCGAGCTGAGCGGGACGTGGAACGGTTCGTCCGTCGCGCCGAACGTCGACGTCGCCGCGATCGCGGCGGTCGCCAAGCTCTTCGAGGTCGGCGGCGGCGGCAAGCTCGGCGACGAGCTCCGCCTCAAGGTCACGAGCAACCCGGGCGACGTCGCGATCATGTTCGTCGCGCTCGACGACGGCTTCCTGCCGGCGCACAAGAACGGCGTCCTGCTGCTCGACTTCGCGACGATGCTCCACGTCGCGACCGGCACGGTCGCAGGCGACGGCACGTTCGAGGTGAAGGGGACGATCCCCAACGACCCGGCGCTCGACGGCCTCGTCGTCCACGGGCAGTCGTTCGTCGCCTTCACGGGCGGCGGCGCGGTGCTGAGCAACCCCGACTGCGTGACGCTCCACAGCTGATCGGCCGATCCCGCGTCCCCTTCGGCGGCCGTGCATGCGCCTCCCCCTGGCAACCGGTGCCCCGGGAGGCTCGTGCGCGGCCGCTACTCTCGTCGACATGGGCGGCCGCTGGCAGGTGATCGAACGGTTCGCGGCCGGCCCCGCCGGCGCCGACGGCGGCGTCGCGACGGCCGAGCGTGTCCGACTCGAGGACGGCCGCGACGCGCTGCTCAAGCGGTTCGCCCCGCCCGCGCCCGCGGCGTTCCGCGCCGAGATCGAGTGCCTGGCGCGCGTCCGCTCGCTGAACGTCACGGCGCTGATCGACGCGGGTGTCGATCCCGACGGCTCGCCGTGGCTGCTGCGCGAGTTCGTGGTCGGGACGACGCTGCGCGCGGTCGTGCGCGACCTCGATCCGGAGCGTCGAGCGGCGCTGCTCGACGACGTCCTTTCCGGCCTCGCCGCGCTCCATCGGGAAGGGCTCGTCCACGCCGACCTCAAGCCGGAGAACGTCCTCGTCGCCGAGCACGGCCCGGCGCGCCTCACCGACTTCGGACTCGCCGGCGCCGTCGCGGGCGCGGCGCGGCGCGGCGGCGGCTCGGCCTTCTACGTCGCGCCGGAGCGGCTGCTCGGCTGGCCGATCGACGCGCGCGCCGACCTCTTCGCGTTCGGCGTGCTCCTCTTCGAGCTGATCGGCGGGCGGCTGCCCGACGACGCGGCGCGTTTCTACGCCCGCTTCCCGCGCGAGCCGTTCGTCGCGTGCGTCGAGCTGCCGTCCGCCGATCCGCGCGCGCTCGAGATCGTCCGGCGCTGCACGCAGGTCGACGCGCTGCTGCGCCCCGCGAGCGTCGCCGCGCTGCGGCGCGAGCTCGCGGCCGCGGGGCTCGTGCGCGCGGCCGCCGCCGACGAGGGCGCGCCGCAGATCCCCGACGACCTCCTCTTCCGCGCCGAGCTGCGCGAGGTCGAGCGCGCGCTCGATTCGGAGCCGTCGGCGCGCCTCCTGATCCGGCTCGACGCCGTCGAGGACGCGGCGGCGCTCGCGCGCGCGGTCGCGATCCGGGCCGCGGTGCGCGGCGTCGCCTTCGTCGCCTCCCCGGACGCCGCGGCGGCAGCGAGCACGCCGCGCAGCGCGCTGCTCTTCTCCCCGGTCTCGCGCGACCGGCTGCGCGCGCTCGCGCCGCGCCTCGCGCGCGGCGACGCGCCGCGCTGGGTCGCGTGGGCCGCGCGCGGCGACGCGGCCGCCGACGCGGCCGACGACGCGGTCGCGAGCGGGCTGCTGCAGGAGGTCGCGCCCGAGCCGGCCGCCGACGCGGTGCGCTCGCTCGCGCGCGCGCTGCTCGGCCGCGGCGACGACGCGGTCGCGCCGCTCCCGCTGGTGCGCCTCGGCGAAGAGCTCCTGCGCCGCGCCGGCCGCTCGCCCGCGCGCGTGAACGGGCTTCTCGCGGCGCTCGCGCGCGCCGGCCACGTGCGCGTGCGCGACGGCACGGTCGAGCTCGCGCGTCTCGACGTCCCGTGGGACCAGCTCGCGAGCGCGGCCGGCGGCGCTGCGCCGATCGACGCGCTCGCACCCGCCGAGCGGCGCGTCGCGCGCCTCCTCGAGGCGGCCGGCGAGCCGCTCTCCGAAGGGGAGTTCGCCGACCTCTGCGCGCTCGCCGGCGTCGCGCCCGCCGCGGCGCGCGCCGCGCTCGCGAAGGCGGGCGTGCTGCAGACGTCGCCCGAAGGGATCGGAGTGCGACCGGCCGCGCTGCCGGCCGCCGCCGACGAGCGCCGCGCCGCCGCACGCGCGCTGCTCGAACGCGAGCGCGACGGTCGGCGCCCCGACGTCGAGCTGCGCCTCGCCGTGCGCGCCGGCGACCTCGCGCGCGCCGCGCGCCTCGTCCTGGAGCGACGCGACGAGCTCGCGCGCGCCGGCGTCGACCGGCTGGCGGCGCCGCTCGAGGAGCTGCTCGCCGCGGCGCCCGAGCGCGAGCGCGCCGCGCTCGCCGTGGCCGGCGGCCGCCTCCTCCTCGGCGCGGGACGGAGCACGCGCGCGCGCGAGCTCTTCGCCGCCGCCGCCGAGCGTGCCGACGCGGCGCCGGAGCTGCGGCGCGAGGCGCTGCGCTGGCTCGGCGAGGCGTCGCTGCTGCTCTTGCGGCTCGACGACGCGCGCCGCGCGTTCGCGGCCGGCCGCCCGCTCGCGCGCACGCCCGACGACGAGCTGCCGTTCGTGCGCGGCGAGGCCGACGCGCGCATGCGCTCGGGCGACGCGGCCGGCGCGCTCGCGCTGCTCGACGCCTACGAGGCGAAGATCCCGGACCTCCCCCGCCTCCAGATCGAGGGGCTGCGCGCGCTGGCGCTGCTCGCGACCGACGCGGTCGGGGAAGCGACGCGCGTGCTGCGGCGGGCGCTCGCGGCGGCGCGGCCGCTCGGCGAGCCGCGCCTCGTCGCGCTGCTCCTCACCAACCTCGCGCTCGCGCACCAGCGCGAGGGACGCTCCACCGCCGCGCTGGACGCGACGCGCGAGGCGCTCGCGCTGCAGGAGGAGCTGGGCCAGCTGCACGAGGTCGCGCTGCTGCACCAGAACCTCGGCGTCTACCAGAAGGAGGCGCGCCGCCACGCGGAGGCGCGCCACCATTTCGCGACCGCGCTCGAGCTGCGGCGCGCGCTCGGCGACGCGCACGGCGTCGCGGTGGCGCGCGCGAACCTCGGCCTGCTCGCGCTCGAGGCCGGCCTGCTCGCCGAGGCGGAACGCGAGCTCGCCGCGGCCCGCCCGCTCCTCGAGCGGTACGGCCAGCCGCGCGAGCGGCTCCATCTCGAGCTCGGCGAGGCGCGCCTCGCGTTCCGCCTCGGCCGCTGGCGCGGGATCACGGCGCGCCTGCGCGACCTGCGCGAACGCGCAGCAGCGGGAGGCGCGCGGGAAATCGCGCTCGAGGCGGCGCAGCTCCTCTTCGAACGTCAGCTCGGCGGGCGGCGCCTCGAGGCCGCGGCCGAGGAGTTCACGCGCGCCGAAGCGCTCGCGACCGCCGCGCCGTCGGGACGCAGCGCGCTCGCGATGCAGCTGCGGCGCGCGCAGTTGCGGCGCGCGCTCGGCGAGCGCGAGGCGGCCCAGGCGCAGCTCGCGGCGCTGCGCGAGCGGGCGCGCGGGACGCCGCTCGAGTGCGACGCGCTGCTCGAGGAGGTCGCGGCCGGCGGACCACCGCCGCCGCTCGATCTGCTCGAGGCGGCCGAACGCGCCGCGCGCACCGCGCAGGACCGCCGCGCGCTGATCGAGGCGCTCCTGTTCCGGCGGGCGTGGCACCGCGCGCGGCTCGATCGCCACGGCGCGGCCGCGTGCGAGCGGGTGCTGCGCGACGCGGTGGCCGAGGCGACCGGCCTCGCGCGGCCGTTCGCGCAGGCGCGCGCGCTGTTGGGCGCGAGCGCGGCGCGACGTGCGGCGCATCGCGCCGCGGCGACGGGACGGACGACGCAGGAGGACGAGATGGCGCTGAACCTCGGGCTGCTCCGCACCTTCCTCGCGATCAACCGCCGCCTCGCGAACGAGGCCGACCTGCCGCGCCTGCTCGACTACCTGGTCGAGACCGCGCTCGCGCTGGCCGGCGGCGAGCGCGGATTCCTCGTGCTCGAGCGCGGCGGCCAGACCGCCTTCGAGGTGAGCCGCAGCCTGCGCGGCGGCGAGGTCCCGGCGCCGCAGAAGGAGCTCTCCGCCACCTTCCTGCGCGAATGCATGGAGAGCGGCCGCACGCTCGTCACGTCGAACGCCGGCCTCGACCCGCGCTTCCGCGAGCGCGCCAGCGTCGCGGCGCTCGACCTGCGCTCGATCCTGTGCGTCCCGATCAAGGTCGACGCGGCGGCGCGCGCCGCGCTCTACCTCGACAACCCGCTGCGCGAAGGCGCCTTCGGCGAGCGCGAGGTCGAGCTGGTCGAGGCGCTCGCCGACCAGGCCGGCATCGCGCTGCGCAACCTCGCCGCGCGCCGCGAAATCGAGACGGCGAACGCCGAGCTGGCGCGCCGCGTCGAGGTGCGCGACGCCGAGCTCGCGATGGCGGTGCGAGACCTCGAACGCGCCGGCACCGCCGCCGCGCCGGCCGGCCGCGACGCGGCCGCGCCCGACTCCGGCTGGCTCGGCGCGTCGCCGGCGTTCGTCACGGCGACGAAGCTGCTCGACCGGCTCGCCGCGTCCGACCTCTCGGTCCTGCTGCGCGGCGAGAGCGGCACCGGCAAGGAGCGCGCGGCGCGCCGGCTGCACGACGGCTCGGCGCGCGCGGGGCGGCCGTTCGTGTCGGAGAGCTGCGCGGCGATCCCGGAGACGCTGCTCGAGGCGGAGTGCTTCGGCGTGCGCAAGGGCGCGTTCACCGGCGCCGACCGCGACCGCCCCGGCCTCTTCGAGCTGGCGCGCGGCGGAACGCTCTTCCTCGACGAGATCGGCGAGCTGCCGCTCGCGCTGCAGGCGAAGCTGCTGCGCGTGCTCGAGGAGCGGGCGGTGCGGCCGCTCGGCGCTTCGGCGCCGGTCGCCGTCGACTTCCGGCTGGTGGCGGCGACGAACCGCGACCTGCGCGCGCTCGTGCGCGACGGGAAGTTCCGCGAGGACCTCTACTTCCGGATCGCCGTCGCCGAGGTCGAGCTGCCGCCGCTGCGCGAGCGGCGCGGCGACGTGGCGCCGCTCGCCGCGGCGTTCCTCGCGCGCCGCAACGCCGAATACGGGACGCGCCGCGCCTTCACGGCGCCGGCGCTCGCGCGGATGGACGCGTACGCGTGGCCGGGCAACGTCCGCGAGCTGCGCAACGAGGTCGAGCGCGCCTACGCGATCGCCGACGTCGACGCGCTCGACTGGCAGCCGCCCGACCGCGCGCGCGAGACGGGCGGCAGCCTGCGCTGGCCCGAGCCGCTGCCGACGCTGCAGGAGCTCGAGCGCCTCGCGATCGTCGAGGGGCTCGCGCGCACGGGCGGCGACAAGGAGGCGACGGCGCGGCAGCTCGGGATCTCGCGCGCGTCGATCTACGACAAGATCCGGCGCTATGGACTGCGTCCGGAACCTGGACCGTCGCGTCCAGGTTCGTGATTCCTCGCGGGCGGCGCCGGATTCCCCCGGGGTGATCCGGGGAACGACGGGACGGCGGAGTCGGAGAGGCCGCGGCCCCGGTCTTGCCATGCCGCGCGCGCCGCTCGGGAGCACCGCCCGGAGCGGGTGGCCGCCGCGGGAAATCGCCCGCGTGACGCGCGTTCTTCGAGGAGCGTTCCGTGTTCTCCCAGACGATCCCCCCGGGGCTGGCGTTCTTCCTGCTCGCGCGCGTCGCGTGCGCGCAGTCCGGCGCCGACCCGCGCTTCAGCCTCGTCGACGAGAAGACGCACGCGACGACGACCTTCTCCGACTCGACGCTGAGCGCGCAGCCCTTCGTCGGGCCCGACCACCTGGTCGCGCGCCCGCTGCGCCTCGCCGGCCGCGCCGCCGCCGACCTCCTCGACGCCTCGCTGCCGCAGCGCGTCGACCTCTCCGGCGTCCCGGCCGTGCGGCTCGCCGACGGCGGCCTCCTGATCCGCTTCCACGACGCGGCGAACGCGGAGTCGGGCCTGCTGCACGTGGCGAGCGACGGCACGACGAGCGTGCTGCTCGCGCGGCCCGACGTCGGCGGGAGCCCCGCGCTGCTCGCGACGATCGGCGTCTCCGCCTTCGAGCCGCGCGCAGTGCTCGTCGAGGACGAGAACGTGACCGGCCGCGGCGACGTCTGGCTGGTCCGCTTCGACGGCGGGAGCTTCGCGTCGACCGGAGCCGCCGCGCGGCTCGTGACCGCCGGCGCGACGGCGCCCGACGCGACGCCCTCGTCGCTCAGCTTCGCGCACGGATCGCTCTGGTACGTCGACGAGGACTCGACGCTGATGCGCGCGCCGACCGACGGCAGCTCCGACGCGGCGGCGGTCGCGCTCCCGCTCTCCGCCGGCCTGCCGCCCGCGATGCTGAGCTCGGAGATCGCGGTCTCCGGCGACGGCTCGACGCTCGCGTTTCTCGGCGGCGCGAACGAGCAGTCGTGGGACCTCTACGTCGCCGACGCGGCGGGCGGCTCGGCCAACCTCACGCACGCGCCCGGCCGCTACCCGTCGATCGGCC